>Ga0111538_10000078_pt1 | contig 105254 bp, 108 predicted proteins | sample SoiMethybrSBSTD1_FD_79669 | JGI IMG/M metagenome (GOLD analysis project Ga0111538, IMG submission 79669) | Bulk soil microbial communities from a Populus tree surrounding site in Tennessee, USA - Soil MetaG P. TD hybrid SBSTD1 (version 2)... | ecosystem: Environmental > Terrestrial > Soil >... | reverse complement strand
CGACGATTTGATGCATGTCTAAAAACCCCTGGACGGGACCCGGCCCCACCAAATACGACTCATCGGCCTTTTTGACATAGATCCCGGTCGAGTCTTGTTCCGCGTAAATGGCGGCCGTGGCGATGTTCAATTCACGGCAAGCGCGGATGATCCGCATGGCAATCTCGCCACGATTGGCGACCAGAATTTTTTTAAACATGGTAGAAGCCATCGATGCACGCTAAGTTGGCGAAAAGCTCGGGTAAGTTAGCACACGACCTGGATTACTGTCGAGACAAACGGAGAGCCATGCGCAGGTTCCGTTTCTTAACCTGCGCGACATCGGGTCCGATTGGGAAAATGCGCGGGGGAAGAACCACCATCACGCTTTCGTATCGGAGGAGGGAACAGAGGAAGCCGATGAAGGGAGGAGGAGTAGGTGCTCCTCCCTCACCTGTACGAATTATTTGGCTTGAATGAGGACCGGCTTGGATTGCGCGCTCCCGCCACCCGCGACGATGATCACAAAGCTCATTCCGGCTTTGACGGCATCCGGAACAAGGACTTCAATCGTGGCGTCGTTCACGTAGGTGTAGTTAATATTTGCTTTGGGGGCCGCACTGAACGTCACGCCATGTAAACATTCCTGCGTGCCAAAATTCTCGCCTTTGATGATGAGCTTATCGCCCGGCTTGGCTTCGTCCGGTTCGACCTTGAGAATATGCGGCCGCTTGCTGCGATCGCAGACCGGATCTTTATTGATCTTATTCTCATCCATGCCCTTGATGGACTCCGTATCGTAGGCGCCGAATCCCATGCCTTCCACTTGAGTGCCTTGATTATTAGTCTGCGCGTCCGTCTCCTGGGACCATGCGGGCGAACTCCACAGCGCCATCGATAAGCAAACGATCATGGCCGAACGATAGTACATAAGGCCTCCTCGATAAAAAGTATCATCATGAGTCAAAATATTATGGCTTCTGCCCGAGCGGAGTAAATCCTTCATTATCGATAAGGGATTGACCTTCTTTGCTGAGCGCAAATGCGGCAAAGGCCTGTGCGACCGGATTCGAGCCATCTTTCATCAGAAGGAGAATGGGACGTCGCAGCTTGTACCGGCCGTCCTTGACCGGCGGCTCTTCAGGCTCGACCTTGTCGATGGGAAGCAAGCGAATCGCCACACCTGAATTCACGGCCTCCAGAGCCGGGCCTAGTGAGACATAGGTCACCGCCGACAATGGTGGAAGCGTTCCCGCCACCGTTTTGATCGCTTTGTCATCCGGCCCAATCACCTTCACGCCATCCGGAATTTTTCCAGCGATCCCGAGTTGTTGTTCAAACGTATCGCGAATGTTTCGGTTTCGCGGCCGATCGATCAGAAGAATCTTCGTGTCGGGACCGCCGAGATCGGACCATGATTTGAGTTTACCGGAGAAGACATCGGCGATCTGCTGGGATGTCACCTCCTTGGTATGGTTGGAAAGGTTGATGACCACCGCGATGCCGTCCCACCCGATCTGGGTGGCGCGAAGGTCAGGATCTTCCTTGCCGGAAACCGCAATCTGCGCCTGGCCGGCCTTGACCATCTCGATCGGCTTGGAGTTATCGTCCCACAGAATTTCGACGTAGGCGCGAGAGTTGGCTTTTTCAAACGCCCTAGTCAATTGCTCGATCACGACCTGTTCAGGTCCGTTGCCGGTGATGACCAGGTTGCCCGAGACATTGTCTGCGGCTTGCGCCGGCGCATACGGCATGATGAGGAGGCCAGTCAAGAAGCAAAGCGTTGCCAGTCGCACGATGCCCGGCCTGGGTCGAATCTGGTCGGCCGCACAAGTTCCCATTGGAGACCGTTAAGAACCGGACTTATCGGAAGGTTTGGGAGCAGGCGAACCGGAGAAGACATCCGAGATGGGGGGTGGGGCCGAGCGTTTACCGAACACGGGTGGAAGCTTCTTAAACTTGTCCATCCGTTCGTTCAGCATATTATACGCTTTCATTTCGGTAAAGCCGGGCTTGCGAGTGCCTACAATATTCGAGGCAAACGCGGACATGAGACGAACGGCTTTCTGGGCCTGGCAATGAGGGCAGACCGTATCCTCAGCCCGCACAGTCAGTGACTGGGTCACTTCGAATTGCTCGCCACAACCTTCACAATGATATTCGTACCTCGGCATAGCTCACTCCTACGATTATTAAGGTGACTCATTATACCCGAGTCCCTCATCGGATCGCCATGCCCGTCCGAACGGCGCGGCGCATCTTGACCCGTAAGAGGTCCGTCAGGTATCTTACCGATTCACTATCGACTATGAAGGAGGCGTCATGCCGTTGCTGATACGGAAGTACAAACTGGCCAGCGGAATGGCTCAGGAAGAGCGGATCGATGATGAAGACCGTATCGATCGCTACCTGCGTATGTTCGAGAAGGACGATCTGAAGAAGCTCCACACCGGGGCCAAAGTGTTTATCGAAAAGGACGAGTGGCAGCTCCTGCCGTAGACGATCCTTCCTGACCGATCCTTTCATCATCGAACTACCTCACGACCAATGGTTTGCGGCCCGCGTCGTCCGCATGGTAGGTTGTCGTCGTGGTCGAACCGGTCGACGGAGAGACGTCCCATGGTGTATTGGGTCCATATTGCCAGATCGATCGACCGCGCGACGCTGCATCGCGAGCGTTGTTCCGAGGTACCGTCCAGCCATGTGTATAAGGATTTCTGGGAGGGCGGCTGGTTTGATTATCCGGACAAAGATCGAGCCCTGACGGCCATGGAGCAGGCCGGGGTGACGTTTCAAAAAAATTGCACCTTGTGCAAACCGTAGCCCAGTGCTGAGCAAAAAGTGCTGAGTGCTGAGATTCGCAGCCAGCCCCCCCTCCCACTACCAGCATTGATGACTCAGCACTCGTTATTCAGCACTCAGCACTTCTAACCCCATGCCCCAGCTTGCGCTGTTGCTCACGACTCTCATCTGGGGCGCCACATTTCCGGCGACCAAAGCTGTTCTCGAACAAATCCCCCCGCTCTCGTTTCTCGTGCTTCGTTTTCTGACCGGAGCCCTATGCGCCTGGGCGGTGCTGGCGATGATGGGTGTGCGATTGCATCGCGACCGGCAGACGTTGAAGCGGAGCGCGATCGCCACCATCTGGTTGTTCTGCGGCTACGTGCTGCAGACCGTCGGCCTCCAATATACCAGCGCATCGAATTCCGCCTTCATCACGGCGTTATATGTCATTTTCGTTCCCTTGTTTCTCGGCCGCTTTCAACCACGCATTTGGGCGACGGCCGTACTCGCATTGATCGGCTTATGGTGCCTCATTGATCCCACAGTGGTGCTCAATCTCGGTGACCTGATGACGCTGGGCTGCGCGGCGGCCTTTGCCGCACATATCGTCTGTTTGGAGTCCTATTCGCGGCTCGGAGATCCGCGCTCATTCTTTGTGTGGCAACTTCTCATGGTCACCGGTGTGCTCATGCCGATGATGTGGGTCGAGTCGCCGGGGGCGAACGCCTTTGCGCTCACCCCGGTTTTGGTCGTCGGTTTGGCCGTCACCGGTATTTTTGCCACGGGCGCATTTGCCGTTCAGGTATGGGCGCAACGACGCGTGGCCGCGCAACGCGTCGCCCTGATCTTTTCTTTAGAGCCCGCGTACGCCGCCTGGTTGGCCTGGTACTTTCTTGGTGAACAATTGAGCGGTCGGGGATGGTTGGGTAGCGCCCTCATTCTCGGCGCAGTCGTGATCGGAGCGCTTGCGCCGGAAGTGAATAAGACGGTCGAGGCTACCGCATCGTCGCCGGTCGCCTCGTAGAAGGATCAGCATGGCGCAAAAATTCGGCAATGGCCGTTGGGTGAAAGAAGGATTCCTCGACAATCGCGTGCCTGGTCTGGTGGTTGGGCGGATCATCCTCGCGGTATGGGGACCTGTCGAGATGTGTTTGAAGGGGGATTTCAAAGGCGAAATCGCAGGCAAGGCAATTGCTTTTCACAATAGTCGCTTTGAAGATGAAGATCTGGCCGGTCAGGCGTTAGGGGATTTCGAAATTCCCCAAGTCGGTGAAGTGAGTCTCATCTCCTTCGATCCGCATCCCAACTTGCCACCGCATCCGTATGTCGAATGGTTTTCTATTCGAAGGAATCATTATCGCTTCGAATTGAATCCAGAAGATGCGTGGATTGTGTCCGAGCAGGAGGCGCTGGAGTTGGATGCGCAGAGTGCCGCCATTCGATCTTCGCTGGCCGATCAACTCCGATCCACGCGAGAGCGTGCCGACTCAGATTGGGTCTAATCCATCCGTGAGACATGGTTCCGCAGCATCAGTTCTTTGGGGTGTGGATTGAGATAGATCTGTTGCTGCAAATATTCCACTTCAAAGAGTCTGACGTAATGGTTGATGAGGGTCAGCGGGGCAATTAACGGAACAAGCCCGCGGTGATATTCTTCGATCACCTGACGCAGTTCACGCTTTCCGTCCTTGTCCAGCCTATGCTTGAAGTAACCGGCGATATGGTGCAATACATCGACCTGCTTTCGGACCGTCGATCGCCGACGTAACGCCTGCATAAATTCTGTCCCGTATTGATCGACGAGAGCGTGTATCGGATGCGCGTCAGCATGGGCCACGAGTTGCCCGAGTGATTGATAGCGTTCCCGATCGTGTGACAGCAGGAGCAATTTATGGCGGGTATGAAACCCGATCAGCTCGCGACGCCTGACGCTGGAAGAGATAAGATCCTGCCATCGACGATAACAAAAGATCCGCTCGATGAAATGTTCACGAATCGCCGGATCGTTCAATCGTCCTTCCTCTTCGACGGGTGTTAAGGGGAAGTGCGCCATAAAGGCGCGAGCGAAGATTCCGATGCCGTTCCGAGTCGGCATACCGTGCGTTGAGTAGACGCGGACCCGTTCCATCCCACAACTTGGGGAGTTGCTCTTGAAGACGTAGCCGCAGAGGTTCGATGCCGCCAGCTCTCGAATCCGCTGCGTCGAAAAGCGTTGCATCGTCGCCGTGTGATCGATGGCGGTTTTCACGGTCATGATGCGAGGCTGACCGACACTCTTCACCAGGCGAATTGGCTCCCTCGGCACACCAAGGCCGGCTTCAACTTCCGGACACACCGGTACCCATTCGACGTAACGGCTCAAGACATCCGTTAGAAAGCCATCACGTTTGTGCCCTCCGTCGAAGCGGACCGCATTTCCCAACAGACATTGGCTGATGCCCAGTCGCAGCGGTCCAGCCTCTGCAGCCTTCACCATCGGATCAACGTCCGATATACGCGCGTCTGGCAGATTCATGATCAACGATCGGAGTTGGATAGTCGTGCCCAATTCGGCAGGAAAAGCGAGTTTGTTCTTCGCCCGTCATCAGTTCGGGCCGGTGAATCAGGGTGGGAGGAACATGGACCAGTTCGGGCACGTATTGCCGAATATAATCTCCGGCAGGATCGAATCGCTGAGATTGGCGAGCGGGGTTGAAGATACGAAATCCGGGCATGGCGTCCGTGCCGGTGGAGGCGCACCATTGCCAGTTGCCGTTATTGGCGGCGGTGTCGCCGTCTACCAGGTGTTGCAGGAAGTACTGTTCGCCTGACCGCCAGTCCAGGCGGAGATCTTTGACGAGAAACGACGCCGCGACCATCCGGACCCGATTATGCATCCATCCGATTCGATTCAATTGTCGCATGCCTGCATCGATAAATGGAAAGCCGGTCAATCCGCGACACCATGCTTGGAAGAGTCGCTCGTTGTGTCGGACAGGGGGTCGGGGTGAATTGTGAAATGCGCGCGCCGTCAAGTTCGGAAAATTGGCCAAGACCTGCTGAAAAAAATCACGCCAGATCAACTCATCGATCCATGCGTTCACTCCGCTCTGCCACGCCGATCCCTTGAGGCGTCGTGTCGCGAGCGCCGCGTGGATGGCGGTTCTCGTCGAGAGGGCGCCAAAACGAAAGTAAGGAGAAAGGCGGGAGGTGCCGTCTACCGCCGGTCGATTGCGATCCAAGGCATAGTCACGCACGGCGCCATCGAGGAATCGGCGAAGGCGTCGCCGTGCGACCGCTTCCCCTCCTTTCCATGGAACCGTGGGGGGATCGTATCCCAGATCGCCGAGTGTCGGCAAGGCGCGCGAGGTCCTCGCCTTCACGGGAGATGATGGCGTCGGACGGGGAGTCAGCCCGGGCGGACTCGCATGCCAGTGCTCCCACCATCGACGCCGATACGCGCCGTAGCGTTGAAGAGGCCTTCCCTCTGGCGAGAGGACATCCCGTGCCTCGAAGACGACGTGATCCTTATACGTCTTCGTCGCGACCCCAAGTTGGGCGAGCGTGTGTACCGCCCGACGGTCCCGTTCAATTGCGGCTGGTTCGTAATCTCGATTCCAATAGACGACCGCTGCTTGTAGCTCCCGTGCCGCATAAGCTAATTGTTCAACTGGCTCGCCGCGTCGCCACGTGAAGGTCAACCTCAGGCGCTGAAGACTTTCGACAAGATCCTCCAGACAGCTCAACATGAAGGCAACATTAGTCGAACCGAATTGTCGCGAGGAGAGGAGGAGATCGTCAAAGATAAAAAGCGGGATGATCTCGTTGCACTCTCGCAGCGCGCACGCCAGTGCGGGCTGATCATGTACTCGAAGATCGCGGCGAAACCAGACGATGGCGCGCATCACGTTTTGGCATCATGCAGATGCTGTGTGGTCATGAGGTCAAGAGGCGCCATAAAAAATCTCCGAGAGTGCTGGAAGGAGGTGCGGATACCAAAACGTAAAACCGGCTTTCAATGCCACCGACGGGTCGACGCGCTGCCCTGTCGTCAAGAGCGTGGACAGTTCACCGAGGGCGACACGCAGGACGAAACCCGGAACGGGTAACCACGACGGACGGCCAAGAATCTTCCCCAGGGTCGTCGCGAATTCCTGCATGTGAATCGGGTGTGGAGAAACGGCATTCACGGCGCCCGTGACGCTCGCGGTAGTCACGGTCCATTGGAGCAGTCGGGCCAGGTCTTCCAGATGAATCCACGAAACCCATTGCGTGCCAGGGGCAATCGGCCCTCCGAGAAATAGCCGAAAGGGGAATAGCATGCGAGGCAATGCACCGCCTTCCAAGCCGAGTACCATGCCGATACGCACGCGTACGACACGCATACCGAGCTGTTCCCCCGCTATGGCGGCTTGCTCCCAATCGCGGCACAGGTCGGCCAGAAATCCGGAGCCGATATCGGCATCCTCGTGCAGTAGTGCATCGCCACGCGGCCCATAATATCCAATCGCCGATCCATTGATCAGGACGGGTGGAACGCTCGGGAGAGATGCGCAGGCGTCGACGAGAAGCCGTGTCGTTCCGACACGGCTTTGAACGATCGCTTTCTTGCGGGCGGCTGTCCATCGCCGATCGGCAATTGGCTCGCCTGCGAGATTGATCACGGCACCGGCTCCGTTCAATGCGTGTTCCCATGAACCACGCGTTATGCCATCCCACCGTACCGAGGTGACGCCCGCGTCTATCGGAGCTGGTCTCAGGTCTGACTGTCGCGTGATAAGTATCACATCATGTCCGTTTGTACTTAACAACCGGCACAGGGGTCGCCCAATGAATCCTGTTCCACCGGTGACGACGATCTTCATACATCACTCCTTGGGCAGTGGGCTCTCAACGCTCCGGGCGCATCGAAAGCCAGTACCGTGGGTTTGTAGCGCAAAGCCGCCGCGGCCTCGGGCTGCCGTTGTAATATCATGAAGCGGACTGTGCCAGGAGCCGCCGCGGATACTTCTCACTACGCCTCGGTCCGGTCCCTGAGGATTCTGAAGCGGTGCCTGCTTATAATAATTCTGATCGTACCAATCCTGGACCCATTCGCGCGCATTACCCGCCATGTCTTTGACGCCGTAAGGAGACGCGCCTTCAGGGAGCGCGCCGACAGGCGCCAATGTCTTGTCGCCGTCCCACTCCCGATCGAAGTTGGCGCGGGTAGGAGTTGGATCGTCATTGCCCCAAGGGAAGCGACGGCCGTCGGTACCGCGGGCGGCCTTCTCCCATTCTGCTTCCGTGGGAAGACGTTTTTTCGCCCAGGCGCAATACGCTTTCGCGTCATACCAGGTGACTTGCACGACAGGCAATTGTTCGATTCCTGCAGCGGATGTGAGTAATCCTGTTTCGTATGGATGCGGGGGATTCCGATGACCGGTCGCCTGGACAAAAACCATATAACGACTGTTGCTGACTTCCACTTCATCGATAGCGAAGGCATCCAGAAAGACGCTTCGCTGCGGCTGTTCGTCCGCCCGTCCCTTGCTTTCTTGGTTACCCATCAAGAAAGTTCCGGAAGGAATGACGATCATCGGGACCGTGTCCATGCCGTCATTCGTCGGTGACGCCATGGCCAGAAAAGGTGTGAGGTGCCACGAGAGAGCCAGACTTACCAAACATGCCATTCCTGCAGAGGATAGGTTCATCGCTTATGCTCCATACTTCCTTCGGTTGCCTGCTGGGTGTGGAGATGTATCTCACGTACGAGGTCATGCACCTGCTCGTGGTTCTGTTGCTCGGCTGCCTCTTGGGCTCTCGACAACAACGTTCGGGCGTCATGCAGATGAAGTTCGATCTCCGTTTGCAGAGTCGGGGAGGCGAGGGTCCCTCCTAATGCCGCTGCGTGATACGTCTCCCACGCGCGGTCCACGGCATGCTCCGCTTCATGAATGGATTCCTGCGTTCCACGGTCCGCGTGGCCCTTGAAGTCTACAGGGTCTGCTTTTGCTGGGAAGCTACCCAAGGCCCCCATCAGCGCGAGGGTTATACGACAGACTCTGAATAAGATCATCACATTGAGCATAACGGCTTCCTCAGTCGTTGTAGCTAGCGGCGCATCGATTTTTTAATCAACACATCTAACTCGCGAAGCAAGACATTGGTTCGATCCACTTCAAGACCACGGTCCACTGACTGGCCGGCTGCCTCATACTGTTCTTTCCCCATGCTGACGAGAGCGCCGATGTAGGCTTCCTGAATGCGTTCTTCGATTTCCCTGGGCGCCGTTTTCGCGCATCGAAATCCCAGCCCGACCCCGTAGCTATTATTCATCGGATGGTTCCAGAACCGATGCGTCGCTCGGATTGTCCCTTCGGGTGCGATCCATGATCCACCTCGAATCACGCGCTTTTCCCCGACGGTGAGGCGATCTACGTACGTGCCGGTTCCACCAAGCCAAACCGCTTTTTCCGGTCCGGTTGGATTGATCATCTCCCGGCTTTTTTCATAGTAATGAGGATCGTACCAATCGGCGACCCATTCGAAGACGTTCCCGGCCATGTGGTACATCCCGTAATAACTCGTTCCGTTCGCATAGCTGTCCACTGGGGCGGTGGCGACCGCTCGTTTCCCATAGTTGGCCCTTTGGGGATCTGCGGTAGGACCCCAGGGATAGACGTTCCCATCCGGTCCTCGTGCGGCCTTTTCCCATTCTGCTTCAGTTGGTAAGCGCTTGCCTTCCCATTCGCAAAAGGCTTTGGCATCGTACCAATTCACCCCGACGACCGGTTGCTGGGCTGTGTTGAGGCGTGGGTCATCCCAATAGGCGGGGGCGGGATGATTGGTCGCTTTCATAAATACACGATACCGGTTATTCGACACCTCGTAGGTGTCCATGAAATACGCGTCCAGTACGACGACATGCGCCGGACCCTCGTCGTGGAACGCTTCCGCCGACCACGGACCCTTGACGCGCTTCTCGTAGAGTGATCGTGGTCTCTCGGAGGAGTCTTTCGACTCCGCCTTGTCGATCCCCATCATCGAAGGGCCATACGGGATGTACGACATGTTCTTCGGGAGTGCCGTGTCTTCCGCCTGCGCGCATATCAGGCCGGCGGTGAGTATCAACAACGTTACGCTGAACGTCACAAAAGGAATCATGATGGACCTCTGTACGGAGAGAAGGAAGATCGGCTTCCTTCTCTCACCATGCTATTTTGTTTTCTTGCCATTCTTTTCGATGAGCGCGCGCGTCGCCAGGTATTCCGTATTGCCCGGATCTGCTTTCAAGGCTCTCTCTATACTGGCCATGGCGTCCTGGTGCTTTTCGGCCCCCATGCTGATGAGGGCTTGGATAAATGCGTCACGGCCTTCTTGAACCTGATCGGGCGACGCCACCTTCACCGATTTAGCGCACCGGAAGCCAAGGCCGACACCATAGGAATTGTTCTCCGGTTGATTCCAGAATCGGTGACTGGTGTGAAGTGACGTCTCCGGCGCCAACCATGAACCGCCACGCAAAGCTTTCACGGGTCCTTGTTTGGCAAAGTTGTACCCCTTGTCGGGGCCTTGAGGATTCAAAGCGTGGCTGCTCTTGTAATAGGTCGGCTCATACCAATCCGCCACCCATTCAAAAACGTTCCCGGCCATGTTATAGGCGCCGAACCCGCTGACACCCTCCGGGTACGAATCGACGGCCTCTGTATGACCGACATTCTGGCCGTAGTTGGCCTTGCTGGTATCCAGCTTGTGCCCCCACGGGTAATGGTTGTCACCATCAGGCCCCTTGGCGGCGCGTTCCCACTCCGCTTCGGTGGGAAGCCGCTTTCCATCCCATTCGCAAAACGCTTTGGCATCAAACCAACTCACCCCCACGACGGGCTGGTTCGCCTTACTGAGGCGGGGATCATCCCAATAGGCGGGAGCCGGATGTCCGGTCGCTTTCATAAATTCCTTGTACCGTTGATTAGAGGCTTCATACTTATCGAGTAGAAATGCATCGACCACCACCTGATGTTTCACTTCATCTGAATGTTCGCTGCTTCCCATTGTGAATTCACCCCTCGGAACGGCCACCATATCTTTTTCAGCGGATTGGGATTGCGCATAGAGTGGTGCGGCGAATCCGACAAGGACTCCGGCGACTGCCATAGCTATGTGGGTACTCTTCATGACTGACATAATCAGACCTCCTGTTGTATAGCGGACTGGGATGGTTGGTTTCATATCAACACTTCTAAAGGGTCCCTATCGGGCGATGCCTTTTCCTCTGGAGATGAGGCATCTTCACTGCGGTGGGTCAGAGTGAGTGCCCGATTACTGAGGATCGTGCGGTCGATCATTTCGCCACATTGAACACATCGCAGGGCAAAGCCCTCACCGTCGTTGCTAAATTCCAGGAGATCGACGAAGGGTTCAGCCACCATCAATCCTTGGCACCTCGGGCAACCGATCTGTTCCCTGAATCGATGTTCCATGTATGCCTCCTTGTTCAATGTTGTGTCCAATGTACTATCCTATTGTCCAATGTGTCAATAGTTATTTTAGGAAATATTTGACAAACATGTGACAAGGCTAATACAATAAATAACATCATGAACTTGCACAGGATTAATCGTGTGGCAAAACTGAGTGGATTGTCAAAAGACGTTATACGGGTATGGGAGCGTCGGTACGGCGTTGTCCAACCTACGAGAGGAGCCAACCGTTACCGGCTTTATACGGATGACGAGGTGACCTTATTACGATATTTGAAGGCGGCGGTGGAAAAGGGAGAATCAATCGGTGAACTGGTCACGCAAGGCCGTGAGGTGTTGTTGGGTCATGCGAAAACAAATGCTCTTACCTCGGTGGTAGGCTCCGCACCGTATGAAGGTTTTATCGGGGAACTCATCACTGCGCTGAATCCTCTCGATCGCGAGACTTTCGAACGGCGACTCAATGGCGCTGTGGCGGTGATCCCTTTCGAGGAAGCGCTTCACAAGATTCTTCTTCCACTTCAAGAACGCGTCGGCCATCTCTGGCATGATGGCCGACTCGGGGTTGGAGTGGAACATTATGTGACCAAGCAGGTCCAGCAAAAGATTTTTGCCGCGATGAACCAACTTCCCATGACCGAGTACGGTCCGAAAATCGTCGTGGCGTGTCCCTCGGGTGAACAGCATGAAATTGCGGCGCAGGCTGTCGCCTATCTCTGCAGCGCACGGGGGTGTCGCGTTTCCTACCTGGGTCCGAATACTCCTCTTGCAGAACTAGCCGTCTTTTGCCAACTGGTCACACCTAAACTGATCCTTCTGTCGCTTACGAGTGTTCCGACCCCGGACGATGCGCTTGATTTTGTCAGAGAGGTTCGTAAGCTGCTCATGGCTCACGCTCCGGTCGCAGTAGGAGGAATCGCAGGACGTGCGAAGAGATCCATATTTGAGCATGCGCACATCGTCGTGCTCGATGACCTCATCGAACTGGAAAGGCGCGTGGTGTCTCTTGTCGCGTCGACTCGATCTGCACGATGATGGTCGTCATGACTATGACCGTTGAATTGACACTCCCCTTCGTCCCTCACTAGAATGCCATCCCTTATGAACGATCGATTTCTGAGAGCCTGTCGGCGCGAACCCGTTGACTGCACGCCCGTTTGGTTTATGCGCCAGGCCGGCCGATACATGAAGGAATATCAGGCGGTGCGCGCCACACGCTCCATTCTCGAAGTATGCAAGACACCCGAACTGGCCGCGCAGGTTACACTGCAACCGATCGACCGATTTGCGCTCGATGCGGCCATTATCTTCGCGGATATTTTGTTACCGCTCGAAGCTATGGGCCTGCATCTGGAATTTGCCGAAGGCGAAGGGCCCATTATCGACAATCCGCTCAGAAGTCGGGCAGATGTCGACCGTTTATTGCCGATCGACGGCGACGAATTGCGTTATGTCTGTGAGGCCATTCGACACGCGCGGCGAGCCTTGGCCGATCGTGTCCCGCTCATTGGGTTTGCAGGCGCGCCGTTTACCCTGGCCAGTTATGCGATCGAAGGCGGCGGTTCGAGAAACTATATCGAAACGAAGTCGATCATGTATCGTGAGCCGCAGACCTGGCATCGCTTAATGGAAAAACTGTCGCGTGTCGTTACGGGGTATCTGCGGCAACAGATCAAGGCGGGTGCGCAGGCGGTGCAGATGTTCGATAGTTGGGTCGGGTGTCTGTCTCCCGGCGATTATGCCGAATACGTCCTGCCTCATGTGCAATCGATCTTTCAAGGATTGCAAGGTCAAGGCGTGCCGCTGATTTATTTCGGCACGGGCACCGCGACGCTCTTGCCGCTCATGCAAAAGGCCGGGGCCGACGTGGTCGGCGTTGATTGGCGCGTGCAGTTGGACGAAGCCTGGGCAACCGTGGGATACGACATGGCGATTCAGGGCAATCTCGATCCCGTCGCCCTCTTCGCGCCGTTACACGAAATCGAACGTCGCGTACAAGACATTCTTCAACGGGCTGATTCTCGCGCTGGCCACATCTTTAATCTCGGACATGGCATTCTTCCCAATACCCCGGTCGAGACCGTGGCCGCCACAGTCGAGATGGTGCACAAACTCAGTCAACGGTGAACAGGAACGTTAGGCAATTCGGCCGGCTTCGGCGCACCTCGTCTAGCCGCGCAATTGCCATCCGGATCATCATGTCTGCCCTATCTAAATCACCCATTCATACTGCAGTGCTGCTCATGGCGTTGGGTGGCCCCGATAGTTTAGACAATGTGAAGCCGTATCTTTTAGATTTACGAGGCGGGCGTCCCACGTCGCCCGAATTGATCGAGGAGATTCGGATACGTTACCAAGCCACGGGCGGACGGTCGCCGGTTCTTGGGATCATGCGGGACGTAGCCGCCCGGCTCGAGCGCGCATTAAACGAGCGCGAAGGCCAACAGTATCGCGTGATGATCGGCATGCGGCATTGGCATCCGTATATCAAGGACGCGTATGCGAACATGATGGATGACCCGCCGGACCGATTGATCTGCCTGTGCATGGCGCCTCAATGTTCGAGCATGAGTGTCGGGGCGTACGTTAAAAAGGTTCAAGAAGCGCAAGAGAGCCTCGGCGGTTCCTTCCCCATCAGTTATGTCAACAGTTGGCATCGTCATCCCAAACTGATCGAGGCCATTGCAGACCGTATTCAGACGGCTCTCGCGAAATTTCCCGCCGCTGTTCGCGCGGAGGTCCCCATCATCTTCACCGCGCATAGTTTGCCGGAACGCATCCTCGACATGAAGGACCCCTATCCGGATGAGGTGCGAGGCACGGTCGAAGCGATATGCAGTCGGCTCAAGCCGGTGAATTGGCGGTTTGCCTATCAAAGCCAAGGGAAATCCGGTGAGAAATGGTTGGGGCCGACGGTCGAAGCCGCTATCGACGCGCTGCACTCCGACGGGCATCGCCATGTATTGATGGCGCCGATCGGATTTCTCTCGGACCATCTCGAAGTGCTGTACGATGTGGATATCGAATTCAAACGGCTGGCCGAATCGAAACAGATGCAGCTCGAGCGCATTGCCATGCTCAATGCCAGCCCGGCGTTGATCGATATCCTCGCGGCTGTTCTGCAGGAACATCAGGCTTCTCTCGTGGCGTAGACCTCATGGCGGGATCTCTTAAACACGTCGTCGTGGTGGGTGCCGGTATCGCTGGGCTCGCGTGCGCGCATGCCTTGAGCACGCGCGCCAAGACGGCCGGTGTTCCGCTGACCTGTACGGTGATGGAGTCGACGGACCGCTGTGGCGGAAAAATTCTGACCCATCAAGTCGACGGATTGGTCATCGAGGCGGGTCCCGATTCGTTTCTTTCACAAAAACCCTGGGCCCTGAATCTGTGCCGTGACTTGGAGTTGACCGATCAATTGATCAATACGAATGAGTCGCGTGAAAAAGCCTTCGTCTATTCGCGTGGACGGTTGAGAGCATTGCCGGATGGGCTGGTGATGATCGTCCCGACAAAACTCGGTCCATTCTTGCGCAGCGGCCTGCTGTCCTGGAGCGGCATCGCTCGTATGGGACTCGATATGGTGATTCCGAAGGGCGCGGTGTCGGACGACGAATCGCTGGCCTCTTTTTTCCGTCGCCGCTTCGGGGTAGAAGCCTTTCAACGGCTCATCGAACCGCTGATGGCTGGCATCTATGCCGGCGATGCGGAGGAGATGAGTATCCGCGCGACCTTCCCGCGCTTCGTCGAACTGGAGCAGCAATACGGGAGTCTGCTACGCGGCATCCTCGCGTCCGGTCCGGCAAAGCCGAGTAATGGAAGCGTGCCTCACCGGACTGCGTTCGTGACCTTGGCCGGAGGCCTCGGTACGCTTGTCGATGCTCTGCTCCAGCGCATGACGGCGTCTGGAGTCACGGTCCTTACCGGTCAACGGGTGACGGCGGTTCGCGCCCGCCGCTCGCGCTCGAATGGGACTCCATATGAAGTATCCTCTGAGGCCGGGTCGTCGGTCTCCGCCGATGCGGTTGTTCTTGCGACCCCCGCGTTTGTCTCGGCCGGCCTGACTCGCGCACTCAGTCCCGAAGCGGCCGCCTTGCTGGCGGCGATTCCCTACGCTTCGACTGCGACCATATCGTTGGCCTTCTCCGATTCCGATCTCGGGCCGATGGTCAGGGGGTATGGATTTGTCGTCCCTCGAATCGAGCATCGAGACCTGTTGGCCGCGACATGGACCTCGCTCAAGTGGTCGCACCGCGCTCCGTCCTCTCATATGCTCGTCCGCGGCTACGTCGGAGGAGCGGGTCGTGACGCGATCGCCAATTCAGACGATCAGTCGATGGTGCGACGGGTGCGTGACGAGTTGCGCGTCATTGCGGGGATTCGTCAAGAGCCGATCTACGCGGAAGTCAATCGATGGGATCGAGGGATGCCGCAATACCATCTGGGGCATCTTCAGCGACTCGATCATATTCACAGTCATTTGCAAGCGTACCGAGGCCTGTACCTCACCGGGTCAGGCTATCGAGGCATCGGCATTCCCGACTGTATTCGTGATGGGACAGAGACGGCTGAGCGCATATTACGGGATATTGGGCAAATGCCGGGCAACGATCTGGCATAGAACGAGGTACAGATGGATGCTGTGTTGATGATACTTGTCGTCGTCAGTCTAATTGGAACGGCGGGCGCCCTGTGGCGCTACCGGGCGCTGGCCAAAGAGCTTCAGCAAGTCAAGCGGGATCACTATTATCACGATAGTCGCCTCAAGCGAGTGCCGGAGGACATTCGAGAGGCCGTGCAACCGGTCCGCCGGCAGCTTGCCAACATTACCTCCGGAAAACCCGTGTTGCCGGAGCTCATTCTCTCAGGGCGGCTGTACGCCGATGTGAGTGCGGAGGAAGCGCAGCGTGTGATCGAACAGAACGGCGGTTATCAGTCGGAGAAGGTGTTGATAGTGGATGTCCGGACGCCAAAAGAGTTTGCCGCGAAACATATTTCGAATGCCACGCTGATTCCGTTTGAAGACATCGATAAGCGATATGTTGCAGAAGTTCCCGACACGCGAGAAAAAATTCTCGTCTACTGTTCGAGCGGAGAGCGAAGTCGGTTGGCCTGCGACTTTCTGGGACGGGCGGGCTATACCAATCTCTACAATGTGCAGGACGGCCTCCAGGGATGGCGCGGGCCGATCGAGGGCGAGGGCGAAGTGACATTCATTAAACTGGAGCGACGACGATGACCGCGCCATTCAGCATCCTGAATGTGAGCGGACCTTTCCGCGAACCCCGCGAACCGGTCTTGTCATACGACTACGCCGTCCAGCGGCCCCATTGGCCCACGCCAAACAGTGTGCGCGTCAAGGTGTCGATACCGGACGAATTGGACTATCTCAAAACGACCGTCTTGGGAATCAGCGGGGGTAGTCCGGGCCAGCAGATGATCGTGACCCAAATGTTATCCAGGCGGATCGCGGATCACAAACTCCAGATGGCGAATGAAGAGGGGATGTTTACGCAGCGGGGCGATGTCCTGGTCGGTCCTTTTACCGGACCCTTTGCACATCTTTTTGGAACATTGAGCGCCTGGATGAACGAGGCCCATACAGCCTTGAGACAAGAAGTGAACTCCCGCGTCGGCTTGTAATCGACCCTTCGCAGTCGAAGATTGTTCCTACCGGCCCCAAAAAGGAAGTCAACAAATTTTATCGAAGCGCAGTCCCCAAAAACTGTGGATAAGGCTGTGAATAATTGGCGGGCATGTAGGAGAAACGCCTACTCTGAGCACACGCTTGGCACGATGCTCAACTTTTAGGCATTGTGTAGATGAATTTGTCGACCACCATATATTGGCGTCGTACGTAGTTTATGCAGCGAGAAGCACTGGACAGTCTTTGCCTGTGCATAGTTTTGATCTTAATTGCCGAAGACACGTCGGTAATGCTGCGAGTGAACTCCCGATTCATCGGCAAATCCAAGGGACCCGAGATCGGGGTTTCCCGTATCGTTGAGATCGATCCGGTAGTGTCCACGGACCTGCTCCATGGCCGTCTCAAACGGAATGGCTTGCGGGTACAATCCGCCCGGCGCGTGCGCGCCACGCGAGAGGACGCTGATCGCCTCGGGGGTGGCGTACTGCCGGTCGGAAAAAATATAGACATCCGCAATCGCGTGCGATCCCAATTTGTGTCCTGGAGTCGTCGCGGGAATATTCAGTTGGCCGAGCGTATTGGCGAGTCGGGCCTCACGGAGTTTTTTCAGTAAACCGACAATTTGGCTGGCGGTGGCCTGAGGAGGCACAATGAGGCTGATCGCATTCATCTCAGGCACGGTCGGGCCCACGGAAAAGATAATCGGCGCGGCATCGAGTTCCTCCGCCGCAGGCGGCAGGGCCTCCGGATTCTCCGGTACCGTTCCCTGCTTGTCCCGTTTGGGATTCGGGATAAACATGACAATCAGGAGCCAGAGTCCGATGATCACGCCGAAAAGCACCACCGCCGGGTGCGCTCCCGCCCGTTTCCCTTCTTCGTAAGGCTGCTCGTCTTTGTCCATAGAAATGACGGTGGCTTGGCGGTCAGCTCTTCTTGGGTTGACTGGCTACGAAGGTTCGACGTTTGGCCTCTTCCCACAGGTCATCCATCTCACGCAGCGTCATCTCGCTCATAGATCGGCCCGAGGCGGCCGCCTGCGTCTCGATCGATTGAAACCGATCGATGAAACGGTTAATCGTTTGTCTTAGCGCTTCCTCGGGATTGATTTTGAGAAAACGGGAGATGTTCACCATGGTGAACAGCACGTCGCCCAACTCCGATTCCAGATGTTCTTTCGCGCTGGGTAAGGCGGCCGGAGCCGCGGCCGTACAGGCGGCCATCGCATCACGGAACTCCTGCAATTCTTCTTCTAGTTTCCCTAACGCCGGCACGAGATCGGGCCAATCGAAGCCGACTCGTGAGGCGCGCACCTGCACTTGATAGGCTCGGAGCAATGCCGGCAGCGTCTTGGGAACCCCTTCGAGGGCTGAGCTGTCCTCGCCTTTTTGCTCCCGTTCGTTTCGTTTGATTTGTTCCCATCGAATTTTGACGTCATTGGCATCGAGCGCCTCCTGCTGTTGCTCGGGTGTGCCGAAGACGTGTGGATGCCGACGAATCAGTTTTTCAGCCAACGACCGAATGATATCGTCGACTGAAAATGCATCGTGTTCCGATCCTATTTGCGCATGAAACAACACTTGCAGCAGCACGTCGCCTAATTCCTCGCGCAATCGGGCGGTGTCCGTATGGTCGATCGCTTCCAACACCTCATAGGCTTCTTCGACCAAATACGGTTTGAGCGACTCGTGAGTCTGCTTCCGATCCCACGGGCATCCGTCCGGAGCCCGCAATCGGGCCATCAGTTGCATAAGATCGTCAAATGACTTGGACATGATCCTTCTCTTCTACATCTACTCCAGGAGGGGCGATCGGATGGCCCTGAACTGTGCGCGTTCACCGAACACTTCTTCCATGCTCGGTGCGCGAGCATAAGAGGGCCCTCCGATGGCCCCTCCACCCCATTATTGAGGATTTACGTTTGCGATTCAATGCATCGTATGTTAGAAATGTGAGAGCTTTCGAGGAGTTGTCATGAGCGATGAAGAGTCCAAAGCCTTTGTCATTCGCGACAAGCGTGGTCGTGGAGAGGACAAGGTAGAGTCCCCCACCGCCAAGCCTTCGTCTTCTTCCCATTCATCTTCCCCTTCGTCAAAAGTACAACAGGATGAGCCGCTATCGCAAACCCTGCATGGCCATGAGCATGAGGCGGCGCCTCCGGTGACCTTTGCTGGATTTATTTTTTCCCTTAGCACGTCGGCTATGATGTTGATGGGGGAACAGCTTGATCCACAGCAAGGGCAGGCGCCCGTCAATTTGCCTCAAGCCAAAGAAATCATCGACATTCTTTCGATGCTGGAGAACAAGACTCAGGGAAATCTACAGACCGATGAGCAAGCCGTGCTGACCGATATGCTGTATGCGCTTCGCATGAAATATGTCAGTATGGCGTCCGGTCCACACTCGTCTTAATCCTCGTCGCACCAGTTCGAGGTAAGGGTCGTCTTCCTTCTCATTACATTGGCGTTTCCGGTCTTCATCCGTCAGATCTTCTACAAGCACTGGTGAAGTGATGGGTTCGTTTGTCCAGCCTTCGATGCGCATCGCTCTTCTTGGCATCAGTCTTCTCTCTTGCTGGGGTACGATGCGTGTAGTGACTGCCGATGCCGCGATTTTCGACGGCATGGTGGACGAGGCTACGGCTGTCCTTCAACTTCGCTTCGGCTCCGTCGTGGATAGGACGTCCAATGGCCGTGTAGTGCACTCCACGTCGTCGCGGCCAAATGCGTCGCCCGATTCCCGCGCCGCTGTCGAAGCAGGGTGGGATTTGATCCGCGCTCGCGACTATCGTGGTGCGCTCCATCTATTGTCCCAGGCGAAGGCTGCTTCGCCGAACGACCCGCAGTTATGGCTGGGCATCGGCGTCAGCCGGTATCGGTTGTCACAATTTGACTCCGCCAAGGCCGCGTTGACGGAGGCGCTTCATATCGATCCGTCGCTTGACGCCGCCCACGTCCTGCTGGGAGAGCTGGCATTTATGCGGGATGAACTGACCGAAGCGATCCGCCACTACGTATCAGCGCAAGAAATCAATCCCAATGATATCGTGATCCAAGACGGACTCTATACCGCACGGCGCGCTCAACAATTGGAAGCCGGGCTCGTGCGCATGGTGACCCCGCATTTTGTCCTTAAGTGTGACGTGTCGAAACAGGCTGAGATGCGCCGCGTCGCCGCGCGACTGGAGAGTTTATACAACCGGATCGGCGAGAGGTTGTTGTATCGTCCAGACGCCCGGACCGTCGTGATTCTCTATCCCGATCGACGGTTTCAGCAGCTCACAGACAGTCCGGCATGGGCCGGCGGCTTATTCGACGGCAAGATTCATCTCGCCGCGGAGCGGGTGTTACATGCTTCCCCCGAGACGAACGGCGTGTTAGCGCATGAATTTTCTCACGCCCTGGTGCATCGTTTGAGCGGAGGCCGCACGCCGACCTGGCTCGATGAGGGGCTGGCGTTGTATTTTGAAGGACGGGGGCCTGTGTGGAGTCAGGCCATTCTTGATCGTCGGGACATCGAGTTAACCCCACTGCATGCGCTCCACGGCAGCTTCCTATCCCTGCCCCGGCGAGAAGCCGCGCTCGCGTATGCGGAGAGTCTAAGCGCGACCGGCGCATTGATCGATCGGTACGGGTGGGGAAGCGTCCGGCAGGTATTGGAACTGCTGTCAACGATCGATGATTTCAGGGCGGCATTTGAAACTGCCTTCAAAGAACCCTATCATGCATTTGAGTCCTTCTGGATGACCTCAGTGAGCCACCGGAGATCGTAATGGCAGATCGGACACCCTCTTCCTCAGAATCTGCCGTACGAGGCGTTCTTTCGAACGAGTCCCTCGCCGCAGCTGGGTCCGTTTCCCCTATGATCCTTGAAGCGTCGGCGCGTCCGGACGATCCGGGCCGTCACGAAGAGTTCGTGAGTGATACGGATCGGCGGGGACCTCACCTCCGACCGGTGTGGATTGTCCTGCTGCTGTTAGTACCGTCGCTCCTCCTCACGTTGTACTACTCCAAGTACGGCACGCCGGGTACATCGGAGACGGACTCCTTATTGCCCACCGCCAATTACGCGTTCGTGCTCTTGCTGATCAATTTGGATTTGATCGGCTTGGTGGTTCTGACCCTGCTCCTGTCCCGCAATCTCATTAAGACCTACTTCGAGCGGCGTCATCGTTTACTGGGGTCAGGCTTCCGGACCAAGCTGGTGGCGGCATTTATCGGATTCGCTCTCATCCCTACCGTCTTGCTGGCGGTGGTGGCGAGTGGGTTGGTCAACAAATCGGTCGATATGTGGTTCAACACGCAGGTCGAACAGGTGCTGAAGGATTCGCATGAGGTGGCGCGCATGTATCGCGAAGGCCATATCGCCTTGGCGGTCAACAGCGCCCGCGCGATCGGCCGGGAGATTTTTCGAGAAGATATGCTGACGCCCGAGCAACGGGATTTGTTGGTAGCCGCCATGGCGCGCAAACGAGCTGAGCATAATGTGGCCGGGGTCGAGGTCTTTTCGCCAAAGATGGAGACGCTTACCAAGACGCTGAATCCCGACGTGCCGGCGACCGTGTTGGACTTGCCGGTTGGGCAACTCGTCTTGCAGGTCTTGAACAGTAATCGCGAATTGACCTCGGTGCAAGAATCGCAGAACGGGCGATTGATTCGGGCCGGAGTTCCTATTCCCTCGACGATGAAGCACGGTGCGGTAGCGGGTGTCGTCGTCGTGGACGATTACCTGCCCGAGTCGCTTCTCGCCAAATGGGAAGCGATTGCCCATCAATACAACGAGTACAAGCAGATCAAGGCGATGAAGAATCCGATCAAGGCGGCCGCCTACCTCTTTGTCGGCGGGATTACGCTGATGATTTTGTTCGGCGCGACCTGGTTTGGGTTTTACGTGGCCCGGAGCATCACCGTCCCGATCCAACGGTTGGCCGAAGCCACCAATGCGATCGCGCGCGGCAATCTGAACGTCCAGATCAAGGCCAAAGCCACGGATGAGATTGGAACGTTGGTCGATTCCTTCAATCGCATGACGCAAGATTTACGGCTGAGCAAGTCGAGATTGGAGGAGGCCAATACTTCCTTGACGAGATCCAATCAGGAACTCGACGATCGGCGAGCCTATACGCAGGCGGTCGTCGATACGATTGCGGCGGGCGTGCTGTCCATTGATCGTGCCGGCAGCATTACGACGTTCAACCCCTCAGCCGAGCGGATTCTCGGCATTCATGACCATACGCTACAAGGCCGTCCGGTCAACGAGGCGTTCAAGGCGCGTGGACTGGATCTGTTCCAGACGGCCTACGATCGGATCCTTGCGGATGGCCGCGACAGTTTGAGCCTGGAAGGTCAAATGGAGATCGAAGGAAAGTTTTTAACCCTGGGCTTGAATCTTTCTCGTATGCGAAACGAGGCTGGAGAGGACTTGGGGTTCGTCTTTGTCTTCGAGGATTTGACCGAGCTGATCAAGGCTCAAAAGGTGGCGGCCTGGCAGGAAGTGGCGCGCCGCGTGGCGCATGAGATCAAAAATCCGTTGACGCCCATTCAGCTCTCGGCCCAACGACTGCGTAAGAAATTTTTCGAGAAGGCGCCAGATTTCGACGCCATTTTCAACGAATCGACCGAAGTGATCGTAAACGAAGTCGGCAGCCTCAAACAGATGGTGGATGAATTCTCGAAGTTCGCTCGGCTGCCACTACCGCAAATGGCTCGGCAATCGCTGCACGATGTGATGCGCGAAGTCGTCGCCCTGTATAGCGGAGCCCACCGGGATATTCGCTTTCGATTAGAGCTGGATGAGTCGCTTCCGCTGCTGAATTTCGACAAGGAGCAGCTCAAGCGCGTGTTCGTCAATCTTTACGATAATGCCATTCAAGCCATGAATCAGAAAGGCCAGGTCCTGGTCACGACGCGGTATGATACCAAGAAGCATCGGGCCATCGTCTCGGTCGCCGACGAGGGCATCGGGATCAATCCGGAAGACCAAGAGCGATTGTTCGTGCCGTATTTTTCTCGCAAAAAAACCGGGACGGGTTTGGGCCTGGCCATCGTGCATCGCATCATTACCGATCATGATGGCCAAATCAAAGCGGCCAACAATCAACCGAGGGGCGCCATTTTTACGTTCGAATTGCCGGTGTAGCGGTGACGTACGTTATTCGTTAATCGTTCACTGTCCGATTTGGCGGGCCTCGTTTAACGCATAACGAATAGGAAAACGAATAACGATTCATGAGGATGCATGTCTGAATCCATTGTGATTGTCGATGACGAAGTGGCGATCCTAAATTCCCTCAGTCCGATTCTCGAGGACGAAGGGTACCAAGTCACGGTGTGCAAGAGCGGCGGAGAGGCCTTAAAAATTATCATGGCGGAGCCACCGGATCTGATGTTGCTGGATATTTGGATGCCCGAGATGGATGGCCTGGAAACGCTCAAGCGCGTGCGCGACCTCATGCCGAAGTTGCTGGTCGTCATGATGTCCGGCCACGGGTCGATCGAAACCGCCGTGAAGGCGATCAAGCTCGGCGCTTATGACTATATTGAGAAGCCCTTGTCGCTTGAAAATGTGACGCTACGTATCCGCCATGCGCTGGATCAACGGCGACTTGAGGAGGAAAACCAAGCGCTCCGGACCAAGGTGGCGGGTCGCTTCGAACTGGTCGGCGAGTCTCCCGCCATGCAGCATCTCCGGCAATTGATTGCGACGGCCGGCCCCACGAACGGGCGCGTGTTGATCGGAGGAGAAAACGGCACCGGCAAAGAACTGGTCGCACGCGCGATCCACCTTGCGAGTCCTCGACACGATCGTCCATTTGTCGCGGTGAATTGCGCGGCCATTCCTGAAAATCTTATCGAGAGCGAATTGCTGGGGCATGAACGCGGCAGCTTCACGGGAGCCACCGTACAGAAGCGTGGGCAGTTCGAGCAAGCGGACGGCGGCACGCTGTTTCTCGATGAGATCGGGGACATGAGCCTCAATACCCAGGCGAAAGTGTTGCGGGTGTTGCAAGAACAGCAATTCACGCGGGTCGGTGGCACGAAACTGATCAAAGTCGATGTGCGCGTCATTGCGGCGTCTAATAAGGATTTGTCACAAGAGATCGTGAAAGGCAACTTCCGCGACGATTTATTTTACCGGTTGAACGTGTTGCCCATCGAGGTGCCGCCGTTGCGCGAACGGCCAGAGGATATTCCCTTACTGGTGCGGCATTTTCTACAGATGCACGCCGAAGAGCAGGGGATTAAACCGAAAGAAATGACGCCGGATGCGATCGAGGTATTCAAGCACTACGATTGGCACGGCAATATCCGGGAGTTACGGAACCTGATCGAACGCCTGATGATCATGGTGCCTGGATCCATCATCGATGCGGCTCAGACAGCCATGTTCATGCAGGTGCGGCCCTCTGCGTCCCCACCCGCATCTGGGGCCGGGCAGTCGACTACCGCTGCGGGCTCTGCGCTATCCGTTAAACAATATGAGTCGCTTCGGGACGCGCGGAACGCGTTTGAACGCGACTATATCGGCCGAAAGCTTCGGGAGCACAACTGGAACGTCTCCCGCACGGCCGACGATCTTCAGATCGAGCGCAGCCACTTGCACCGAAAAATCAAACTGCTGAATATTGAACTGCGCTCCGAGCACTGACGGAAAGCGGTCTCATTCAGGTTAGTCCGGCAGTGTGTGGCCGCGTCGTTCCAGTGCGTGAAGAGCGGTGACAAACGCCGGCATGGCAGTAAAAATATAATCGATAACGGACAGCACGTACGCTCGTGACGCCTTGAGATCCGATTGCCAGTTCGGCAAAGCTTCGTGTAGGTCGAGAATCGGTTCACGTTTCTGAAAGCACACTTCGTTAAAGAGCCTGACCTCCCGGTTGAAGGTCTCACGGAGAAAATCTTGGTGGTTGAAGCCCATCGCGACCGGCAGCGTCGTTTTGTCCAACAGGTCCCGGCTGAGCTTGCGTGGCTCATGGGTGACGAGATCGCAGCCTTTGAGTCGTAACCGTTCTCGAATGAGCGGATGGACCGCTTGAGGCAACGCCTCGATGCCGGCAGAGTTTACCGTGTAGCCGACGTCCGATCCGATGAGGGCTTTCAACGCGTGTTCAGCCACAAGGCTTCTAAATACATTGCCTGTGCAAATGAAGAGAATCGATTGCATGGTTTGCCCTACATGGAAAAGAGCCGTTTACGGACGACCGCCCGCTGATTGAAAAGGCCTAGATGGCATTTTATGATACATGATGATGGAAAACTCAATGCGCCGCCGACGTCAAACACATCGCGCTGATGGATCTCCACTGCGGATGTCTCTTTTTTTCGGGCTGCTTGTGTTGGCTACCGGCGTGGCCTGTGCGTCGTGGACGCCGGACATTCATCTCAAGGCGATGCCGCTCTCGTTGCACCTCGGCGAGGTCTCGGTCAACACATGGTCGGTTTGTTTAAAGGACGCCGCCCATGCCGGCGGCGTCGACCCCGCGCTCTTAGAGGCGATTGTCACCGTCGAGTCGGGCAATCACCCTTACGTGTTCGGGTGGTTCGATTCGCGCGGGGTGCGTCGCGTGTATCGAGCGACCAGCTACACGGCGGCGGTGAGACAGCTCGAAGCGTTAGAGCGTCAGCATATCCGTTTCGACGTGGGATTGGCGCAGATCAACAGCCGCAATCTTCAATCGCTGGAACGACGCATGGGCATTGCGCCGGTGCGCGCGCTCGATCCATGCACCAATCTGCGTCTCGCCGGCATGATTCTGCGCGAACAAATAGCTATGCATGGATCCACGTGGCGTGCAGTGGCCGGATACAACGGTGCCTTAGCCTACGTCCCGAGAGTGCAGCGTGTCTACTGTGCCCATGTTGCGGATACATCTAGCTGTCGGCATTCCCGGCCGCTTTCTGAGCTTCTGTGCGACCCGATTCCTGTCGCGCAGACTGAGCGGTATTATCGCGTCTTTCGTACGACCGCCTAGTCGCGCCTTGAAGTAGTCCCTAAATCTGCTCTCCCTGGCCATGCCCCTTGCCTGGATGGCAGTCTTGAACCCGGCATCACCCTGCACAGTTGTCATCTCATAATGGAACGATCCGAGAGAAGGCGTTGAAGTTCTATCAGGAGAGGGATCTGCCCTTTTAGGATTCGTTGAGTCGCCTCCTCAATGGGAAACCATGCCGCGCGATCAACTTCAGGGAAGGTCTGTTGTTGACCCGAGCGGGGCGGCCATTCCATTGAAAAGCTGTTGGAAATAATCGTGGTAGGATCGGCGTCGCCTGCGAAGGCCCACGCCTGCACGAGCTTGCCGCCGGCTTGTGTGACTGGTGACAGAGGGATGAAATATCCATTTGGTTGCAAGCCGGTTTCCTCGGTGAACTCCCGTCTTGCCGCGCACAAGGAATCTTCCTCGGGCAGATATTCGCCTTTCGGAATAGACCAGGCGCCAAGATCTTTTTTCATCCAAAAGGGTCCACCCGGGTGCACCAGAAACACTTCAAGGATCTGGTCGCGTAGGCGATACATCACCAGGCCGGCGCTTAATTTTCCCATACGCCATTCTATCAACGAATGGATGGGCGCTCTACTTTCCCGAACGGGTACGGTACAATGCCCGCCATGATGAAGAGGGAAACGATTCAACAGCAGCGGAACACACGGCCCGGCAAACTTACCGACGCGATCGAAAAAATACAGACACGCTTGTGTCGTCAAGTGGGTCAAGCAATCGCGGATTACGCGATGATCGAAGAGGGCGATAAGGTCATGGTCTGCGTCTCGGGCGGCAAAGATAGTTATGGCTTGCTTGATGTACTGCTCCTCTTGCAGCGCCGTGCTCCCATTCACTTCGATCTCGTGGCCGTCAATTTAGACCAGAAGCAGCCGGGCTTTCCGGCTCACGTGTTGCCGGAGTATTTGACGGCTCTGGGCGTGCCGTACCATATCGAGACCCGCGATACCTATTCGATCGTGAAACGCCTTATCCCCGAAGGCCAGACGACCTGCTCCCTGTGCTCACGTCTTAGGCGAGGGCACCTGTATCGCGTCGCGTCGGAGTTGGGCGCGACAAAAATCGCTCTCGGCCATCACCGGGACGATGTTCTCGAAACGCTGTTCCTGAATATGTTTTATAACGGGAAGCTGAAAGCCATGCCGCCGAAGCTGCGGTCGAAAGATGGACGGCATGTCGTGATCCGCCCGCTGGCGTATGTGAAAGAGATCGACTTGGCGGACTATGCCGAGCGTCGAGCGTTTCCGATCATCCCATGCGATCTCTGCGGTTCGCAGGAAAATCTCCAACGGAAAGCGATGAAGGGATTGCTGCGCGAATGGGAGCAGCGCGTTCCAGGCTGTAGCGACAGCATGTTCGCCGCGCTATCCAACGTCGCTCCGTCGCTTCTCCTGGATCGCACGCTCTTCGACTTCACCTCTCTGCATGCGATTGACGACGTGTCGGCAGACGATATCGATCCGGGCATGTAATCTGCTAACTGCGTATCGATACGCGTGCTAAAAGCCTCGAGCATTTTCAAAAAGGTGAATGGCGGTGCTACGTGGAGATGCGGCATCTTTCGCTACGGACTGGATGGCTTGCCAGTCAGGATGGCGGTGCCGTTCGCGCTTCGTTTCGTGACAGAGATGGACAGGCTCGACAAATCGAGCGCGGCACACATATAAATGTCTTGCTCTTTCGACAAGCGGATGCCTTCAAAACGGATGACTAGGTCAGATAGTCTTCACTATCATCATCCTCATCCACGACACGTAAGCGAGTAACCAAGGAGGGCGTGATTGCAGCCATCGAAGAAGCTACGACTGCAGGTCTCTCGGTATATGGTGTGCGCCGTGGTCGGCATTCTTGGGTTGATGCTGGACCCTTCCATGCATGCTGCCGACGGCGCGGAGTTGCGTATCCGCAAGGAGCTGCTCATCCGTCAATCCGACCGCGCTCTGATCAATGTGATCGGGCGGGTCGAATTTGTCGAAACAATTCCCGATAAGGGAGATTGCCAACTTCAGGCGTCGATTCGAGTGGAGGACATACGCGTAGCAGTGGTGGGGGAATGGATCAATGCGTGCTCGACCAAGCTGGAGCCGAACGAGATTGCCGCCCTTGCCGAAAATGGCGACGTGTCGATCGACGGCGTGTTTCGCATTTGGTTCGAACGGGCAGGTAACAAGGATGATGTCTTGTCCGAAGAAGATGGCGTCGAGCCGTACACCGACTCTAACCCGAAGCATGCGATCGAGATTGACCCGGTGGTGCTCGTCGGCGAGCGGCAGTTTTACGATACGGTGCGCGCTATGGAGTGGTTCGATTTTAATGTCCACGGGATGCCGGCGCTGCAACGCTTGTTGAAACGGAAGGTCACGATCGAAGGATATGAGGCCGACGACGGGACTCCGTATGTGGCGATCGAGAGCGGCGGCTCGCTGCCGAATCATTTTCAATTAAAAGCCGTGCTGCGATCGAGGCCGGTCAAGACCGAAGACGGGTATACCGCCGTGATCGACATCCAAGACAAGCAAAAGACCATGGCCTCGGGTATTCGAATTTTCAGTATCGGCGGCACGAAAGCGAATGACGCCTTAAAGAGTTTGAAAAAGAATGCGGAGTTTTCCTTCTGGGGCATCACGCGGCTGGACGGCAAGAAGGCCTTACGGGCGTTAGAAGACGACGCAGGGTATCACATTCCTATTCCGCTTGAATTCGTGCTGCTCGACATTCATAAATAGTCCGTGCACCCACGGGCCTACGACAATCCTTCACCATCGCACACTCCACTCTGGTCCATCGGAACGACAATCGCACTGACGCTTGCCGTCCCTCTCGTGCTGTACCTCATCTCGCCTGAGGGACCGATTCGGGAAGGCGATACCGTCTTCAGCACCGGCCGTCATACCGTCGTGTTGGCGCATCCGACGGAGTATGAACGGGCCGGCTATGAAGCGACGTGTATTCTCGAGCTGCATGACTCGCTGATCGTCGCGCACCGACCGGCCGACCACCTTGATGTTCCGTTTCGCGTCCAGGTGCAGGCAAAGACGGCGTTGCAATTTCCATTTTGCCCACCGCAGGCCGAAGTTTTCGTGAAGCCATCGCAGGTCGCTCAAAAACCCAATGTCCTGGCCGATCTCAAAACAGGTCTTGCGCGGATCTTGCGGCTATAGCGGTACGAGACCGAATGAACGTGCACGCGCTGATCCGCTTGTGGAAGTGAGATTAGAATTTATCGGGTGGGGCAATGGCAACAGCTACCAGAGGTCTAGCCGGTCGCCTGAGGCACGGGCTGACTATTCCCATGCGAGGAGGTATGAACCGCGGGCGTGTGGTTACGGAGTTGCTGGTTTTCTTTTTTGAGTTCGATCATCCGCAATTCCCGATCTACAGCGAGGTCGTGAAATGTTTCCAGGTCCCTGACCTTCTCATGAAGTTCGGCTTGGGTTGTTTCGAGTTGTACCACCAAGCTTTTCGTGCGAGTTTCTTCTTTCGCAAGGCGTCTTCCGCCAGCTTTCTTTCAGTGATGTTGCAATGCGCGATCACGAGACGTCGGTTTTGGTTCTCGGGAGCACGGCGCGCAGACCCTCCGCAAAGGACGCGGCATCAGCCTACCCGGCTCGAGTACAAGCTTAAGCATCATGATTGTGAAAACGTAATCGCGAGATTTTCTTAGGGACATTGTCAACCGGACGCCGAATCCTGCGCCGATAGGGGAGTGGCGATCTCTTCCAGCGACTTCCGTTCGGCGTTGACGCCGAGAAATATTTCCACCACGGCGCCGACCAGCATGAAACCGGCGCCTAGGAGATAGCCATAAAAGACGCTCGTCGCAGACGTTTCGATCAATTTGCCGAACAGCCAGGGCGCGATGATTCCAGCGCCTTGCCCCACGATGAAAAAGAAGGCGATCGCCATGGCGCGAATCTCCATGGGAAACACCTCACTCACCGTCAGGTAGGCGGCGCTGGCGCCCGCGGACGCAAAGAAAAAAATAGTCGACCATGCGAGTGTCTGCGTCAAGGAGGTGAAATACCCTTGCCAAAAGAGATAGCCGGTCGCGGCCAGCAAGAGACCGGAGAGCCCATAGGTCCCGGCGATCATCGGTTTTCTGCCGACCGTGTCGAAGAATCGTCCCAGCAAGAGAGGGCCGAGAAAATTGCCGATGGCGAATGGAAGAATGTAGAGGCCGATGTTGCTGCTCGGCACATCGTAGAACTTGGTGAGCACAAACGGATACGTAAATGAGATGGCGTTGTACATGAAGGACTGGGTGACCATCAAAGTGATGCCGAGTATGGTGCGATGCGGGTAGCTTTGAAAGAGTTCTCGGGTGACGGTCCGAAAATTCGCATGCGGGCGCGCGTGCACGGCAATGGACCCGGTCGCGACGGGAAGCTCTGTGAGACGTTCGTCGGCGATGACTTTGCGCTCGATAGCCTGGACGATCGACTCGGCTTTGTCCACCTGTCCGTGGGTCATCAGCCAACGGGGGCTTTCGGGGACGACGCGCCGGATCAAGATAATACACAGGCCCAACACCGCGCCGAGCCCAAAACACAGCCTCCAGCCGAGCGATTCCGGAATGAAGACCGGATTTAGTAACACGAGCGTGAGCAGCGCGCCGGTTGCCGACCCGAGCCACCAACTTCCATTGATGGCCAGGTCGGTGTGGCCGCGCGCGCGCGCCGGAATGAGTTCATCGATCGCCGAGTTGATCGCTGCGTATTCGCCCCCGATACCTGCCCCGGTAAAAAATCGGAAGACCATGAAGCTCCATAGATCCCAGGAGAACGAGGTGAGCACGGTCGCGACGAGGTAGATCAGCAGCGTGATCATGAACCATTTTTTTCGCCCTTGCCGGTCCGTGAGATAAGAAAAAATGAAGGCGCCGGCCACCGCCCCGGCCAGATACGCCGAGGCCGTCAGACCCACTTGCGATTCGGTCAGCCCCAACGTCGTCGGGTGCGTCAACACCGGACCAAGCGCGCCGACAATCGACACCTCAAGCCCGTCGAGAATCCAGGTGATCCCCAGCGCCGTCACGATCAGCCAGTGCCATCGCGACCACGGGAGACGATCCATGCGCTGAGGAATATTCGTATGGATGGCGGGGGCGGTAGTGGCCATGCCAACTGGTTTTAGCACTATTGGGGGTGACGTGCTGTCAGCCTGTGAGTGTATATCGGTAGGAGGAATATGGGACGATCGAGAGGCGAGTGATTAGGGCTTCAACTTTGAAGCAAACGAGGTGCGAAATTTGGATAATTTTGGGCCGACCACATAACTGCAATAGGGTTGAAACGGATTGCGGGCGAAATATTCCTGGTGATATTCCTCCGCTTCGTAGAACTGCACGGCCGGAACCAATTCCGTCACGATCGGCCTGTTGTAAAGCTGCTGCTTCGTGAGCTCGGCGATCAGCTCTTCTGCCACCTTCTTTTGCTCCGGCGAGTGATAAAAAATCGCCGAACGGTATTGGGTGCCGACATCATTGCCCTGTTGGTTCAACGTCGTGGGGTCGTGGATCACAAAAAACACTTCAAGGATTTCGCGGAAGGACACGATGGCTGGATCAAACGCCAGCTGGACAACTTCCGCATGGCCGCTGCGCCCTGTGCACACTTCTTCATAGGACGGATCGGGATTGGCTCCGCCCATATAGCCGGACTCAACCGACTCTACACCCTTCATCTGATCGTAGACGGCCTCCAGACACCAGAAGCAGCCTCCACCCAGGGTCGCGCGCTCTCTCGGTCCGGCTCTAAGCGAGTCACTCATAGCGATCTCTTGGATTCTCGTCCCGGAAGGATATGTATAGCATCGTCAGACGTTGGGCGCTAGGAGGGCTGTGTGGATGCCCGTTCATCGTGGCGTTGGCTTGGTCGAGTCGGTCGGCTTAGACCACAGATTCAAGGAAACCGTTTGCTCAATGCGCCAGGTCGGTCCAAGAAGATGCAACGGACCTTCAAAACCGCCGAAGGTCGGCACCTCGTCCGTCACCAACCAAAAATGATAATGAAATTTTTCAGGCAATTTACCCAGCAGTTTTCCAAACCACATGGTCAAGCTGTCCAATTTGGGTTCAATGACATAGCGGGTCATGGGTTTGGAGAGATCGCCGATGCGAATGGTCGTGCGCTCCGTGGGAACGAGTTTAAGATCGAGTACCTTAGGTTCCGGTGTAAACGCAAGAAAGTGCACCGTCTCACCGCGGCCCGGCGTCAGATTTCGCAGCAACGTGACGATCATGCCATTTGCAACGTCGTCCGGCAGGTCGAGCCGTCCCGTGAGCTTTTGTTCAGGGGTGCCATCTTGAGACGTCAGGACACGGTACTCACTGCTTTTTCGGTCCAGGGAGATATCGAGAGTGTTCGGAAATGAAGGGCCACGTTGAACCAGCTTGTAACTCTGTAGCGTAAAGACTTGTTTTTGAGTGAAGCTCACGCGCTCATCGTACAGCGACCCATCTTTAAACCGGAAGACCAGCCGGCTGTCGACCACATGGCCATAACTTTTTTGAATCAGCTCGCCGTCCGCCAGACGGTCGCCATTTTCATCTCGCAACGCGAGATAGCCGTGGGCAAATCCTTCCGCGAAACGGACCGGAATCGGCGCAGCGAAGACCGCCACGGCGTTGAAGGCAATGGCGACGAGCAAGCCCAAAAAGACCACCGTTCGACAGGCCAATCCAACATGCGTCATAATCACTCGTTCCATGGGTGTTTCGGTGTGATACGTAATGAATAGTTTATCTGCCACTCGGGTTCTTGCCTAGCCGACCTCCGCCTACACGATGGTCCCATCGGATCGGATCACGGCGCAGATTGCGAGTCGAGCACGATGCCTAATTGGGAAAGTTTTCGGGCAAAGCCATCTGGAGTGTTCAAGGTATGGACGAAGCTGCCGTCTGAATGTTCGTATGAAAGAAGCCCCCCATCATGCAGTGGAACGACGAGAATCGGATCTCGTGCCGACTCACATATAAATGTGTGGACGGGGCGGGTGCATCCTAAAATCGTTTCCACCGTCATCGTGCGATCCGTCGTCACGAGAACAAATCGGCCAGGGCACAGTCGAAGAGGTTTCCACGACCAGCGGGCTAACAGCGTGTGAACGGACACGGGTTCCATCCCTGCGTATTCTATCAGAATCCTTGTGGAAGGCTTCAAAGTAAGCGTTTGGCCATCGCCATTGTACTGACGGCAGCTATTAGGCGGTTCACTCGTAGGAGCACATGGGCGGCGAACGACAAGATCGGAAAAAGGTGGAATTCCCCGCGTCGTTTATCGGCGATGCGAAGGGCACGGGGACCGTACGAAATCTTTCCACCAGCGGCTGCAAGATAGAAAGTCCGGTCCCGGTTCAAGCAGAGCAACTGCTGGTCCTGCGACTTTCTATCCCGCATGAACCAGAGCCGATCGTCATCGATGTGGCAGCTGTACGATGGGTCTCAGAGGCCAGTTTCGGCGTCGAATTTCTGAAGGTCAAGGCCGGCGACCAACGACGTTTGGAGGTCTACCATGCCTCCCTCTCGGTTTCCTAAAAGTCTGACGGCGGGATAGCCGCCTTCATGACTGCCTGTACAATGGGCAGACGGTATGCTGTCGTATGAGTCCGGCCCGTGTACAATCGTCCAAGAAAAAACCAACAAGACGCCGCTGGTCCAATGAAGTCACTCAGCATAGCGATGCGCTAGACCTCGAGCGCAATGTGTTTAAAAAGGGCAGCGCGCGGCAGATTGCCCTGTCATTGAAGCATTCCTCCGAATCGAGTACACGCCGAAAGAGTAGCCCCTATCGATCCGCCATGTCGATGCTGACGTTCTATATCAATCGAGCGGGTAAGACATTAGACGCGAAGCAGAAGCGCGTGCTGGAAAAAGCCAAAGACGAATTGCGGAAGGCGTTTGGGAAGGAATAACTGTATGGCAGAACGACTTCTCGAAACCGTTCTCATTACCTTCATTTGCGCGGCGCCGAGATCGGTTGCTCGCGGATGAGCTGACCTCCGATATAGAGCGCCTGTTTGACGGAGTTTCCCGCGGTGTCGTAAAAGAGGACGATGGTCATATCGTCTTCGGGAAAGTGCTCTTTCCATAACCCTTCGACGTGGCCCGATCGACATTCCACTTCCTTCCAAATGCGATTGCGAGCCCGATCCTGTCCGCTACGATATGCAGTATAGACTCCGTCCTGTTTGGCCCGTTGGCAGACGGTTTCGATCGAGCGAGTCACGGCTGCGGTATCAACCGTCTGGTTATGGCCATGCGGACCAATGAACAACACGGTCGAAGGTCCGCTGGTTGGAGGCGCTTTTTGCAGGCACTGTTGCAAGGCATCTCCTTTGAGACCCGAACACGCGGCCTCCGCAGAAGGTGCAGTGAGCAGATTTGCGCCTGATGTGAGAAGTAGGAACAATAAAACCACCATGAAGTCGGCACCTTTCATCTTCAGTAGACAGCGGCTGCAGGCAACCGCATCGCGCAACCGTTACGGCTGTGATACCTCCACATGTTAAAACGGACGTGAAAGATAAATCCATCTTTCTCACACAAACTCATCAGTGTGGATAGCAAGGGAAGTCGATAGGCGGAGATGGAGTTATGACCTGGAGGAAATGGCCGTAGCAAGCTCCCACTATAATTGAGATCGGGAAGCCGGCGAACTTTAGTTGTAGGCTCTAGGGCGCTTTTGGAATTGAGACCGCAGCGGTTTCAGGCTTACTTGTCGCCGAGGCGCGCTTGGTGATGGTAGCGTGTACCTGTTCTTGCTGCAGTTGAACCTGCTCGAGGCTGCGCTTCATGCGGACTAAGGCCGCCTGCACTTCGGCAATTTCGGCATGCATCTGGTCCCACGGCGTCGAACTCACCATCTCTCGGCGAAAATTCTGAAAGTTCTGAGTGAGCGCTTCCAGCCGCTGCGTGAAATGGGTTAAGTCTTCATTCCGAAAGTGTTCAATTTCCGTGAGGACTCGACTTTGTCGGCTTCTCACCTCTTGATCCATCGTCTGGAGCTTCAGTTGGATCGTCTCGATCTGCTGCGGAAGGACGCGATGGTCAGTGGCGAAAGTGGTCATCTGTTGCTCGAGTGCGGACATGCGTGTCCAGAGATCCGACATGCAACCGGTCAGTCCCAGGGTCATCATCCCTGCTATCGTCATCAACGTCACAGTTTGACGCCATTGAAAGATAGGCCGCATACGATCCTCCCGGCTGAAGTCTACGGTCACCATTGCCGCACAGGTTTTACGAGTATAGCCGATTCTCCCGAATCTGCCGGATTCAGACAGTCTCTGAGTCCACATTACAAGCGACAGGATTTTGACATCGAGGGCGTTGGGCCATGTCTGTAAAAAGTTTGTTTGACTGGATGATTTGCACGCAGACAGGTAAAATACGCGTATGAGTGTGCCCCGACTTCCATCGAGCCCCATGTCCGAGGCGGTCCGCCGAAGCTTGAAGGATCTACGGCACGGGCTCTTGCGGCTTCACAAGACGCTGCTGGACTCCGAGCAAGTCACCTACGAACGCATCCACGGGCGTGTCGAGTCGGCCGGTCAACTCCTTCAATTGGTCATGGGTGATCCGTGGTTTGCGTGGCTGCGGCCGCTCTCGCACCTTGTCATTCGAATCGATGAAATGCTGGAGGATGAACAAGAATCGACCCCGCAGGACATCGTTCTCGTTCTATCGGAAGTGCGCGGGCTGCTGACCCCGTCGGAGCAGGGTGAAGGATTTGAACGCAATTATTACGAAGCGCTTCAACGTACACCAGACGTCGTACTGGCTCATGCACACGTCAAAAAACTTCTCTCCCTGGTGGCCGTGTAGTCTCCCTAGGCGACCTCTTTTCGAGGAGTGGAAGTCGTAGGACAATCTCTGGTGCCTGCGTTATTGTAAGATTCGGTATTCGTTGTGTAGCGCTGAATGGCCATCCATCCACAGAAACATCGTTCCTCTCGAGTTTTTTCGCTCAAAAATTTTGAAGCATTTCGCGATGCCATTTCCACCTATCGCTTGCCGCGCATCCTTCTCACGGCACTGGATCTCGATCTGTTTACCGTGCTAGGCGCGCGTGCATTGACAGTGCCGGTATTGGCCACAAAGCTTCGTGTCAGCGTGCGCGGGCTCGATATTCTCTTGCGTAATTTGGCAAGCGCAGGGGTGTTGATCAAACAGGGCGAGACCTATCGAAACGGTCCGGTCGCGGCCGCTACCTTAAATGCGAACAGCCCTGATCACCGCCGTGGATACATTAACCTGATCCGCAGCCAGTGGGATGACTGGAGTCAGTTAACGGAGTCGGTTCGGACTGGGAGACCTATTGAGGACAAAACTCCGCCGAATGATCCCGCGTACCGGCGCGAATTCAGTTGGGCCATGCATCACCGTTCGATCGATGTGGCGCCGCAGGTTGTTTCTCAGATTTCTTTGAAGGGTGTCAACTTGCTTCTAGATCTCGGCGGAGGGCCCGGCACCTATGCCTTGGAATTTCTCAAACAGCATCCTTCCCTGCAGGCGACGGTGGCCGACCGGGCCCCCGCGCTCGAAGTGGCCCGTGAGATCGCCGCCACGGTCAAGCATGGCCGTCGTCTGTCCTATCTGCCGTTAGATTTTCTGCAGGACGAGATTCCAAGTCGCTATGATGCGATTTGGTTTTCGAACGTGCTGCACATCTATTCTCCAGAAGACAATCAACGCGTGTTTCGCGCGGTGGCTCGTGCGCTCAACCCAGGGGGACGTCTGTTGATACAGGATGCGTTTCTCACCGATGCGCGCGATCTATATCCGCAGGAATCGAATTTATTTGCCGTGACCATGTTGCTCTTCACTGAAGCAGGGAACACTTATAGCATCAAAGAAACCCGCGGGTGGCTTGAGAAGGCGGGGTTCCATCGAATCCGACCTATTCGGGTGAAGAAGGGAACCGGGGATTGGGAGCAGGGCCTGTTGGAGGCGACGTTGGCTGCAGCACGTCGAGGAACCCGCGCCCGCCGATCGCGATGAGCAAGAAGTTCAGCACACCGGTGATGCCGCTCGACAGCACCACAGACGATTGACTTTCCGCCTTCGTCACCTCCTGTACCACCGTTGAAATATCCAACGCCAATCCGATCGTTCCATACATCACGGCCGCCATGAACGCCCATCTGATACGCATCAGCGTCAGGACTGATAAGAGGATTGGAATTCCAAAGAAGAAGGCCCCGCTGATAATTCGGCGTCCCGACGAAACCGCATGATCGGGCTCGCCGATGAGAGAAAGCGAAACGCCGGCAACTAAGACGAGGCCGAGCAGAATGGCAATCAGGCTGTACTCTGTCGATCGCTTCAGTGCCATTCCAAAACAAGATTCCTTTACCGCAGTGTGTGAAGCAGCGCTCTGAGTTCGGGGACCAGATCGACGCCACCGGAAGATCGTCCGGAGGTAGCGGCATCGATCCCGGCCTGTATGATCGGTTTGGCTTCATCGTGGCGGCCTAGTGACGCGAGGGCGCGGCCGAGCGCCAAGTGAGACGCGACATGCGTCGGATCAAGTTTCACAGCCACGTTTAGATGCTCGACCGCTTCGGCCGTGTCGCCCCCTTCTTGTAAAAGTTTGTTGCCAAGTCCATAGCGCCCTAGAAATCCATTCGGATTGTTCGCAACCATTTGCCGAAATGCCGAAATGTCCATGATGCCTCCTTGTACGGAGCGCATCCTACCACTGGTGTACGTCGCCCGGCCAGCGGAGGAATCTGCTCACGCGTCATTGTCAGCACGTGCTCAGAATGGTAGGCTCATCGAATGGAGGAACAGCCTCTCAATGAGTCGCACAAAATCGAGGGCGAGCGGATACTTATTTATGACGCGCACTGCCGTCTATGCGTGACGGCCAAGAAGGGTGTGGAACAATTAAAACAAGATGGCGAGACGCCTGATGTACGATGGGTGCCGTATCAAAGCGAAGAGGCGGTCTGTCGGTTGGGAACCGGCTATCGGTCAGGACGACCCGAGGCCGCCTTTTTGATCGAGCCGGATGGAAACATCAAACAAGGGCTGGATGCGTTTTTACCGCTGTTGCCTGGTTTACGGGGAGGCCGTCTCTTGCAGGCATTCGCGCGCATTCCGTTCTTGAAGCCGTTGGCTTATGCACTCTACCGTTTTATAGCGCGGTATCGCTATCGCTTGTTTGGAGCTGTCGCAGTTGAAGAGAAGATTTAGGTTCGCCCGCCTTGGAGTGATTGATCGAGCGAGTCCACCCACCGTCGTTGAAAATCATCGTACGAAATAAATACTCGATCCTGGAAGGCTGCAGGAAACGCATCGCCTTTTGACAACCGGTCAAGCAGATCGCGCACCGTGCCCATACCGAATCGATCGATAAGATAGCGCGTGGCGGAATTCCCTTCCAGATAGGCGACCATCGCATATTGCGCGGGCATGCCTCCCCAAGGACCTTCAAGGTGCGCCAGGTTGATTAATCTGACTTCGCCGCGCACCAATGCCGCAATGTCTGGCGGCGAATCGCCGGCTAATTGCATGGCCAAGCCTTCATTAAGCCACTGCGGGATGCGATGGCCCTTCAGGCGATCGTCCAGAAGCGCATGGACGAATTCATGACGCAACACACGCGCCAGCCACGCCTGATCCGTCAATGCTCCTTGCGTCGGGATTTTAATGCGTCCCAGGGACGGATCGTAGAGGCCGTCGGACCAGGCCGGTCCGCCCGTGGCATTGTGAAAACTTTCGCGCGTGTGCAGCACGACGAGAATCGGCTTATTCGGAAAATGTCCGAGCCGTTGACCGACGTCTCGATACGCGTCCTCAAGAATCTCTAGTACACGCGTCCACACGGCATAATCTTCTCCGCCGTCGTACTTCACGGTGAAGTGACTGCTGTCGCGCGCCTGAAATCTCTGCTCGGATTTTTGGGCGTTTTCAATATACGCGATCTGACTGTTGAGAAACGATTGACCTTGTGGGGAGCCCGCTGAGCGAGATTTTGCGTGCTCGAGATGCGTGGTGGCGCTCGCCAGGTCGTCTTTGTCGATCAATCGTTGGGCCAAAATCAGATGCGGCATTGCATCGTCGGGAGCCAGGCGCATGGCCGCTTCCAGCATCTCGGTCGTCAATGCCGGATCTTTCAGCTCCCAATATGCCAAGACCATATTCATGTAGGCGGTCGCGTTCTTGGCGTTGATCGCCACGGCTGTCTTATAGGCCGCTACACCCGCCCCCATGTTGGCAGCCGCATGGGCCTGGCGGATGCCCAAATCATTCCAGAGAGTCGATACCTGTCCTCGCAACACCAGGTCGGTTAACGCATCAGGTGGCATCCCTTGTAAGGCTCGAAGAGCGTCTTGAAGCTTTTCCTGCTGAATCATCTGATTGATGTTGGTGATAACCGCGGCAAAGGGGGAGATAGGGACGGAAACCTGTTCCTGAATCGGCGTGAACTCGACGTGCGCCTGTTTGTCGACCAACTGCGGCAACGGTGGTATGGGAGCAGTGGCTTCAACCGGAGGCTGAAATAAGGTCGGACCTTTTTGTCTGAGCCAGTGGTCATGCCAAAGGTAGAGCGCGATAATCAACATCAGCAGTACCGAGAGAGTACCGACACTCCCTCGTTCATTATGCAAAGGCAGCATGGTCCTCTGAGAAAGCAGGTAACGGCGACCGTCATCGAAAAAAACCGTGTTGTAAGTATACGGGAAGGGACGTAGTTGTCCACTGAAAGGGGCGATGGTGAACTAGCGAAGACGACGCGTTTACTTCGTCTGGATGGGACCGCCGACAGCGTTTACATATGAGCGACGGTACGGATGCGTCACGCGACAAGGGCGCTTCGCCCAGTGGCAAGCATAGCAGAGGGGCGGGTTCAGGGACTGCCGATGTTTGTGTGTCCGGCCGCGCAATAAAGTCTTGAATGGTCTCGATGCCATGATTGCCGAGGCCGGTGCTGGCGCCGCCGCCGTCCTCCCCCTGGATAAACACGTTACCCCAGACGGGCTGCCTGAGATACCGTCGATGAGGGCGCTGAATTGTAAAAAGCTTCCAATCGGTTGTCCGTTTAGCCGCACATTCAAGAGACAACCCGCCGTGGCGCTGCAGAGATCGGAGATGTCTAGCGTGAGATGGTTGATGGCGCTTCCTCCATCGAACGAAAATCCAAAGAGCGTGTAGTTGTAATGATATTGTCCTTCGTCTTCCGTGATGTCCCATAGAATACTTGAGGCCTCATGGTGGTCGAATGGTCCCGTACCGGTCAATCCGCTTTCGACCGTGCGGCTTCCGGACAAGGCGGCCGACGCATCGTACGCCGGCACAGCGTGCGCTTCCTGGGAGAGCCGAGCAGCGAAAGGCTCAGAACCGTCATGAGACTGGTCCGAAGAATCATTCCCTTCCGCATGTCGGTCCTCCTTGGTTATCACGTGGCACGGTGGGATGGATTGATGCGCCGCGCCGTCGGTCAGCGTTTACGACGGTTCAGGATCGTGTCAATTATCTGGGAAGCCGACCGAGCAAGCTATCGTGCAGGGGTGTACGACTGTCGGCTAGAAGGGGTAGTCGACGCTAGGAAGTCTCGGAAGATTGCAGGGGATGGCCCGGCAGTGCACTGGATAGGCAGCTATGGCGTGACGTGACGCATCAGGCGGGCGATAAAGCCGTCAACCTAGGTCCATGCTCAGGAGGAACTCGTTCAGTTCGCGCTTCTGTTCGTCTTCAGTCCCTTTGAGACGGTCGATGTCTTTGCGAAGCGTTTCAATGTCGGTTTCCTGTTGATCGAGCTTTTTGACGTACCGAGTATAGAGCTCCGAATTTTGTGTGAGTCTCGACATATTTTCCCGGATGCGAGTCTGCTCTTGGGTCGTGTCCTTGATTCTCTGCTCCAATCCGTTTCGCCGAGCGGTCGTCTGCGACAGACGATCGCGAAGGGCCACGACCCGTTGTAACGCTTCTTTCACTCTAACGGAAATCTGTTTGGCACGAATGTACTGCATGATCGTCTCGGGGCCGGAATCGATCAGTTGCACGGTTTGTGTGAGCTGCTTTTCCTCACGAACGCGAAGCACGGCTGTTTTGCCCCCATCGATCGGCAGGGTAAAGCGATAGACATCACGCGTCCGTTCGGAGGGTTTGGCAGGCTCGATCAATTGCCAGTCGGCTCGGTAGGGATGCTCGATCAGGAGTGTCTTCTCCTTCTGATCGCGATAGTTGATATGATAGGCATGCTCTTCCCGCATCATGTGCGTCGCGATCAAGACGCCTTTCTTGACACTGACATTCACCAATTCCTGCTGGCCGGCTTCGGCTTTAGGCTCAACCTCAGTTTTGAGATCCAGCGCATAAGTGACGAGACGCTCTTGTCCCGGCGCCAAGTCCTCCACGCGCGCGTCTCCGGCATAAGCTTGTCCATCGAACACGGTGATGGGGCCTTGCATTAAATAAAGAGATGACGTGTTCTTGAGCCGAAATCCATTCAAGGGGTGTTTCACGTGCGTGGCCGAATTGTAGATCGACACTTTCCGACCTTCGATAGACTGATTGATGATCGGCAGCATGGCAGAAGCGTGCCGTGCGATCGTGACGGGCGTGGTCATCGCATATTCGAACAGTTCGCCGCTTTCCTGCCCCTGCGCGGTGGAGCTCACCCCCTGCTGTGGTGTAAAGGGCAGAGGCGCAGCGGGGGCACCTGCCTCGGGCGAGGTTGGGGCACGGAAGAGCCGAGATTTGGCCTGAGCGCGAGCCGGTTTGTTCATCTCCATTCGATTCTCGTCGAACGCGGCTTGCTTCGATTCTTGTGGAGCGTCGCCCAACGCGTCGCCATACACGCGAGGGCGGAGTGAGGCATAAAGTTCCGGAGCTACCATGGGCCGCATGGCGTAGAGCGGCTGATAGAGATCCATCGTGAACGAAATCGGCCGACCGGAGACCAGCGAAAGGCGAATGTCCGACCAATCGGCTTCCGAGCTATTCTCGACGATGGCCCACCCCTGAAAGAACGGCGCATGCGCATCATCGAGCACGAGACGATACGTCGTCTTCCAGATGGGCGCCTCGGCAATATAGGCCACTCGCACGGGCCGAGAGCCGGTTCCTTCAAAGGCGATAGACACGCTGCGCTTTTGCGCGTCATGGCCGGTGGCCAAGACCGATAAGGCCTGTTGTAGTTCTCCATTCAGTGCAAGGTTAAGGAGTCGAATGCGTTGTACCTGCGCCAGTGGAATGGAGCGGAGTCCGTCTTCGGTCAGAAGGTTGACATATTCGGCCGCGACGAGGACGTCGCGGTCGTCCGCGTGCGCGAGCTGCTCTTTCTTTTCCACTCCGATAATCGTGCCGGTGATGGCAGCGGGCGTCGCCACCTCGATGCGTTCGCCTCGAATCTGATTCAGCAATTGTCCCAGGGTTGGATTCGCGGTCAGATTGATGCCGAAACTACCAAGGGTTTTCACGATCGGATCGCGAGACCCGTACCCGACTACCGATATGTGTCCCCCGCCGCCATCTTGCACCACCAGACTCTTCAGCACATCGTTGATTTGGTCGATCGTAAATCGGAGATCGACGCGACCATTTCCGTGCACCGTCCCATCATGCTCGAAGTATCCCACGCCGCTGGAATAGAGCAGGACTTTCGACAACGGGATCTGCTTTTCTTCCAAGAGAGGTGTCAGCCTGTCAACGGGAGCGGCTGCGAAGCCCACGGAGGATGTGAATAAAACGGCCAACACACACGTCCAGAGCCTAGCTGCCTTCATCTTCATTCCCTCCTCACCGCCCCGACGCGTGTTATCTGTTATCGGTATGGCCTACAGGGTTTCCGTCATATGTCATCAGAGATCATCACAGTATAATAGTCACATGCCCATAGCAATGCGCGCATGCATCAGACCGCTTGCTCCCGTGCCCTTCAGCCTTATTCTCATGTTTCTGATGATTGGGTTCGGCCTCGTAGAACGGCCGGTATCCGCCGCAAGCAATGCTTTAGTTACCGGCCAAACGCTTTCACGCCAAGCCGATGCGTTCATCAAGGAAGGCCGCGAGCAGGAGGCTGCGCAGCAGTATCTGGCGGCGCACGTGCAGTTCCAGAAAGTCATTCTAGGATATTTCGAATCAGCCCTTCGACAGAGTTTCAGCGAACAACAGGGCGCGCCGGACGATGACGGCCTGATGCGGGCCGATGCGTTAGTCAGCGATCTGCGCAATGTGAATCTCTCAAAACTGTGGATCGTCCTGGATCCGGATGATCGGTCCCATCAACAGGGACTCGAGGCCGAACGCGCGGCCTTGTTCCAGCATTTCGACGAATTTGTGCGCGAAGACTCCGCTGCTCCGCTCGATGCCTTTCTCTATCGCCTGTATCCGGAGGACGAGTCAGGTGAACGTCAAATGGAAGCCGTGCGCGAGGGACGGATGCCACCCTCCAAGCGCTGGGGCCGTCTTCAGCGTACACTTTCACCTTGACAAGGTTCCCCTCGCTCTCTTAGGGTGACGCCACATAATCGGCCCGGGTGTAGGGAAGAGGGTGTAAATCTCTCGCGGTCCCGCCGCTGTAACTGGGAACGAAACCCGCCAATGCCACTGTTCAAAGGACGTGCAACGTCAATCGGTTAATCGCAGAAGATGAACCCTGCGATTAATGATTGAGTGACGCATCACGTCCTCGGGATGGGAAGGCGCGGGGAGTAGATGGAACCAGAAGCCAGAAAACCTGCCCGGTCGGTCCGTCTTTCCCTCGTGGGCTGGGGAAAGGGTGAGGGTGAAGAAGCGGGTGCAATCCTCAGGGTCTTTTGGCCTTGGGGATTTTTTGTTTGTACACTCGACGAATTCGGGCGACATGGCTGCGACTCACTATTGTTAGTGTTGCGATCACGTTCTGCCTAGGTGCGGAAGGCGCAGTGGCGGATGAAACGAATCAAGGTGCGATGACACGGCGACAACAAGGCATCTTAACCGGCATGCCGTTCATGGCGAATATCGCGCCGCAGACGTTCGTCGACGACCTCGGTCGAAAGATCTTTCTCGCCAAACCTCCGACGAGGATTGTCTCGCTGGCCCCCAACATCACCGAAACGCTCTTTGCTCTGGGCGTGGGGGACAAGATTGTCGGAGTTACGGCATCCTGCGATTATCCCGCGGAGGCAACCCGCAAGGCGAAGGTAGGTGACGTCCATCCCAACCTTGAGGCGGTGGTCGCGCAACGTCCCGATCTCGTCCTTACTCTTCCTCTGCAAACGGACGTCCTGAGCACGCTTGAGCATTTGAAGATTCCGGTGTTCATGCTCGACGCCACAACCGTTGAGCAGGTGCTGTCGCACATTCATACCTTGGGACGCATGCTCGGACACACAAGAGAGGCCGATGAATTAGTGATGTCGATGAGGCGGCGGATCGCCGCGGTGTCCGAGCGCACCAAGGCCCTCCCGCGTCCGCGGCTTCTGTATGTGTTGAACAGTCATCCTCTTATGACGGCCGGTCCCCGAAGCTTCATCCATCAGCTGATTGAATTAGCCGGCGCGACAAATATCGCGGCCGATGCTACATTCGCCTATCCACGCATCGCCATGGAAGAGGTTCTTCGCGACGATCCGGAAATCATCGTGTTTCCCATCGGCACGCAAGAAGGGATTCCCGAATCCGAACAGCAGCAGTGGTTGAGATGGTCGCAACTCTCGGCGGTCAAGCATGCGCGTTTCGCGCGCATTCCCAGTGTGTTGTTGGATCGGCCGGGCCCTCGCATGGTGGACGGATTGGAACAGTTGGCCCGCGCGGTTCATCCTGACGCATTCCGGCAGGACATTCCTTGAGGTTGTTCTGTGAGTGAATCGAAGGTGATGACCATGGACGGACGCTCATCACATGAGTGTTCGCATCGGACTCTCACGATGCCCGTATTGACTCGACGACGCTGGATGGTGACGCTACTCGGGCTCTTCTGCATCAGCGTGCTTGTGGCGCTTTTCTCCTTGCATGTCGGGACCGAGCCGATCGGACCGTGGCAAGCTCTCTCGATTGTCGCGCAGTTTCTGCGAGAAGGTGGCGCATCCATCGAGTCCGCTGATCCGAGCACCGTCATACTGTTGTACTTGCGGCTCCCTCGTGTTCTGTTGGCCTTTCTCGTCGGCGGCTGTCTGGCCGCGGTTGGAACGGCCTTGCAAGCCCTGTTGCGCAATCCACTGGCCGATCCCTATATCTTGGGAATTTCCAGCGGCGCCGCTTTCGGTGCGGCGCTTGCCGTTCTGCTAGGACTCGAAGCGTCCATGGTTACCTTTTCCACACTTCCGCTATGCGCATTCGGTGGGGGACTATTCGCCCTCGCCATCGTCTATCGAATCGCGTCGTCGTCGGGCGTGCTGCCTGTGCAGACGCTTCTCTTGGCGGGCGTTATTTTGAACGCCATTTTTGCCGCTCTGATTATGTTTGCCACGTCGATGATGAGTCCGACACGATCCTTTGCAATGACGAACTGGTTGATGGGCACGCTGACTGCGCCGACCTATCCGGTATTGACCATTCTCCTTGTGTATGTGGTGGTGGGCGGGTGGGTCCTCTTTCGACAAGCGCGGGCTCTTAATCTATTGACGCTAGGCGAGGACTCGGCGAAGTCTCTCGGGATCGATGTGGAAGCCCTCAAAAGAATCATCTTTATCGTATCGGCCTTGCTGACAGGGGCCGTCGTCTCAGTCAGCGGGTTAATCGGATTCGTGGGGATGATGGTGCCGCACGCCGTGCGTATGTTCGTCGGCCCAGACCATCGATTATTGTTGCCGGCTTCCGTCTTGATCGGGGGCGCCTTCTTAACGGCGGCGGATGCGGCCGCGCGCACATTGCTGGCGCCGACTGAGATGCCCGTGGGTGTCATCACCGCTCTAGTCGGTGGGCCGTGTTTTCTGTACTTTCTTGTCAGCCGTAAGCGCGGACTTTCCTTTTACTCGTGACCATGATGCCGACGACCTTATCGATGCCCGCCTATACCGTCCATCAGTTGGGATTTCATTATCGACATGAGGCCGCGCATGAGTCCCAGGCATGGTCGCTTCGCGAGGTGGACTTTCAGGTTGCGCATGGCGAAATTCTCGGCGTTATAGGTCCCAACGGATCCGGCAAGACCTCCTTGCTGAAACTGCTTGCCAAAATATTGCGACCACACGAGGGCTTCATTGACCTGTTTGAAGAGAAACTGGACGGCCTTGCTCATAGGACGGTAGCCCGCTCAGTCGCGTTTGTTCCCCAGGAATCCGTGCAGGTGTTTCCGTTCACGATTTTTGAAATGGTTCTGATGGGACGATTTCCTCAGCATCGCCACACCATCTTTGGAGGCTGGGGCTGGGAGGGGGAGGAGGATCTGCGCCTCGCCGAACAGGCGATGGCGACCATGGGAGTGCTCGCGCTTGCGCATCGTCGCATCGGCGACATCTCCAGCGGTGAGCGCCAGCGCGTTATGATCGCGCGGGCGTTGGCGCAGCAGCCACGCATCTTGCTCCTGGATGAGCCCACGGCGTTTCTGGACCTCAACCATCAAATTGAGATCTGCAGCAGTTTGCGGCGCATGAATCGCGAACAGGGTCTGACCGTCGTCTGGGTCTCTCATGATCTGAATCTCGCCAGTCAATATTGCGACCGGTTGTTGCTGTTGAACCGAGGCGCTCTGTTTAAACTCGGGGCGCCTGATGAGGTGATTCAGCCTGCCACGATCGCACATGTTTACGGATGCGAGGTGTTGGTCGATCGCCATCCGATGTCGGGGGTGCCTCGCATCACGTTGCCGGCAGCATCCTCGCCGTCCGAGCAACGCTCGTCATAACATGGTCAATGCAAGACGGATGAGTGCCCATCATCTTGCCTAGTCGTCAGGCACATTTAGTCAGAGGCGTATTAGAGGAGGATTGCCAGTGCCGGGGAGATGGTGTGAGGCCATCGCGGTGGCGCCACTGTAAGCGGAGAGTGATCCTGCATAGATGCCACTGTCGTGAGACGTTTTACATTCATCGTTAATCGAACGAAGGATCCCTCCCGGGATTCAGGTGCACGGTTCATGAATGGTGTTTCATACGGGAAGGTGCAGGGAAACGACGATCCGCAAGCCAGGACACCCGACTGACAGTTCAGTCTCCTCAGCCCTTCGTGCATAGGGGAGGTAGGTATCATGGGTCGATTGCTTGCCTGTATACGTATTCGTATGGTCATTGGTTCCATGAGCCTGGGCTTCCCGCTCGTTGCGTCTCCTGAAGAACCATCTTCCGACAAAACAGACGTCTTGGAGTGAAAGACGTCGTTATTTCTTGCACGCGCCTGCCCGGCGAAGCCGTGGACGCGCGCATACTTCCTGCGAAAGTTACCATTATCACGGCCGACGATATTAAAAAATCCGGGGCGAAAACGGTGCAAGAGACCATTCAATTGGCTACCGGCATCGTCATGTACGACCAGATCGGGAATAGTTTCCAGCAGACGATCGATCTTCGGGGATTCAATGGACAGCCCGTACCACTACCGTTTTGAGACATCGCGGAAAGGATGACGTCCCTCTCGCATGAAAACACTACCAGAGCAAAACGCTCGGGCCATTGCAGTATTAGGGACCGGCTCGGATGTCGGCAAAAGTATGATGGTCGCGGCACTGTGCCGACTATTTCACCGGGCCGGCGTCTGCGTCGCGCCGTTTAAGGCTCAAAACATGTCGTTAAATGCGTTTGTGACGGTGGACGGCGGCGAGATCGGGCGAGCGCAAGCTTTACAGGCGCAAGCTGCCGGTATTCCGGCGCACGTGGATATGAATCCGATTCTGCTCAAGCCGGAGTCGGATGACGTCTCTCAAGTGATCGTGCAAGGTCGGGTTCTTATGAAGACGAATGCCCATAACTATTTCGAGCGCACGCCCGACCTGTTTCGTTATGTGCAAGACAGCTACGAACGGTTGGCGCAGATCCATGAGGTGATGGTGATTGAAGGAGCGGGGAGTGCGGCAGAGGTGAATCTTCGCGACCGCGATATCGTCAACTGGCGAGTGGCGGAGATGGCCGATGCGTCCGTCCTCCTCGTCGCCAATATCGATCTGGGCGGGGTGTTTGCTCAAGTCGTCGGCACGTTGGACCTCATTACTCCGGCAGAACGTCGTCGGGTGCGGGGCATTCTCATCAATAAGTTTCGAGGCGACCGGACGCTGTTTGCAGAGGGCGTGACGTTTTTGAAAGAGCGGACGGGAGTCCCCGTGCTTGGCGTGCTTCCATTTTTGCGTGAATTGGAATTGGATCAGGAGGACAGCCTGGAAGTCAATCGGACGTGCAACAAGTTTACGAAGAGGCAGGTGAATGTCGCCGTGTTGTTAGTGCCGCGCATGAGCAACTTCACCGACTTTAACGCGCTTGCGGCAGAGCCTGATGTCACGCTGCGTTATATTCGTACGCCCGATGACCTGTGCGGTGCGGATGTTGTTATTCTTCCTGGCAGTAAGAATACGATTGGTGATCTAAAATATCTCCGCGATGCCGGCTTTCTCAAAGGCCTTCATGCACACATCCAACAGAGAGGCGAATTGATCGGGATCTGCGGGGGCTATCAAATGCTCGGCACTCTCATCAGCGATCCGCATGCGGTCGAGGCAGGAGGAAGTACGGAAGGGTTTGGGTTTCTCAACGTGGTCACTGAACTCACGACATCTAAAACGACGCGGCAGGTACGCGCCATATTTCTCGATCACGGAAGCGAGACGGATCTGACCATCACCGGATATTACATTCACATGGGAAGAACGCGACGCACCGACGGTCTTTCCCGTTTTAAGCTGGCGCCATCATCATCTTATAACGGCGGTGGCGGGATGAAAGCTGATCACGAGGAAACAGCGGACGAAGACGGCACGGTACATCCCAATGGATTGGTGTGGGGCACGTATATTCATGGCCTCTTTGACGGTCCGGAGTTTCGTCGGTATTGGCTGAACTCGGTCAGGCTCCGAAAAGGCCTCCCACCATTGGATGCATCGGTCTCTGCCGAAACGACCACACGGTTAGCTGCGCAATTAGATCGATGGGCTGATCATGTGAAGCAGTATGTCGATTGGCCCTCCATTGCCAAGATGGTCGGATTATCGCTCTCGTAGTGTGGGCCTTACATCATGAGGAAATATTATGCGCATCACCAAGGTCTATACCCGTACCGGCGATGCCGGCAAGACGCGGTTGGCCGGCGGCCAGGAAGTTTGGAAAGATAGTCTACGCGTTGAAGCCTACGGTACGGTTGATGAACTGAATGCTTCAATCGGCCTGGCGCGCGTATTTAATGCCGATCCACACGGGCCGCAGCTCTCGGAAAGTGCAGCACACATTGAGGCGACGCTTCGCTGGGTTCAAAACAAGTTGTTCGATCTGGGGAGTCTGTTGGCAACCGCGCCGGGACAGGTCTTTCCTCAGATGCCCCAGGTGACGGAGGGGGACGTTATGACATTGGAGCAAGGCATCGACCGGTGTCAAAAGGATTTGGCCCCACTGAAAGAATTTATCTTGCCGGGCGGGGGAAGAGTGTCCGGTTTTCTGCATCAAGCCAGGACCGTGTGCCGCCGTGCCGAGCGTTTATGCGTGAAGTTGGCTCGGGAAGAAACGGTCGATCCTGCTTCAATCAAGTTCTTGAATCGTTTGAGCGATGCCTTGTTCGTCTGGGCGCGATGGGTTGCCAAAAAACAAGGTGAGCCGGAATTTCTATGGGAACGCGCCGCCGCACCCAAGTAATAAAGCCTGACGCAAGCTACCGTAGGCGATGGATTGAGCAGATTGAATCGCTGTGCCTAGTGCGTTGTCACCCACTTGACATGCCATACCCACAAGCAATGAGGCGTCAAAGTCTTGGCTCGTGCGCTAAGCGTCCAGCATTATAAAAGGAAATGACGGCTCACCGGATTCGTTTGGATCACACTCTCGATTATTTTTCTCCCCACCTCTACGAAATTTAGTCAGTTGCGACGGAAATTGTACGAGGCCGGTGGTTGCCGCAAGATATTATTGTTCTTCTGCGCCTGCCCCATCCACAAGTTTCCATCTAATCTATTGTCATTATTTGAATTTGTGTTTTGATCCGCTGCCAGACGTACGTAATTCTTTCAGGGCATCGAACTTGCTCGCCCTCCACCTCGATGTACTTACTATAGTTATTCGATTGGCCCCGGCAGTTCCGCTTTTAAAATCATTAGCTATATTTAGAACATGGGGAGGACGTTATGAAAGGTACATTCTCTGCTCTGGGGCTCTACAGTGTGCTGTTGACATCTATATTTGTGTGTGCGCTGCCCGTTCAGGCCGCCAATGAATCCGAAACGGGTGAATTGCTCGTGAAGCTTTTGCAGGCCGGGCGTAGCGTGATCTCGGCTCACCAAGAGCTGATCAACGATGCGAGCAAGGGCAATAAGGGATTTACCCCCGACTACATGGGGGAAAAGATGATCGAGAAGTATCGTGAAACCACGAAAATCGATCTTCGGCAGCCGAACAGCACTCCCTACAACAAGGTCCTCTTGGCGCTCGTTGATTCAGGAAAAGAAGTGGTCGCGGAAGCGCAACCGGTCATCAACAAGCAGGGCATTGGCTTTAAGGGGATGATCCCAGCGGCCTGGGGACGAAAGACAGGCGAAAAGTTTTTGCAAAAAACAGGCATCCGATTGAAGTTGACCGCGGTCGATTATCGATTTCCGACCAACAAGCCGGACGACTTCGAATCGGAAGTGCTGAAGATGTTTTCCGACCCCTCCTATCCCAAAGGCAAGGAATACAGCCGAACGGTTATGTATGAAGGGCGGCCGGCGTTTCGGATTATGACTCCCGAGTACGCGGCGGCGAGCTGTCTGAAATGCCATGGCGATCCCAAGGGCGAGAAAGACCTCACCGGGAATAAAAAAGAAGGGTTGAAAGAAGGCGGGCTTGCGGGGGCCATCAGCTTGGTCATTCCAATCCATTAAGAAAGCAGTCCAACTAGACACAGCGCGTGTCTCACTACTTACTTTTCCAGAGGGGGGAATCAATGAGCAAGATCGTAGTCGTCGATGATTCATATGCGGAATTGCAGTTGATCGAGGGTGTGCTCAAGGGCGCCAGCCATACGGTCGTCAGTTATCCCAATACTGAAAAGTTGGAGGACAAGCTCCTTCTCGAGCGTCCGGACGCCATTGTGCTGGACGTGGTCATGCCTGGCCGGAATGGATTTCAAGCATGCCGCGACCTGAAAGCCGACGATCGTTTTAAGGGTATTCCCGTCGTATTGTGCACGTCCAAAGGACAGGAGAGCGATAAATTTTGGGGGCAACAACAAGGCGCGAACGCCTACCTCGTGAAACCGTTCAAGGGCGAGGATTTGTTGGCGACCGTCAAGAAAGTGCTCAACTAATCGCCGGCTAAAAGGCGCGTCCTATGGAAACTACAACGGCCTCCGTTCAACGGATCGATTCTGTCGTCGCGAACTCGCCTGCAGAGTCGCAGGTGCGTGTCTGTTTGATCAGCCTAGGGGGAGAACTTTTTGCGATCGATTTGCATAGCGTGAGCGAGGTCTTTGAAGTCGACGCCGTTACGCCTGTGCCCGGAATGCCTGGCGCGCTGGTCGGGGTCGCCAACCTGCGAGGACTCGTCATTCCTCTTGTGGATCTTCGCGCCTCCTTGGGCCTGGCCACGGGAGGTGCGGCGCTTCCCTATGCGGTGGTCGTGCGCCATGGCGAGCAATTGTTGGCCGTCCTGATCGAGCGCGTTCCCGAAATTCGAACCATTCAGCGAGAGCAGTTTCTGCCGGCGGTTCAAAATGCCCGCGGAAACTCCAGGCCGTTTGTCACCGCCGTGCTTTGCATCGAAGAGCGAATGGGAGGGGTGCTGGAGATTCCCACGGTCTTCGCGCAGTTCGAAGGCACAGGTATTCAGGCGCTGCCCATGCGGACGGACGCCTGAGAGGTGTTCGTCTGACGCAACGAGCGTAGGTTTTTATTGATTGTGAGTGAAAAGGGAGGATTGACATGGGCAAGTTAGGCTTTCGTGAGTGGTTCCAAGACCTCAAAACGCAATCCAAGCTCATGGTTGGATTCGGCGTGGTGAGCGTCATCATCTTGACCATGACCGTCATCGGTATCGTGACGCTCCGGCAGCTCAGTTCACAATCTCAAACGGTGTACATTGACTACACCATTCCATTATCGGACTTCTCCTCCATGGGTACCGCGCTTACGCAACACCACGAATTGCTGTTGGACATTTCCAAAACCAACCGCAAAGAGGATTTCGAAAAAGAGGTCGGTCGGCTCGTTCCTCTCAAACAAGCCATTTTAAAGCACATCGAAGACTATGAAGCGACGGCGACGCGGGTGTCTCGTTCGGGTCGCGACGAAACGAAAGACCTGGCTCTGTTAAAACCGGTGTTAACGGCTTATTTCCAAGAAGCGGACGCTGCCCTCAGCGCGTTCATCGAGAGTTTCGATAAGTCGCAAATGACCGCTGAGCAGTCGAAGGAAATGCGGGCCTTGGGTGTCTTGGCGTTAACGACCAACCTGACGCCGACTTTCGAAAAATTAATCGGTCGTCACGGAGAACAGGTCGCAACGATGCGAGAAATCGCCAAGGATTTGAACGACGACTCACAAACATTGGCGAAGAACGGTACCTTACTGCTCCTACTCGGTGGAACGGTGGCCGTGGCCCTCGGCTTGGGCATCGGATTTATCATGGCACGTTACTTCGCTCACGGCGTTATTCATATTGCCGACGTCGCGACACAAGCCGCGTCCGGCCATTTACAAGCGCGCGCCAAACTTTCGACGCATGACGAGTTGGGCCAGATGGCCACCGCGTTTAACTCCATGCTGGATCGAATCACGACCCTGGTGCAGACGGAAGGTGAACGCGACCAGATGCAACGGCAGTTGATGCAGTTCTTGGCGTTGGTGTCTGACGTAGGTAAAGGAGACCTGACCAAGCGTGGGACGGTGACCGAAGACATGTTCGGCAACCTTGCCGACGCTTTTAATTTGATGTTGGATCGGTTCGGAAAATTGTTGCGGCAGGTCAAAGAGGCGGCCGAACGAGTCAATTCATCGGCAGGTAACTTACGCGACACATCTGGTCAAATGGCGGGTACTGCTAAACATCAAGCCGAAGAATCGGTACGCGCCCTGAGCTCCGTTGAACATCTGGCCATGTCGATGAGGCAAGTGGCCCAGACGGCGGGTGCCTCTTCGGAGAGCGCCAAGCAGGTGTTGACGGCGACCGAGCGAGGCCGCTTAGCGGTGCAAGATACGGTGCAGGACATGCAGAACATCCGTGCCGCCGTGCAACGTATGTGCAAGCAGGTCAAGGGTCTGGGCGATCGGTCTTTGGAAATTTCGCAAATCGTGTCCACGATTCGTGAAATCGCCTCTCAAACAAACCTTTTGGCGCTGAACGCCGCTATCGAGGCGGCGGGCGCCGGCGAAGCGGGTGCTCGATTTGCCGTCGTCGCCGACCAGGTCAGAAAGTTGGCCGAAAACTCCACGCAGGCCACCCGCGAAATTGCCGACTTGGTGAAAGTCATTCAGCAGGAAACGCAAGATGCGGTCGTCGCGATGGAACAAGAAACGCAAGCGGTGGAAGCCGGCTCGGCCTCGGCGTTAAGAACCGGTGACGTGTTCAAAGAAATTTCAGACATTGCTCAACGCTCATCTGAGTTGGCGCAGCTTATTTCCAAATCGGCGACCGAGCAGTCGGTGAATACCGAATCCGTGGGTGCGACGATTAAGGATTTTACCGGAGGCGCCGTCGCGACGCAGAAAGCGACGGACTCTGCTCGCGCCACCGTAGAAGAAATGGCCAAGTTGGCCGAAGGTCTGGCCGGTTCCGTGTCCCAGTTCAAAGTCGCCTAATCTTCACGAAGAGGCGAGATAGGTATGCGCCAGGGCCGTGATTTGACGATAACGAGGGGCTGATGAGCACAGAGTTCGACCGGGACGGATTAGTCGGGATTTTTCTTGCCGAAGCGGAAGATCGCGTAGCCAAGCTGTGGTCGGCGCTTCATCCTGCTGATGGGACGTTGCCGACCCCGGACGCGATCAGCGACCAATATATTGTCGCCCACACGTTAAAAGGCACGTCCTCTCTCTATGGCTACACCGGTCTGTCCGGACTGACGGAGATTCTCGAGACGCGCGTGGAGAAACTCCATGAGGTTCCCGACGAACGATGGCCCGAATCGGTCGGGATGTTTCGGGACCTCGTGAATGCGATCCAGGCACAGCTCGTGCGCATCAAAGAACAGGGAGCGGAAGATTCCGCGTGCTGTCAGGACTGGATGACCCGATTCCAGCTCGCATCGGCTGAAGGGGTGCCGTCGCTCGTGGCGGCCTCTGTGGCAAAGCATCCTGACGAGGAACTGTCCGATAGCTACCTGCTTCCAGATCTGGATTCGGAAGTGGCGTCGTATTTCTCTCCCGAAGCCCAAGAGTATCTCGAGACGATTGAAGCCGCTCTCCTGCGCCTGGAAAAATTTCCCGATGACACCGAGACGCTGCAGCAGTTCTTTCGAACCGCTCATACATTGAAGGGGTCGGCCCATACCGTTGGATTCAAGTCCATTGGAGACCTGATCCACCACGTTGAGGACTTTGTCACGGCGATTCGCGAGGGCCGGATCAGAATTACGGTGGAACTGACGGACGTCATGTTTCGTGTGGTCGATGTCGTGAAACTCTTGATGCGGCGGGACTCCCGGATCTTAGACAAGACCCGCCACGATTTTGTAGAGGTCACGCACCGGCTCGGTCAGCTCCGATCTATTCTGTTGCCTGCATCTTCCGAACAGGCCGTACCGGCGTTCGTTCGAGCGGCTGAGACCACCTCCACATCCGAGACCACGGATAGAGAGGATTCGACGCATCGACAGGAACCGGACGGCCGAAAAGACGGCGACACTAAGCCCGACGAGAAGGAGAGCGCCGTCATTCGGGTCAGTCGCGATCGTCTAGAACGTTTGCTCAATCTCGTCGGCGAGTTGGTCATCAGCCGCGGTCGGCTCGAACAGCGGCTGATGGCGTTGGAGCAACTATCCGATCAGGTCATCATGTTCAAGGGCCGCATGTTGGAAGCAGTCCGGACGTTTGAAGAAAAGCACGCATTCACCTTGCCGAGCGCATCGCCCACTCAAGGGACGGTGACGAGCCAAGGACAGCCGCAGCTTACCGAATTGCCCGGCTTGACAGACTTCGGCTCTTTAGAGTTCGACCGGTACGATGATTTCAATATTTTAGCCAGACGATTGGCGGAGCTGTCGGCCGACGTTGGTGAGTCGATGGCGCAGCTCAATGGATCTATCCGAAAAGCGCGCGAAGATATGGGGCAGTTGCAGCGTCTTTCGCTCGGCATGCGGGATGAAATTGCGCGCGCTCGCATGGTGCCGATCGGGACGCCGTTCGTACGCTTCCAGCGGGCAGTCCGCGAGATGGCCCGGTTTACGGGGAAACAGGTGTCGCTCGTGACGTCCGGAGAACACACCGAAGTCGATACGAATGTGGTGGAACGGTTGGTCGATCCGCTTATCCATCTCGTTCGAAATGCCGTTTATCATGGCATCGAGTCCACGGAAGTGCGGGTGTCGTGCGGGAAACCGGCGATGGGGACCGTCTATATCACAGCTTCGCATCGCGGCAGTGCCGTCGTAATCGAAGTGGAGGATGACGGCGGGGGCATCGATATCGCCAAGATCAAAGCCAAAGGCGTCACCCTCGGTTTACTCCGGCCGGAGTCCGTGTCGGCGCTCTCCGATGCTGAAGCGATCAAGATGATTTTTCTGCCGGGCTTTTCCACAGCCGACACGGTCGGCGATGTCGCCGGCCGCGGCGTGGGCATGGATGTGGTCAAGCAGACGCTGGAAAGTATCAATGGACAAATCGAAGTCGAGACCGAACTGGGCGTCGGCACGAAATTTACCTTGCGGCTGCCCTTAACGCTCCTCATCTCGATGGCCCTTCTGGTCCGTGCCGGCAGTGAACGCTACGCGCTACCGCTCCCGAACATTCGCGAAGTGGTCATGCCGGCGGCGGGCGCCGTGCAAGAAGTCGGGGGTCATCCTGTGCTGCAGGTGGGGGACGAAGCAATTGATGTCGTATTGCTTTCGAACATTTTGGGCGTTGAGTCAAACTCAAAAATGGAGGGGCGTCCAATCGTCATCATTCGAACCGCCACCGGTATGCAGGGAATCGCGGTCGATGAACTGCTGGGCCGCCAGGAAATCGTTATCAAGGCGCTCGGCACGCTTAGACCGTTTCGGGAATCCTCTTTTGTGGGGGCCACGATCGATCCGGAAGGCCGTGTCATTTTAGTGTTGGACATTGCGAGAGTGCTGGCGGGGCGTACACGGGACGCGCTGGGAATGCCGGCGCCCGATGCCATGCCGATGCTGACCGACTCATCTGCTTCCGAGGCTGCTGAGGCCGCACCCGATACTATGCGAATCCTGTTGATCGACGATTCGTTAAGCATCAGAAAGTTCGTTGGGAAAATGTTACAGGGCGCAGGCTACGAAGTGGAGACTGCGGTGGATGGTGAGGAGGGCTTGAGAAAGGCGACCGTCGGAGGGTACCGACTCATCATCACGGATTTGGAAATGCCCAAACTGAACGGATATGAGGTCATTCAAGGTCTGCGTGATCGCCCGCAAACGAAGACGACGCCGATACTCGTCATGACGACTCGTGCCGGCGAGAAACATCGCCAGATGGCCTTGAGTGTCGGCGCGTCAGGCTACATTGCCAAGCCCGTCGAGGAACGAACGTTGATCACGGAAGTGGGGCGTTGGACAGGTCAGGTGACCGGAGTCAAGGCCTAAGCGCATCCGGTCGGTCATAAGCTGATGATCATAGGCGAAGAGCAGAGAGGATTGTACGCGTGAGTTTAAGAGGGCGTTCACACACCGCGGTCCAGTCCGTGAAGTTGGTGGAATTTCTCATGGTGGCGTGCGGGTACACGCATTTTGCCATTCAGGCTGAGGTGGTCCGTAGCGTGATTCGTCCTGATGAGGGGGATGTGGAGGCGTTATTGTCGGCGGTGGGTATTACGTCTTCGCCGATGCATTTGTCGGAGCAGTTCGGGTTGACGGGATCGTATCTTTCGCCGGACTCGCGCATCCTGGTGTGCGGCATGCAAGGCCGGCATTTCGCGTTTCGCGTGGACCGGGTCTTAGGGCTACATGACATCGATGCCGCAAAGATCAAACCGTTATTGCCTCATTTCATTGGCCCGGAGAGGCGCTGGATAGCGGGGATGTTTTTATTTCAAAAGACGGTCGCGCTCGCGCTCCATACCCGTTGGCTGCTCAGCGACGATCGAGCCAGTCGGGCCGTCTTATCCCCGGTTCTCGAGTCCGCGCCGCGAGAGCAGAATTTTGAATCGTTCCAGCAGCCGGTGATGGACATTACGGCTGTGGAGCGCGATGACCGTGAATGGACCAATATGGAATTTGAGGAAGTCACTGATGCTGACGACACGCCCTGGGCTCAAATCTAGGAAGGAAGCTGCCGGTTCCCAGAAGGCCAAATCGATTATGCTGTTGGTCTTCTCTGTCGGCGGGCGCCGCATCGCTACGCGTGCCAATGACGTCGGAGGCATCTGGCTCTGGACCGAAGTCGTCTCCGTTCCGAGCGGCACGGCGCACATCAATGCCGTCCTGCGGCATGGGGAAGATATTCTGCCGGTGTTCGATTTGGCCGGCCGATTACAGGTTGAGGTGAAAACCGGAGAACGGTTGTGCCTCATCGCGAAACGCCAGGACGGTCTGATGGCGGTGGGCATCGATGGGGATATCCCGACTCTGCATTCGCTCAGCGAGGAGAGCATTCGCCCTGTGGAGTGGAAGGATTCGGATGTGATCGGAACGTGCCGAATCGAGAATCAAGAATTGCCGGTGTATTCATTGGCCCGTCTAGGGCTGAGCGCAGTCAAATCTCTCGGAGGAGAGAGCGGAGGATCCTATGCCAAAGGTTTTAGTAGCTGACGATAGCATTACGGTTCGCAAAGTGGCCGAACGGCTTTTGACGGAAGCCGGGATGGAAGTGGCGTTGGCCGCCAGCGGAGAAGAGGCGATGGCCTATCTCTCGACAGAACATCCCGACTTCGTGATCTCGGATGTCATTATGCCCGACAAGAGCGGCTATGACGTCTGCCGATTTGTGCGATCTCAATCCTTGTTGGCCGATACACCGGTGTTATTGATCTCCGGCATCGTCAACGAGGAAGTCAACCGGCAGGCCGAATCCTGCCGTGCCAACGGAGTATTGAAAAAGCCTTTCCAAGGCGCGTCGCTACAAGACCGTGTCCGTGAGATTCTCTCCAAGCAGACCGAGAAGGGGACTGCACAGGAAGTCGCCGCAGTCGATCACGATGTCGCGCCATCGGCGACGGAGCCCGCTCCCTCGGAAGAATCGGTGGCCGCAACTTCGTCCGGGCCGAAAGCGTACCGGATCACCGAAGACCAGTTGCAGTCATTCCGTGAATCCGCAGGCCGGATCAAGGAACTCGAAGGATTGTTGGAGGAAGAAAAGACCATCTCAGGCCGTCTCCGTGAGCAGGCAGAACAGTCCACGGCTTCACAAGGCCGCTTGACCGAGATGGAAACCTCCTTGGGCGAGTACCAGCGCAAAATTGAAGGCCTGTCGTCGGACGTTGAACGACTGGGCTCAGTGGAGCGACGCAATCAAGAGTTGGAAGCTCTGGTCGCTGAATTGCGATCCGCCTCGTCGTTGCCGGCGCCCGAATTCGCGGGCTCGAACGCCAATCATCCCACAATGGGCGAACTGCAAACACTCCTTGCGGATCAGCAGCAACGATTGGCCGATCTTGCCCGCGATGTCATGATGCATGGCGAATCCGGCGAGCGTATCAAATCGTTGGAAACCACGGTCGCGGAAGAGCAGGAGCGCGCGACGACCTTGGCCAGTAAATGTGCCACGCTCGAAGAAGAGTTGGCACGCGCCAATGGGCGTGTCGACGATTGCACTAAGCTGTTGGAGAAAATCAGTCGTCTGGCCAACAAATCGGAAGAGAGCCGATAGGGTATTAGCCGTGTGCCCTCGCCGTTGAGGCGCATCACGTGTGTGTGTTATGGCCAGTACCCCTCATGAAGATGCCTTTTTGGATGAAGTGCTCGGGCTCTTCGTCCTTGAGGCTCAAGAATGGATTAACCAAAGCAATACCGCGCTTCTTGAATTAGAGCACCACCCCGCTTCGGATCGAAAACACAAACTGTACGACATCATCGTCTGCGGCATCACCAATCTGGGGGGATCGGCCGCCACGGTAGAATTGCGCGATCTCGAACGATTGGCGTACGGCTTAGTGCCGTTGGTGCAAATGATGCAGGCACTCAACGGCAGCAGCTCGGCCCCCCAACTGGCGGCATTGCGGGACGGGTTCAACAGAATTATGGCGGTGGTTCAGTCGCTCAGTGAAACGAAGGTGGCGCAGATTCCGCAGTTGGATCAGATACTCAAGCAGCTGGCCGAAGTCACGCAACGGGCCGTTAGTCCCTCCCCCCACGCCCCTTCTGCTTCGGCATCCGCGCCGACCGAACCTCAGAAGCCCGCTGTCAATACCATGGACCTACTCGCAGATTTTCAGCGCCGACACGCAGGAGGGTCGGAACTCACACGGCATACTATGGATGCGATCATTCGCAAAGCCAAACATGATTACGGTGAGCGTGGATGGCGCATGATTGACTCGCCGACCGTTGTTCAGATCGTGCAGGATCTTGACCGGTCCGACGAGGAATTTTTAAATGAGGTGCGTAAGCGACTGCCCACCATTGCAGGAATCTTCGCCGATCTGAGGTCGCCGCATGCCGAGAAGCTGCTCTCGAATGGACGCGTTGAAAAGCTCCTTCAGGAAGTCCAGGCGTTGCACGATTCAGCGCGACTCTTTGATGCTAAACCGGTCATGCAATTCTTTCACGGCCTGCATGATTTTCTCGTGATTCGCTCGCAAAAGGTCGTGGAGATCGCCGCTGCTCGACTCGAAGGCGTGGAATCTCGATTAAAAAGGATACTACCCGTTACCGAGCAGTGGATCGAGCTCGGAAAAAAGGAACGGACGGCCATCGAACAGCTCGTCCGCCCCTGAGAATATCTGGCTCCGTATGTTTGCACCCTGGCATGTTGCCTCGATGAATCCGCTCGGTCCTAGTTAGCCTGCGATCCTTCATGTCGTTTTGAGTCACTTCGATTACCACCTTTCTTGTTTCGGCATTGCTCCCAATCAATGGCACGTGTCGGCAGCGCCCCGTAAGGTTTCCGTTCACATTGAATGCAGCCGTTGCTATAATGCCTCGTTATCTCTATCGAGCTTAGATATCAAGGTGTCTTGAACCGATCGCCCTGCCTCATTCCTTTCTCACATGCCAAAAATTATTACGTCGCGTCGAATTGAAGGGGAATCCGAGAAAGCGCGAGAATACGTCCGAACGCATATCGTTCTGCCGTCGAGCGTGTTGGGACTCGTTTTTATGGTGGCCGGCATGGCGGCGCTCGTCTACCAATTTGTGTACATCTCGTACGATTGGCGAACCTTTCTCGAGAGCGCAGGCCTGCTGCTCATGGGAATGCTTTTTGGATGGGTGCAGACACGCTATCATCACTACCTGCTCCGAGAGTTTCCCGAGACCTTTGCCGGTCGGATGAAGTTGTTCGCCAAAAGTCGAGCGAAACGTCCACGGAAAGAAATCACCATTCCTGCTATCCAGCACCGATACAGACAGTATGTTCCGTTCGGCTATGCCATGGGCGGCATCGCGCTGTTTGCGGCCGCCGCATGGAGTTCCGTCCTTGGGCAGACCTACTATGTGGCGGCGTTTCTGTTACCCTGGGTCGGCTTTTTCTGGGCGAAAGTATTTTTTTGGCGAGGCATGCTGCTGGAAATGCGACGTCCTGCATGAGGCGAGGAATGCGCACACAGGTGGCAGATGTAGTCTTTCCGGCAAGCATGATAGAAATCACTACATTCAGGAAATGCATTCCTATAGTTCCTTTAGGAAGGCTACGGTATGATGAGAGCAGGATGGTCAACAATCTCATGTGGACAAGTCAAAGGAGGCATCGTATGTCGCCGAGACGATTCTTTTGCTTTACGATCAGCGGCCTTCTCTTGCTCTTCTGCCTAGGATCTCTTCAGGCCGCAGAGCTGATCGACATTAACTCTGCGACGCCCGACCAGTTAAAAGCGCTCCCGGGCATGACAGAGGGATATGTGATGATGATTGTGGGGGCCCGACCATTTCAATCGAAAGAGGAATTAATCGAGCGAAAAATTCTTCCGCAGGACGCCTATGATCAGATGAAGGATCGGATTGCGACCAAAGGCAGCTCGGGGGGCGCATCAAGGCCTCAAGCAAGTCCAAATCCGCCTCCGAAGTCCACCTTGGCGATAGATCCGATTGAAAAAAGCAGCGAAGGATCGGAAACGAGCGCATCCATAGGATCTTCCTCTTCTTCCCGCGTATGCATAAAAGAGGAGCGAACGAAACAACAGTTCTGTGGAGAGGTCGTAAAATGACAGTCATGTTTCCAAGTGTTTTCTGAGCTTTTTAACGAAGTAAATTTAACTGCATACTACGTAGGCTGCCTGCCGACTAAGCATTTACATTATTTACTGACTTATCTTTCTCCCCATCGCACGGTATGCTCAATCCTACAAACCCGCAGGGTGGAAGGAGAGCGCGCATGATACGAGTATTGATTGCGGACGATCACACGGTGGTCCTCAAGGGATTGAAGCAAGTCTTGTCCGATACTCCTGATATCAATGTGGTCGCCGAGGCCACCACAGGACAACAAGTGCTGGATTGGGTGCGGAGCAAACCTGTCGATGTCGTAGTCTTGGACATCGCCATGCCGGACGGCAACGGGTTGGATGTCTTACGCACGCTCAAACGGGAGCGTCCGAGTGTCCCGGTGGTTATTCTCAGCATGCATTCCGAAGAGCAGTATGGCGTGCTGGTCTTGAAGGCGGGGGCTTCGGGTTATCTCACCAAGGAAAGTGCCCCGGCTCAGCTGATTGCCGCCATTAGGAAGGTGATTACGGGCGGAAAATATATCAGTCCGGCGTTGGCGGAAAAGCTCGCGTTCGATCTTGAGGCGGATCCCAACACGCCGCTGCATGAACGCCTATCTGCGCGTGAATATCAGGTGCTCGGATTGATTGCCATCGGAAAGACGGTGGGGGAAATTGCCGAATCATTGGCCTTGAGCCCCAAGACCATTAGTACCTATCGCTCCCGCATTCTGGAAAAGATGAAGATGCAGAAGAATGCAGAGCTGACGCATTATGCCGTTCGCCAGGGACTGGTAGATGCGTTGAAGTTTAAGGAGCATGCCACACCCGCACGACGACCGGCATGATATCCCTAACAACTCTTTAGAAGTAGAGCAGACACGGTTGCGACGACTGAATCAGGGGCCAGTCGTTGGACCTCTCCTGTCTTTCTCGCCTTGAGTTCGACGGTCCCTTGCGCAAGCCCCTTTTCACCAATCACGACGTGGTAGGGCGCGCCGATCAAATCCGCGTCATTGAATTTGACGCCGGCGCGTTCATCTCGATCGTCCCAGAGCACCTCGATCCCAGCTTGAGTGAGTGAATCGTACAGTTTTTGTGCGGCCTGTGTCACGGCGGCGGAATGACTGAGCGGCAAGAGATGGACATGGAAGGGGGCGATCGGTGTCGGCCAGATGATGCCCTTCGCATCATGATTCTGTTCAATGGACGAGGCAGCGGTCCGCCCGATGCCGATTCCATAACACCCCATGACCGCAAGCTGCTCGTGTCCCTGCTGATCGAGGAAGGTGGCCTTCATCGATTGACTGTATTTTGTGCCGAGCATGAAGACATGGCCCACTTCGATACCTTTCGCGGCCTTCAACGTTCCGTTGTCGCCTGGCGCTGGGTCTCCCGCCTGAGCATTTCGGACATCGGCAAATCGCTCCACTGAAAAATCGCGCTCATAGTTGGCGTCGACATAGTGCATATCCGCTTCGTTGCCGCCCACGACAAAATTTGACAGCGCCTTCACGGCATAGTCCGCCACGATGCGAACCTGTCGCAAGCCGATCGGTCCGGCAAATCCAAGTGGAGCGCCGGTGGCTTGCATCACTGTGTGTGAGTCGGCCAATTCGAGATCCGTCACATTCAGCAACTTCCGTACCTTGATCTCGTTGGCCGTATGATCGCCGCGGAGGAGCACGGCCACGAGTTCCTTAGGTGTTTTATAGAGAAGCGTTTTGACGAGGCATTGCGGTTTGACTTTCAAGTAGGCGGTGACCTCTTCGACGGTTCCGACGCACGGGGTCGGCACTTTTCTTAGCGGCCGATGAGGTTCCCCACCGGTGTCGGACGACGACGGCGGCAATTCCGCACGCTCCACATTCGCCGCGTACGTCCCATTGTCGGTGTAGACGACGGTTTCTTCCCCAGTCTCCGCCAGCACCATAAATTCATGGGAGGATGAGCCGCCGATGAGGCCGGTGTCCGCCTCTACGGCTCGAAAGGTGAGCCCACATCGGCTAAAGATTCGATGATACGCGTCATACATCCTTTGGTAACTTCGCTTCGCCCCCGCTTCGTCCTGATCGAAGCTATAGGCGTCCTTCATGATAAATTCCCGGCCGCGCATGAGACCGAAGCGCGGTCTGATCTCGTCCCTAAATTTTGTTTGGATTTGATAGCAATTCAAGGGCAATTGCCGATAGGACCGAACCTCTCGCCGCACCAAGTCGGTGATGACCTCTTCATGCGTGGGGCCCAGGCAAAAATCGCGTTCATGACGATCTTTAAAGCGGAACAACTCTTTGCCGTAAAAATCCCACCGGCCCGTCTCTCGCCAGAGTTCCGCAGGCGAAGCGATCGGCATCAGCACTTCCTGCGCGCCGGCTCGATCCATTTCTTCCCGCACGATTCGTTCGATCTTACGGATGACGCGGAGCCCCAACGGTAAATACGTATAAATGCCTGCAGCAGTTTTCCGGATCATGCCTGCGCGGAGCATGAGCCGGTGGCTGACCACTTCGGCTTCACCTGGATCTTCGCGCAATGTGGGAATGAGCATCTGAGAAGTTCGCATGATGTCCTTTGGCTGTCGCCGTCAGCTACGAGTTAAAAAATAGTTGGGGAGAAATGAAAAGGTGGGATTATATCCTGGATATCCTGTTCTGAAAAGACAAAGCCGTGGCGGCTTAGCTCGCGTCTTCTCTTAGCGCGAGATCAGCCGTTCAATATCGTTCCACAGGGCAAACACCATGATGCCGACAAGTAAAAACAAGCCGACCTGCTGGGCGATCTCTCGCTGCCGTTCCCCCAACGGTTTTCTCAAAATACCTTCGATGGTAAAAAACAATAAGTGACCCCCGTCCAATATTGGAATCGGCAACAGATTCAGTACGCCGAGGTTGATACTGAGCAGGGCAATCAACGAAATGACCTTGGATAGCCCTTGTTGGCCGACCTCGCCGGCCATGTTGGCAATGGTCAGCGGTCCGCCGATGTTCTTGCTGGAGATTTCACCTGAAAACATTTTGTAGATGCCGACCACCGTCAATTCCGTCAACGCCCACGTCGCCTCGACTCCTTTGATCGGGGCCTCGAAGAGATTGTGCGCCCGGATCATGAGGCCGCCTGGCCGGGAAATGCCGATGCGGCCGACTTCGGTCGTTTTGCCGTCGATCTCGACTTTTTCTGGCGACGGCGTGGCGATGAGTGAAAGTGATTGGTCTTCGCGTTGGACTTTAAACTGAAGTGGCTTTCCAGGACTGTTACGGACGATCGCGGCCATTTCCGACCATGCGTGGATGGGCTGACCGTCGATGCTAAGCACGCGATCCCCATCTTCGAGTCCCGAGGCCATGGCTGCGGAGCCGCTCATAATGGCCGTAATGATGGGAGCGCTCTCCTCGATACCGATCGAATACACCGGCGGCTCTTTGGGAACGTCGGGTCCAGTGAGCGGGGTGGGCGTCACCATCACTGTCGTGATTTGATCGCGGCGGCGTACATCAAGCGTCAAGGTTTTTCCGTTGCTTTTCGCGACCGCGTCTTGCACTTCGCTTCGCGCCGAGATGTCCTTCTCATTTACGCGTAGAATTCGATCGCCTAATTGCAATCCGGCGATCTCTCCCGGTGACCCCGGTCGAAGCGCTTCGACTTCCGGAGTTAACTCTCGGAAGGTAGGCATGAAGAGGGGTGACCCAGTCGAGAGCCACCCGGTAAAGATTAAGAATGTCAGCAAAAAGTTGAATCCGGGTCCTGCGGCGACGATTAGAAATTTACCGGCCAGCCGTTGATGGGAAAAGGAGCGCCGTTTGTCTTCCGGGCTCAACGCGTCACTTTCTTCTTCCCCGAATAATTTGACGTAGCCTCCCAGGGGCACTGCCGAGACTAAGTATTCCGTTTCTCCGACCTGACGACCGAACAGCTTCGGCCCGAAGCCGAGGGAAAACTTCAGCACCTTCACGCCGACCCATCGGGCGGCTAAAAAGTGGCCCAATTCGTGGAAGGAGACCAAAACCCCCAGCACGAGCAAGAACCACCAGACTTTTTGGGTGAAAATCCACACCGCGTCAGGCGACCAGGTAAATGCGGCTAACACGATAATAGCTCCTTGTTGAAAGATGGGATTTTCAGATCAACGCACCGGAGATGGGGCCAAGGATCGAACCAGTATGCCGGCTTTTTCGCGCGCCCACCGATCGGCCTCTAGCGCCTCGTCGATGCCGGCGACTTCGCGCGAGCTGTGCGCCTCCATCGTGCCGTGAATGACTTCTGCAATGTGATGAAAGGCGATCTGTTCGTGTAAATAGGCCGCCACTGCGATCTCATTGGCGGCATTGAGGGTGGCGGGCATCGTGCCGCCCACCCGTAGCGCGTCATATCCATATCCTAAACAGGGAAAGCGATCATGGTCTGGGTTTTGAAACGTCAGTTTGCCGATCGCGGCCAGATCCAGCGAAGGTAGGTCGAGCGTCATTCGAGCAGGATAATGCATGGCATAGGAAATCGGTGTCCGCATGTCGGGTAGTCCCAGTTGAGCGATCATGGATCGGTCTTTGTATTCTACCAGAGAATGGATAATGCTTTCGCGATGCACCAACACCTCGATCTGCGAGGCCGGGAGGTCAAACAGCCAGCGAGCTTCCACCACCTCCAATCCCTTGTTCATTAACGTCGCCGAATCGATGGTAATTTTCGCGCCCATCTTCCAGTTAGGATGTTGTAATGCGCGAGCGGGTTTCACGTCCCGCATCTCGTCGCTGGAGAGTTCCCACAGCGGACCTCCCGAGGCAGTCAAAATGAGCCGGTGCACGTCTTCCTGGCGGTGTCCTTCGAGAGATTGAAAGATGGCGCTGTGTTCGCTGTCGACAGGCAGAATGTGGACGCCGTGAGCGCGGGCTTCCTCCTGCATCAATCGTCCGGCCATCACCATAGGCTCTTTGTTCGCCAGCGCGATGTGTTTCCCCGTGCGTATCGCGGCGAGCGTAGGTACGAGACCGGCGCCACCGACGATCGCCGAAACCACGAGATCGCCTGATAACTCGGCCACCCGGGCCACACCTTCCGGACCATCATGGATGTCGACGTTTACGTCTCGGCAACGCGCTCTCAAGCGTTCCGCGGCCGCTCGATCGGATAACGCAACCGCCTTGGGCTTGAACATCCGCAATTGATCCTCGAGTTTTTCGTCGTTTGATCCGGCCGTCAGACCGATCACTTCAAAACCGTCGCGGCACTTCGACACGATGTCCAATGTGTTGGTGCCGATTGAGCCGGTCGAGCCCAGAATGATGATCTGTTTCATGACGGTCCTTTCACGAGGCAGCGCGGCGACCCGGAAATAGAATAGCTTACTGAATCCAAGATTACCCCTTCATCAGGGTCACATAATAATAATAGGTCGGCGCGGTGAGCAACAGACTGTCGAGTCGATCCAACATGCCGCCATGGCCGGGAATGAGCCCGCCGGAATCTTTCACGCCTGCGCTACGTTTGAACATCGATTCCGAGAGGTCGCCCACCAGCCCTGCCAGCGTCAAGGTAATGCCCATGACGACCGCATCGGTGAAGGAAAAGGAAGGTAGGAACCATAGGCGGGCGAGCAGCGCCATAAGCACGGCGAGCACGCATCCCCCCAGGAGACCTTCTACTGTTTTCTGTGGACTGATCTTCGGCGCAAGGCGTGTGCGGCCCATGCTGATGCCGACATAATAGGCGCCGGTATCGCCGGCCCACGTGACCAGCACGACAAAAAAAATCAGGAAGGTCCCTTCCGGGAGTGCACGCGTCAGCAAGAGATGCCCCATCGTAAACCCGATGTATAGCGCTCCGAACACGAGCACGGATACGTCGACCAAACTCTGATTCAGATCGTGCGCCGACTGGAGATAAAACAGCAGGGTGGCTCCGATGATCCACGCGAGAACGGAATGTAGAGAGAAGACGTCGGACCATTGCATATGCGTCAGCAGAAGTCCCGCATTGACCAGTCCGACGGCGATCGCCATCGTCGCAGGTCTGCCATGAAAGTGGAGACGGTATAGTTCCACTAACGCCAGCCCTGCCGCCACAAGAACAAGGGCGAAAAACGCTGCAGGCGGCAGATAGCGCACGACGAGATAAAAGAGAGGAATAAAAATCAGCGCGGCATAGACGCGACGAGTATCCCAGCGTCGGACCGTTACCGGACGTTCAGCCGCCACTTCGTCTCTGATCACAACTCGCTCGGCGGAAAAGGAGGAGGAGGGGTGACTCGGCCGAACCGTCGTTCGCGTCTTTGGTAGTCCAGAAGCGCCAGCAGCGCATCCCGTCGACGAAAGTCCGGCCAAAGAGTGGGCGTAAAATACATTTCCGTATAGGCCAGTTGCCAGAGTAAGAAGTTACTGATACGCGCTTCGCCGCTCGTCCGAATGAGCAGGTCAGGATCCGGCAGTCCTTGCGTAGACAGATATCCTTCCAGCAGCGTTTCATCGATGGCGTCAGGCTGAATTAAGCCTTTCGTGCAATCCTCGGCCAAGCGACGCACCGCATCGACAATCTCCGAACGCCCGCCGTAACTCAAGGCGACCGTCAAGGTCATCTTGTCGAGCGAGAGCGTTTCACGTTCGGCTTTTCGCACCCACTGAAGGGCCGATGGTGGAAGCGTATTGACCCGCCCGATCGCACGGAATCTGACGCCTTTTTCGATCAAGGCGTCCATTTCACTCTGTAAATAGTGTTCCAACAGCATCATCAACGCGTTGATTTCCGGCACGGGCCGTTTCCAGTTTTCTTGCGAAAACGCATAAATGGTGAGCGCGCCGATGCCGAGTTCTCCGCACAGTGTCATGATTTCACGAACCGACTTAATGCCTTCTTGATGGCCGGCGATGCGAGGCAACCCACGAATTTCGGCCCACCGGCCATTGCCGTCCATAATAATGGCGATATGTCTCGGGAGCGCGTCGAGATCCACAAGGGACAGCAGGTCCGCTTCGGGCAGGTGCTCAATACCGGTTGCTGTTCCCTTGGTCATTCGCGAGAGGTAAACCTTACACGTTTCGTTCTATGATCGTTCGAAGATAGAGTGGGTAGGTGTGTTCAGTCTAATCAGCAGTTGGCTAAAAGTCAAACGGAAGCCCCTCACGGAAGCGAACAGTCGAGCAATCTGGCGCAGGAAATGGTCTTCGCGTTGCGCCTGCGAAAATGAATGGGCTATACTGACAAATTCATTCCAGGAGGAAGAAGCGGTATGGGGAGTCAGAAATCGGTAGAGTTGGCCCACTTCGGACTGACTGAACGAGAAATCCAGCAGGCGCTCGGCAAGGTCAAGGTTCGGGACGTCGATTACGCGGATCTCTATTTTGAGTCGGACGTGTCTGAATCTGTCTCGATGGAGGAGGGGATCGTCAAGCGGGCCGTCAAGAGCGTCTCGCAGGGAGTAGGAGTCCGCGCCACGGCAGGAGAGAAGACAGGCTTTGCCTATTCCGACGAACTCACCAGCCGCGATTTGGAGATTGCCGCTGATACTGCCCGTTATATTGCCAATTCGCCTCATGGGAACCATCCGCTCCCGGTAACCCATCGTGCGGCCAAGGCACGCGATCTCTACCCGGTAAAGACCGAGGAACTTGATGTGGCCACCTCGGAGCGAGTCGAGCTATTGAACCTCATCGATGCGGAAGCGCGTCGATACGATCCGCGCATCAAGAATGTAATGGCGTCCTTCACGACGGAGCATAAACGGATCATTGTCGCGACGACGGATGGTCTGATGGTCAACGATATCCAGCCGCTCTCCCGATTGAACGTGACCTGCATTGCGGAAGACGGCGGGAATCGGCAGGTGGGCACCTTTGGTGGCGGTGGCCGAATCGGCTTCTCCTTTTATCGGGAGCAGGACCGCTATCGACGCTATGCGCAGGAAGCGGCGCGGCAAGCGATTTTGAATTTGAGCGCCACCGATGCGCCGGCGGGTGTGATGCCCGTTGTGCTGGCCGGAGGCTGGCCCGGCATTTTATTGCACGAGGCGATCGGGCATGGACTTGAAGCGGATTTTAACCGCAAAAAAACCTCCGCCTTCTCGAATTTAATCGGCAAACGCGTGGCTTCGGACGTGTGCACCATTGTCGATGACGGGACGCTCCCGTTTCGTCGCGGATCGCTGAATATGGATGACGAGGGTACGCCGACGAGTCGTACGGTGTTGATCGAACGCGGCATTCTGCGCGGTTATATCACGGATCGGCTCAATGCCACGTTGATGGGAATTCCCTTAACGGGCAATGGCCGGCGCGAAAATTTTCAGAGTATTCCCCTGCCGCGCATGACCAATACGTTCATGCTGGCCGGTGAATCGGACCCCGACGATATACTGCGCACCGTGAAAAAAGGGCTGTACGCCGTGTCGTTCGGCGGTGGGCAGGTCGATATCACCAATGGAAAATTCGTTTTCTCCGCCAGCGAAGCCTATCTGATTGAGGACGGCAAGCTGACTCGGCCCGTGAAAGGGGCCACGCTGATCGGAAATGGGCCGGAAATTTTGACCCGCGTCTCGATGGTGGGTCACGACCTGAAATTGGATGAGGGTATAGGGACGTGCGGGAAGGATGGTCAGTCGGTCCCCGTCGGAGTGGGAATGCCGACCATCAAGATCGATGAGATCACCGTCGGCGGGACACAAGGATAAAGGGCTAAAGATGGCAACGGAAACCCACCTCTCCGAGTTAGCAGCGGATCTTTTGAAACGCGCCAAGAAACGCGGTGCGACGGAGGCTGATGTCGTGGTGGCCGACGGCGATACCTTCGATGTCCAAGTTCGACTTTCCGCAGTCGATCGCTTAACCAAGGCGCGGGAAAAACGGCTGGGGTTGCGCGTCTTCATCGGAAAGCGGTCCGCCAGCGCGTCGACTTCCGACTTCTCGCGCGAGTCATTGGAACGGGTTGTGTCGGATACCTGCTCCTTGGCTTCCGCCGTCGCCGAAGATGATGTGTCCGGCTTGCCCTCTGGCGATCTGATGGCGCGAGTCCTTCCTGATCTGGATCTCTACGATCCCACCAAGTTGGATACGGACAGTCAAATTGCGTTAGCGCGTCGCGCCGAAGAAGCTGCGCTTGCGGCGGATCCCCGCATTACCAATTCTGAAGGCGCGGATTTCAGTTCTTATGCCGGCCGAGTGGTCCTTGCGAACAGTCATGGATTTGTGGGCGAGTATCGGAGTTCGAGTTTTTCCGTTTCTGTCTCGCCGATTGCGACCGGCACGGAAGCCGAAGGCATGCAGCGGGATTATTGGTATGCGGCACAGCGAAAATTTGCCTCCTTGGACAGTCCGGAGTCGGTTGGGAAGGAAGCGACGCGGCGGGCGGTGCGGCGTTTGGGCGCTCGCAAGGTTCCGACTCAACGTGCACCGGTCATTTTCGATCAGGAAACCGCGGGCAGCTTGTTGGGCAATCTGTGCAGCGCGATTTCCGGGTACTCGCTCTACAAAGGCGCGTCGTTTCTGGTCGGACGGCTGGGCCAACCGCTTTTTCCGGAGTTCGTGACGATCTACGACGATGGACTCAAGCCGGAAGGATTCGGTTCCAGACCTTTTGACGGAGAGGGGCTGCCGAGCCGAACGCAGACCATCATCGATCGAGGCGTCTTGAAAAACTATCTGTTAGACTGTTATTCCGGACGAAAGTTAGGCATGCCCTCGACCGGAAATGCCTCCCGTGGAGTCGGCGATGGGCCGTCCGTCGGGCCGACGAATTTTTATCTCGCTCCAGGGACGGTGGCGCCTTCCGAGATGATCCGTTCCGTCAAACAGGGCCTGTATGTCACGGAACTGATCGGATTTGGAATCAATATGGTCACCGGCGACTACTCCCGTGGTGCGGCCGGGTACTGGATCGAAAATGGGGAGTTGGCCTATCCTGTAGAGGAGATCACGATCGCAGGGGATTTGAAGGAGATGTTCGCGAACGTTGAGATGGTGGGGAGCGATCTGGAATTTCGCGGCCGCATCGCGAGCCCCACGGTGAAAATCAGCGAGATGATGATCGCCGGGAATTAACCCGGGCATGGTCGTCGTTTTCAAGAGCGAAATACTTGGAGAGTCGTATGGCGCTGGATGCGGAACAGGGGAAAAAGCTGCTGCAATTGCTTACATCGCGGTACGACGATCGGCATTGGCGCAAGAAAATCGAGAAGACTCTCAGCTTGCCGCAGAGCGGCATTGCCGACGAGGCGCAACGTCTCATCTTTCTCTATCTGAAACATGGGCTGAAGGCCTATAAGTCTCGCCGGGCCGATCCCGACTCCTGGATTGTGGGAGGCTATGCTACCCAAGAAGCGATTGCGCGCGCAAAATTCAACCCCGCGACCGTCGACGCCTCGATTAGTCCCCAGGACGTTGAGTCGCTCGGCGTCGATCCTGGCCCCGACGTGAATGAAGCGTGGTGGGACGATATGCTGGTCGCGTGGTTTGAGGACCCGGAAGAAGAGAAGACAGCCGATGCGCTCGTTAACGACGAAGACACTGCCTCACGCGAGGCGGGGAAAAACTCGACTACTCCAGCCTAGTCCCTATCATCTCCACTGCATAGACGCGCGCCATTCGCATCTCGGCTAAAACAAATCCATTTGAACCTGTGATGTCTTGGTCGGTTGAGGCGCTACCGGTGCGTTCTGCGCCGACTCGCGATCGGCCTGATCAAGGTAGGCTTTGAGTTTGCCGAAATCTTCCCGCAGGGCCGGAAGCAGGTTCCCTTGATGGAGAGCGGCGGCGGGATGCAGAAGCGGGAAGACGACCAGATTTTTGTGTCGAACCACCTGACCGCGAATTTTGGTGATGCTCACCTTACGTTCCAGAATGGTTTCTGCCGCCCAGCGGCCGAGAGTACAGAGCAAAGTGGGATGAATCATCTCGACCTGTTGAAGCAAAAACGGCTTGCAAGTCTCCACTTCATCCGGTTCGGGGTCACGATTGCTAGGTGGACGGCATTTCACCACATTGGCGATGTAGACATCCGCCCGAGACAACCCGGCCGATTGAAGCAATTCGTTTAACAGCTTGCCCGCGGCGCCGACAAATGGCTCGCCCTGTTTGTCTTCGTGAAAGCCCGGCCCTTCGCCGACGAACATGACTTTTGCGTGCGGATTACCCACACCAAACACCACTTGCGTTCGTCCCAGCTTGGACAACTTACAGCGTTGGCAATCGTGCAGTGAATGGGCCAAGTCTTGAAGGGTCATAGAGTCACGCTAGTTCAAGTGGCGGCATCCTAGGCATCCTGCGTGAACATGTCAAGAAGACGGATTCCCAGAACGGGGATCAATCTGTACGCATGGCAGGTCGTTAACATATTATACGTAATCATAAGGTTGACATTTGCCGGGCATTTGAGGTATGTGTTGTCAAGAAGTAATAAGCCCACAGCAGTCGAATGGGAGGCGGTCGCCATGGGTGTCGACATACTAGAAGCGCAGAGTGAGTCGGTATCGCGGCGCGTGGCAACCGGGTTGGGCAAGATCGGGCTGGCGATCAAGAGTCGCGCGTGGAAGGAGGCGGGTGTCCGCCGCATTACGCCCTTACAGGCTCAAACGCTGACGATCCTTCGCATGAGTCCGAAGTGCACCGCCACCGTTTCGGAAATCGGCGATGAATTAGCTGTAGCTCTTCCGACTGCCTCCGAAGTGCTCCGCGTCTTACAGTTGCGTGGATTGATTAAAAAGCAGCGATCGAAAGCCGATGCGCGCACGGTCATGGTGAGTCTTACTGCGAAAGGCCGCCGGAAAGCGGATGTGGCTGCCGGATGGCCTGATTTTTTGGCCGCTGCCGCGGATGTGCTTCCGCCGGCCGAGCAACTTTCGTTACTGCGCACCCTGATCAAAATGATTCGAACGCTCCAAGAGCAGGGCGATATTCCTATCGCTAGAATGTGCGTCACGTGCCGATTCTTCCGAGCCAATGTGCATGACGATCAGGAACGCCCGCACCATTGCGATCTGGTCAATGCCGCGTTCGGCGATCGGCTTCTTCGGATCGAATGTCCCGAACACAATATCGCAGCCAAACAAGATCGCGATCTCACTTGGGAACGGTTCATGAATGGTGTGTAGCGGACTGGTGCGCCGATTCCATACCTTGTTTTTACTCCCCCAGCTCATTCACTTCACTTTCGTCCCTGCAATTTCTCCGTTGTCTGGTAGTCTGCGGAACGATGTACCAAGCCACTCTATAATCTGAGTGCACTCTCAGTTTTGACGATTTCAGCGCTGAAGAGAAGTGGATTGTTGGACGACTGATGGTCGAATTTGGAAGGAACTTCGAATAGAGACGCGTGTCTACATTTGCATTTCAGGCGGACGAGTAATGATCCGAAGTCTGATATCATCGCCGACCAGCATTTGAATCATTTTTTCGCTTAAACATGACTGCGTGCTCTGCACGTCACTGGTGGTAAACACTACTTCGCCTCCGCATCGATCGACGAGATGCAGAAGCAGGGTTGGAAGAAGTTGCTCGAGGTCTTCGTCTGAAAGCTGTTGACTGCAATTATGAACGCGTTTCATGCGCAGCCTGCTGGAGAGTGTTAGAGAGTGAAGTGGATTGCGGGCCCCGGGCATCACCGCGAGCGGCTCCACGTTGTTCTCGTTTGTGGAAACAGGGGGCACACAACTGACAACGGTCTCGTTTGGATGTATAGATGACGTCCAGATGTTTATTGCCGCAGTCGAAGCAGATCGGCTGAATGCCGGCCGGATGCGGCAAGAGTGAGATGTGAATCCGATCCAGGTCGGCTTTCGTTCTAAGAACGGCGTTGCGGATGTCGATCAAAAGCTCGCGGACGCCGTGATCGGCCGAAGGCAATGCCTCCTCGAATGACTTCAGACTCTCATCAAGGGAGGTCATTTTTGTTCGGTGGTGAAACACCATTTGATTTCATCTCCAATTGCCGTTGCGTGAAGGCCATCATGCAATGGTTTCCCCATTGCGCACAATTGGACTTATGTCATACTACCTTCGGATCCTTTACAAGAACCAAGGCTTCCTCGCAATCATCACGAGCAAAAAGTTCGGTCTATGCCGAAGTAGTGAGCGGTCATTTTCTTTTCAGCATGGGCGTTCATGCGAAAGCTGCCCGCCCAGCATGGCGGCACTGACCGCTTGACGTGCCGGTTCGCAGGGATACATTCATGGAAAAGCATGCGTGGGGCCCTTTTGGGTGTGATTAACTATGTTGCAGGGGGGCGCCGGCAAAAACCCATCGGCGCGAAAAGCATGTTGCGTCGGTCTCTACGCATTGGCGCCGGGGCAATCTAAATATTCCACGTAAGGCCATCATCTTTGTTGTTGCTTCCCTTTCAAGTCGGTCCTCTACTAAGGATTGCCTTAAAGATACCCTTTTCTGGTCCGTTGCTAGGTAGGACACAGGACTACACAGGCATTGGTTCCGTACTGGCTGCCACAAATAATCTTCTGGAATATGCTTACGCGGTTTATTGAGATGCTTTCATTGAGTAGTTGAGTCCTCGTCGATCGACGGAAAAAGGAGGGCCGTATGCAGGTCAAGGAACGTACCGAGGAATCTGTCTTCAGCGATACCTTGTTGTCCACGCTCAAGTCGTTTCGAAAAGGGGATTTCGGCGTCCGCATGCGGCTCACTCGAAGCGGCATTGCCGGAGAAATCGCTTCCACGATCAATGAAATCATCGAACAAAATGAGCGTCTCACGAAAGATCTGCAGCGGCTCAGTAAGGTCGTCGGCAAGGAGGGCAAGATCGGCGCGCGGGCCTCAATCGGGAATGTGACGGGATCCTGGGGGTCCTGCGTTGATTCGGTTAATTCCCTGATCAGTGACCTTGTGCGACCGACCGCGGAGGTTACCCGCGTAATCGGATCGGTGGCCAAAGGCGACCTGACGCAGTCTATTCCATTGGAAACCGAAGGACGCCCGATTAAGGGAGAGTTTCTGAGAACCGCTAAGCTGGTCAATACGATGGTGGACCAGTTGAACTCCTTTGCGTCGGAGGTGACACGCGTCGCGCGCGAGGTCGGCACGGAAGGGAAGCTCGGCGGCCAGGCGGAGGTGAAAGGCGTGGCCGGAACCTGGAAAGACCTCACCGACAACGTCAACCTCATGGCCAACAATTTGACCAACCAAGTGCGGAATATCGCGCAGGTGACGACGGCCGTGGCCAATGGCGACCTGTCGAAGAAGATCACGGTGGATGTGCGCGGTGAGATCCTTGAGTTGAAGAACACCATCAACATCATGGTGGACCAGTTGAATTCCTTTGCGTCGGAGGTGACGCGCGTCGCGCGTGACGTCGGCACGGAAGGGAAATTGGGCGCGCAGGCAGTGGTACGCGGAGTGGGTGGAGTGTGGAAGGATCTCACCGACAACGTCAACCTTATGGCCAACAATTTGACCAACCAAGTGCGGAACATCGCGCAGGTGACGACGGCGGTGGCGAACGGCGACCTGTCGAAGAAGATCACGGTGGAAGTCAGAGGCGAAATTCTTGAGTTAAAAAATACCATCAATACGATGGTCGACCAGTTGAATTCGTTTGCGTCGGAGGTGACGCGCGTCGCGCGCGAAGTCGGCACCGAAGGCAAACTCGGCGCGCAAGCCTATGTGCGAGGCGTCGGCGGCACCTGGAAGGACTTGACGGACGGCGTGAACTATATGGCCAGTAACCTCACCGGACAGGTGCGCAACATCGCGCAGGTCGCGACGGCCGTGGCCAACGGCGACCTGTCGAAGAAAATTACCGTCGAGGTCAAAGGCGAAATCTTAGAATTGAAGAACACCATCAACATCATGGTGGACCAGTTGAATTCATTTGCGTCTGAGGTCATCCGGGTCGCCCGCGAGGTCGGCACGGAAGGCAAACTCGGCGGTCAGGCCGAGGTGCGTGGGGTCGCCGGCACGTGGAAGGACCTCACCGATAACGTCAACTGGATGGCCAGCAACCTCACCAGTCAGGTGCGCAACATCGCGCAGGTGACGACGGCCGTGGCCAATGGCGACCTATCGAAGAAAATCACCGTGGACGTAAAGGGCGAAATTTTGGAGTTGAAGAATACTATCAATACGATGGTGGACCAGTTGAACTCCTTTGCGTCGGAGGTGACACGCGTCGCCCGCGACGTCGGCACGGAGGGGAAACTCGGCGGGCAGGCCGACGTCAAAGGCGTGGCCGGCACGTGGAAAGACCTCACTGATAACGTCAACCTCATGGCGAGCAACTTAACCAGTCAGGTGCGCAACATCGCGCAGGTGACGACGGCCGTGGCCAACGGCGACCTGTCGAAGAAAATCACGGTCGACGTGAAGGGTGAAATTTTGGAGTTGAAAAACACCATTAACGTCATGGTAGACCAGTTGAATTCCTTTGCGTCGGAGGTGACGCGCGTCGCGCGCGAAGTCGGCACGGAAGGCAAACTCGGCGGCCAGGCGGAAGTGAAAGGCGTCGGCGGCACCTGGAAAGACCTGACCGACAATGTCAACCTCATGGCCAACAATTTGACCAACCAGGTGCGCAACATTGCGCAGGTGGCGACGGCCGTGGCCAACGGCGACCTATCGAAGAAAATCACCGTGGACGTAAAGGGCGAAATTCTCGAATTGAAAAATACGCTCAACGTCATGGTAGACCAGCTCAACTCATTCGCCTCGGAAGTGACGCGCGTCGCGCGCGACGTCGGCACGGAGGGGAAACTCGGCGCGCAAGCGGTGGTGCGAGGGGTCGGCGGCGTGTGGAAGGACCTCACCGACAACGTGAACTTCATGGCGAGCAACTTAACCAGTCAAGTGCGCAATATCGCGCAGGTGACGACGGCCGTGGCCAACGGCGACCTGTCGAAGAAAATCACGGTCGACGTGAAGGGTGAAATTTTGGAGTTGAAGAATACCATCAATACGATGGTGGACCAGTTGAATTCCTTTGCGTCGGAGGTGACACGCGTCGCGCGCGAGGTTGGTACGGAAGGGAAGCTCGGCGGGCAGGCCGAAGTGAAAGGCGTCGGCGGCGTCTGGAAAGACCTCACTGACAATGTGAACTCGATGGCAAGTAACCTGACCAGTCAGGTTCGCGGTATTGCTCGAATCGTGACGGCGGTGGCGAACGGAGACTTGAAACGCAAACTGACGGTGGAAACGAAGGGCGAAATCGCGGCGCTGGCTGACACGATCAATGAAATGATCGATACGTTGGCGACGTTTGCCGATCAGGTGACGACGGTCGCCCGCGAAGTCGGAACTGAAGGGAAGCTCGGTGGCCAGGCCAGCGTGCCCGGCGCTGCCGGTCTGTGGAAGGATCTCACGGACAACGTCAACCAGCTCGCGGCAAACCTGACCAATCAGGTGCGGGCCATCGCGGAAGTCGCGACGGCCGTGACGAAGGGCGACTTGACGCGTTCCATCAACGTGGAAGCGTTGGGTGAGGTGGCCTCGCTGAAGGACAATATCAACGAGATGATCCGCAATCTGAAGGACACCACTCAGAAAAATATGGAGCAGGACTGGCTCAAAACGAACTTGGCCGAATTTACGAACAAGCTGCAAGGTCAGAAGAATTTGACCACCGTCGCCAATCTGATTTTATCGGAACTGGTCCCGCTCGTGAATGCCCAGCACGCGTGCTTCTACATCAACGATTCGGGAGAAGGAGAGCCACTCCTGAAGTTGTTGGGTGGGTACGCGTTCCGCGCGCGCAAGGGCGTCTCGAACGTCTTTAAGGCCGGAGAGGGCCTTGTCGGCCAGTGCGCCTTGGAGAAGGAACGCATTCTCGTCACCAATGTGCCGACCGACTACGTGCAGATCAGTTCCGGCCTCGGCTCTTCGACTCCCTATAACATTTTGGTCCTGCCGATTCTGTTCGAAGAAGAAGTCAAGGCGGTGATCGAGTTGGCCTCGTTCAATCGATACAGCGACATTCACGTCACCTTTCTCGACCAGCTCAAGCAAACGATCGGGATTGTGTTGAATACGATTGCGGCCAATATGAGAACGGAAGACTTGCTCAAGCAATCGCAGGCATTGACGGCCGAGTTACAGGCGCAACAGCACGAATTGAAAACAACGAACGAGCGGTTGGAACGGCAGGCGGAAACGCTCCGCAAGTCGGAGGAACTGCTGCGACAGCAACAGGAAGAGCTGCGGCGCACGAACGAGCAGTTGGAAGAAAAAGCCAACCTGCTCGCGAACCAGAACGCGGAAGTCGAATCAAAAAATCGAGAAGTGGAAGAAGCTCGGTTGGCGTTGGAAGAAAAAGCCGCCCAGCTTGCGCTGTCATCCAAGTATAAATCGGAATTCTTGGCGAACATGTCGCACGAGCTGCGCACGCCGTTGAACAGTCTGTTGATCCTGTCGAAACTCTTGTCGGATAACCGTGAAGGAACCTTGACGCCCAAACAGGTCGAGTTCGCCCAGACGATTTATGCATCCGGCAGCGACTTGTTGGCATTGATCAACGACATTCTCGATCTTGCCAAAATCGAGTCGGGCACGATGGGCGTCTCAATCAGCCCGGTCGGCTTTGCAGAGCTGACCGACTACGTCGATCGCACATTCCGTGAAGTCGCGCAGAATAAGGGACTATCCTTCGAAATCGAGCGAATTGCCGGGTTGCCCTCGGCGATCCAAACTGACGGCATGCGGCTCCAGCAGGTGCTCAAAAATCTGCTGTCGAATGCGCTGAAATTCACCGAACAGGGGAAAGTGGCCTTACGCATCGAGAAAGTCACGTCCGGATGGGACAAGGGCCATATTGGCCTGAATCAAGCCGATTGCGTGCTGGCATTTTCCGTGACCGACACCGGGATCGGTATTTCGCCGGATAAGCAACGGATCATCTTCGAGGCCTTCCAGCAAGCGGACGGAACGACCAGTCGTAAGTACGGCGGGACGGGATTGGGTCTGTCGATCAGTCGTGAAATTGCGCGCCTGCTGGGAGGTGAAATTACCGTCGGCAGCGTGCCGGGACAAGGCAGCACCTTTACCTTTTATCTCCCGAGGGTGTACAGCTCGAGCACAGTGGCGCCACGCCCGACTCCTCCCGTCTTGGCGACGCGCACAGAGCTTGCCTCGGCGCTTTCTTTGGACGACTCGATGCTCGAATATTCAACAGCCGAGGTGCCGATGGAAGTGCCGGACGATCGGGCGATCATCCAGGATGACGACCGCGTCCTGCTGATCGTAGAGGACGATGCGCCCTTTGCGAACATTCTCCTGGACTTGGCTCGGGAGAAAGGGTTTAAGGGCGTGGTGGCGTCCAACGGGGAAGCTGGCCTCGGCCTTGCCCGGCGATTCAAGCCCGCCGCAATTACCCTCGATCTGTGCCTGCCGGACAAGGACGGGTGGACGATCCTCGATCGGCTGAAGCACGATCCGATCACGCGTCATATTCCGGTGCACATCATTTCGGTCGAAGAAGCCAGACAACGAGGATTGCGCCTCGGGGCCTTCGGATATTTGAACAAGCCGGTAAGCCGGGAATGGTTGGAAAAGGCCTTTGACGAGATGATCGCCTTTATCGATCGCCCATCTAAAAATCTGCTGATCGTGGAAGACAATGCCGATCAGCGGCAGAGCATGATGGAGCTCATCGGAGGCGGAGGCGTGCAAGCGACGTCGGTCGGAAGCGGAGAAGAGGCGCTGAACGCGTTAAAGCATACGCGCTTCGATTGCATGGTCCTGGACCTGCGCCTGCCCGATATGGATGGAAAGGAATTAATCGAGCGCATCCATACAGACCTCGGGCTTGCCAATCTTCCGATCATCGTCTATACAGGAAAAGAGCTGACTCACCAGGAAGAGAACGAATTGGTGAAAATGACGGAGGCGATCATCATCAAAGACGTGAAATCCCCGGAGCGTCTCGTGGATGAAACCGCATTATTCCTGCACCGCCCGCCCGACAGTCTCGGGTCGTCCCAACGCCAGCTGCTCGACCGGTCCCGGCAGTCAGATCCCATTTTGGCCGGCAAGAAAATCTTGATTGTCGATGACGACATCCGGAATATCTTCGCCCTGACCAGTATTCTCGAACAGCATCATATGACCGCCGTATATGCCGAGAATGGATTCGACGGCATCGAACAATTGAAGCAGCATCCGGACTTCGACGTCGTCCTGATGGACATCATGATGCCGGAGATGGACGGGTATGAGACCATGCACGCGATTCGCAAAATGCCAGAATTCGCCTCCCTGCCTATCATTGCCGTGACGGCCAAGGCGATGAAGGTCGATCGACAAAAGTGCATCGATGCCGGCGCCTCGGATTACTTGTCGAAGCCGGTTGATCCCGATCAACTGTTGTCGCTGTTGCGTGTGTGGCTGTATCAATAAGCGAACGCCTGTGCGGGTTGAGGCGCTGTCCTTCCTAGAGGTGCAAGATGCCGCCGGCAAACGAACAGCTGTTAGAAGATACCGAGGTCCGTCTGCTTTTAGATGGACTGTTTCATGGTTTTGGGTACGACTTTCGAGATTATATAGTGGGTCCCTTGACGCGTCGCGTATGGGACCGCGTCCAGGCGGAAGGGGTCGAGACGATTTCTCAGCTGCAAGACAAAGTCTTTCACCGCTCAGGCTCGTTGGAAGCCTTGCTGATGGGCCTGTCCGGCGGGCGTATACCGATGTTTTCCGATCCGGCGTTCTACGCCGCGTTTCGTTCCACCGTGATACCCATTCTGAGAACCTATCCTTCGATTCACATTTGGCAGCCTGCCTGCTCCAGTGGGGAAGAGGTGTATGCCCTTGCAATCTTGCTCCATGAGGAAGGGCTCTTCCCCCGCGCACGCATCTATGCGACGGATATCCACAAGGCCGTCTTCGGCAACGCTGCGCAGGGTCTGTTTCCACTAAGCACAATGGCAGTGAATGCCGACAATTACCGCCAAGCCGGGGGCCGTGGTACATTTTCAGATTACTATACCGTCGAGGGGGATCAGGCCGTGATGGCGCCCTCGCTTCGAGAGCACCTGATATTTACCGAACACAGCCTGGCAGCGGACGAGGGGTTCAACGAGTTTCAGCTTATTCTCTGCCGTCACACATGGGAGATGTTTAATCCGTGGCTTCACGATCGCGTGCAGACCCTCTTTTATCGAAGCTTATGCCGGTTCGGCATGCTGGGATTGGGCCATCCCTTGGTTCAACGATTGGTGGCCGACCATAAACGGTACGAGGAAATCGGAACCGGGTGGTATCGAAAGCTCCTTCGGCACACGACGGATACCACCATCAGCCCCAATATCGATCGTCGGGAGGGTCGAGTATGAGCATGCCTGCGAGCGGACCGAAGGCGTATGCGGGTATCGAAGGGGTTGAATCCCCGCACCTGCCCCAACCTGATGACGTCAAGCCGAGTTTGTTGCTCGTCGACGATAATCCTCAAAGCCTCCTGGCATTAGAAACGCTCTTGGCCGCCGACGATCGGATCATCGTGAAAGCGCAGTCCGGCGAAGAGGCGCTCAAGCATCTCTTGGATAAGGATTACAGCGTGGTGCTGCTGGACATTAAATTGACCGGCATCGACGGCTATGAAACTGCGGGTTTCATCCGGGCACGTGAAAAAACGCGGGATGTACCCATCATCTTTCTGACAAGCTACAACAAAGACGATGCGGATGTGGTCAAGGGGTATGGCTATGGTGCGGTTGATTACATCTTTAAACCCATCGTTCCAGCCATTCTGAGTTCGAAGGTGAACGTGTTCGTCGAGCTGTACAAAAGGACCAAGGATCTCGAACGCAAAAATCTGGAACTTGAGCGAGCGCAGCACGAACTAGTTCGCACCAAAGCTGCCGAAAGTTTGATCAAGCACGCGCCGGACCCGCTCTTCGTCACGGATCTCGATGCCAATATTCTTCTTGCCAATTACGCCGCCTGCGAGCTCTTGGGCTTGGAACCGGACCGGCCGGGATATGCCAGCTTGTCGCGTTTTCTTCCCAAAGATGAAGTCACGCAGTTCACCGGCGCGCTTCGGGAGGTGACGAATAAGGGAATCTCGCGCAACGTTGAGCTGCACCCCCGCAGCGTATCGGGCAAGGTCACGCCGACGACGCTCAATGCGTCGGCATGGCGCGGTTCCGACGGAAAGATCGTCGGCGCGATCGGGATTCTTCGCGATATGTCGGAATACAAGCGCGCGCAGGCCGAGCTCGAACGGTCCAAGGAAGAGCTCCAAGGAAAAATCAAGGACTTGGAAAAATTCGAGGACGCCGTCGTCGGTCGGGAACTTAAAATGATTGCCTTGGAAAAAGAACTGAACACTCTCAAGAAGAAGTAGGCAATTTGACTACGCCCCTAACTGTCCGGAACCCAAACCTCTTAGACACATTTTCCACGTTTAGACATTTAGTCCAGCCGAATCCTTAAGCGTATTTTCGCTTCTTTGTCAAATAGCTTCACAGGCAAGAAATTTATCGTTTTCTTCCGGCTAGAAAAGGGTACGTCCCTTGCTTTCACAAGGGGGTGGGAATAAGCCTAACGCAAGGAGGAAAAAATGTTACGCATACTGATGGGGGCATTTCTGTTGGTCGGAGTCAATAGCGTGGCGCAGGCAGCCGACTTGGAAGTCCAGGTGGTGGATAAGGCTTGCTGGGTGGAAATTTACGAAGACGATAATTATGATAAGGATGACCCACACATTCAACTACAAGGCCCGGCTGAATATGCGACGCTGAAGGATTTGCAGGGACGCAATTGGAATAACGATATCGAAAGTCTGATCGTGGGCCCGGGGGCCACCGTGAAGGCGTACAAGGATAAAGATTTCAAGGGAACTGAAATCTCCTTTACGTCCAATCAACGCGTGCCGAACCTCAGTAAGGTGGACATGGGAAATACGATTGAATCCATGCGTATCACCTGCAACAAGTCGTAATCCATTGAGGAGAACGTCCCATTGGGGGACGTTCTCCCTTCCAGGTCACTCCTTATGACCTCCTGCAAGAATCGCGTCAGCACAACGATGTCCGCTGACGATGGCGCTTTCGATCGTTGACGGATAACCGGTATCCGTCCACCCTCCCACAAGAAACAAATTGGCAAAAGGACTCTGCTGGAGCGGCCGATGGGACGCCGTCCCGGGTCGATTGGATAATGTCGCTCGCTTCGTCCTCACCACACCCGGAGCGCTTACATCGGCTTTCGGTAGAGAAGGAAATGTGTGTTGCAGAACAGTGCCGGCTTTGTTAAGCCATTCGTCATCGGAACGTTCCCATAATCCAGCCTGCTCATGGGCGACCAAAGAAATCCTCGTTCCCTTCCTGCCTGCCTCCGGCTGGAGACATATCCAATGAAATATCTCTCCCGCCAGTAAGACGATGCGAGGGGAGCTGATCGGTTGTTCAGCCTGAAGATGGAGCGTGACCGCGGGCGAATCGGTGAGTTCCGCCAGTTGCTCAAAGTACGAAAATTTGGTCAGGATTCGCTCGGGCAAAAGCGGAGAGATGTGGTGGTGGGGAAGCGCCAGGATATACCGGTCGGCAGTGAGGGTTCTTTCTCCCTTCATGTGCAAGCCGCTGACGCCTTTCATATCGAAGTGGAGACGCTCGATGCATCCCGTGTGGAAGATGACTCCCATATCTGCGAGCAGCGCGCGCAGGGGTTGGTAGATCAGGGAGTCTATTGAGCCGCCTGGAATTGTGATCTGCCCTCTCCGCGGTCCCGAGAGAAAACACCGCATCAGGCTGTGGAGAAGCGAAGCCGCGGAAATGACTTTGACGTCATCCCCTAGCAAAAACCGAGACAGCGGCGTCCACACGTGTATACGCGCAAACTCCGATTGGCCGATGCCCTGCAACCAGGCTTCGGCAGTATGGCTATCCAGATTTATCGGAAGAGCCGGATCTTGTTCCCACGTGCGCTCCATCCAAGTGAGAAAGTGCCAACGATCGCGGGCGGGTAAACCCGAAAAGACGGCGACGCTGGCCATGACATCAAGAGGGGCGGGGAGCCTCGGTCGTCGCAATCGCACAAGGCGGCGGCCGTCTGGAGAAAATTCGAGCGCGGCGCGGTTCGAAGCAATGTGTGCGTGTGTCCCGAGGAGTTCCAGTAATGAATGGGTGGTCACATCGCATCCCATCACGACGAACGGCAGCCCCCCATCAAATGGACCATCGAAGGGAGAGCGATCCTGAACGGGAAGCACTGTGACGGCAACTTCCTGTTGAGCGAGGAAAAGCGCGGCTGTGAGACCGGCGAGTGTGTCGCCGATTACCAAGGCGGTCGATTTCATCCGTGCAGCAGCGCGCGAAGCCAGACGCCGGCTGCGATTGCCAAACGATAAGAAGGCGCAAGCCCCACGCGGGCCTCGTACACGCGGTACTCGGATCGCTCGATGCGATCCAAAATGCGGCGGTACACCCCTCGCATGATTTCGGCGACGGTTAATGTGCGGCGATCCTCTATCGGCAATCGTTCGGCGGTTTCGCGTGCCTTCCGATAGAAGTCTCGTGCCCGCGCGCATTCGAAACGCATCAGCTCCGTGAACGCGGGAGAATAGGTTCGGTTCAGCACATCCTGTTCGGAATACCGGAAGCGAGCCAAATCTTCTTGAGGCAAATAGATACGGCCTTGCGCCGCATCGGTACCAAGATCGCGGAGAATGTTCGTCAACTGAAAGGCCAGGCCCAAATTCACCGCGTACTCGCGTGCGAGGGGGGAACGTGTGCCGAACACATGCAGGCAGATCAGTCCGACGACGGAGGCGACTCGATAGCAATAGAGGGAGAGCTCATTGAACGTAGGATACCGCGAAATCGTCAGATCCATCTCGACTCCTGCGATCAAATCGTCAAAATAGGCTTTCGGAATGTCGAGTGCCCGCACGTGATCGGCCAGACTGATTGTGACCGGCGAAGACGGCTCTCCATGGTAAGCGGAGTCCAATTCTTTCTTCCAGTACGCTAATTGAGCGTGAGGGTTGCTGCCGGGTGGTGGATCATCCACTGCGCTATCGACCTCTTTGCAAAAGGCATAGATCGTATACATGGCGGCTCGGCGAGCGGGAGAGAGAAAGAGGAACGAATAAGCAAAGTTGCTCCCGCTCCGCTTCGTGACGGTCTCGCAATACTGTTGCGCTTCTGCACTGGTCATGATGCCCATCGATAAGCCGTCATCCATCCTTGCGCCCTGGTACAGGACCCGCGTCGCAGTCTGCATAAAGGAGAGAAGAGGCGCCCACGGGGATAGCATGATTGAAGCGAGATGGATGGCATATGGCGGCCAAAATCTCCACGCCTTGAACTAAGCGTGGGCCGGGCCGACTAAAATACGAGACGGCGTCGACGGCAAACACCCGCCCGTGTTGGACCGCAGGCAGGCGATGCCAGTCCGGATGGGATGTCAAGCGACCCAGTTCTCGCCTTGTTCGTCCGATCGAAAATCCGCAGGGCATGACGATGAGGATCTCGGGCGCCGCCGCGATCAATCGATCCCACGTAATACGTTCAGACGGCACGCCGGCCTGCCCCAGCACATCGCGGCCGCCTGCCCACTCCGCCATTTCCGGAACCCAATGGCCGGCGATATAGAGTGGGTCGAGCCATTCCACGCAGGCGACGGTTGGCACCCTCTGTTCGGCCTCGACCTGCCGTCGAATCCAATGCAGCCGTTCGCGAAGGGCAGCAGTCAATGTCTTCGCTTGATCATCTGCCTGTGTTGCGTGGCCAATTCGTTCGATATCAGTGAATACGCCATCGAGGCTCGTCGCATTTAACGCAAGCACACGAGGCGCCTTCCGTAATGTCACAATCGCCTGCTGCAATTGTGACGGGGTGACCGCGCACACATGGCAGAGGTCTTGGGTGATTACGAGATCGGGCTCCGCCTCACGAAATCGCGCGTCATCCAGCGCGTACAGAGGCCGGTCATCGGCGACGGCGCAGCTAACAGTTTGATCGATCTCCCGACTGTCCATGTGTTCCTGATCAATAATCGGGCGGACCATCACCGGAGCGTGTTTGACTTCAGCGGGAAAATCACATTCGTGGCTGATGCCCACCAGATGTCGGGCGAGCCCGAGCGCGGCGACGACTTCCGTTGCCCCAGGGAGAAGCGAGCAGATCCGCAGAGGCCTAGGCTCAGAGTGTTGCGGTCCAGATGGCATGGTCGGCAATAAAGAAGGTCCCGAGTCTCGCGACGATCAGGTCCATAATCGGCGTTCAATCTGCTCCAGTGTCAGATCCGCAAGGGATGCGGTCACCGCATCGGCTTCCTGCAGCTCATCGAGATCATGCGTGTTGGCGACAGCTAAGACTTTCATGCCGGCCGCATGTGCGCCTCGTATGCCCGGAAGCGAATCCTCGATCACCAGACATTGGTTTGGCGCAAGGCATTCGGAGCCATGCCGGTTCAGTGAGGCGAGCGCGTGAAGAAATCCCTCGGGGTTCGGTTTGCCCTGCCTGACATCTTCCGCGCTGGTGATGTGCTCGAATTCTTTGCGGATGCCGGCCAACTCTAAGATAAACTCAATCTCCTGCCGCAGGGCGCCGGAACAGACCGCCAATCGCCGAGTCATCGTGGCCTCTTGTACCCGCTCGCGGACCCCTGGAAAAATGATGGGGCGTTCCTTGATGTGCTCAAAGTACGCGGCCGCTTTGCGTTCCACTAATTGATCGACGAATGATTGAGAGAAGGGGCGTCCATGCGCGGCGAGAAATGCAGCAAAACAGCCTTTGTCGTCATAGCCTAAGTAGTCGGCATAGTATTCTTCCCGACTCAGGAACAGCCCATGTTCTCCGAGGACGCGTTGAAATACGGAAAAGTGAATCGGTTCACTGTCCGCTATCACGCCATCGAAATCAAAAATGATTGCTCGCACGCCAACCTCGTGATTACATCAGCGGTAGATCGTCTACTGCCTTGGTATGCCAGAGCCGATGGAAGTCACACACAAAACGAAGGGGCTATTATAGCAGAGGATAATTCCCGCGGGCAGTCTTGCCTATGGTTTTGCTGCGAGCTGTTTTTCAGCTACCCAGCCCTTGGCTCCTTCATCATTGCGTACAAAATAGACCCACGATTGGCCCTGTAGTTCCGCATCCAGTACCACCAACGTGTCAGTGCTCTTGACCGAGGGCCCGGGGAGGGTCCGGGCGGAATCCTGATTCAAGAGAAGAGGTGCCGTCGGGGTCCTCGGATTGAGGACGGCGATCACGTGTTGTCCTTCCCCAAAGAGGGGAGAGGGAACTATGCTTGGCAAGGGCACGGAAGGGGTGGGTTCCATCTCGGCCGTAGGTTCCGGTGGGCTGGGGGATGGTGCGACAGGAGAACGCGCAGGCGTTCTCGCCGGCGCCGGCGGAACGGGCTGGTCTTCCCCCATCAGCTTCATGACCAGTTCTGGATCCATGGCGATATACGCGCCACCTGCGACAACAAGCAAGAGCACGATTAACACAAGAATACGGAGGCGCGGAGGTTTTTGTGGGGTCGGAGAGGACGGGTTTCCTGGAGCAGTAGACGGCTCCGTGACGTGCAACGGCAGATTGGATTCAGGCTCTCGGGCGAACAACAGAGTCCAGCCGGGAAGGGTGCCGATCATGCCGTGTGATCCGAGTCGTCCTTCCATATGCCCTCCGCTATGACATTCGATATACGGTGAGTAAATATCATTATGAGCTTTAACTGTCAAACGATGGCGAGCTGCGATCCGATTCGAACGTGTTTTAACAGACATTCGCTTGCGGGCAGGCCATGACCTGTTTCTCGCGGCTGCCCGAGCGGAAGACAGTAAGTCCCTTGCATTTCAGACGATAGGCCAACCGAAATGCCGACGCCACATCGGCGCGAGTCGCGGTTGGCGGCAGATTGATGGTCTTTGAGACGCCGCTGTCGCTGTAGGCTTGGAAGGCGGCCTGCATGTGCACATGGTGTTCGGGTGCAATGTCGTGCGCCGTCACAAAGAGACGGCGCACAGCCTCCGGAATGCGGGAGAGATGCTGGATCGATTCATTCAAGGCAATCTCTTTCATGAGCTTCTGTGAATAGATACCGGCGCGCCGCACGTGACGAACGAATGCCGGATGCAGAGAGACCATACGAGTACCATCCAGCACGGTTCGGACGAAGTGGACACCGTACAGCGGCTCAATGCCTGGGGAGCAATCGGCGATGATGCTGATCGTGCCTGTGGGCGCGATGGTGGTGACTGTGGCATTGCGTATCCGCTGTCCTGATGATTCCAGGATACTGCCCTTGAAATTGGGAAAGACGCCACGTTCGTCGGCCAGCGCCGCCGAGGCGTCGTGTCCCACCTCCCATACGAATCGCATAATCCGTGTGGCCAGGTCGAGGGCTTCGGACGAGTCATATGGCACGTTCAGATCGATGAGCAGATCGGCAAATCCCATCAGGCCCACGCCGATTTTGCGATTGCCTTTGGTGATCGTTTCGATATCGGGCAAGGGGTAATGATTCATGTCGATGACATTATCGAGAAATCGCACGGACAGGCGGATCGCTTTTTCGAGCCGGTCAAAATCGATCCGTCGCCGGGTCGGCGCACCGATGAGAAAATGTGTGAGGTTGATCGATCCCAAATTGCACGACTCGTACGGCAGGAGGGGTTGCTCACCGCATGGGTTGGTGCTTTCCATACGGCCGATGTTGGGGGTCGGATTGGCGGCCGCAATGCTGTCCAGAAAGATGACGCCCGGTTCGCCGGTGTTCCAGGCGGCCTGCGTGAGCCGGTCGAACACGGCGGCGGCTTGCATCCGCGAGGTGGGACGGCCCGTCCGGGGATTGACCAGCGCGTAGTCCTTTCCATGGTCCAACGCATGCATGAACGCATCCGTCAGTGCGACGGACACATTGAAGTTCGTGAGTTCGTCGGGGCGCTGTTTGACGGCGATGAAGTCGAGGATATCCGGATGGTCGACGCGTAGAATGCCCATATTGGCGCCCCGCCGGGTGCCGCCTTGTTTGATCACCTCCGTCGCCATGTTAAAGACGCGCATAAACGACACCGGGCCCGAAGCGATGCCGTTGGTCGACGCCACCATATCGTTCGCCGGGCGAAGATGGCTGAAAGAAAATCCCGTGCCGCCTCCCGATTGATGGATAAGGGCCTGGTATTTGACGGCTTCGAAAATCGACTCGAGCGAATCGTCGATAGGAAGCACGAAACATGCGGACAGTTGTTGCAAGTCACGGCCGGCATTCATGAGCGTCGGGGAGTTCGGCAAAAAATCCAAGCGGCTCATGAGGTCGTAGAATTGCTGCGCATAGTATTGGCGGCGATCATCGCATCCATACAGAGATTCCGCCTGCGCCACATTGTTCGCCACGCGCCGGAACATGCGCGACGGGGTTTCTCTAGTTTCGCCGGTCGCCGTTTTCCGGAGATATCGGCGGCGCAGCACCGTCAGCGCGTTGGCAGATAGATGGAGTGTTGTCTGATGAGTTCGTGACATAGTCGATGCAAGAATAAAGATGCCAGCTATATTATATGGTATGAGACGTGGAGAGACCATCGCCGAGGCGTCTCTTTTCAGGCATGATGTCTTGCATTGCCAAAGTCGGGTGGCGCAGAATGTTTTCATTGGTGACCGCCTCATGAAGTCCTACCGCGAAGAACTATGGTTCGAGACGAAAACCCGACGCGACTATCTCAATATCACTCCGCAGATTGAAACCGCCGTGCGAAAGAGCGCGGTGATGGAGGGATTGGTATTGATCAACGCCATGCATATCACGGCGAGTGTGTACATCAACGACGATGAGGCGGGGCTGTTGAAGGACTATGATGAGTTCTTGGAACGGCTGGCGCCTCACTCCGCGGAGTATCGCCATAACCAAACCGGCGAAGATAACGGCGACGCGCATATCAAGCGGCAACTGATGGGTCGCGAAGTGGTCGTCGCAATCACCAACGGACGCTTGGACCTTGGTCCGTGGGAACAGATCTTCTATGGAGAATTCGATGGCCGCCGCCGAAAACGCGTACTGGTGAAGGTCATCGGAGAGTAACACGTCTGCAACAGGACGATCGAAATGATGCGACATACCATACCAATTGAAAGACCTGCAAGGCGATGCAGGTCGATGCAGTTGATCTTTTGTCTCGATGTGCCCGCGCCGCTTGCATTCGCTCGGAAGAGTTTGGCAACATGGACTCCTCACCGCACATCTGGAGGAAGGTAACATGTCCAATTGGTGCCGCCCCGATCCGTTGACGCGGGATTTGATCCATCTCATCAATGCGCGGCGTCACGATCACGGCGATGCGGATTCCGCTGTGGAAACGCTGCAGGCATTTTTGGAGCAGGATCGCGAACACGATTTACTGACCGTATTGGCCGCGCTCGACGAGGAAATGGCGGAATGGATGTTTGACTTGCTGTCCGAGGCAGCCTGTTCGGTCGCCATCGATCAGGAAGAAGGCGGAGACGATCGTCCGAACTATGCCATCATGGCGGCGCTTGAATTGCCGCTGCAAGCCAACCTCAGCCAGCCGCTCCGTTTAAAGATCGATCCGGTGGCGACCGCCGATCTTCTCCACCGGCATCTGCGTTTGCCTGCCGGCACCATTGTGACCGTCGAACCGCGGTTACTCACCGATGCGACCCTCGATCTGCTGACGTTACATGAATTGAACTCCCATATTTCCAATCTTGCAGATTCCGAGCGCCGCCAGGCGATTGCCGCGCGCCTCCACCCGCCCGTTGAGTCGACGGCATACCTCATGTTTGAGCTGATCGGGTCGCCTGATTCAGGCATGCCGGATTCGCTGGAAGAAGAAGATCGCGAGGGGTTGCTCAAGGGATTGATGGGGCAGTGCCCGGAGTTGGCGCCGGCGTCGCATATGATCGAAGCGCCCGTGTATGCCGCCTACGCCATGTTCGATGCGCAAAATGCAGTGCGGCTGCACCGGTTAGCCGATGAAACGGTCGCGGTCTGGCGCGATCTCGATCCGGGCGTTCGCAGCCGAACGATCGTGCACTTACACACCCAGTGCGGGAACGGCGTGTATATGCCGATCTGGACCGACCTTTTCGATCCGGAATTGCCGGAGGATCATGGGCCGATTTGGACGTCTCCCGATGTCTGGGTCTTTACGGCCGACTTGCCGATCGAATGGCCCGGAGAGATGTTGACGAACCGTTTACTCGCCGAAGGCTGCACGCGTTTCGAAAATCACATCGTCGAAGCGCCGGAAAATTGATACCCCGCTGAAACACTCCGGCGCTTCTCACAGACTCACGTCATCATTGCGCGACTCCGGCCGAAAATCCCCACGGCATATAACAGTTGCACGGTGCGCCGACCGCATAATATCCCAACACAGGATTCAACGGGCAACTTCCCTGCGAAGTGCGACACCATTGTGACCACCTTGCCTGCCCCTCGCCGGACAGGATCTGCATGGTCCGGGGAGGCGTCATCGAAGACGCGTCCTGTTCGCATATTCCATTGATCTCAGTCTTCGAATAGCCGGCCTTTGCAAGGTCGACTCGGTCATGGATCGAGCATTCGGCTGTGGCATCATAGGCAGTGAGGAAGGATCCTCCCAGACTAAGGCATGCGAGCAGCAGGAATTTCATGATGTCCTCCATTGAGAATTGGGGGAATAGATGAGTCCGCCTCTTATCCTTGCTTCCATTGTACGGTCCAGTACGTGCGATGTGAAGCATCAAGCCGTCGCCGCCTTTCTGAGCGGTTCTAATAACGCCTCAGGGACTTTGAGTTGGCCTTTCCCGATCCCGACTTCGATGTCCGGTTTTGTCACCCCATGGAAATCGCTCCCGCCGGTCACCAACAGATCTAGACGTCGCGCCACATCAAGATAGGTCGCCGTCTGCTCCGGTCGATGCGAACTATAATGCACCTCGATTCCGGCCAGTCCCACCGCTTTTAATTGTTCGCAAATTTTAAAGATGCCTTCCGACCGATCCAACCAGGATGGATGTGCCAGCACCGCCACACCTCCCGCCGCCCTGATGACGGCAATGGCGTCAGCCGGTTCCGGCAGTTCTCTCGGCACATGCGCGGCTGCTCCGTCGGCAAGGTAACGGTCAAAGGCTTCCTTGGCCGATGTGACGTATCCTTTTTGCATCATGACACGGGCGATATGAGGCCGCCCAATCGAATCGTTAGCTGCCAGAGTTTTGACTTCATCATAAGTGATATCGAGACCGAGCGCGTTGAGCTTCTCGATAATGCGTGGGTTTCGCACATGCCGCGCGTCCTGGAAACGAGTCAGCTGGAGATAGAGCGTTTCGTCTTGCCAGTTCAAAAAATATCCCAAAATATGAAGTTCACTCTTGCCCCAACGTGAGCTCAGCTCAATTCCAGGAATCACTTCAAGTCCGAGCACTCGGCCGGCTTCAATGGCTTCCGGCAACCCGCTGACGGTATCGTGGTCCGTAATGGCTAGGGCACTGACCCGAGCCTTCCGAGCTAATTCTACAACGGCCGTCGGTGTGTGACTGCCGTCCGAACACGTCGTGTGAAGATGCAAATCAAGTCGGCTCATGTTGATCGATATTCCTTTTGAGCAACGAGTCGTGCGGTAAAAACCCTTTCACTGTCCAGCTCTTCATTGTGTGGTCCTTCATCATAATGTAAGACACGGAATGCAGAAACCAGACGAAGGAGTTCATTGTGCATGAGGCAGAATTCTTTCCGCCTCGGGTGTTGGTATTGCAGATGATTGTCGATCAAAAACGTTTCGTAAATGAGCATGCCTCCGGGCCTTACGGCGTGTAGTAAGTGGGGAAAGAGCGGCCGGTGAAGATAATAGAAAACGATCACCGCATCGTATGATTCATTGGCCCATGAAAGCGGATTTGAATCGGTCTCCAAATCGACCGCACGGGTCGTCACGTGAGTGAGATTCCGCTGCCTTGCGACCGCGGCCAGTTCCTCCAAGCTTTGCTCATTTCGATCAACGGCATCAACGGCAAATCCTAAACCTCCTAGATACAGAGCATTTCTCCCTCGGCCAGCCGCGATATCCAAAATCTTGCCTTTGTGCAGAAGTTTTGTAGACTGAGCCAAAAAGGATGCAGGTGCTGGCTCCGATAGGACATCGGCTCTTGTTCGAGTGACACAGACCCCTACCGAATCCCGGACGTCCGATAATGGAGGTTTTAGCTTTCGCACCCATACTGTTGCTTCAGATATGGCAAATTTTGCAAAAAGGGTCAGGATGATCTGTTCGGCTAACCGTTCTACGAGTCGATATTCTGTTTGAGTTCCCAGTCTGACGACATGGTCGATTGCGATTGTATAATCAATGGCTTTTGATATGTCATCACTCTTGGATGCGGTGTGAAACGCTCCCTGTGGATAAGTAAGCTTTAGGTCGACACGGATGGGTTGAGGCGCCAGCATTTCTTCATCTGTCACACCAACATGACCTTTAAATTCAATGGCTTGAACTGTCAATTGCTCGGTCATTCGCCATTGTGGTGGAGATGTTGTTGAGGAGTCAAGCACCTTCAGTCGACAGCCTCTAGAACCGGCCGCGCCAATAAGGTAGAATGTGCTCCTCATACAATAAAGACGAGGAGTTATCATGTTTCCCAAGAACAACCGTGAAGGCTCACAGGAAGAACTTGAGATTCAACTTCGCCAGCGAGCATTGAAGTCTCTTCTCCTCATGCGTCAAAAGCGTCTGCGTGAAACGCTGGAGCATCGCATCAAGCGCGCACAAAAAATTGGAGAAGGTGAAAATCTGACGCGCGCTGATTGGACTCGACTCCATAAACAAGAAATTGCTCAGACAAAATTACAGATGGCGCATCTGGAGCAGCAAAGTGATCATGCGCGGCGTCAATTGACTCAACTCAAACGCGCACTCAGTCGGGCTCGACGTCTTCGGGCTTCACAAGGATCGAAACGAAAATAACGTCTCGGCGTTGTCTTGACTTGGTTTTTGCCCGACTTCTATAATCAACTCTTCAGTTTATCCACCGTCCACTCCAGAACATGGCTGAACTGACCCATTTTAACGATTCCGGGCGAGCCCGCATGGTTGATGTGTCTGAGAAGAACTCGACCGAGCGGACCGCCACGGCGCAGGGTCGTGTCCTCCTGAAACCGGACACCCTCACCAAAATCCAACAGGGCAAAATCGCTAAAGGGGATGTCTTGGCCGTCGCCCAAGTGGCTGGCGTCATGGGCGCAAAACGCACACCGGACCTTATTCCAATGTGCCACCCTATTCTATTGACCAGCGTCGATATCGACTTTGAGGAGGATGCGAGTCTCGATCATGATGGTCTCTGCTCGATCACGATCACCGCGACCGCAAAAACAACCGGTCCTACCGGTGTGGAAATGGAAGCGATGACGGCGGTGTCGGTGGCGGCTCTCACCATTTACGATATGTGTAAGGCCGTGGATAAAGGCATGAGCTTCAGCGGCGTATGCCTGATGGCCAAATCCGGCGGAAAATCCGGAATTTATACGCGAGTATAGCGAGAGAGCAATGCCCACACATACCATCAAGCTGTTTGGACTGATTAAAACGCTGGCCGATAATCAAGCGGAACTGACGGTGCGACTCAACGGCCAACAACGTGTTCGAGACCTTGTCGCCTCGTTGGATACCGTCTATCCGCGCGTCGCCGAGCTCATTCATACCAAACGCGTGCTGATTTCCGTGAATCAGGAGATTGCCCAAGAGGACACGTCCATTGACGAGGGAGATGAAGTGGCATTATTGCCGCCATTTGCCGGCGGCTCACATGCGGACGGGGCACAACATGTATCCACGCTCTCCGATGAGGGTATGCTCGTTCGTGTCCAGCGCGAAAACTTTTCCCTGGATGCGGAAGTCGAGCGCGTGCGTGCCAGATCCAAGCGCATCGGCGGAGTCGCGACGTTTTTGGGTACCGCACGAGACTGGTCGAAGGGCCATGCTGTGAGCGGGATTACCTTCGAACATTACGAAGGGATGGCGCAGAAGAAGCTCCGCGATATTCGGGAGCGCGCGCTCGCGCAATTCGACGTGCTCGAGGTGCTGATTCTTCATCGCTATGGCACGATCGAAATCGGCGAAAATATCGTTCTGATCGTGGTCGGGGCCGAGCATCGGGCCGATGCGTTTAAGGCCTGCAAATGGTGCATCGACGAACTGAAGCAGATAACCCCCATTTGGAAACTTGAGCAGACTCCCGACGGGCAGGTGTGGGTCGAAGAGCATCCATGACTCTCTCTGAAACTGATCCAGTTCCTTCTCTCTACGATGCATTGGCTCGCCCGCTGAAAAGCCTGCGCATTTCCGTCACCGATCGGTGCAATCTTCGTTGCCAATATTGCATGCCTGAGGAGGAGTATACATGGTTGCCTCGGCAGACACTGTTGAGCTTTGAGGAAATCGATACGCTCACCGAGCTTTTTACTAATGTCGGTGTCGACAAGATTCGTTTGACTGGCGGTGAACCACTTATGCGCCGCGACTTGCCGCGGCTGATCCGACGGCTCACCAAACATCGGGCGCTCAAAGATATTGCCGTGACGACGAACGGCATTTTGTTGGGCGATCAAGCCCAAGATCTCTATGATGCCGGCCTGCATCGCGTGACCGTGAGTTTGGATACGCTCCGGCCCGAAAGATTTCGTGCCCTGACCCGACGAGATTCGTTCCAGCAAGTCTTGGAAGGCATTCAAATCGTCAGCCGCATAGGGTTTCCACATCTTAAACTCGATACGGTGGCCATCCGAGGATTTAATGACGACGAACTGGGCGCGTTAATCGAATATGGCAAACACGTCGATGCGGAGGTTCGGTTTATCGAGTATATGGATGTCGGGGGCGCCAACGACTGGTCGGCCGAGAAGGTCTTGTCGCGGGCGGCTATACTTACCAACCTCTCAGAAAGATATGGCGCGATCGAACCGGTAATTGAATGCAGTTCTGCCCCGGCGCAGCGCTTTCGGCTTTCCGATGGAACGACGTTCGGGATCATTCCTTCCACGACTACGCCATTCTGCTCGACATGCGATCGCAGCCGCCTCACGGCCGATGGGATGTGGTATCTGTGTCTCTACGCCAAGCAGGGCGTTGATTTAAGGCAGCCGCTGCGCGCGGGCGTCTCCCGAGAGGAACTGATTTCGTTGATCCGATCCATCTGGAAAGAGCGACAGGACCGTGGCGCGGAAGAACGAAAAGAGTTAGAACAAACCGGTCTCAGAGGACGACTGATCGGCATCGAGAAGCTACGCGAGGATCCCCATCTCGAAATGCATGCGCGTGGTGGGTGACGCGCAAAAGCCTACTCGCCGGACTTGTAACCGTACCGCCCTGCCGTTGCGCACAATCTTTATTTTAGAATGAGCCGATGTTTGACGCAGACTTTCTTGCCATTCTGGGACTCGGGTTCTTGCTGGGTGCTCGCCATGCGTTAGACGCCGATCATATTGCCGCGGTCTCGACTCTTCTCTCCACACGACCAAGTCTGCATACGTCCGGGTTCATCGGCTTATGTTGGGGGTTGGGCCATACCTTTACATTGCTGATGGTGGGGCTCGCCGTCATTTTCTTGAAGGTCGCGATTCCCCTACCGGTCGCTCGGATGCTCGAGGTCGGCGTGGGTGTCATGCTGATCGTGTTAGGCGGCTCCTTGGCATGGACGATCTATCGAGACCGGTGGCATCTGCATACCCACGAGCACGATGGGGCGCACCATGTGCATTTGCATCGCCACCAGGAGCAGGACGATCATCACCATCCGCATTGGATGCGTTTGTCGGTGCGGCCTCTATGCATCGGCATGGTGCACGGGTTGGCAGGGTCCGCCGCCCTCCTACTGATCGTGCTCTCGACCGTCCAGACACTCGGGCAAGGCATTCTGTACATTACCGTGTTTGGCATCGGCTCGATCATCGGCATGGTTCTCATCGGGTTGCTCGTCAGCGTTCCCCTGGTCCTTTCCGCCACATATGGAGGGCGTGTGCAAACTCTGATGCAAGGATTGGCGAGCGTTGGAAGCGTGGCGCTGGGCATTATGATTATTATACGCAACGGCTTTTAAGCGAATTGCTGTTCCTCCTCAGTCCAATTGTTTCGCCAGGCTGGAACTTCACGCGGAGAACAATTGCCCACCCCTTTCTCTACGCATTCTGTCCTAATCGAATAGGAAAAGATCGGCTCGTGTGCTATTCTGCATACCTGTTTGGAAGGGGCATGGTTTGCCGCGGTACACGGCGGCAAGAGGTGGTGTGTGAAGGTCCGTGTGCTGGGCTGTCATGGCTCTGAACAGCTTGCTAAAAAAAAGGATGGAGCCCATCAGTGTCGTACGTGCGGATTTTTGATCAACGACACCGTGATGGTGGATGCCGGTACGATCGGCGCAGCTCTCACGCTCGACGCGCAACGGCACATCCGGCATATTTTACTCAGTCATCTTCACTTCGATCACATTCAGGGCCTGCCGACCTTCGGCGATAATATCAGCGACAGCGTGGAGCAGCCGGTATCTCTGATTAGCATTGCGGAAGTCCTCGACGGTCTTCGGACCCACATTTTCAATGACACGGTGTACCCAAATTTTTTACAATTACCCACGTCGCAGCAGCCGGTGTTTACCTGTCGGGTGCTGCAACCCGGTCAACCGACTCAAGTAGGAGATTTGTCTGTGACGGCAGTCCGGGTCAATCATCTAGTGCCCGCAGTGGGGTTCCTCATTCGTGAAGGAAAGTCTTCGATGCTGTATAGCGGAGACACCTACATCACGGAAGAGATTTGGGCGGTGGCCGCTCGCGAACCGACGTTGAAAGCCGCGTTCGTTGAAACCTCGTTTCCCAATCGCATGGCGGATCTGGCCTTGGCCAGCAAACATTTGACGCCGGCCTTGTTTGAACAGGAGTTTCGAAAGATCGGACGAGCCGACTTGCCGGTCTACCTGTATCATATGAAGCCGCGGCAACGACTTGAAATTGAACGCGAGGTTCGGCAACTGTCGATCAAGCAGGTGAGCTTTCTAAGCGAAGGCCAGGAAATTACTGTCTAGCCGTGCCATCACGGAAGGCTCAGGACCAAGAGGAGCTCGGATGGCGCAATCGATCGTTTACCATGGAGTCGATGAGAAGTAATGGCGTGGTTTAAAAAACAAAAAGGCTCCACATCTCCAGCGTCCCCGCGATCCAAATCCGTCGAAGGCATGTGGCTGAAGTGCAATCATTGCCGCGAAATTGTCTATCGCAAGGAAGTCGATCGCAATAACAAGGTCTGCCCCAAGTGCGAATATCATTTCCCGATTTCCGTCTCCGAGCGGATCGCCCTTTTGACCGACTTGGGTACGTTCAAGGAATGGGAAACCGATGTTGAGCCGACTGATCCGCTACAATTTACGGATAGTCGATCGTATCGCGACCGTTTAAAATCGCAGCAGGAGAAAACCGGGCGGAAAGACGCCTTGATTATCGGAGAAGGCGCGATCAACGGCCGGCGCACTGTCTTGGCGGTGTTCGATTTCGGATTTATGGGCGGCAGTATGGGGTCGGTCGTGGGCGAAAAGTTCTGCCGAGCCGCCGAGCGGGCGCAGACCGCCAAACTTCCCCTGGTCTTGGTGACGACTTCGGGTGGAGCGCGCATGCAGGAAGGGATCTTGTCGTTGATGCAGATGGCCAAAACATCTGCCGCGGTCGCTAAACTCGGCGAAGCGCGCGTCCCATTTGTCTGTATTCTGGCCGACCCCACATTTGGCGGCGTGACGGCGAGTATTGCCATGCTGGGGGATGTCATTATCGCCGAGCCGAAAGCCCTGATCGGATTCGCCGGCCCTCGAGTAATCGAGCAGACCATCAAGCAACAGTTGCCGGACGAATTTCAGCGGGCCGAGTTTCTTCGAGATCATGGAATGGTTGATATGATCGTCGAGCGCAAACATCTGAAAGAAGCGCTGGGCACGCTTCTGAGCCATCTGTAATCCTACACTGGCTTAGGCCGGGCGAGTTCATGAATAGAGATATCGCCGTCTCTTCACACATGATTTTTGGATTGATGCACCTGACCGGTCTTCCCGTCGGCTTACTATGACCTGCGCCGACTCGCTCGAATTTCTCTACCATCTTCAAAAGCACGGGATCAAATTGGGTTTGGACACGGTCGAGTCCTTGCTCGATCGGATCGGCAACCCGCATCGTCGCTATCCCACACTTCACATCGGTGGAACGAACGGAAAAGGGTCCACCGCGGCCCTGACGGCCTCGATCCTTCAAGCTGCCGGCTATCGCGTGGGCCTGTACACCTCGCCACATCTCGTCGAGTTTCGTGAACGGATCCGTATCAACGGCCAATTGATTCCCAAAGAGGCTCTCGTTCAATGGACGGACCGCTTACGCGCGGCAATGGGCACGACGCTGGAGCCCACATTTTTCGAGTTCACGACGGCGATGGCGTTTGCGTATTTTGCCGAAATGGAGGTGGATATTGCCGTGATCGAAGTCGGTATGGGTGGACGATTCGATGCTACTAATGTCTTGCAACCGCTTGCCTCGGTCATCACGAATGTGGCCTTGGACCATGAGGCGTATCTGGGACATACAGTCTCAGCGATTGCGTTTGAAAAGGCGGGAATCATTAAGTCACGTATTCCGGTCGTTATCGGACGACTGCACGATGATGGATGGTCGGTCATTCACGAAGTCGCTCTCAGCCGCGGGGCACCCGTTTTACGATGGGAAATCAATTTTCGAACGCATGGCGATCCGGTGACCGGTTTTGACTATGAAGGGCTGAAGGCCGTGTATCGAAACCTCGCCTGTTCCTTATCCGGTCGGCACCAACTTGAAAATGCCGGTTGCGCGCTGGCGCTGGTCGATCTGGCTGCTGATGCCGGCTTCTCCGTCACGGAAGGATCGATACGATCGGGACTCCGAACGGTGACGTGGGAAGGCCGTCTCGAAGTGATTGAACACAACCCCACGCTCATTCTCGACGGCGGTCACAATCCGGCGGCGGGCGCGGTTGTCGCAGACTTCCTGGCTCGCTATCGAGAACGACATCATGGCGCCCGCATTATTCTGGTTGTCGGGTGTATGCGTGATAAGGACCGGGCCGGATTTTGCAAGGTGCTCCTACCCGTCGTGGATGAGGTGGTGGTGACGCATGTGCACATGGCTCGGGCGGCGACGGTCGAGGAGATGTCCGCCACGCTACAGGAGTGGTCCGGTCCTGTCCATTCGACGATCAATGCCGCAGAGGCGCTTGCCTGTGCCAGAAGGATTGCAGGTCCTCACGACCTCATCTGCATCACCGGCTCGCTGATGCTGGTCGGCGAGATCAAAGCGCTTCTTCGCGGGTGCGAAGTGTCCGGACTTCGTGGGTGAGATGGACCTGCGATCCGGGTTGAATCGTCTGTTCTTCCTACGCCTCGTTTGGTACATCCTACTAGCCAGTGTTGTTTCTTCGTTCGTCATGGCCGCTGAGTCGTCTACGGTCGCCGTGAAGTCCGGAACCAGCGCTCCGATCGAAGTCACGGCCGATCACATTGAATATCTCCAAAATGTGGAAATGTATGAGGCCGAGGGTCATGCCGTCATTGTACAGGGACAGACCCGACTGACCGCCGATCACGTCACGCTCATGATGTTATCGGGAACCGTGATCGCCGAAGGTCACGTGCATTTGACCGATCCCGCCTCGGATACGGAAGCCGAACGACTGGAACTAGACGTGAATACCCAAGCAGGTGTGCTTACCAATGGACGGGTGTTCCTCAAGCAATCGGACACTCTCGTGACCGGACGGCTGTTACAACGATTTTCCGAAACTCATTATCGAGCGAAAGACGGATCATTTACAAATTGCGATGCGATCGGCGGTGAGATTCCCGCTTGGCGATTTACATTTAAGGATCTCGACTTGAATGTCGGTGACGGCTTGTATGCTCGGTCTGTCCGGATCTGCGTCAATGATGTACCCATCGTTCCTTTGCCATCGATGATTTATCCCATTCAAACGAATCGAAAAACCGGTCTGCTCATTCCTCAAGTCGGCTACGACAATCGGTTCGGGTTGACGTACCGACAAAGCTTTTTCTGGGCCCTGACACCCAGTCAGGATACGATTATTTCTCCCAACTTCATGAGCAATCGTGGCTATGGCGCGGATGTGGAATACCGCTATGCGCTCAATAACGTCTCCGCCGGCACTCCCAACCGCGGCCAGTGGCTGATGAGTTTTCTTCAAGACACAACGGAGAACAAGTCGCGTGCGCTCATATCCGGATTGCATCGTCAGCAGGTTGATGCCAATTGGACGGTGAACGCGCAAGCTTTTTTGCTTTCCGATCCGAATATCTTGAACGATCTGAGTAATTCAGGCGTCCAGCGAGTGTTGCCGAGCGCCGATTCGAATTTATACGTGAATCGACGTCTGGACGTCGGAAACCTTTACCTTCTCGGCCAATATCTCCAACCATTGCAATCGGGTGGAAAAGATACCTTTCAACGGTTGCCGGAAATCGGTGCCAATATTATGAACGTGGCGCCGTTCGATGGACCGATGCTTTTTGGCTTTGAGTCCGGGTTGGTGAATTTTTATCGGGAAGAAGGATTCAACATGAACCGAGCGGACCTTGTGCCGTCCATCTCGACAGGCATGTTGGATATCGGTCATGTCGTCGGATTGACGCCCCAAGTGCGGTTTCGGGAAGTGTATTACACCAGAAATGTTACGGATACCGGCACCGCACATCGCGAAACGTTTTGGGCGGCGATGGAAGCGGCATCCAAGTTGACCCGTCAATATCGGAGCGGCGACGGCAGCAGTCTTCTCCATGCCATCGAACCGAAGGTCATCTATGAATTCGTGCCGGGCTCGTCTCAAGGCGATATTGTGCAAGTCGACGCCGTGGATGACTTGCCGAAGAAAAACCTTATAACCTATTCCCTCAATAATCGGGTGTTTCAACAAACGTCTCGAGGCACGACCAGTTGGCTGGATATTACGATTGCGCAAAGCTACCATCCCGGAAGCACGCCGAGTCAGACGCGAGACTTCTTTCCCCCCTTTCCTCCCTTTATTGGATCGTTGACCCAGCCGCTTCAGCCTCCGATGGTACCCGTCCACACGAATAAATTTTCCGATATCTGGACGCGTACGGTTATCGGAAATCCGGTTGGAGCGATACGAGCCATCGACCATGTACTGACCATCGATGCGTTTTACGATCCGTATCGGGGCATGTTCAGTCAGTTCAATTCCGATCTGCGATTCCAGTATGAAAAAGAATGGTACGTTGAAGTCGGGCAACGCCATACACGCGAGGGATTGCGCCCACGCCGAGGTGACATTTGGAATCCGATTTCCTTCAATGAAGTGTTTGCGCCAACTCAAGAACTGAACTTTTTGACGCTTGCGGGAGGAGTTCGGGGGCCCTTTGGGTTGGCCTTCGGCGCAAGATCGTATTATGACATCCAAAATGGAGGCAGTCCGGAAACCGATGTCGTCGCTCTGTATCGCAATCCCTGCGAATGTTGGTCCCTTGGAGTGTATTACATTCGTTTTCCCGATCGCGTCCAATATAATTTTATGCTGACGCTGACCGGTGTGGGGACCACTGAAAATTTCGGCACGCAAATCATAAAGTATCTGTTGCAGCCGCTCTTAGTGGGTGAGCGCGCGCTTCCGTGGGGGGCTCCGTATGGCAGGCGCTCGACGCCAAGTCCAGTCGCTCAAGGAATCCTGCCTTGACAAGCTGAAGTGGCCTGCCTACTCTCTGGAGACTGTCTATTCTCGCTCATACATTCGCATGACCTTCTTTCTTTTTATCGGAGTGTGCTGATGATGCCAGAGCACAAACAAGAGATGACGGCCGACGACGTCATCCGCGTCAACGATCAGTTCTATATTCTTTCAACCTCTTCCATGGCCGACGACCGCACGCGCGTGCTCAAACAGGGAGACACGTTTGCCGTCTTCGACCGTCACGGCGACATGCGTCCCGTCGGTCACGGCGTGCAAGGGCTCTATCACGAGGGCACCCGTTTCCTGTCGCGGTGGGAGCTCAGATTGGGCAACGACCGTCCGATGTTGCTGAGCTCGACCGTGAGAGACGATAACGCGCTTTTAGCCGTCGATCTGACGAATCCCGACACGAATCTGAAGGGCGACGTCGTCATCCAGCGAGGGACGCTGCATATCTCGCGCATGATATTTTTGTGGCAAGGTAAAGCGTTCGAACAAATGCGTGTACTTAACTACGGGCTCGCACCGGTCGGCCTCTCGCTCTCGCTCAAATTCGAAGCCGACTTCGCCGATATTTTTGAAGTGCGAGGCTCGACGCGCGAACATCGTGGCAAACGAATGATGGACACGATTGTAGACGGCGCGATTCTGATGACCTACGAAGGGCTCGATGACATCGTCCGCTGCACTCGTTTGGAATGCGCCCCGTCTCCCACGCGGGTGGTAGGCTCGGAGGTCTTTTTCGACCTGCCGCTCTCGTCCAAAGGGGAAGCGACGATCTATCTCACGATTTCCTGCGAAACCCCATCATCGAAGGCACGAGAGACAGCGTACCAACCCGCGCTCGCAGCCGCGACACGCGTGCTCTATGAAGCCAAACGTCAGGCCTGTCATCTGTTTACGTCGAATGAAGGATTCAACGATTGGCTGAATCGCTCATTCGCCGACATCCAGATGATGAATACAGAGACGCCGGAAGGTCCGTACCCGTATGCAGGCGTCCCATGGTTCAGTACGCCGTTTGGCCGGGATGGGTTGATAACCGCGTTGGAGTGCCTCTGGACCAAGCCCGATATGGCTCGAGGCGTGTTGGCCTATTTGGCGTCGGCGCAAGCGACCGAGGCGATTCCGGAGCAGGACGCCGAACCGGGGAAGATCCTTCATGAAGCCAGACGCGGCGAGATGGCCGCGCTCCGCGAAATTCCCTTCGGGAAATATTACGGGAGCGTCGATTCGACTCCCTTGTTTATTATGTTGGCCGGCGCGTATTACGAACGTACCGGCGATCTTCCCTTGATTCAATCCATTTGGCCGCAAGTGCAGTTGGGCTTGGAGTGGATCGATAAGTACGGCGACATCGATGGGGATGGATTTGTGGAATATGCCCGCCACTCCCCGACAGGGTTGGTTCAGCAAGGATGGAAAGACTCTGCCGATTCCGTCTTCTATAACGACGGCGTGTTGGCGGACGGACCGATCGCTTTATGTGAAGTTCAGGGCTACGTCTTTGCCGCAAAGCGCATGGCAGCTCAATTGGCCTTGGCCTTGGGATACCCCGAGAGAGCGGCGGAGTTGTGGCGGCAAGCCGATACGCTGCAGCGTCGGTTCGAGGCTGCCTTTTGGTCGGAGACCTTATCGAGCTACGTCCTCGCGCTCGACGGAAAGAAGCGCCCCTGTGAGGTCCGCACCTCGAACGCCGGTCATTGCTTACTGACGGGCATTGCCGGGCCCGAGCGCGCCTGGCTGACGGCGCAAACCCTCATGCGCGAGGATTTGTTTACCGGGTGGGGCGTTCGAACGTTGGGATCTTCTGAAGTACGGTTCAATCCCATGTCTTATCACAATGGATCGGTGTGGCCTCATGATAATGCACTGGTTGCCTGGGGCATGGCGCGATACGGGTTTAAGGAGCCGGTGCACAAGATCTTGACGGGCCTGTTCGACGCCTCCCTGTTTGTGGATTTGCATCGTCTCCCGGAACTGTTTTGCGGGTTCGTCCGCCGCACGGGGGAAGGGCCCACGCTGTATCCGGTGGCCTGCGCCCCGCAAGCCTGGGCGGCCGGTTCTGTGTTTCTCTTGCTGCAGGCGTGCCTCGGCCTGTCGATCCACGGCGCGGACGAACGCATCCGTTTCTCCGGCCCGACCTTGCCGGAATTTTTGCAGGAAGTGCGGATCGAAAATCTTCGCGTCGGTCGTGCGACGGTGGATCTGCTGCTTCAACGCCATCCACAGGACGTGAGCATTCGCGTACTGCGCATGGACGGTCAAATCGTGATCGAAAAACTGGGAGCGGGCCAAATT
>Ga0111538_10000077_pt1 | contig 106595 bp, 115 predicted proteins | sample SoiMethybrSBSTD1_FD_79669 | JGI IMG/M metagenome (GOLD analysis project Ga0111538, IMG submission 79669) | Bulk soil microbial communities from a Populus tree surrounding site in Tennessee, USA - Soil MetaG P. TD hybrid SBSTD1 (version 2)... | ecosystem: Environmental > Terrestrial > Soil >... | reverse complement strand
CGCGCGTGGGCCTCGTGTTCCAGCAGTACGCCGCGACGCTCCTGCCCTGGAAGCGCGCCCTCGACAATGTTCTCTTCGGCCTTCGCGTAGGCCGCGGCGACCGGGCGGCCTGGCGCGCGCGCGCGCTCGCCCTCATGGCCCGCATGGGGCTGGATGACTGTGCCGGCCGATACCCGTGGGAGCTCTCGGGCGGCATGCAGCAGCGGGTCGTGCTCGCGCGGGCGCTCATCCGGACTCCGCGTGTGCTGCTGCTCGACGAGCCCTTCGCCTCGGTGGACGAAGGCACTCGCGCCGATCTGCAGGCATTGATCCGCGCCCTCCACCGGTCGGAGTCATGCAGCATCGTGCTGGTGACCCATAACCTCGACGAGGTGCTCCACCTCTCGCGCCGTGTGGTCATCCTCGGCGGACGGCCCGCGCGCGTCGAGCGCATCCTGGACACCGCGCGCGGGCTCACGCGCGAGGCGTTGCGCTCACACTTGACGGTGGCCGGAGGGGCGGCGTGAAGCGGTTCCTGACCGCGGTGGCGCTGGTGGCCGCGCTCGGCTCGAGCGCGGCGCCCGCCCCGGCCGCCGACGTGATCCGCGTCGGGTACATCCCGGTCAGCGCCAATCTCCCGCTCTGGTGCGGCATCGAGACCGGCGCCTTCACCGCCGAGGGTCTCGAGATCCAGCCCACCGTGATCGGCCGCGGCTCGCGCCTCGTCGAAGCGATGATCGGCGGCTCGCTCGACATGGGGATGATCGCCACCCTCACGCTCATCCAGGCCGCCGAGCGCGGGCTCGAGGTCGCGCTGGTCGCCCCTGCGGGCACGGTGGGGCCGGGCCCCCAGACCACCACGGCGCTGGTGAGCCGCAAGGCGGGCGGCATCACCTCGGTGACCCAGCTCCGCGGCAAGATCGTCGGCGTGAACGCGCTGGGGAATCACAATTACATGGTGGTGGCGGAAGAGCTCCAGCGAGCGGGCATCCGCAAGGACGAGGTGACCTGGCAGGAGATCGACTTCCCGCACATGGTGACGGCCCTCGAGCAGGGGCGCATCGACGCCGCGAACCTGCCCGAGCCGTATCTGACCCTGCTGCGTGACGCGGGCTGGGCGACGGAGCTCGCCATGCAGGAACAGGTGGCGGCGGGGCTCTCCATCGCCGCCTACGCGGTGCTGCGGCCCTGGTACGACGCACGCCGGCCCCTGGTCGAGCGCTTTCAGCGCGGGATCGCGCGGGGGATCGACGCATGCCAGCGCGATCCCGTGCGCATGCGCGACATCCTGGCGCGGGCCACGCGGATTCCGCCGGAGACGGCGCGGCGCCTCGTGCTCGCGCCGCTGCGTCCAACCTTCGCGCGAAGTGAGCTCGAGCTCCTCATGGAGCTGGCCCGCCGGCATCGTCTGATCGAGCGCGGCGTGCCCACCGAGCGCTTGGTGGCGTCGGGAGCCTTCGCCCCGTGATGGACCCGGCCGTCGTGGATCGCCTGCTGAAGATTGTCGCGGAGATCGCGGGCCCGGGGCGCACGCCCGCCGATCTTGGCCCCCACACTCCCCTTCGAGACGGCGGAGTCTGGCTCGACTCCGTGGCGCTGCTCGAGCTGATCGTGGCGTCGGAGGCGGAATTCGCGGTGAGCTTCGATCCCATGTCGGACTTCGGCGACAGCGCCCTCGCCACCGTGGGAAGCCTCGGCGCGGTGATCGCTCGCCGGCTCCGGGAGCAGGCATGACGGGTCACGGCAGGCTCCTGCCGCCGCGGCTTCGCTTCAGGGGAAGCGAGTGGACGCCGGAGGCCCTCGACGCCACTGCACGGGCGTGGTGGGCCGAGCTGCGCGGGGCCTTGCCCGACCCACCGCCGCTGGTGGCGACGGTGCTGCCGGTGCATCCCGAGGGCGTGGCCCTCTTCTTCGCGCTGTGCGCGCTCCCGGGCACGGCGGTGGTCACCTTGGCCGAGGATCCCACTGCGTGGCGCAGCGATCCCGCGCTTCCCGTCGATGCGCCGCTCGTGCTGCCGCCCATGCTCGGCGCGCTGGCCGCCGCCGCGGAATCCCGCGGCTATCGCGCGATCACGCTATCCACCGCTCCGCCGGCGCCGGCCGTCGACCCCGGCTACGAGCCCTTGAGCTTCGGCGGCGTGGTTGCCTTCACCTCGGGCTCCACGGGGCCGCCCAAGCCCGTGTACCGCGCCACGCCGAGCCTCATCGACGCGGCCCGCGTGACCGCCCAAGCCCTCGGCATGCGCGAGGGCGACGGCATCATCGGCGCGCTGCCGTTCTCGAACACGCACGGCCTCGGCAGCGTGATGGCCACCGCGATCGTGATCCGGGGGCACGTCGGCCTCATGGACCGCTTCGATCACCGCACCGTGCTCTCGCTCTTCGCATCAGGCGAGTACCGGTATTTCCCCTGCACGCCGCTCATGGCCGAGCTCCTCGGCCGGTGCGCGCTGTCGGGTCCGCCGCCGCGCGCGCCGGAGATTTGCCGGGTGAGCGCGGGCCATTTGCCGGGCCCCGTGTTCGACACGTTCAAGGAGCGCTTCGGCGTCCCGCTGCGCCCCGGCTACGGCTCCACCGAGAGCGGTGTGATCACCGCGGACTTCGGGCCGGCCGACAGGGTGCGATGGGCGTCGGCCGGCCGTGCTCTGCCCGGCATCGACGTCTGCGTCGGCGACGAGCCGTCCCAGCCGCTTCCCACCGGCCGGGTCGGCCGCGTCTGGTTCCGGTCGTCCATCTACATGGACGGCTATGGCTTCCCGCCCAAGCTCGAGCCCCGTGAGGAGCGCGACGGCTGGTGGCCGACCGGCGATCTCGGCCGGCTCGACGCGGACGGTTATCTGACCCTCACCGGCCGTCTGGACGACTGCTTCAAGGCGGTGTCCGGCCAGCTGGTGAACCCCGCGGAAATCGTGGAAGTGCTCCGCCGCCATCCGGACGTGCGCGAGGCCGCGGTGCTGCCGCTGCCGACCGCCAACGGCGCGAGCATTGCCGCGCTCGTCGAGACCGCGAACGCGCTCGATCCCGGCGCGCTGCGCGTGCACGCCGCCGCGGCCCTGCCGCCCTGGGCCCGTCCGCACACCCTCATCGTCGTGCCCGAGCTCCCGCGTAATCTCGCGGGCAAGATCGATCGCGCGCGCTGCCTCACCCTTCTGGACGCTGAACGGCGATGACGACGGTCGCCCGGCAGAAGCCGCTCGATCCCCTCGAGGTGATCGTCCGGGACATCTGGAAAGACGTGCTGGGCCTCGCGACGGTCGGCGTCAGCGACCGCTTCGGCGACCTGGGCGGCACCCCCGCCCTCGCCGCGCGCATGGTGCAGCGCGTGGAGGGAAGCTGTGGCCGCGCGCTGCCCGTGGCCGCGTGCTCGCTGGACGTGACGGTGGCGTCGCTGGCCGCCGTGCTGAAGGATCCGGAGCAGCGGGGTCGCGGCGCGCGGAAATACATCGGACGCAATCTCGGCCCCGCCCACGCCGGCCGGCGGCCCGAGCTGTTCCTCATGCACGGCGACATGAACGGGGGCGGCTTCTATTGCCTCGCCCTCGCCGGCCATCTGGGGAAAGACCAGCCCGTGCACGCGTTCGCGCCGCACGGCGTGGACGGCACGCCGCTGCCCGCGGCGATCGAGGCGATGGTGGCGGAGCCGCTGGCCGCCCTGCGCCGGCTGCGTCCGCACGGCCCCTACCGTCTGGCCGGCTACTGCAACGGCGCGCTCGTCGCGTACGAGATCGCCCGCGCGCTCGCGGCCGACGGCGAGCCGGTCGAGCGGCTGATCCTCATCGCGCCGGTGCTGCCCGCGGCGGTGCCCCCACCCACGCGCTGGACGCCGCGGCAGGCGTGGGGCGGCATCCGGCGGCGCGTGGCGCGACTCGCCGGCCGGCGGGGGGCGCCCGCCCCGGATCCTCCGGCCGCGCCGCTCGTGCCGACGCTCTTCGAGCGGTATCACCCCGTGGTGCGCCGCTATCGGCCCGGGCGGTTCGACGGGCCCGTCACCATCTTCTGGCCCGCGGAGGAGCCCCGGCGGGCGCGGGTGGGCTCGTCGCGCGCCTGGCGGCGCGCCGCGCCGGGGGCCCGGATGCGGCGTGTGCCCGGCGCGCATCTGACCGCGATCACGACCCACGTCGCCGAGCTGGCCCGGCAGATGCGCGCTTGCCTCGACGGCGAGGATTGACGTATGAAGGGGGCATGCCCACTGCGCGTGTCGACGGAATCGGTCTTTTCTACGAGGAAGTAGGCGAGGGCGTCCCCCTCGTCTTCGTTCACGAGTTCGCCGGCGACTACAAGAGCTGGCACCTTCAGGTGCGCTTCTTCGCGCGCCGCTACCGCACCATCGCGTACAACGCCCGCGGCTATCCCCCATCGGAGGTGCCGAAGGATCCCGCCGCCTACTCGCAGGAGCGCGCGGCCGAGGACATCCGCGGGCTGCTCGACGCGCTGGGCATCAAGAAGGCCCACATCTGCGGGCTCTCCATGGGCGGGTACGCCACCCTGCATTTCGGCCTCCGCCATCCCGACCGCGTGCTGTCGCTGGTGGTGGCGGGTGCGGGCTACGGGAGCGTGTCCGGCGAGCGCGAGCGCTTCAAGAAGGACGTCGAGGAGACGGCGCGGCGCTTCATGGACGACGGCATCGTGGCGGTGGCGGACTTCTACACCAAGGGTCCCACGCGCGTGCAGCTCATGGACAAGGACCCCAAGGGCTGGCAGGAGCTCTACGATCAGTTCGTCGCCCAGTCCGCCGAGGGCCACGCCTTGACCATGCGCGGCGTCCAGATGAACCGGCCCTCGGTCTACGAGCTCGAGAAGGGCCTCGAGCAGCTCGAGGTGCCCACGCTGATCGTCACCGGCGACGAGGACGAGCCCTGTCTCGAGCCGGCCCTCTATCTCAAGCGCAAGATCCGGTCCTCCGGCCTGCTCGTGCTGCCCAAGTCCGGCCACACCGTCAACCTCGAGGAGCCCGAGGGCTTCAATCGCGGCATCCTCGATTTCCTCACCGCGGTCGACGCCGGCCGCTGGCCGCTGCGGAACCCGCGCTCGATCAGCCAGTCGGCCATCCTGCCGCCCGATCAAGGAGCCCGGACATGAGTAGCCTGCCGCTGTCGCCCTACACCGTGATCGATCTCACCCGCGCGCGCTCCGGGCCCACGTGCGTGCGCCAGCTCGCCGACATGGGCGCGCAGGTGATACAGATCTCCGCCCGCGAGGACGAGCAGGGCGACTTTCCCCGGCGCGGCTTCGACAGCCAGAACCTCCACCGGAACAAGCGGTCGATCACGCTCGACCTCAAGTCGCCCAAGGGCCTCGACATCCTCAAGCGGCTCATCGCCAAGGCCGACGTCGTCGTCGAGAACTTCCGCCCCGACGTCAAGCGGCGACTCGGTATCGACTACGAGACATTGGCGAAGGACAACCCCCGGCTGATTTACGGCAGCATCTCGGGCTTCGGGCAGACCGGGCCGTATCGAGACCGGCCGGGCTACGACCAGATCGCGCAGGGGATGGGCGGGCTCATGTCCATCACCGGCCTGCCGGGGCAGGGGCCGGTGCGCGTGGGCATTCCGGTCGCCGACCTCACCGCCGGCATCTTCCTCGCCCAAGGGATTCTCGTGGCCTTGCTCGAGCGCGAGCGCTCGGGCCGCGGACAGTGGGTGCACACCTCGCTGCTCCAGGCCATGATCACCATGCTCGACTTCCAGGCCGCGCGCTGGCTCATCGCCGGCGAGATCCCGCCCCAGGCGGGCAACGATCACCCGACGGCGATCCCCACCGGCGTGTTCAAGACAAAGGACGGGCACATCAATATCGCGGCGTCCGGCCAGAACATGTTCCGCCGCCTCTGCGAGGCGCTCGGCACCGAGCCGCTGCTCGAAGATCCGCGCTTCAAGACCGCGCCCGATCGCTCCAAGCATCGTAAGGCGCTGGCGCCGGAGCTGGAGAAGGCCTTCGCGAAGAGGACCAGCGCGGAGTGGGTGGAGCTCCTGAACGTCAAGGGCGTGCCGTCCGGGCCCATCCTCGACGTGAAGCAGGTGTTCGAGAACGAGCAGGTGAAGCACCTTCAGATGGCGGTGCCGGTGAAGCACCCGGCCCTCGGCGAGGTCTTCGTCCAGGCGCCGCCCGTCACGCTGTCGCGCACGCCGGCGTCGGTGCGCCGGCACTCGCCCGATACCGGCGAGCACAGCGACGAGATCCTGGGCGAGCTAGGGTTTTCTCAGGGAGAGATCAGGATTTTGCGCGACGAGAAGGTTGTCTAGGAACCTCGACATCGCGTCGCCCGCCGCCCGCCGCTGAAGATTTCTCAAGCGCGGCTCGCACATGGCGCGCGCACCTCGCACGCAGCGCCCACTATGAGTTGGCGTCGTGGTGCCGCGCCCCGCCGGCGCGCTTTACGACTGCCTTTCATGAGATCTCGTAAGCGCCCGTGATGTCGCCGTTGTTGGAAGCGGCACGCGACGTGCTCCTGATCGGCATCGGTTCGCATGCGTACTCTCGACAAGGAGGGCCAACCGATGCATACCGTCCTCTTCCTCGTGGCACTGCTCACGGCGCTGGCGAGCGCGCCCGCGGTGAGCCACGCCTTCACCATCGTCCAGGGCACCGGCGCCGTGGGCACGCAGAATGCCGTGGCCGACTTCCGCACCGCCTTGGGAGACCCGAACAACGGGATCAACCCAGGGCCGCTGCCGACCGGGCGGCGGGAGATCAACTGGGACGGCGGCGGCAACCCGAACGGGACGCCGGCCCCCAACCCGTCCGCAGTATTCCAGAATCGCGGCGTCATCTTCACGACGCCTGGATCCGGCTTCCAGCAGGCACCGATCTCAACCGGTACCGGCAATCTGTCGGACGTGTTCGGCGTGGACTACAGCACGACGTTCCAGACCTTCAGCCCAGTGCGCCTCTTCGTCCCCGTCGGAAGCAATGTGACCGAGGGCATCTTCTCGGCTGCAGACACGAACGGTGGCATCCCCGGCGGCACGAGCGCGTTCGGGGCGGTGTTCACCGACGTGGACCTGGCCGACTTGACCACCGTCGAGCTGTTCGGTCTGTCCGGCGACCTGCTCGCCTCGGTGGCGGTGCCGGCGGCGCCGGGAGACGGCCAGCTCTCCTTCCTCGGCATCATCCTCGATCCGTCAGATGAGCTCGCGCACCGCGTTCGCATCACCACAGGCACGAGCGCGCTGGGCGTGGCGGACAATCCCGGGGGGAGCATCGACGTGGTCGCGATGGACGACTTCATCTTCGCCGAGCCCCAGGTCGTGCCGGAGCCGAACGCGCTGCTGCTGATGGGCGTGGGCCTTCTCGCCCTCGGCGTGGTCGCCGGGGCGCGGCGATACGGCGCCGGCTACAGCACCCGGTAGACCTCGAGCTCGACCCGGCGCGCGCGACGGGCGGCGGTGGCGAGGCCGAGCACGCGGTTCAGCCAGCCGAGCCGCGCGTCGCCGGTGGTGAAGCGCAGGGCGGTGCGGAAGTAGTACGCGGCGGGATCCACGTCGTCCCCGCGCGCGAGCCGCGCCAGCACCTCGGCGGGACCGGTGCGGAGCCCCCGACTCCGCACCTCGATCACGGCGCCGCCGCGCTCGCGCAGGGCGTAATGGGCGTCGATGTCCAGCGTGTCGTCGTCGCGGCGCCACTGCCAGTCCGCGCCACCGCCGAGCACCTCGCCCTCCAGTCCCTCGCCCTTGAAGGTCCCGCCCACGATCGGCACCACGCGGCGCTCGCCCCCGGGCGCCGCGCCCAGCGAGCGCACCTCGCCCACCTCGGCCGACACGTGAAGGAGCGGCGTCAGCTCGATCACGACACGGCAGACGGAAAATGCGGCAGGACCTTCTCCCCAAGGAGGCGGATCGTTCTCAGCACCCGCTCCTGATCCATGCCGGGCCACTGGAGGCGGAACATCATGGACGTGACCCCCAGGCGCTCGCGATAGCGCGCGATCTCCTCGCGGACCCGGACGGGGTCGCCGATGACGAAACGATCGTGCGCCAGCTCCTCGAACGCGTCGCTCCACGTCTCGCCCTGGGGCAGGGCCTTGTCCTGCTCCCAGCGCTGATACGCCTTGTACTTGGGCTCGAGGATGGGCCGGGCCTCCGCGAACGCGGTCGCCTGGCTGTCGGTGACATAGCACTCGCGGAGCAGCGGGATCTCCGCCGCGCGCGGACGGCCCGCGGTGGCGCGCTCGCGGTGGAAGAGGACGAGCTGGCGCTCCAGCGTCGGCAGCGTGGTGTGCGGATTGATGAGCCAGGTGTCGGCCAGCCGGGCCGCGCGCCTCACGCCGGCATCGCCGTTGGCGGCGAGCCAGATGGGCGGACGCGGCCGCTGCAGCGGCGGCATGGAGATGCGTACGTCGCGGAGCTGGAAGTGCTTGCCCTCGAACGAGGCGGGCTCACCGGTCCACAGCCGCTCCAGCGCCTGGAGGCCTTCCTCCATCCGTCCCACGCGGGTGCTGGGATCGTGGCCCATCGCGAGATTCTCGACGTCGCGATAGCCGAGCCCGAGGCCCACGACGAGCCGCCCGCCGGTGATGACGTCGAGGGTGGCGAGCTGCTCGGCGAGATCCACCGGCTGGTGCAGGGGCAGGAGGATCACGCCCGTGCCCAGCGTCATGCCTTCCGCCTCCGCGGCGACGCGGGCGAGGGTGGGAATGGGCTGGAAGTAGGTGAAGGGGTCGGAGAGGTAGTGCTGACTGGACCAGATCGAGTGAAAGCCCACGCGCTTGGCCAGGCGCACCTGTTCGAGGTGCTCCTGGAAGCGGCGCGCCTGCGACTCCTCGGGGCGATGCTGGACGGACAGCCCGATGCCGAATTTCATGGGAGCGGCCTCCTCGCGCCCCAAGAAGCCACGCCCGACGCATCGCTGTCAAGGGCGGGGGCCGTGCGAGAATGACCGCGTGGATCTCATCGAGAACGCCGCGCTGGCGTCGCGCACGACGCTGCGCGTCGGCGGCTCCGCGCGCTGGCTCGTCAAGGCGCGGGACGAGGCCTCCGTCCTCGACGCGCTCGACTGGGCGGCGGCGCGCGGGGTCACCGTGCGCGTGCTCGGCGGCGGCTCCAACGTGGTGGTGGCGGACGACGGCCTGGACGCGCTCGTCCTCCAGGTTGCCCTGCGCGGGGTGACGATCGAGGGGCCGGGCCCGGCCACCGCGGGCGCGATCGAGGTGACGGCGGCCGCGGGGGAGCCCTGGGACGGCTTCGTGCGCGCCGCGGTCGAGCGCGGCTGGGCCGGCCTCGAGTGCCTCGCCGGGATTCCCGGCCTCGTGGGCGCGACGCCGATCCAGAACGTGGGCGCCTACGGGCAGGACGTGAGCCAGACCATCGTTCGCCTGCGCGTGGTGGACCGCCGTACCCGGCGTCCCGTGACCCTCGACGCCGCGGCGTGCCGCTTCGGGTATCGCGACAGCCTGTTCCGCAGTGCCGAGCCCGAGCGCTACGTGGTGCTCGCCGTCACGTTCCGGCTGATCCCCGGCGGCGCGCCCACCGTTCGCTACGCCGAGCTCGAGCGCCACCTCGCTTCTCGCGGCGCCGGCGCGCCCACCCTCGCCGCGGTGCGCGAGAGCGTGCTCGCGATCCGCCGCGCCAAGTCCATGGTGCTCGAGGACGGCGACGAGAACCGGCGCTCGTGCGGCTCGTTCTTCGTGAATCCCGTGGTCGGGGCGACGGAGGCCGCGCGCGTCGCCGCGCTCGCCGCGCCGGGCGGCGGCATGCCGCAGTGGGGCGAGCCCGACGGGCGGGTCAAGCTGTCGGCGGCGTGGCTCATCGAGCGGGCCGGCTTCACGCGGGGCGAGCGCCTGGGCCCGGTGGGCCTCTCCACCCGTCACACGCTCGCCATCGTGTGCCACGACGGCGCGCGCGCCGCCGACGTCGCCGCCTTCGCGCGGCGCGTGCGCGGGCGCGTGGCGGAGCGGTTCGGCGTGCGCCTCGCGCCGGAGCCGGTCTTCTGGGGCGCGATCGGGCTGGACGAGCCCGCGTGACCCGTCCGAGCCTCGCGCGCCTCACCGCGGTCTTCGGATGGATCGGCCTCGCCAGCTTGGGCGGCGGGCGCAGCGCCTACTTCCACGACGCGCTGGTGGTGCGCCTGCGGTGGCTGCGCGACGAGGAGTTTCTCCAGGATCTGGCGGTGAGCCAGGTGATGCCCGGCCCCAACTTCTCCAATCTCGCGGTGGCGCTGGGTCATCGCCTCCGCGGCTATCCCGGCGCGGCCTGCGCGCTGGTCGCGCTCGTCCTGCCCGGCGGCCTCCTCTTCCTCGCCCTGGCAATCTCCCTGCGTGAAGGCGTGGCTCCCGGCGCAGCTCACGTGCTCGCCGGGATGGGCGCGGCGGTGGTTGGGCTCATCCTCGTCATGACCTGGCGCATCCTGCGCGTGGGGCTTCGCGGGCGCGTGGGCGTGCTCCTCGCCGCCGGGACCTTCCTCGCGGTGGGGCCGTTACGGCTGCCGACCTACGTCGGAATCGCCGCGATGATCGTCCTCGGTCTCTGGCTCAACCGGCCGCGGGCCTCCGAGGCCCTCACGCCGCGCGGGGCGGACTGCCAGCGCGAGCAAGATGGCCAGCGCGAGCAAGAATGATGGACCTCCTGCGCGTCGCGTGGACCTTTCTCTGGCTGTCCTTCCTGTGCATCGGTGGCGGCCTCGGTATCGTGCCGGAGATCGAGCGCCAGGCAGTCTCGGCGCATCAGTGGATCACCTCGCGGGAGTTCGTGGACGCCTACACCATCGCCCAGCTCACGCCGGGCCCCAACATGAAGATCGCGGCGTTCATCGGCTACGCGGCGCGTGGCCCCCTCGGCGCGCTGGTCGCCGCGGTGGCGATGTTCGTGCCGCCCGCGATCCTCACGGCGCTGGTCTCACAGCACTGGGGCCGCTTCCGCGGGCGGCCCTGGGCGCGGGCGTCGGAGCGCACGCTCGCGGCGATCGGCATGGGTCTGATGGCGGGCGGCTGCTACACGCTCGCCCGCTCTGCCATTCACGACGTGCCCTCGGGGGCGATTGCGGTGGGCGCGGCGCTCGTCATGATGACGGGCCGGGTGTCTCCGCTGCCGGTCGTGCTCGCGGCCGGGCTGGTGGGCTGGCTGCTGCCCTAGCCGCGGCCGGCGTCATCCCGCGGTCAGGTCAGGCGGCGGCGAAGATCGGTGAGAAACGCGCGGATGCGCCTGGCGTTGGTGCCGAGATCGCTGCGTCCGATGCGCGACTTCGAGCGCACGTCCACGCGGCTGCCGGGCCCGTCCGGTGTCACGCGGACCACCACGTCGTCCTTGAAGCCGAACCAGGGCGTGGTCGCGGTGGCTTCCAGCCGCCCTTGCGCAGGTGCCACCGCCACGATCTCCCAGCCGAGCGCGCGGGCGGTGGCCTCGGCGGCCACGAGGGTACGATCGGGCGGCGCCGCGAGGGTGGCGGGGCCGAGATCCGGGTAGCCGCGCCTCTGCTCGGCCGCGACTTCGGCGCCGTCGTATTCGGGGGGGTTGGGCGCGTCGCGCCGCCGCTCGACGATGGCGACGAACGCGGGCGGGCGCACCGTGTCGGTGGTGATGTCGTGGATGCGCGGCACCGTGCGGGCCATCTTCTGCAGGCTGAGGGGGAGCCACACCACCACGAGGGCGATGACGAGGGCCGCGACCGCCAGCGCCAGCCCGGGCCATGCGCGCGCGACCGCGGCGAAGCCGATGCCCACCAACGCGAGCACCGCCACCGCGATCCCGGCGAAGGTTGCCACGCGCATCACGCTGAACGAAGTCGCCACGCTCCACCAGCCCCAACGATACCCGAATCCGGAGAGCGCCAGCACGCCGGCGCTCGCGAGGGCGAGGCCAAGCGACGCGCGCGGGACGGCGGTGCGGATCATGGGATCAGGATACCCCGGGGAGGCGGCGGCGCCCTGTGCTAGTCTTCCCCCGCGTGAGTCCACCGCCCAGCATCCTCGTGACCCAAGGAGGTTCTCGTATGTCCGAGCCGAGCGCCCCGCCCGCGGTTCCCACCGTGCAGGTCGACAACGACGCCGTGCGCGTCACGGAGTGGCGCTTCGCGAAAGGCGCCGCCACGGGGCATCATCGTCACGAGTACGCCTACGTCGTCGTGCCGATGTCGACGGGCCGCCTCGCCATCGAGACGAAAGACGGTGTGACCACCAGCGAGCTCGTCACGGGGCAGGCATATTTCCGCGTCGCCGGCGCCGAGCACGACGTGAAGAACGCCAACCCGCACGAGTTCGCCTTCGTGGAGATCGAGCTGAAGTCTCTCCCTCTCACTCCAGACCGAGGAGCCCGGTGATGCCCATCAAGACCCGCTATCTCTTCACCGCCGCCATGGACGTCGAGCCCGCCAAGGAGGCGCTGTTCAACGAGGTCTACGACACCGAGCACGTGCCCAACCTCCTCACGGTGCCCGGCGTGATTGCGGTGGCGCGCTTCAAGACGCAGGAGCTGACGCTGTCGATCGGCGGCGAGAAGAAGCGCATCGTCATCGAGAACGAGCCCCGTTACCAGGCGCTCTACGAGATCGAGAGCCCCGAGGTGCTGGTCTCGGACGCGTGGTCGCGGGCCGTGGAGGAGGGACGCTGGCCCGGCCAGGTGCGCCAGTACACCAAGAACCGGCGGCATGTCCTCTACGGCCGCCTCGGCGGCTGAGCCGGTTCGTTCTTCCTCTCCCCGCCGGGGAGACGGCAGGAGTGACGGGCTCGCCCTCGTCGCGGCGGCCGCGCTCTTCTGGAGCCTGGGCGGGCTCCTCGCGCGGCTGGTCGCCACCGACGCGTGGACGACGGTCTTCTGGCGGTCGGTCTTCGCGGCGCTGTTCCTGCTCGGCGTCACGGCGGTGCAGGAGCGCGGGGCAACATGGGCCCGGATCCGGGGGCTTGGCCCGGCGGGGGTCGGCATGGCGCTCTGCTTTGCCACCGCCTCGACCTGCTTCATCAATGCGCTTGCCTACACGACGGTCGCGAACGCCCTCGTGATCCAGAGCACGTCGCCGTTCATCGCCGCGCTCCTGGGCTGGGTCTGGATGGGCGAGGGCGTGCGCCGGCGGAGCTGGCTCGCCATGGCGGCGGCCCTCGGGGGCGCCGCCGTCATGGCCTCGCACTCGTGGGGCGCCGGCTCCATCCGGGGTGACGGCCTTGCGCTCGTGACGGCGATGGCCTTCGCGACGGCGATCGTCATCGTCCGGCAGCATCGGCACGTGCGCATGACCGCGGCGGCCGCCCTGGCCAACGTGTTCTCCGCGCTGTTCGCACTGGCCCCAGCTCGTCCGAGCCAGGCGAGCCCGTCGGACCTGGCCTTGCTCGCGCTGTTCGGCGCGGCGCAGCTCGGCCTCGGGCTCGTGCTCTTCACCGCGGGCGCGCGCCTCATCCCCGTCGCGGAGGCCTCGCTCATTGGGATGCTCGAGAACGTGCTGGGACCGCTGTGGGTGTGGCTCGCGCTCGGGGAGACGCCGGCCGCCGCCACGCTGCTGGGCGGCGGTGTCATTCTGGGCGCGCTCGTCGTCCACACCGCGCTCGACTGGCGCGAGGGCTGAACGGGGGTCGCCGCGCCCTTCTCACCTGGAAGTTCCTACCTTCCCCCGCCCGACTCGGCGGCTCCCCGCGCCCAACTACGCGAATCCGCGCGCCTCTTCGCGCGGGAACGCGTGTTGCAGAAGGGAACGCCCAGGGGGTGAGGACATGAACAACATCTTCTACATCATCGGCGTGGTGGTCGTGATCCTGTTCATCCTCGGCTATCTGGGGCTGCGGTGACGGTGAGGGGACGCGCGTCGCTGCTCGCGCTGGCCTTCGCGGCCTCGCTGGGGGCGGTCGCGTGCGACAAAGGGCCCGCCCAGAAGGCCGGGGAGAACGTCGACAAGACGCTGGATACCGACAAGCCCATCGGCAAGGGCCCGGCGGAAAAGGCGGGCAAGGAGATCGATCAGGCCGCCGAGAAGGCGAAGGATGCCGTTAAGAAATAGGGGCGTCGGTCCGATCGGTGGGCTGCCCCACCCCGATTACCGAGCACATGTTACACACTTTCGTCGGCCCCTTGCGCCTGCGATGGTCCCGAAGTGTTGGGATTGCCGGGCGTCGGGGGCCGGCCTTTCGTGGGAACGCCGGTTGCAGGGAGGAACTCGAGGGGGTGACGAGATGAACGTCCTCTACATCATGGGCATCGCGTCCGTCGTCTTGTTCATCCTCGGGTTTCTCGGGCTGGAGTGACGACGCCCCGGGTCAGTCGACGCGGAACACGTAGTCGGGTTTGAGCCCCTTCACGGTGGTCTGACCCGAGAGCGCGAGCGCAGTCGACATCTCCTCGCGCATGATCGCGCACGTGCGGGCCACGCCCGCGGCGCCATCGGCGGCGAGCCCCCACAGCATCGTGCGGCCGACCGCCACCAGATCCGCGCCCCGGGCCAGTGCCTTGAGGACGTCGGTGCCGCGGTTAAAGCCCCCGTCCACCACGATGCTCGCGGCGCCGCCCACCGCGTCCACGATGGGGGGTAACGCGTCGATCGTCGATTGCGTCTGATCGAGCTGTCGGCCGCCGTGATTGGACACCCACACGATGTCGACGCCGTGCTCCACCGCGCGGCGCGCGTCCTCCGGCGTCATGATGCCCTTCACGCCGATGGGCAGCCGCACCGTCTTGCGTAGCCAGTCCACGTCATCCCAGGTGAGCCGCGCCTGATAGGTCTGGTCCGGTCCGCGAGGGTTGGGCGCCTTCGCCATGGCGTCGCGCGGCACGTAGCGATTGACGACATCGCGCTCGCGCCGGCCGTACCACTGGACGTCCACCGTGAGACACACGGACAGATAGCCGGAGGCTTCCACGCGTTTCATCAGCTCGCTTACCCATCCGCGGTCGCCGTGGTGGTAGAGCTGGAACATCTTCGGTCCGGCGCCCGCCTTCGCCACCGCCTCCACCGGCCATCCGGTGGCGCCGGACAGGAATTGCAGGGTGTCGCCCTCACCGGCGCCGCGCGCCATCTCGCAGTCGCCCTCGGGGTGGAAGAGGATGAGCCCGCCCATCGGCGCCACCGCCACCGGCCAGGACAGCGAGCGGCCGAGGAACGTGGTACCGAGCTCGACGCTGCGCACGTCCACCAGCACGTTTTGCCGAAGCGCGAGGCGGTCCAGGTGCGCGCGATTGCGGCGCAGCGTGGTCTCGGTCTCGGCGCCGCCGTCGCCGAAGTTCCACACGTCGCGGGCCAGCTTGGCGTGGGCCGCCTCGCGAATCTCGGGCAGGGTCACGTACTTGGGTGTGGTCATGAGAGTGACGATACGACGAACGGGCGGGGGGAGACAACTGCCTCGCGTCGCTCGGACCCATCATGTATCCGCTCGCCTCGCCTTCGGCTGCGGCTCGCCAAGCTCGGTCGCCTTGACAGGCACAGCCGCCCGCGCCTAGCATCGGCCCGCGCCAAGGAGGGCGTCTCCATGCTCTACGAGCTCCGGACCTACCACGCGATGCCGGGCCGCCTGCCCGACCTCAACCGCCGCTTCGCCGAGATCACCATGGACTTCTTCAAGAAGCACGGGATCCAAGTGGTCGGCTTCTGGACCAACGAGCTGGGCGGCCCGTCGGATCAGCTTCTCTACATCCTCGCCTGGGACAGCCTCGCCGATCGCGAGAAGAAGTGGAGCGGCTTCTTCAGCGACAAGGAGCGGCTCGCGAAGTTCGCCGAGACGGAGAAGAACGGCCCGCTGGTGCGCAACCTCACCGCGCACATCCTCCGTCCCACCGCGTATTCCCCCATGCAGTAGGCCCTGCCATGGCGGACGAGCAGATCGTACGCAGCGCGTCGGGGCTCGGCTGGGTCGAGCTCCGGGAGGGAACGGGGGCCAGCCCCACGCCGGGGCAGACGGTGAGCGTGCACTACACCGGGTGGCTCGAGAACGGCACCAAGTTCGACTCCTCACTCGACCGTGGGCAGCCGCTCGAGTTTCCCATCGGGCGCGGCCGCGTGATCCGCGGCTGGGACGAGGGCGTGGGCAGCATGAAGGTGGGGGGCAAGCGCAAGCTGATCATTCCCGCCGCGCTCGGCTACGGCGATCGCGGCGCGGGCGGCGTGATTCCGCCGGGCGCGAGGCTGATCTTCGAGGTGGAGTTGCTGGGCGTGCGCTGAACAGTGGTGCACACGCCCCACCTGAGGCGGGGGTGGGACAGCAGAGCACTGCCGGGTCGTGCTCAAGTTCGCAAGAGACAATGCCGTTCTCACTGGCACTCGCCTTGCCTTTCTCATCGAGTTGTCAATCTTCGGAGAGGAGGTTTTCGATGAGAGGGCAGACGCGGCTGAGAGTCTTTTTGGTTGTGAGCATCGCCATGCTTGTCCTTGCATCCATCGTCCAGGCTCAGGGGATGCGTTGGCATGGTGGCGGCGGATGGGGGCCCGGCACGGCCTATGGGCGCATCTATGACCCCAAGACAGTCGAGACGGTCGCAGGCGAGGTGGTGAAGATCGAGCGCTTCACGCCCATGCGCGGAATGTCGAGCGGCGTGCACCTGGTCCTCAAGACCGGGACCGGCGAGGTGTCCGTGCATCTGGGCCCGCAATGGTATCTCGAGAATCAGGACGTGAAGATCGAGCCGAAGGACAAGCTGGAGATCAAGGGTTCTCGCGTCACCATGGACGGCAAGCCGGCGCTCATCGCCGCCGAGATCAAGAAGGGCGATGGTGTTCTTCGGCTGCGCGATGAGGCGGGCGTCCCGATGTGGGCCGGCTGGCGGCGCGGCTAGTCAGGACGTCCATTCGTCGCGGCTAGGGCAGGACGGCGCGCGCGGCGGCCAGGCCCTCGCGCGCGACGTCCTCCGCGGGGCGCGCCCAGGCGGCGGGATTGGGCGCCTCGTAGCTCAGGGGGCCGCGATAGCCCTTGCTCGCGAAGGAGGCGAAGAGCTCGCGGATCGGCGCCACCCCCCGCCCCGCGGGTAGCCGGTTCAGCATGTCCTTGGGATCCAGCGCGCCGCGAGGCACGTCGCTGAACTGCACGTAGACGATCTCCTCCGGCGTCACGTCCGCGACGTCCTTCACGCTGCCCCCGCTGCGCTGGATGTGATAGGTATCCAGCAGGAGCCCGCACGCGGGATGGCCCGCGCGCGCCACCAGCTCGCGCATCCGCGCGATCGTATTGAGCTGGGCCGCGCCGTAGCTGAACTCGAAGGCGAGCCGCACGCCGTGGGAGGCGGCAATGGCCGCAGCTTCTCGCACGCGTTGAGCCATCGTGGCGAGGGCGCCCTGGCCGGGCCCCACCGCGCTCATCACGCGCGGACAGCCCAGCGCGGCGGCAATGCGGCACGACTCGTCGAACACGCCCAGCAGGCGCGCGAGCTCGGCGCCGTCCGCATAGACCCAGCCGAGCTCGACGCCGACGCACGCGACGCCCAGGCCCGAGGCGCGCACCCAGCCGAGCACTTCCTCGTCGCCCTTGCCGGCCTCGCGCGCGCGCAGGAAGTCCACCCGGCGCAGCTCCACCGCGTCCCAGCCCGTTTTGCGGGCAATCGCAAGGGCGTCGGCGAGCGGCGTCGAGTCGAGCGTCCAGGTGTGGAGCGCGAGCGGGTGGCTCACCTGGCTGCCGGGGGGTCAGGACAGCGGGTAGCGGAACGGGGCCCAGCCGATTCCCGTGACGGGCTGCGGCGTGTAGGAGCCGGTGGACGCCTTCGCCGGCTGGGCCGCCTTGGCCTTGGCCGGGGCCTTCTTCGCCGCCGGCTTCTTCGCCTGCGGCTTCTTCGCCTGCGACTTCTTCGCGACGGTCTTCTTGGCGGACTTCTTCTTTTTCATGGCGCGGAATCTACACCAACTCCCGCGCGGCGGTCAACGCGTGTCGGACGGGCGGGACCCGAGGAGGAATACGGGATGCCGCGGCGCCTCCGCGACGAAGGCCTCCAGCGGCGAGTCGGGACGCACGTCGAAGTAGGGGCGCGTGATCGGCACGTCCGTGATGTAGCGGCGCAGCACGGGCGCGCTCTCGGCCGCGTCCAGCGGGCGCACCGTTACCGCCTCCGCGCGGCGTCCCCGCGCCAGGGTCGCGCGGCCCGCCGCCCGCAGGTTGCGCACCCAGGCCACCTCGCCGTAGGGCGCGACCAGCCAGCGGTGTCCCCCCATCTCGACGAGGGTCACGGGCGTGGAGAGCGGCCGGCCGGTCTTGCGGCCGGCGACGGTCAGGAGATACGTGCGCGGGGGGCCGAGCCCGAGACGCAGCAGGCCGCGGATCAGCGTGTTGGCGAGGCGCCGCGTAGCGCCGAGGCGATATGTCGCGGCCACGGGGCGGTCGCCGCGCTCAGACCTTACCGACCAACTCGGTCCCCGCGCGCCGCACGAAGTCTTCCAGGCCGGCGACATCGAGATCTTTCGGGGGCCGGATGATCAGACGGTGGAAGCCGAGCGCGGCAAATTCCCCCGCGGCGGCGGGGTCGAGGCCGTAGCCGCGGGGCGTGAGCGAGAGCTCGAGCGGGCCGAGCGCGGGCGGGCGCGGGGCGCGCGCGGCGGCCTCCCGGAGCCCGGCCAGCGCGGTGGCCGCGCCGGCGACGTCGAGCCCGAAGCCATACCAGCCATGCCCGCGCGTGACGGCGCGGCGAAACGCGGAGGCGCTGCGCCCGCCCACCACGATCGGCGGACCCCCGCGCTGCAGAGGCTGGGGATGCGCCTGGATGTCGGAGAACGCCGCAAAGCGGCCCTTGTAGGCCGGCCGCTCCTGGCCCCAGATCGCCTGCATCGCCGCGACGTACTCGTCGGTGACGGCGCCGCGCTGCTCGAAGTTGGCGCCGACGGCGCGGAACTCGGGCTCGAGATAGCCGACGCCGATGCCGAGGATGAGGCGGCCTCCGGACAGCACGTCGAGGCTCGCGAGCTCCTTGGCGAGGACGAGGGGATTCCGCTGCGGCATGATGATGATCCCGGTGCCGAGGCGCAACCGCTCGGTGTGGGCGGCGAGCCAGGTGAGCGCGACGATCGGGTCGAGGATGCGGTCGCGGGGCGCCATCGGCGACGGCGGCGCTTGAGGATCCGGCAGCACCACGTGCTCCCCGCACCAGAGGGATTCGAAGCCGGCGGCCTCGGCGGCGCGCGCCACGCGGGCGGCGCCGTCGGGATGGCTGCACGCGTCCTGATTCATCGAGAAGAGACCGAGCTTGATGGCCATGACCTTGACACTACTCCGCTTCTGCGGTGTCGTGCAGGGGTATGTCCTCCATCACCCACCGCTTCGACGAGGCGCTGCGCGCGCGCGCGCGGCGGCACCTCGACGCCTTCGAGCGGCGCGGCGCCGAGGACGAGGGGCTGCGCCCGGCGGCGGTGGCGGTGGTGCTGCTGCCCGACGCGGAGGGGCGCGCATGCTTCCTCATCACCCGTCGCGCTGCCGGCCTGCGAGCGCACGCGCGACAGTGGGCGCTGCCGGGCGGCCGGCTCGATCGCGGCGAGCACGCGGTGGAGGCCGCCCTGCGCGAGCTGCGCGAGGAGGTGGGGCTCACCCTCGGGCCCGAGACCGTGCTCGGCACGCTGGACGACTACGGCACGCGCTCCGGGTTCCTCATCACGCCGGTCGTGGTGTGGGGCGGCCCGGCGGTGGTGCTGGCGCCGAATCCCGCAGAGGTTGCGAGCGCTCATCTCGTGGCCTTCGACGAGCTGGAGCGGCCTGACGTGCCGCGCCTCATCTCGATTCCCGAGAGCGACCGGCCGGTCATTCAGCTTCCCATCCTCGAGACGTTGGTGCACGCGCCCACCGCCGCCGTCGTGTACCAGACGCGCGAGGTCGCCATCCACGGCCGGACGACGCGCGTGTATCATTTCGAGCAGCCGGTATGGGCCTGGCGGTGACGCGCCCCCGGCGAGGAGCCCGCGCATGACCGACACGCGCTTCACCCTCATCGACGACGGCCGACCCACGGACGTGCCCGCGCGGGTGCGGGGCGACCAGGTGCGCCTCGCGCCCCAGGCGCTCGAGCAGGCTCTGGGGTGGACGCTCAAGCCCGAGGGTCTCTGCCGCGCGAACGTGTGCGTGCCGCTCCGCAACCGGGCCGCGGTGCAGACCGCGGACGGCGTGGATCTGGCCGGCGTGGCGAGCGCGCTCGGGCGCCCGCTCGCGGTGGACGGGGAGGCGCACGTGGCCTACCTCGGGGTGAGCGCCCACGAGCGCGGGCAGCGCCTGGAGTCGCTCGAGGCGCCCGATTTCACACTGCCCGATCTCGAGGGCCGGCCCCACTCGCTGCGCGAGCAGCGCGGCAAGAAGGTGCTGCTGGTCGCCTACGCCTCGTGGTGAGGGTGCCGCCTCGACCTGCCGGTCTGGCAGGCGCTGCAGGAGGAGCTGGGCAGCCGCGGCTTCACGGTGATCACGGTGGCCCTGGACAAATCGGCGGAGGACGCGCGGCCGTGGATCGAGGCGTCGAAGCCGTCATCGCCGGAGGCCATGCACGTGGCGCTGATCGACACCGAGCATCGCCTGGCCGACCTCTACAACATCGTGAACGTGCCCACGGTGTTCTGGATCGACGAGCGGGGGCGCATCGTGCGGCCCCATGACGTCGCCTTCGGGACCGACACCTTCAAGCACATCACCGGGCTCGAGTCGGCGCGGCACCTGGGCGCTCTCCGCGCGTGGGTACACGGCGAGGCCCCCGCGCTGCCCGCGGGCCCCTCCGCGCGGGAGCTCCTGCCGCCGATCACCGCCGAGCATCAGCAGGCGCGGGCCGAGTTCGGCCTCGGCCAGTGGCTCCATCGCCAGGGGCAGGTGGAGGCGGCGGCGCGCCACTTCGTGCGCGGCGGCGAGCTGGCGCCGCACGACTTCACCATCCGCCGCGGCACCATGCCGATGCGCGGCATCGATCCCATGGGGCCGGAGTTCCGCGCCATGCTGACGGACTGGGTGGGGAAGGGGAACGCCTACTATCTCCCGCTCGCCGACACCAGGGGCGCCGCCGAGCGGTGAGAAAAAATCTCTTGGTGGTCTGCCACGCCAACACCGCGCGCAGTGTGATGGCCCAGGTCCTGCTGGAGAAGATGCTGGCGGAGCGCGACGCCGATCACAGCTACCGGGTCCGCTCGGGCGGCATCGCCACCTACGCCCGCGACGGCATGCTACCCTCGCTGGACGCGCGGCTCGCGCTGAAGGAGATCGGCGTGCACCTCGCCGAGGACGGCATGACCTCCACCGATCTCAAGCGCCATCGGCACCTCATCGCCGAGGCGGACCTGATCGTCACGATGACGACGCTGCAGAAGCAGATGCTCGCCGCCCTCGACGAGGCTCGCGGCCGCACCATCGTCACGCTCCGCGAGCTGGTCGACGAAGAGGGCGACATCGAAGACCCGGCCGGCCAGGGCGAGGAGGCCTTCCGCATCATCCGCGACGAGATCCTGCGCTGCCTGGAGAAGGCGGTGCCTCGTCTGCTCGAGGAGACGCCATGAGCATCGTGCGCCAGTTCGCCGACGCCTTCAATCGGGGCGACGTGAAGGCCCTCGTCGGTCTCTTCACCGAGTCCGGCTCGTACGACGACCTCTTCTTCGGCCTGCACAACGGGCATGCCGCGCTCCGCGAGATGTTCGAGCGCATGTTCCACGAGGGCAAGGGCTATCACTGGCAGTTCGACACCGTGATCGAGGACGCTCGCCGCGCCGCCGGCGAGTGGCGCTTCTCCTACACGGTCTCGGACGCGATTCCCCGCAGCGCCGGCCGTCCCGTGCGCTTCAAGGGCATGAGCGTGTTCGACCTCGAGGGCGGCAAGATCGCCGCCTACCGCGAGTACGCCGACACCGGCGTGGCGTTGCTCCAGCTCGGCTTCAAGCCCGAGGGTCTCGCCAAGGTGCTCGCCAAGCGCGTCCCCGCCGCCTAGGGAAAGCCCAGGCGCCCCACCGCCGGCAAGCGTAGGGCGGGGCGGTTCAGGTCGAGGCCGAACGAGAGGCCGAGCACGTTGACCTCGACGCCTTCCTCCCAGCCCACGAGCAGGCCGCCCAGCCCGAGGAGCGAGACCTGCACGCCGGTGCCGCTCGGCGAGCGCCCCGCCACGCGGCCGCCGACGAGGAAGTCCTTGCCGATGGCGGTGGGCGGCAGATCGAGCCTGAGCTCCGGCACCTCGCGCCCGATGTGGGCGAGGAACGTATTGCTGTTGGGACCGGGCCACGAGCGATAGCGGTCGGGATACGGATAGGCCTTGATCGCCGCGTCCACCTTGTCGATCAGCGCCTCGACCTCGGGCCCCCGACGATCGACCAGGCGGTCCGGCCGGCTCCCGAACCAGTGATTGTCCGGCCCCGCGCGATTGACGCGGATGGCCGGCCGCCCGTACTCCACACCCCAGCCCATGACCTCGTAGCGGGTGTAGGCCTCCGCCCCGGCGCGCTTCACCGCGATCCACGTATGGACGGCCACCAGCCCGCGCCAGCCGACGGTGCGCGCGGCATACACCTGGATCACCGGCTCCGGCGTGGTGCCGGGATCGGGCGCCTGGCCGGTGGGCTCGCTGGTGAGCGCGCGCCAGTCCCCGCTCGCTCGCTCCAGCGCAGCGCAGCCCGCCCCCGCGAGGCCCATCGGGAGCGTAAGCCCGGCCAGGAGGACGAAGGGCGCGAGCCGGCCCGCCATGCTAGTGTTCCGGGCATGGCGAAGACCGAGCTGGACCTCGACGGTCTGAAGACCCACATCGGCCGGCGCCAGGAGTCGACCGACGTCGTCACCCCGGCTCCGGCGAACCTCCTGCGCTTGGCCTTCGACCACCCCGAGGGCGAGCTGACGGTCGGCGATGCGCTGCCGCCGGGCTGGCACATCCTCTACTTCCTGCCGCGCTACGGGCCCCACGAGCTCAGGCCGGACGGAAGCCCCCGCGACGCCGGCGTGGTGCCTCCGATGCCCCTGCCGCGGCGCATGTTCGCGGGCGAGCGCTTCCGCTTTCACCGGCCCATCCGGGTGGGCGAGACCCTGCGCCGCGTGACCGAGCTGACGGACATCTCGGCGAAGGCCGGGGGCACCGGCACCCTCGTGTTCGCCACCGTCGTCAGCCGCATGTTCGGCGACGACGGGCTCGCGGTGGAGGAGGAGCGTCGCACGGTCTTTCGGGAAGAAGTGAAGGCGGGCGAGCGCAATCAGGCGCCGCGCCGCGAGGAAGCCCCGACGGAAGTGGCATGGCGCCGCCGCATCGAGCCCGACCCCGTTCTTCTGTTCCGCTTCTCCGCGCTCACGTTCAACAGCCATCGCATCCACTACGACCGCGCCTGGGCGATGGACGTGGAGGGATATCCCGACCTCGTCGTGCACGGCCCGCTCACCTCTACGCTCCTCCTCGACTTCGCGCGCGACGCCAATCCCGACCGCGCCTTCCGCGCTTATACCACGCAGGCACGCGCCCCGCTGTTCGCCGACGCGCCCTTCGAGCTGCGCGGCCGGCCCACCGCCGACGGCCGTGGCTGCGACCTGTGGGCCGTCACGCCGGCCGGCACGGTGGCGATGAGCGCACAGGCCGAGCTCGGGTGAGCGAGGAGACCCCGCTCGGCGTCCTCATCGGCCGCCTCGCGGCGGTCGATCCCGCCCGTTCCGCGATCACCTGCGGCTCGCAGACGATCTCGCGCCGGGAGCTCGAGGCGCGCACCAACCGGCTCGCCCGCGTGTTCGGCGAACGCGGTGTCACACGCGACTCCTTCGTCACCATCGGACTTCCGAACGGGATCGGCTTCTACGAGGCGACGGTGGCGGTGTGGAAGCTCGGCGCGACGCCGCAGCCCATCTCGTCTCGTCTGCCCGCGGCGGAGCGGAGCGCGATCATCGAGCTCGCGAATCCCTCGCTGGTCGTCGGCGTGGATCCGCAGGAGGTGCCGGGCCGCGCCACGCTGCCTGCCGGCTTCGAGGCGCCCGCGTCCACGTCGGCCGATCCGCTGCCGCCGGCGGTCGCCACGTCGTTCAAGGCGCCGACCTCGGGCGGCAGCACGGGTCGGCCCAAGCTGATCGTGGGCACGCAGCCCTCGGTGTGGGAAGCGGTGTCGGGCTTCGCGACCGTGCTCAGCATTCCGACCGACGGCGTGCATCTCGTGACGGGGCCGCTCTATCACAACGGGCCGTTCACGACGTCCCTGCTGGCCCTGCTCAGCGGCAATCACCTGGTGGTGATGCCGCGCTTCGACGCCGCCGAGTGCCTGGACCTCATCGGGCGGCACCGCGTGGACTGGATGTACGCGGTTCCGACCATGATGCATCGCATCTGGCGGCTGCCCGAGGCCGAGCGCACCCGCTGCGACCTCTCGAGCCTCCGCGTCGTCATGCACATGGCGGCGCCGTGTCCGATGTGGCTGAAGGACGCGTGGATCGGCTGGCTGGGCGCCGGCCGCATCCTCGAGCTCTACGGGGGCACGGAGGCGCAGTCCTTCACCGTGATTTCCGGCGAAGAGTGGGTGGAGCGCCGCGGCTCCGTCGGCCGCCCCGTCTTCGGCGAGATGCGCGTGCTGGACACCGAGGGCAACCCGTTGCCGCCGGGCGAGGTGGGCGAGATCTGGATGCGCCGGGGCGCCGACGCGCCGCTCCCGTACCGATACATCGGCGCGCGCGCCAGGGCGCGCCCGGACGGCTGGGAGTCGCTGGGGGACATGGGGCGCATCGACGCCGATGGCTACGTGTACCTGAGCGACCGCGAGACCGACATGATCCTGGTGGGCGGCTCCAACGTGTACCCCGCCGAGGTCGAGGCCGCCCTGGACGAGCACCCCGCGGTGGCCTCGTCCTGCGTGATCGGGCTACCCGACGAGGAGTACGGCAATGCGGTGCACGCGATCGTGCAGACGCGCGAGTCCCTCACCGGTCACGAGCTGGAACGGTTCCTCGGCGAGCGACTCGTGAAATACAAGCGTCCGCGGACCTACGAGTTCGTCACGACGCCGCTCCGGGGCGACGACGGCAAGGTGCGGCGCACCGCGCTGCGCGCCCAGAGGCTGGCGCGGCGCCCGGGACCGGCGGAGACGCGAGCGTGACGGAACGGCGCGCCTCCTGGGGTATGTTCGAGCTGGCATGACGACGCGCCGGGAGCTCCTGGCGGTAGCGGGCATGGGCACCCTCCTGGCCCTGCCCGTCCCTGGCCTCGCCCAGCCGCTGCGCCGGGTGGGGGTCCTGGTTCCCGCCCCCCGCGCTGGGTACGAGCAGCGGCTGGCCGCGCTGCGGGGCGGCCTGCGCGACCTTGGGTATGTCGAGGGCAAGAGCGTCGCCTACGAATACCGCGAGTCGGAGGGGCGCTACGAGCTGCTTCCCTCGCTCGCCGCCGAGCTGGTCAATCGCAAGGTGCACGTGATCGTGACCGCCGGCACCCCGGCGGCGCTGGCCGCCAAGAAGGCGACGACGACCATCCCCATCGTCATCGGCAGCATCTCGGACCCGGTGGCCACCGGGGTGGTGCCGAGCCTCGCACGGCCGGCGGGCAACATCACGGGGCTCATGTTCTCCGTGGCCGAGCTGTGCGCGAAGCGGCTGGAGCTGATCAAGCAGGCGATCCCGCGGATGAAGCGCGCCGCCATGCTCATGAATCCCGACAACGCCTCCATGGAGCCTGCGCGGCGCGAGATGGCCCAGGCCGGAAAGACGCTCGGCGTCGAAGTCATGCGCTTCGACGTCCGCGCGGAGGCGGAGCTCGAGGACGTGCTCCAGGCCATGGTGGCGCGGCGCGCGGACGCCGTTGTGATGGTCGAGGACGCGTTCCTCAACGTCAACGCGGGCCGGCTGGGCGCCCTCGCGACGGCGAAGCACCTGCCCTCCATCGGGCTGGACGCGGTGGCGCAGGGCGGCGGACTGCTCGCCTACGGCGTGAACCAGCTCGACATGTTCCAGCGCGCCGCGACCTACATCGACAAGATCTTCAAGGGCGCGCGTCCCGCGGACCTCCCGATCCAGCGCTCGTCGACCTTCGACCTCATCCTGAACCTGAAGACGGCGCGGCAGCTCGGCGTCCCGGTGCCCCCGGAGCTTCGGCTGCGCGCCAACCAGGTGCTCGAGTGAGGAAGGGCCGGCTCTCCCGGAAGTACACGGTGGCGCTGGTGGTGCTGGTCACCGTCGCGCTGGTCGCCAGCGGCGCCGTCCAGCTCTATTCCTCCTACAACGAGAGCAAGGCCGCCCTGGTCGCGTTGCAGAACGAGAAGGCCCGGGGGGCGGCCACTCGCATCGAGACCTACGTCAAGGAGATCGAGCGGCAGCTCAGCTGGACCACGCAGCCGCAGCTCGTGGCCTCGGCGGCGGCGGTGGACCAGCGGCGCCAGGACTCCTACCGCCTCCAGCGTCAGGTGCCGCCCATCACCGAGCTGAGCTACCTGGACTCGAAGGGCCGCGAGCAGCTCCTGATCTCGCGGCTGGCCATGGACGTGGTGGGCAGCCAGATCGACTACTCGAACGAGCCCAAGTTCCGCGAGGCCAAGACCGGGAAGACGTACTTCAGCCCCGTCTACTTCCGCAAGGAGTCCGAGCCGTACATGACCATCGCGATGCCGCAGAGCGGCGGCGGCGTCACGGTGGCCGAGGTCAACCTCAAGTTCATCTGGGACGTGGTCTCACAGATCAAGGTCGGCAAGGCGGGCATCGCCTACGTGGTGGATCGCACCGGGGCCCTCATCGCGCATCCCGACATCAGCCTCGTGCTCCAGAAGACGTCCCTGGACAACCTCGAGCAGGTGAAGGCGGCGATCACGCCCAACGGGCCCGAGGTGACGACGGCGCACGACCCCAAGGGCCGCGAGGTCCTCTCCGCCCACTCGACGATCGCCCCCCTGGGCTGGGTGGTCTTCGTCGACCAGCCGCTGGAGGAGGCGCTCGAGCCCCTGCGCGCCTCCGCGCGACGGACCGGGCTCCTGGTGGTCGCGGGCATCCTGCTCTCGATCGCGGTGAGCGCCCTCCTCGCCCGGCGCATGGCCCGACCCATCCAGGTCCTCCAGGAAAGCGCGGCCAAGATCGGCGCGGGCGACCTCGCGCATCAGATCGAGCTCCGGAGCGGTGACGAGCTCGAGACGTTGGCCGACGAGTTCAACCGCATGACGAGCCGGCTCCGCGAGTCGTACGCGACCCTCGAGCAGAAGGTCGAGGACCGCACCCGCGAGCTCTCCGAGTCGCTGGAGCGGCAGACGGCGACCGCCGAGATCCTGCGCGTGATCTCCTCGTCCCCCACCGATGTCCAGCCGGTCCTGGAGGCGGTGGCGTCCAGCGCCGCTCGTCTGTGCAATGCGAACGACGCGCTCATCTATCGAGTGGAGGGAGACCAGCTGCATCGAGTGGTCCATCTCGGCCCCCTCCCCGTCGTCCCCGGCAATGTGCGGTCGGCGACCCGGGGGTCGGCGAGCGGTCGGGCCGTGATCGACCGCCGCACGATTCACATCCACGACATCCTCGAGGAGTTTGCCCGAGGAGAGTTCGAGGATGCGCAGGACCTCCATCAGATGAGCGGATTCCGGACGGTGCTCGCCGTGCCCCTCCTGCGCGAAGGCTCGGCCATCGGGGTCATCGCCCTCCGCCGTCAAGAAGTCCGGCCCTTCACCGAGGCGCAGATGAGCCTGCTGCAGACATTCGCGGACCAGGCGGTCATCGCGGTCGAGAACGTGCGCCTGTTCACCGAGCTGCAGTCGCGCACCGCCGAGCTGACGCGCTCGGTGGGCGAGCTGGAGGCGTTGGGGGAGGTGGGCCGGGCCATCTCCTCCACGCTCGACCTCGAGGTGGTCTTGTCCACCATCGTGGCGCGGGCGAACCAGCTCGCGGAGACCGACGGCGGCGCCATATACGAATACGACGGCGACACGCGGGCGTTCCGCCTGTGGGCAACCGACCGGTTCCCGGACGAGTTCGTGGCCGCCCTGCGCGCCACCACGCTGGTGTACGGCGAGGGGGCGGTGGGCCGGGCGGCGGCGGCACGGGCGCCCGTCCAGGTCGCGGACGTCAGCGACACTCAGGTCTACGAGAGCCGGATCCGCGACGTGCTGGTGCAGTCGGGCTTCCGCTCGCTGCTCGCGGTGCCGCTTGTCAGCGAGGACGAGGTGGTGGGCGCGCTGGTGGTGAACCGCCGCGTGGCCGGCGAGTTCCCGCCGCGCATCGTGGAGCTCCTGCGCACGTTCGCCACGCAGTCCGCCCTCGCCATCCAGAACGCGCGATTGTTCAGCGAGCTCGAGGACAAGAGGCGCCAGCTCGAGGAGGCCAACCAGCACAAGTCGGAGTTCCTCGCTAGCGTGTCTCACGAGCTGCGCACCCCGCTCAACGCAATCATCGGCTTCTCCGAGGTCATGCTCGAGCGCCTCTTCGGCGAGGTGAACGAGAAGCAGGAAGAGTATCTCCAGGACATCCTCTCGTCGGGGCGGCATCTCCTCTCTCTGATCAACGATATTCTCGACCTCGCCAAGATCGAGGCGGGGCGCATGGAGCTGGAGGCGGGCGACTTCGATCTCCCCCAGGCCATCGACAACACGCTGGTGCTGATCCGCGAGCGCGCCCTGCGGCGGGGCATCACGGTGGAGCGGACGGTCGACCCCGCGCTGGGCGAGATCCGCGGCGACGAGCGGAAGATCAAGCAGGTGATGCTGAATCTCCTGTCCAACGCGGTCAAGTTCACCCCGGAGGGCGGCCGCATCGCGGTGCGGGCAGCGGCCGCGAACGGTACCGCGGAGGTCTCGGTGGTGGACACCGGAGTCGGCATCGCGCCGGAGGACCAGGAGGCGGTGTTCGAGGAGTTCCGCCAGGTGGGCACCGACTATGCCCGCAAGCACGAGGGCACCGGGCTGGGCCTGGCCCTCGCCCGCAAGTTCGTCGAGCTTCATGGGGGCAAGATCTGGGTCACGAGCCAGGTGGGACAGGGCTCGACCTTCACCTTCTCTATCCCGATATCCCGATGAGGTGAGCATGGCAGGCGAGCTGATCCTCGTCGTCGAGGACAATGACAAGAACCGCAAGCTGGTCCGTGACGTGCTGACCGCCAAGGGCTACCGGCTCGTGGAGGCGGAGACGGGCGAGGACGGCGTGCGCCTGGGCCGGGAGCAGAGCCCCGCCCTCGTGCTGATGGACATCCAGCTTCCCGGCATCAACGGGATCGAGGCGCTGCGCCAGCTGCGCGCCGATCCGGCCACCGCGGGGATCCCCGTCATCGCGGTGACCGCCTCGGCGATGACCCAGGACCGGCAGAAGATCCTCGCCGCGGGGTTCGACGCCTATCAGTCGAAGCCGATCAGCATCCGGCCCTTCCTGGACCTCGTGCGGGAAGTGCTCGATCGCCCGCGGGAGGCGCGCCCATGAGTCAGCCCGCACGCATCCTGGTGGTGGACGACACCCCCGTCAACCTCAAGCTCCTGGGCGACCTGCTCAGCGCGAAGGGCTACACGATCGCCACCGCCGCCTCCGGGCCCGAGGCGCTCGACAAGATCGACCACGACCCCCCGGACTTGGTGCTGCTGGACGTGATGATGCCAGGCATGAGCGGCTACGAGGTGTGCAAGAAGCTCCGCGAGAACCCCGCCACCGCGATCCTGCCGGTGGTGATGGTCACCGCGCTCGATCCGGGACAGGAGCGCGTCAAGGGGATCGACGCGGGCGCCGACGACTTCCTCTCCAAGCCCATCAATCAGCCCGAGCTGCTCGCCCGCGTACGGTCGCTGCTCCGAGTGAAGTCCTTGTGGGATCAGCTCGGCGAGCTGAACCGCACGCTCGAGTCGAGGGTCGCCGAGCAGGTCGGCCAGCTCGAGCGCCTGGGCAAGCTCAAGCGCTTCTTCTCGCCCCAGCTCGCCGAGGCCATCGTCAACGGCGGCGCCGACGACCCGCTCAAGAGCCATCGCCGCGAAGTCACGGTGGTCTTCATCGATCTCCGTGGCTTCACCGCGTTCGCCGAGACCGCCGAGCCCGAGGAGGTCATGAGCGTGCTCCGCGAGTACCACGCGGCGATGGGCGAGCTGATCCTCACCCACGAGGGCACGCTCGAGCGGTTCACCGGCGACGGCATGATGATCTTCTTCAACGATCCCGTGCCGGTGCCGAATCCCCAGGAGCGCGCGGTGCGCATGGCGCTCGCCATGCGCGCGCGGGTGGACGAGCTCATGCGCGGCTGGCGGAAGCGCGGTTACGAGCTCGACTTCGGTGTGGGCATCGCCGAGGGCTACGCGACCATCGGCGCCATCGGCTTCGAGGGACGCTGGGACTACGGGGCCATCGGCACCGTCACCAATCTCGCCGCGCGCCTCTGCGGCGAGGCCAAGCCGGGCCAGATCCTGATCTCGCGCAAGCTGCACGGGCGGGTAGACGACCTGGTCGCGGCGGAGTCCGTGGGCGAGCTAGCGCTCAAGGGTTTCTCGCGCCCGGTCAGCGCCTACAACCTCACCGCGCTCAAGGCCGAGTGACGGGGCGACGGCCGCCTACTGCTGGCCGATGAAGCTCAGGATCCGGTCGCGGTGCGCCGCGACGACCTTTCGGGCGGCCGTCTCGAGGAGTTGACGGTCGCACTCCGACGTGATCACCAGCCGGGTGGGGATCTCGGCGATGCGCTCCACCACGTCGTCGGCGTCCTCGAAGGTCTTCCGCTCGGCCTCCGTCCGGCAGGCGGGCGGGAGATCGGAGAGGTCCGCCGCCCACTTGGCGTCCGTATGACGGAGGACCATGGCGGTGAAGGCGTGCGGATCGGGGACGACTCCCTGGAGCTGCAGGCTCCCGAAGAAGAGCGACGAGTAGGCGGAGGCCCGCTCCTCCATGATCGACGGGATGCGGGAGAAGTCGAAAGTCAGGAGCGAAAACGGCAGGGAGCGGCGGAGCAGCTTCCGCTCGCCGACGGAAAAGGGGTACGAGCTGTCGAAGCCGATGATCAGCGCGCGCTTGACGCGCTTGACCTGGAACTGCTTGAGATAGAGCAGGACCAAGGTCTCCATCCCCTGGTTCTCGTACAGACCGCCGTCGCCCGCGTGCCAGTACACTTCCTTGTCGCCGATGCGCATGGTGATCGGCCCCACCACCGGCGGGAAGGAGGCCGAGGCGGCGACCACGCCGGACATGGTGAAGGGGCAGGGATCCGTCCCGATGTCGATCGGGGTCATGGGGCGGATCACTTTCCACCGCTCCCGCATCCACTGCGGGGGCGTCAGCCGGCTTCCCTGAGCCTTGAGATCGCGCTCGAGATCGGTGAAGAAGTCATAGTCGAACGCGTCTGGCGGGAGCGCGGTGATGGCGAGCCGGCGGCCGTTGTTGTAGAGGGTCGTGTTGACGATCAGTCCCGGGCTGTCGCCCGCCCGCTCGCGCGCGGCGACCGTCTGCACGCGTGCAGCGCCGTAGAGCTTCTCGTTCAAGATCTCGGCGAGCGTCTTGGCGGCGAGGGCGGAATTCAACCACCGGAACGACAGGAGCTGCCGCCACACCAGCGCGGTCTCGAAATCCTGGCTGAGGTCGTTCCGGTACTGCGTGAAGAAGGTGTGGTACGCCTCGGTGAGGGTGCCGTCGGGATTCAGGATCTTCACGTCCCGAGGTGGCTTCTTGAGCGCGAACTGCGTCGCGGCGATGCTGCCGCCGGACACGCTCGAGAGGTGCGTGACATGCTCGAGCACCGAGGAGCCGTCCGGCAGCCGCACCCCGGCCAGCGCCTCGAGTCCCGCGGCGCCGAAGAGCGCGGCGCGACTGCCGCCGCCGGACAGGGCGACCCCGATGTGCAAGTCGCGTTCGGGCACCGTGGCCGCGCAGTCCCCGATCGCCGTCGCGGGGACGAGCGTCACGTAGTGGGCGGTTGCGCACCCCGAGACGAGGATGACGCAGAGGAACGTCGCCATGCCGCGCGCGCCGATCATCGAGTCCCCCCGGTCCGGGCGCAGTGTGCTCAGCGAAGGGTCAGGACACCGGCCAGCTTTCGCGCCGCCACCCCATGTCCCAGAACATCCACTCGTAGCGGCTGGTGGCGAGGAAGTGCCGGCGCATCGCCCCACGCTCGGCGTCGCCCACGCGGCCGGCCACCACGTTGGTCGCCTCCAGCACCGCTTCGACCAGCGCGCCGAACTCGCCGGAGGCGTAGGTGCCGATCCAGCGCGTATAGAGCGGATCCGGCGAGCCGCGCCGCTCGAGCTCCTTGCCCACCTCCCAGTAGATCCAGTAGCAGGGCAGGAGGGCGGCCATGTTCTCGTGGAAGGGGGCGCCGTACGCGACGGCCAGGAGATAGGAGGTGTAAGCGAGGTTGGTGGGCGCGAGCGGCGCGGCCGCCACCTCGTCGGCGGTGAGCCCGAATTCCTTGAAGAAGCTCTCGTGGAGCTGGCGCTCGACCTTGAGGGCGCCTGCCGCGTGCTCGTTGAACATGATGATCCAATCGTCCTCGGGCGCACGGGCCGCGGCGATGGAGAGCGCCCGGGCGAAGTCGCGCAGATAGAGGGCGTCCTGAACCGCGTAGAAGCGGAAGCTGTCGCGCGGGAGCGAGCCATCGGTGAGGCCGGTGACGAAGGGATGCCGGAGGATGGACATGTAGATCCCCTCGATGGAGCGCCAGAGCGTGCTCGTGAAGGTCATGGCCGGAGTATTCTACCGCCGGGGATACGCCGATGCCGACCATCCTGACCCATGCCGTCGTGGCCTGCGGCATCGGCGGAGTGCTCACGCGCTTTCGCCGGATGCCGCCGCTCTTCTGGCTGCTCGCGGCGGGGCTCTCGATGCTCCCCGACGCCGACGTGGCGGCGTGGCCGCTCGGCGTCCCCTGGGGCACGCTGTGGGCGCACCGGGGTATCACCCATGCCTTCCCCACCGCCGCGCTCGTGTCGTACGTGGTCGCGCGGCTCGCGTTCCGGCGGCTGCGCCTGCCGTTCTTCTGGCTGTGGGGCTGCTATTTCCTCGCCATGGCCTCCCACCCCTTCCTCGACGCCTTCACCAACGGTGGGCCCGGCGTAGCGTTCCTCGCGCCCTTCGACGACACGCGCTACTTCTTTCCGTGGCGTCCGATCGTGGTCTCGCCCATCGGGCGCGACATCCTGAGCCACTGGGGCCTGCGCACGATCGTGAGCGAGCTCGTCTGGGTGTGGACGCCGACGCTCGCGCTCGTCGGGATGGCCTGGCTGGCGCGACCACGCGGGGAGCGCCGGCCCGCATGACCGAGCAGGCCGTGCAGATCGTCGGCGCGATCCTGATCCTCGTCGGCTTCGTGCTCTCGCAGCTCCGGAGGCTCGCGCAGGATTCGTATCCGTATCTCCTTGCGAATCTGGCGGGCGCGATCATTCTGACGGTGGACGCCTGGCGCGGCAGGCAGTGGGGCTTCGTGCTCCTCGAGGGCGTCTGGTCGCTGGTCTCGCTGTGGGGCGTGGTGGCGCGCGGCGCGCGCGCCCCGCATTGACAGCCCGCCCCGGGCGCGCCTAGCATCCGGTGATGGGCAAGGCGCGGAGGCCCCGGCGCCGGGGCACGGTGCGGTTGTCGCGGAAGGCCGCCGCGATGCTCCGTCTGTCGCGCGTCTCGCGCATCGCCACCGCGGGAGCCAGTGGCACCCCGCACCTCGTTCCGGTGTGCCACGCGCTCGTGGGGGGGAAACTCTACCTGGGCTCCGGTAAACGTGGCCGCAAGGTGCGGAACGTGGTCGCCAACCCTCGCCTGACCCTCACCGTCGACGAGTACTCCGAGGACTGGGCGGGGCTTCGCGGCGTCATGGTGCAGGGGCGCGCGCGGCTGATCGAGCGCGGGCCCAGCTTCCGCCGCATCCGTCGCGCGATCTATCGCAAGTACGTGCAGTACCCCACCGACGCGGCGCTGAGCGAGTCGGACTCGGTCATCATCGAGCTCACCCCCACGCACGTATTTACGTGGGGTCTTGATTGATCGGCGAGCCGCAGCCGGAGGCGAGGCGAGCGGATACGTGGCATGGCGAGCCGCAGCCGGAGGCGAGGCGAGCGGATACGTGATCCTCGATAAGCCGGGCGCCGCCCTGTCCCGTCGCACGCTGCTGCAGGCGGCGGGGGCCCTGATCGTCACGTTCTCGCTGCCGTCCGCCGGCCGCGCCCAGACCCCCCGGATCGGCGAGGACGAGCCGGTCCTGCCCGGTCAGGTCGCCGCGCCGGGCCAATCGATCCCCCCGGGTCAGATCGACGCGTGGCTCGCCATCGCGCCCGACGGCGGGGTCACCCTCTACACGGGGAAAGTGGAGCTCGGCACCGGGGTCTCGACCGCGCTGGCCCAGATCGTCGCCGAGGAGCTGGACGTGGCGGTGAGGCGCATCACGGTGGTGCAGGGCGACACCGCGCGCACGCCCGATCAGGGCGTCACCGCGGGGAGCAAGACCATCCAGCGCGGGGCCGGGGTGATCCGGCAGGCCGCCGCCGACGCCCGGTATACCTTGCGCCTCCTCGCCTCGGTACGGCTGTCCACCTCGGTGGACCAGCTCGCCACCGCCGACGGGGTGGTTCGCGTGATCGACGATCCGACACGGCAAGCCACCTACGGTGAGCTGGTGGGCGGCCGGCCGTTCAGCCGCCCCGTCACCCGCGACTTCCAGACCAAGCCGCGCGCAGCCTACACGGTGGTCGGCACCTCGGTGCCGCGCCTCGACGTTCCCGCGAAGGTGACGGGCGCCCACGTCTACGTGCAGGATGTCCGCGTGCCGGGCATGCTGCACGGGCGGGTGGTGCGCGCCCGGGCGGTCGGGGCGCGTGTGGCCACGGTGGACGAGGCCTCCGTGGGCGGCCTGTCCGGCCTGGTGCGCGTGGTACACGCGGGCGACTTCGTGGGTGTGGTCTGCGAGCGGGAGGAGCAGGCCATCGCCGCGGCGCGCGCGCTCACGGTCACCTGGCGCGGCGGCTCCCGCCTGCCTGCGATGGCGTCGCTGCACGACGTGCTCACGCAGATCCCGTCGACGCCGCGGGTGCTCGTCAACCGCGGCGACGTGGATGGCGTGCTCAAGCGGGCCGCCGCCCCGCTCGAGCGCGAGTACCGCTGGCCGTACCAGATGCACGCCTCCATCGGGCCCTCGTGCGGTGTCGCCGACGTGCGCAAGGACGGGGCCACGGTGTGGACGTCGAGCCAGAGCGTATTCGAGCTGCGCGGCGCGCTGGCCGGGCTCCTCGGCCTGGCCGCCGAGCGGGTGCGCGCGATCTTCGTCGAAGGCTCCGGCTGCTACGGCCACAACGGCGCCGACGACGCGGCCGCCGACGCGGCGATCCTCTCGCGCGCGGTCGGCCGGCCGGTGCGCGTCCAGTGGATGCGCCACGACGAGCACGGCCACGAGCCCAAGGGGCCGGCGATGGTCATGCGGGCGCGGGGCGCGCTCGACGCCGACCGACACGTGGCCGCGTGGGACTACGCGGTGTGGACACCGACTCACACGCGGCGCCCCGCCGGTCGCGCGGGGAATCTCCTCGCCGGCGAGGAGACCGGCGCGCTGGAGACGGTGCCGCGCGTGGGCGGCGGCGACCGCAACGCCCAGCACGGCTATACGTTTCCCTCCAACCGGGTGGTCGTGCACGAGCTCGATCGAAGCCCCCTGCGCGTGTCGGCGCTGCGTGGGCTCGGCGCGCCCGCCAATATCTTCGCCGGCGAGTCGTTCGTGGACGAGCTGGCCGCGGCGGCGGGCGCCGATCCCGTCGAGTTCCGCCTCCGTCACCTGGCCGACCCGCGCGCGGTCGCGGTGATCCGGGCGGCGGCGCGCGCGGGTGGCTGGACGCCGCGCCCCCCCGCCGCGTCCGGGGCGCGCGCCGCCGACCCCGCGGTGGGCCGCGGGATCGCCTACTGCCAGTACGAGAACGAGAACGCTTACGTGGCCGGCGTCGTCGAGGTGGAGGTGAGCCGGGCCCGTGGAACCATCCGCGTGCGTCGGGTGGCGGTCGCCCACGATTGCGGCCTCGTGGTCAATCCGGACGGCGTGCGCAACCAGATCGAAGGCAATGTCCTGCAGGCGATCAGCCGGACCCTCAAGGAGGCGGTCCAGTTCGACGCAGGCGGCGTGACGAGCCTCGACTGGGCTTCCTATCCCATCCTCACCTTCGCCGAGGCGCCGGACACAGTGGAGATCGTCCTGGTCGACCCCGGCGACAAGCCGCCCGTCGGCGCGGGCGAGCCCGCCACGTGTCCGATTCCCGCCGCCATCGCCAATGCCGTTTTCGACGCCACGGGCGTTCGGCTCCGCACGGTGCCGTTCACCCCGGATCGCGTCCGCGAGGAGCTTGCCCGCGCATGAATCATCGCCTCGACAAGAGCCAGGTCCATCATGAGTGGAACAACGCCCTGCCGCCGCGTCTGGACATCGCCCCCGGCGACACCGTCAGCTTCGAGACGCGCGACGCGTCGGACCAGTACTACTCGCCCTCGTCCACTCACGACGACGTCATCAAGCGCGGACCGTTCCGTGGCCATCCTCTCACGGGCCCGGTGCGCGTACGCGGCGCCCGGCCCGGCGACGTGCTCGTGGTGGAGATCCTCGAGGTGAAGCCGGGCGCGCCCTTCGGCTGGACGGCCATCCGGCCCGGGCGGGGCCTTCTCCCCGAAGCGGACTTCCCCAAACCGTATCTCCAAATTTGGGATGTCTCCGACGGCCGCTTTGCAAGAAAAGATCACCGCATCGCGGTGCCCATCGAGGCGTTTCCCGGCGTGATGGGCACGGCGCTGCCCGAGCCGGGCGGCCATAGCACCATGCCGCCGCGGAAGAACGGCGGGAACATGGACATCAAGCAGCTGACCGCGGGCACCACCCTCGAGCTCCCCGTGTGGGTGGACGGTGCGCTGTTCAGCGTCGGCGACGGTCACGCCGCGCAGGGAGACGGCGAGGTGTGCGTCACCGCGGTGGAGATGAACGCGGAGGTGACGCTCCGCTTCGACCTCAAGGCGGGCGGGCGCTTGCCCGAGCCGCGCTTCCGTACGCGCGGCCCCATTGCCACCGCAACCAACCAGGGGAGCTGGGTGGCCACCACCGCCCACGGCCCCGATCTCTTCGCCTCCGCTCAGCAGGCAGTTCGCTATATGATCGACCATCTGGTGCAGGAGCGGGGCCTCTCGCGTGAGGAGGCGTACATCGTGTCCAGCGTGGCGGTGGACCTCAAGATCAGCGAGATCGTGGATGCCCCGAACTGGATCGTCTCGGCATTCCTGCCCGAAAGTATCTTCGTCTGAGCGAGGACTACATGGCCAAGGAGCTGGCAGTCATGCATCACCCGGATCGGCGCACGGACGTGCACATGCCCTACGCTCCGGGAATCCTGGTGGCGAAGGGGCGACTCGTATTCCTCTCCGGCGTCACCGCCGCGCCGGTGTACCACAGCCATCCCCACCGCGACGAGGAGTTCGACCTCCCCGAGAGCATGCGCGAGCAGGCCCGGCTCACCATGGAGAACCTCAAGCGAACGCTCGCCGCCGCCGGGTGCACCCTCCGGGACCTCGTCTCGGCCACGCGCTATCTCACCGCGGTGGAGGAGCAGGACGACCTCAACCGCGTGTGGGCCGATTACCTCGATGGCCATCTCCCGACCACGACCACGGTGGAGGTCTCACGCCTCGCCACCCACGCGCGCTGCAAGGTCGAGATCAGCGCGATCGCGGTGGCCGACGCATGAGCGCCCGCCAGAACTACGGCTTCGAGCGCCGGCGCAAGGCCGACGCCCAGCGGGCCAAGCAGGAAGAGAAGCGGCAGCGAAAGAGCGAGCGGGAGACGTCGGGCTCCAGCGGCCCGGAGATGGGTGAGGCCGGCGACGCGGCCGCGCCGCCGCCGGGCATGTGGGAGTGGTTCTCGCCCAGCCGGGCCCGCACCGTCACCGTCGCGGAGAACACGCGCCCGCCTGCGGAAGCGCCCGACGACTGGGTGCTCCTGACCGACGTCCCGCCCGGGACGCAGCCGCCGAACTGAGCGAGGGCCGAGCCGGGCGGCGGCGCGCGCGGGCTACTGCCCGGGGCTCAGGGGAAGCTTCGCGATCGGCCCGATGATCCCGACGAGGCGGATCGCCGCGAAGACCTTGATGGCCACCCAGCCCGGGTCGAACTCGAAACGACCCACGCTGAACTTCGGCGAGCGGGGGTGGGCGTGGTGGTTGTTGTGCAGGCTCTCCCCGCCGGTGAACCACGCGAGGACCCGCGAGTTGTAAGCGGTGTTCATGAAGTTCTGGGCGCCCCGCCAGTGCCCGAGCCCATTGATGAGGGGCGAGAGCACGAACACGTAGAGGATGCCGTGGGAGACCATGGCGATGATGCCCGCCCAGAAGCCCAGGATCAGGCAGAGGATCGAGGTGCCGAGGAAGAGGCCCGTCCAGCCCCACGAGAACACGTAGCGATCCCAGCGGTCCTCGACGAGGTCCGGGGCGAACTTCCGGACGATGTCGGGCGCCATCGCCTCCCGCGCGTAGTAGTAGACGTTGAAGAGCTGCACCTTCCAGAACCCGAAGAGCATCGGGGTGTGGGGATCACCCTCGCGATCGGTGAACGTGTGATGCTTGCGATGCACCGCCACCCACTCCTGCCGCCGCATGCCGGTGCTGAGCCAGAGCGTGACCCGGAAGACCCAATCGAGGAGGGGATGGACGTCGAGCGCCCGGTGGGCGAGCGCGCGGTGCAGGTACACCGTGGTGGCGAGCACCGTAGCCTGGGTCACGACGATCGCAGCGATCACGACGAAGACGGCGTGAAGGAACATGTGTCCCCTATTCGTGTAGGTACGGCTCAGTTTTCAAGTGGAAGCCGGCACGACAAGGCGCCGGCAGGACCAAGCCCGGGCAAGTATACACGAATCCGCGCCCCGACCATCCTTCTCGCGAGACTTTAGGCTAGCCTAACCGGCGTCGACGCGCAAGGGGTCTTTGAGGCGGTCCCCCGGCCGGAGGTTCAGGACCGCCTCGGGGAAGATCTCGGCCAGCCATTTCACCACGTCGTTGATGGTCACGATGCCGATCGGCCGGCCCTCGGCGTCGACCAGCGGGATGGTGCGGAAGCCGGCGGTGCTCATCCGGTTCACCGCGAAGCAGATCCGGTCCTGGGGGGCGAGGGCCTCGGGCCGGCCCGTCATCACCGCGCCCAGCCGGGTGGCCCGTGGATCACGCCCCTCGCCGAGCACGCGGATGAGGACGTCCCGCTCGGTGAAGATGCCGACGAGGCGGCCGTCGCCGTCGACGATCACCACCGCGGCTCGATGCTGGGCCACCATGTGCTCGATGGCCTCGTGCACGGTCGCCTCCGCGGTGAGCCGGATGGGCTCGCTGGGCGCCAGGAGCCGGACCGTGTCGTTCAGCAGGGCGCCTTCCAGCTTCTTGAAGTCGCTGTCCAGGGATTCGGAGTACTCGTCCTCGAATTCGCTCATGGGCACCTCACCACCGCGGAATGTGGCAGGAGCATAGGCGGGGCCACCGAGAAGGTCAAGCGGCCACGGAGGGGCCTCACTCGAGCACCGCGACCGCCCGGACTGGAGAGCCATCCGCTCCGTCGATGGCCAGCGGAAAGGCCATGAAGCGGCAGCGGGTTGCGCTGATCCGATCGAGATTGGTCAGGTACTCCACTACCGTGATCCCCGCGGGAAAGAAGATGTAATGGGTCGTGCACTCCTCCCGAGGCACCTTCCGTCCGGGCTCGAAGATCCCGGTCCGCACTGAGTAGTCGGGGGGATAGTCGTAGCCCACTGCCTTCACCCGCTTCTGCACAAGCCAATGGCAGGCGTCGGCGGCGGTGAAGGGGGCCTCCCGCCAGAAGCGCGGATCCTCCACGTCGACCCGTCGTGGCCAGTCCGTCCGGAGTAGGACGATGTCGCCCGCCCGGACGTGGCTTCCCCCTCGCTCCAGATCGGCGGCGGTGACGCCGGCGTTGTCGCTCAAGTGGGTGAGGTCGACGACCGCGGCGTCGCCCACCCACTGATCGAGCGGCATCTCGGCGATGTGGCGGGCGCCGGGGAGGAAGTGCCGGGGCGCGTCCACGTGCGTGTAGGCGTGGCAGCCCAGCGTCATGACGGAGGACTCGAAGTTGTCGCCATTGGCGTGCGAGGCGCGGATCTCGCGGGCGACCTTCCATCGGAAGTGCGGTCGGATCGGGAACGAGAGATCGATCAGGGTGGGCATGGCACCTGGATAGGCGCGACGGCGTGCGCTGTCAAGCGGCGCGGTCGCGCAGCCGAATGCAGAGCTGGAGCGCCGCCCGCGCCGCCGCTGTGGGCTCGTCCTCGGCGGGGAGCCCGATCGCGCGGGCGCTCCAGGGCGCCCAGCGCGCTCGCGTGGCCTCGGGATAGAGGATGACGGCGGGCACCCCGACCGCGGCCGCGAGATGGCTGGTGCCGGAGTCGCCGCCGAGATAGGCGCTGGCCTCTGCAAGTACCCCGGCGAGCAGCGGGAGGTCGGGCTCGATCAGGCTCGCGCGGTCACGGGCGACGCCCAGCGCATCCAGCCGCGCGCCGAGCGCCCGCGTGGCTTCGTGATCGGCGGGGCCCTCATGGAGGAGCAGCGTGCAGTCGGTTCCCCGAACGATTCCCGCAATCGCCTCCGCGAAGCGCTCGGGGGGCCAGCGCTTCCAGTCCCCGCCCGCGCCGGCGTGTACGACCAGCGTGGGCCGGCTCGCGCCCCGCCCCGCCATCGCGGCCCGACCGCGCTCGCGCCACGCGCGCGGCACCGCGAACGGAGCCCGCCACGCCTCCCGCGGTGCGGTCGCGGCGGGTCTGCCGAACGGGGCCCCGAGCTCGGCCAGGCTCGCGAGGAGATGGCGCCACACCGGGGTGGGGTCGTCGGCGTCGGGCACGGGCGGCGCGAGCACCGCGCGGGGCACCAGCGCGCGCAAGCGCTCCGGATACGGTGCAGCGCGCGCGCCGAACCATGAGACCACCGCGTGATAGCGGTCGAGCCGATCGGCGAGCGCGGCGGAGACGGGCGCGTCGGCGAAGAGATTGTCGAGCCCGAGAGAGTCGAACGAGAGTGACTCGTGCACCACGCCCGTGCCGGCGAGCAAGGCCCCGAGCCGAGGCTGAGCCGCCAGGCTCACGCGCAGCCCGCCGTCGAGCGTCGCGAGGGCGCGCAGCGCGGGCACCGCCTGCAACACGTCGCCGAGCGCGCCGGGATGGATGACGAGCGCGCGATGGGGGGACGGCGGGGCGGGCTTGGCCATGGCGCGCGTATGGTACCCTCGGGCCCAGCCAACAAGGAGGGGAATCCATGAAATTCGCCCTGTTCAATGGGATGGGCGGCACGACCTGGAGTGAGGTGCTCGAGCTCTGGCGGCACGTGGACGCCACGGGCTGGGACGCGGCGTGCGTGACCGATCACTTCATGCCCAACACGAAGGACCGAGTGGGCGACACCATGGAGTGCTGGACGACCCTGGCCGCCCTCGCCGCCGAGACGCGGCGTATCCGCGTGGGCACCATCGTTTCGGGCAATACCTACCGCCATCCCGCCCTGCTGGCGAAGATGGCCGCCGGCGTCGACATCATCTCCAACGGCCGGCTCATCTGCGGGATCGGCGCCGGCTGGCAGGAAAATGAGCACGAGGCCTATGGGATCCCCTTCTACACGGTGGGCGAGCGGCTGGCACGCCTCGACGAGGCCTGCGAGGTGCTCAAGCGGCTCTGGACGGAGAAGAAGGCCACGTGGAAGGGCAAGTACTACGCGCTCGACGACGCGCCGCTGGACCCAAAGCCGGTGCAGCGACCCTATCCCGAGCTGATGGTAGGGGGCGGCGGCGAAAAGGTCACGCTCAAGATCGCCGCCAAGCACGCCGACCACTGGAACGTGTGGGGTGGTCCGGCGACGCTGGCCGCCAAGGGCAAGATCCTCGAGGGGCACTGCGCCGCGGTGGGCCGCAATCCGAAGGAGATCCTGCGCTCGGCGGTGATGGTGCTCGCGCTGTCCGACGATCCCGCCGAGGTGGAGAAGCTGAAGAAGGCCTACATGGCGCGGATGGGCGCGGACGAGCAGAAGGCGAACGACACCGTGCTCGGCGGGAGTGTCGCCCAGATCCAGGACAAGCTAGGGAAGCTCCGCGCCGCCGGCGTCGGCATGCTCTTCATCCCCTCGTTCTTTCTTCCCGGGGACAAGAAGAAGACGCTCGACCGCTTCATCACCCAGGTCGCGCCCGCCCTGCGGTAGCCCGTCACCCTGCCCTCTCCCCTGAGGGGGCGAGGGTCAGGCAGCTGGGCTTTCCCCTCAGGCAGCGGGTCAGGCAAAGGGACGCGTCCGCCAGTAGGCCGCGATGTCGCCCAGCGTCGCGATCCACACGCGCGGCGTGTGGCGCACGTGGTCGATCAGCTCGCGGAGGCAGGCCAACCGTGAGGGGCGGCCGCTGATCTGGGGGTGGAAGGTGAAGTTCGTCACGCCGTGCACCTCGGCGATGCCCGCGAACTCCGTCAGCCAGCCCTGCAGGACCGGCCCGGGCGCCTGGATGCTGCGCTGCCCGGTGAACATGAAGTAGGGTGCGTCGTCGAGCACCCAGGATACGGGAATCTCCACGAGGGCGCGCCCGTCGATGGGCGGGTGGAGATATGGGCGCAGCCGGTCCATGAAGTTCGACGAGTAGTCGAAGCCGTGCTTGACGAGGAGCCCGAGCGTGCTCGCCGACACCTGCCAGGCCGGGGCCCGGTAGCCCAGCGGCCGCCGGCCCGCCACCGCGGTGAGCACCTCCACGCTTTTGACCAGGATTTGCTCCTCCCGCTCGGGCGGCAGATCGCTGACCCGCTCGTGCTCGTCGCCGTGACAGCCCACCTCGTGCCCACCCACCACGATCGCCTTCACGGTGTCCGCGTAGTGGGAGGCAACCCAGGCGGGAATGAAGAACGAGGCGCGGATGGCGGCGGCGCGCAGCATGTCCAGGATCAGGGGCACGGCCTCGACCGCCCCGTACCGGCCTTGGGACAGGGCCACCGGTTCGCTGACGCCCCGCGCCATCCAGAGAGTCTCGGCGTCGAGGTCGAACGTAAATGCGCATGCTGACTGAGCATTTCGAGGCCACGGAGAGGGAGGTGGAGGCATCGCGCGCGCTGATTGTACTATGAGAAGAATGACTGCCGACGCTCGCACGACCGAACGCATCCGTCGGCTCGAGGACAGTGTCGGCCGTGCGCTCGTGGGCAAGCCCGACGTGGTCAGGCTGGCCGTGGTGGGCCTCCTCGCCCGCGGACATCTGCTCATCGAGGACGTGCCGGGGGTCGGCAAGACCACGCTCGGCGCGGCCCTCGCCCGGTCCATCGGCGGGGGCTTCCAGCGTATCCAGTTCACCTCCGACATGCTTCCGTCCGACGTGATCGGCATCACGGTGTATCAGCCGGAGCGCGGGGACTTCGCCTTCAAGCCGGGGCCGCTCTTCACCAACATCGTGCTCGCGGACGAGATCAACCGCACCACGCCCAAGACCCAGTCGAGCCTGCTCGAGGCCATGAACGAGGCGCAGGTCTCGCTGGACCACACCACCCACGCGCTGCCGCGCCCCTTCATGGTGCTGGCCACCCAGAACCCGCGCGAGTACGAGGGGACGTTTCCGCTGCCCGAGTCGCAGCTCGACCGCTTCCTGCTCCGGATCCGGATCGGCTATCCCGACCTGCCCGACGAGAAAGTCATCCTCCGCGGCGGCGGGGGCGCCCTCGTGGAGCGGCTCGATCCCGTGCTGAGCATGGGCGAGGTGCTGGACCTCCAGGACGAGGCCGAGCGGGTGCGCGCGGACGAGTCCGTGCTCGACTACCTGATGGCGCTGGTGGCGGCGACTCGCGCGACGCCGCTGCTGTCGCTCGGCGTGAGCCCGCGCGGATCGATCGCCCTGTTGCGCGCCGCCCGGGCCCGTGCCCTCGCCGACGGGCGCGACTTCCTCCTACCCGACGACGTGAAGAGTCTCGCCGTGCCTGCGCTCGCGCATCGCGTGCTCACGCGGAGTGCGAGCGGCGCGCCGGGCGGGGGAATGGATGCCGAGGCCATCATCCGCACCCTCGTTCAGGACGTGCCCGTCCCGCGCTGAGGCGGGGGCCCATGCGCGTGCCCGACTGGGTCCGCCGGATCTGGCGTCCGCGCCGGACGATCTGGCCGACGCGCGACGGCTGGTGGAGTCTCTTCGCGGCGGTAGGGCTGGGCGTGGCGGCGGTCAACACCGGCAACAATCTCCTCTATCTCCTGTCGGCGATGCTGCTCGCCCTCGTGGTCGTGTCGGGAATCCTCTCCGAGGCGGTGATCCGGCGGCTGCGGCTCGCGCCCGCGCTCCCCGAGGAGATTCACGCGCGGCAGCCCGCGCTGCTCGGGCTCACCCTCCGCAACATCAAGCGGTGGCCGTCCTACTCGATCACGCTCGAGGTGCACGACGCGGCCGGCGGGCGCCGGTTCATCTACGTGCCCCGCATCGCCGCCGGCGAGTCGCGCCTCGTGACCTGGGAGGCGACGCTGCCGCGGCGCGGCCGCCAGCGGCTGGGCGGCGTGCGTGTCACCACGCGTTTTCCCTTCGGCATCTTTCTCAAGGGGAGCCAGGTCGCGATGCGGGAAGAGGTGCTGGTCTATCCTGCGGTCGAGCCCGTGTCCTCCGCGCGGCTCGGAGCGCTGGGCGGCGGCGGGGCGACGAACACGCGTCGCCGCGGCCGGGGAGTCGACCTCCACAACCTCCGGGACTATCGGCCGGGCGACGATCCGCGGCTCATCCACTGGAAGTCGACGGCCAAGGCGGGGGTCCTCACCGTGCGCGAGCTGGAGGCGGAGACCACGCTGGATACCCGGATCATGCTCGTGCGTGGCCCCGGTGCCGGGGAGCGCGTCGAGGCCGGCATCAGCGAGGCGGCGTCGCTCGCGGCGCATCTGTTGCGCGCGGGGGCGCAGGTCGAGCTGGCGGGTCTGGGCCTTCACGTGCCGCTCGGACGCGGGTCCGCGCAGCGGCGCGCCATTCTCGCCGCGCTCGCGCTGTGGGACGCCGACGCGCCGGCCGCGCCGGTGGATCTCGCTCGGCGCGCCGGGCTGCGCGAGATCCGCGTGAGCGTCGGCTAGCGGCGAGGGACGCGCCGGCGAGAGAATCATCCCCACCATCGGCCGCGCGCCCTTGACAGGACCGAGGGTCGGCGCTATTCCTCCGGGGACCGACGTACACCCGCGACTCACCCCAAGGAGGCCCGCATCGTGTCTCTCGATCCGCGCGCTCTGGCATCGCTACGCTGGCGGTGCGCTGGTCCTCACCGCGGCGGCCGCGTCGTCGCGGTGGCCGGCGACCCCGGCGCGCCGTCCACGTTCTACTTCGGCGGCTGCGCGGGCGGGGTGTGGAAGACCACCGACGGCGGCGTCTACTGGGAGAACGTCTCCGACGGTTTCTTCGAGACGGCGGCGGTCGGCGCCCTCGCGGTGGCGCCCTCCGCGCCCAATGTGATCTACGCCGGCACCGGCGAGGCGTGCATCCGCGGCAACGTGTCCCACGGAGACGGCGTGTATCGCTCCGACGACGGTGGCCGCACCTGGCGCAACCTCGGGCTCAGGGACACGCGCCACATCGGCCGCGTGCGCGTGCACCCCACCGATCCCGACACCGTGTACGTGGCCGCGCTGGGCCACGCCTGGGGGCCCAATCGCGAGCGTGGGGTGTTCCGCTCACGCGACGGTGGCGGGTCGTGGCAGCCGGTGCTCTTCAAGAGCGAGCGGGCGGGCGCGGTCGATCTCTCCCTCGATCCGGGCAATCCGCGCGTGCTCCTCGCTGCGGTGTGGCAGGCCCAGCGGTTCCCGTGGGGGATGTCGAGCGGCGGGCCCGAATCCGGCCTCTGGCGGTCCACCGACGGGGGCGACAGCTGGACCGACATCAGCCGGAATCCCGGGTTGCCGCGGGGCGTGCTCGGACGCATCGGCGTGGCGATCTCGCCCGCCGACGGCCGCCGCATGTACACGGTGGTCGAGGCCGAGGACGGCGCGCTCTTCCGGTCGAACGACGGCGGCGAGACCTGGGAGCGCGGCAGCGAGGAGCCTGGGCTGCGGGGCCGTCCCTGGTACTACATGCACGTGGTCGCCGATCCGAGCGACGCCGACACTCTCTGGGTGATGGACTACTCGCTGTGGAAGTCCGGCGACGGCGGCCAGCGCTTCGCGGAAGTGGCGACCCCGCACGGCGACAATCACGATCTCTGGATCGATCCGCGCGACTCGCGCCGCATGATCGAGGGCAACGACGGGGGCGCCTGCGTCTCGTTCAACGGGGGCCAGTCGTGGTCGTCCATCTACAATCAGCCGACCGCGCAGTTCTACCACGTGTGCGCGGACGATCAGCGGCCCTACCGCATCTACGGCTCGCAGCAAGACAACTGGGCCATCAGCGTGCCGAGCCAGTCGCATCGCGGGGCCATCACCGCCATCGACTGGGTGCAGCCGGGCGGAGGCGAGTCGGGCTACATCGCGGTGAAGCCGGGCGAGCCCAGCATCGTGGTGGGCGGGGCGATCGGGAGCGGCCCCGGCATGGGCCGGATGATCCACTACGATCACCGCACCGGGCAGGAGCGAATCATCAGCGTGTGGCCCGAGGGCTACGGCATGGGCACGCCGCCCAGCGAGCATCGCTACCGCTTCCAGTGGACCTTCCCGATCTTCTACTCGCGCTGGAATCCCCGCGAGCTCTGGATCGCGGGCAACGTGATCTTCCGCTCCACCGACGAGGGGCAGAGCTGGGAGATCGTCAGCAAGGACCTCACGCGCGCCGACACCAGCAAGATGGGCCCGTCGGGCGGCCCCATCACCCGCGACAACACCGGCGCCGAGGTCTACGGCACGATCTTCGCCCTCGTCGAGTCGCCGCATGAGCGCGACGTGCTGTGGGCCGGCAGCGATGACGGCCTCGTGCACCTCTCGCGCGATCGCGGCCGCACCTGGCAGGCGGTGACCCCGCCCGAGCTGCCGGAGTGGGCGCTCATCAGCGTCATCGAGCCGTCGCCCCACGAGGCCGCCACCTGCTACGTGGCCGCCACGCGCTACAAGCACGACGACACCCGGCCCTATCTCTTCAAGACCGCCGACTACGGACGGACGTGGACGCGCGTGGACGCGGGCCTGCCCGCCGGGGAGTTCACGCGTGTGATTCGCGAGGACCCCGCCCGCCGCGGCCTCCTCTACTGCGGCACGGAGTCGGGCGTGTGGGCGTCACTGGACGACGGCCGGGCCTGGACCCGGCTCCGCGGAAACCTGCCCGTGGCGCCCATTCACGACCTCATCGTGAAGGATGGCGACCTGGTCGTCGCCACTCACGGCCGCGCGTTCTGGATCCTCGACGACCTCTCGCCCCTCCATCAGATGGTGGATGCCGTGACGGCGGCCGACGCCCATCTCTTCACCCCGCGCCGCACGGTGCGCTGGCGCGCGTACCGCGGTCACGGGATGAGCCCGGGGCCCAACCGCGAGGTCGCGTATCGCATGGCCGGATCTCTCGGCTACGGGTATCGCCAGGTCGAGGCGCCCACCGGGGAGAAGATCGAGCAGAAGCTGGACGCCGGCGAGAACCCGCCCAGCGGCGTGATCGTCCACTACTGGCTACGCGACGCGCCCGCCGGTGACCTCGCGCTGACCTTCCTCGACACGGACGGGAAGGAGATCCGAACCTTCACGAGCAAGCGCGCGCCCGACGGGGAGGGGACGCCGCCGAGCACGGCCGGGCCCAGCGCGGGCGGCGGCGAGGAAGCGCCGCGTGCGCCCGACGCGCCGACCACCGGGGGGGAGGAGCCGCCGCATCCGACCAAGTCGGCGGGTGCCAATCGCTTCGTGTGGAATCTCCGGGGGCGTGACGCCACGAAGCTTTCCGACAACAAGGGGCGCGGCGGCAGCACGGAGATGCTCACCGGGCCCCGCGTTCCGCCCGGCGCGTATCAGGTGCGGCTCACCGTGAACGGGCGTTCGCTCACCCAGCGATTCGAGCTCGTCAAGGATCCACGGACCGCCGCCACCGACGACGATCTGCGGGCGACCTACGCGCTGGCCCGCGAGGCCCACGAGCTCCTCGGGCGCGTGCACGACGCGGTGCTGCGGCTGCGCGACATTCGAGCTCAGGCCGAGGGCTGGCGTGACCGCGTGGCCGCGCCGCCCATCAAGAGTGCGGCCGAGGCGCTGGCGCGGATGCTCACCGCGGTCGAGGAGGAGCTCATCCAGGTCCGCTCCGACAATCCGCGGATGTTCCCGGCCAAGCTCAACACCCGCATCGGTACCGTGATCGGCCTCATCGACTACGCGGACGCGCCCCCGACCCAGGCCCTGCGCGACCTCACGGCGGACCTCGCCCACCGCGCGGAGACCGAGCTGGGCCGACTGGAGCGCCTCATTGCCGAGGATGTGGCGCGCTTCAACGTGCAGTGCCGGGACGCCGGCGTGGCCGCCATCGTGCCGAGGGCGACGGAACGGGGCTGAAGGGGCGACGCGCAAGCCGCGTCATCATCCAACCCTAAGGTTCCCGGACAATGCCCAGGAATGGAATCTGCATCAGGCAAGTCCATACATGAACCCCGTCGACGGCTTGCAGCTCTTCGAGCAGTACGGCCTCATCATCCTGCCCGCGCTCGCGATCGCAGAGCAGGTCGGCATTCCGCTTCCGGCGGCGCCGGTTCTCCTTGCGGTGGGAGCGGTGGCCGCGCATGGTCGCGTGAACATCCCGCTCGTGCTGTTGACCCTGTCCGCCGCGGCCCTGGCGACCGACCTCGCCTGGTATGAGCTCGGGCGACGGCACGGCGCGACTGTGCTGGAGCGACTCTATAGGTGGTCATCCCGACCGGACGAGTGCCGGCGCGGAGCCGCGGTAGTGTTTAGCCGCCACGGTGCGCGCAGCATGCTCGCCGCGAAGTTTTTACCCGGCCTCACGACCATCTTGCCCCCGCTGGCCGGGGTCTTCGGCGTCGGGCGCGTGCGCTTCGTCCTCTATGACCTCGCGGGCGTCCTGCTCTGGGCCCTCACGTGGCTCGCCGCGGGGTACTTCTTCAGTGACGGCATCGCCATGATCGCCCACCGCGTCAGCATGCTCGGACAGGTGCTCGGCCTCGTCGTCGTGATCGCGCTGATCGCCTACGCGGCGTTTCGGTACGCGCGGCGCCGTCGACCGTCCGCCTTCCCGGTCCAGCGGATGCCGTCCTCGCGCTCGCGCCGTGGCCCTGCCGCGGCGCGACGTGGGGATCATCGATTCCTCGACCCCGTCTGACGTCCCACCGCCGAGAGGCGTTGGCGGAGGGGATACAGTGAGTCATGGGCGACCGCGCGCCGACCGCCGCCATCGAGCTCCGCCTCAGTCAGCCGCAACAGCTCTTCAATTCCCTCGATCCCTCTCCCTTTCACGAGCGTGATCTCGACGACGACGCCGAGCAGTACATCGTCGACTCCGCGGACGAGTATCCGCTGGACCAGCCGCTGACGCTGGTGCTCTACCTGCCCAGCGAGGCGTCGACGGGCAAGCCACCGGATCTCGCCAGCGGCATCCATCACTACTTCGCCTACCGGGCCGAAGAGACCCGGAGGCGACTGCGCATTTTCTTCCGGGAAGGTCGCATTGCCCTCGTGGTGGGCGTCACCTTCCTCTTCATCTGCATCGCCCTGCGGCAGCTCGTCCTCATGGCCACGAGGGGGTTGGTCGCGCAGATCGCCGACGAGGGACTCTACATCGTGGGCTGGGTCGCCATGTGGCGACCGCTGGAGATCTTCCTGTACGACTGGCGCCCGATCCGGCGGCGTCAGCGTCTCTTCGCCAAGCTGGCCGACATTCCGATCGTCATCCGCGCATCGTGACGCGGGCCGCCCGAGACGCTCCCGGCTTGATAATTGCCCGCGTTCGTGAGACAAGCGGGGCCACCAATCCGCCCGGGAGGCCCCTATGACACGTGCCCTCGTCCTGGTCGCGCTCCTCCTCGCCACGCTGGCCCCCGCCGCCGATGCCCAGACCACCCTGGTGGTCACCGGCTACGGCGGCCGCTGGTCGGAGGTCATGAAGAAAGCGCTCGTGGAGCCCTTCGAGAAGAAGCACAACGTCAAGGTCGAGGTCGTGACGGGTATCACGACCGAGTGGGTCGCCAAGCTCCTCGCCGCCGGCCCCGACAACCCCCCCTACGACGTGGTATTCGGCAACGAGCCGGCCTTCCCGATTCCGCGCGAGCGCGGCTTCTTCGAGAAGCGGAACGAGGCCCTTGCCCCCAACATCAAGAGCCTCTATCCCAAAGCCCTCATCGGCGACACGAGCCTGGCGATGTTCTGGGGACGCATCGGCCTCGCCTACCGCACCGACATGGGGCTCAAGCGGCCGGTGTCGTGGAAGGACTTCTGGGACGAGACCTACGCCGGCCGGCGCGCCACGTACGTCATCGGCAACACGCTGGGCATCAACTTCCTGTTCATGGCGGGCAAGCTCTACGGCAAGGACTACTTCGACGTCGACGCGGGGGTGGCCGCGATCAAGCGGGCGCAGCCCAAGCTGGTGGACTTCACCGGCACGGTGGAGAAGCAGCTCGAGCAGAAAGAGGTCGTGATGGCGGTGCTGCACGACGCGGCCGCGTACGACCTCCAGAAGCGCGGCATCCCGGTGGACTGGGTCGCGCCCACCGAGGGGCAGCCGATCCTCGACCAGATCGTGCAGGTGACGCGCGGCTCCAAGAACAAGGAGCTGGCGTGGAAGTTCATCGACGCGTACATCTCGCCCGAGGTGCAGCTGGCGTTCGCGAACGAGCTGTTCTGGAGCCCCACCAACAAGACGGTGAAGGTCCCGGCGGACGTGGCGAAGAAGATCATCAGCGGGCCGGCCGACGTCGAGAAGCTCGTGCTCTTCGACTGGGCCCAGGTGGCCAAGCAGCGGCCGCAGTGGACGGAGAAGTGGAACCGGGAGATGCGTTGACGGCGTCGACGGCCGCCGCGAACGGCGCCGCCGGCACTGTCGCCCTCACCGGCCTCGTCAAGCGCTACGGGACGACCGTGGCGCTCGACGGGGTGTCGCTCGACATCGTCCCCGGCGAGTTCTTCACCCTGCTCGGACCGTCGGGCTGCGGCAAGACCACCACGCTGCGCTCGGTGGCGGGCTTCGTGGCCCCCGACGCGGGGCGCGTCGCCATCAACGGGGCCGACGTCACCGGCGTGCCCCCGCATCGGCGCCGCGTCGGCATGGTCTTCCAGCACTACGCGCTGTTCCCCCACCGGACGGTGGCGCAGAACGTGGCCTTCGGCTTGCGGATGCAGGGCGTGCCGAAGGCCGACATCGTGCGACGAGTAACGGACGCCTTGACCCTCGTCCAGCTACCCACCTACGGGGGACGCTACCCCTCCCAGCTCTCGGGCGGTGAGCAGCAGCGGGTGGCGCTGGCGCGCGCGCTGGTGACGCGGCCTTCGGTGCTGCTGCTGGACGAGCCGCTGGGCGCGCTCGACAAGAAGCTCCGCGACCACATGAAGATCGAGCTCAAGCGCCTGCAGCGCGAGGTCGGCATCACCACGATCTACGTGACCCACGACCAGGAGGAGGCGCTCACGATGTCCGACCGCATCGCGGTGATGCATCGCGGGCGGGTCGAGCAGGTGGCCACACCACGCGGCTTGTACGAGGGGCCGGCGACCGCGTTCGTGGCGTCCTTCATCGGCAACATCAACCTCTTATCGGGGCGCGCGGCCGGAGCGAACGTGGTGGCCTGTGCCGGAGAGACGGTGGCGGCCGCGGGCTTGGCCCCCGCCGGCGCCGCGGTGGCGGTGGCCCTCCGGCCGGAGCGGGTGCGCCTCGATCCGTCCGCCGCGCTGGACACCGTGCTGCCGATGACGGTGGCCCACGTGGTCTATCAGGGCGAGACGGTGCGCTACCTGCTGCGCTCCGAGGGCGGCCTGGAGCTGCAGGCCGTCGAGCTGGGCGAAGTGCGCTTCACCGCGGGCGCCCGCGTGCGCGCGGGCTGGACGGCGGCGGACGCCCGCATCCTTCGAGAGGAGTCCTCATGACGACCAGGGTGGGCATGATCACGGTGGGACAGGCGCCGCGCAACGACGTGGTGCCGGACATGACGGCGATCCTGGGCAGCGACGTGGAGATCGTGGAGGCGGGCGCCCTCGACGGCCTCTCGCGCGCGGAGATCGCGCCGCTCGCTCCCGAGGGCGACGACGAGATCCTCGTGACGCGCCTGGCCGACGGCTCGTCGGTCTTCGTCGGCAAGACCAAGATGATCCCGCGGATCGAGGCGAAGATCACGGCCCTCGAGGATCGCGGGGTGGCCCTGACCGTGCTCCTCTGCACGGGCGAGTTCCCCAAGCTCCGGGCGCGGCGTCCGTTCCTCGAGCCGCAACAGCTTCTGCTGGGGCTGCTGCATGCGATGGTCTTCCCCGGCCGGTTGGGGGTGCTGACGCCGTCGGAGCGCCACGTGCCCCAGACGTTCGCCCGCTGGCGCGCCTGCGGCTTCGACGCGCACGTGGCGCCGCTGTCGCCCTACGAGGAGCACGACCCCGCCGCGGTGCGACGTGCCGCCGAGGCGCTGCGCGCGGGGAACGCGGGGCTCGTGGTCATGGACTGCATCGGCTTCCGCCGGAAGACCCGGGACGAGGTGGCCGCCCTCACCGGCGCGCCCACCCTGGTGGCGAACCTGCTCGTGGCCCGCGTGGCTGCGGAGCTGCTCGGCCGCTGATTCCGTGAGCCGCGGCGCCCGCGTCCTCCTGCTGGGACCGTACGTCCTGCTGCTGACGGTGTTCTTCACCGTCCCGCTCGTCCTCATGCTGCTGATCAGCCTCTCGCGCAGCTCCTTCGGGCAGATCGACTGGGCGCTGACGGGGAGCCAGTACGTGCGCTTCTTCACCGACGCCTACTACCTGAGCGTGCTCGGCGACACGTTGTGGCTGGGCGTGCTCACCACCGTGGCGTGCCTGCTCCTGGGGTATCCGCTCGCCTACCATCTGGCCCTGACGCGCACGCGCTGGAAGCCGCTCCTGATCGTCTTCATCCTCTCCCCGCTGCTCGTCGGCATCGTCATCCGCTGCTACGGGTGGATGATCCTCCTCGCCGACCGCGGCCTCATCAATGAGACGCTCACCCAGCGCGGCTGGCTCGCGAAGCCGCTGCCTCTCATGTACAACAAGTTCGGGGTCACCGTGGCCCTGGTGCACGTCTTCCTGCCGTTCATGGTGCTGTCGCTCACCGGCGTGCTCAAGCGTATCGAGCCGCAGCTGCTCGAGGCGTCGCAAACGCTCGGGGCCTCGCCGCGCCGGGCCTTCTTCGAGATCACCCTCCCGCTGTCGCTGCCCGGGATCCTCGCCGGCTCGCTCCTCGTGTTCTCGCTGGCCATCTCCTCGTTCGTGGTCCCCATCCTGGTCGGCGGCTTCAAGGTGCACGTGCTGCCCATGGTCGTCTACGAGCAGGTGCTCTCCGTGTTCGACTGGCCGTTCGGCGCCGCCAACGCCTTCGTGCTGCTGGCGATCTCGGTGGTGTTGATCGCGGTCTACATCAAGGTGACCGAGCGGGCCCTGCGGGGGATCGTGTGATCCTGCGCGTGGTGGTGGGGCTCGTCTACGCGTTCCTCGTCCTGCCGATGGTGGTGGTCGTGCTGGCGGCGTTCAACGCGGGCAACTACTTCACGTTCCCGCCCCAGGGGTTCTCGCTGCGGTGGTTTGCCAACTTCTTCCACCGCCGCGAGTTCATGCAGGCGCTCTGGCTGTCCACCGAGCTGGCCTTCTGGACCGCGCTCGCGTCCACCGTGATCGGGACGGCGGCGTCCGTCGTCCTCGTTCGGGGGCGCTTCCGCGGGCGCGACCTCCTGAACGCCTTCGTGACCTCGCCGCTGCTCCTGCCCCAGATCCTCACCGGGGTGGCGCTCCTGCAGTTCTACACGCTCCTCAAGATGCAGGCCTCCTACGCCGCCCTGCTCATCGGCCACATCGTGGTGACGACGCCCTACGTCATCCGCACCGTCACCGCGACCCTCACCCATTTCGACCTCGCCCTCGAGGAGGCGGCGCAGAGCCTGGGCGCGCATCCGGTGCGCGCCTTCTTCGAGGTCACCCTGGGCGTCATCAAGCCCGGGGTGGTGGCCGGCGCGATCTTCGCCTTCGCCATCTCGTTCGACAACTTCACCCTGTCCCTGTTCCTGACCAGCGCGAAGCTGACACCTCTGCCCATCGAGCTGTTCGCCTATCTCAAGTACTCGTTCGACCCCACCGCCGCCGCGGTGTCGGCCTTCGCGATCGGCGTGGCGCTGGTGCTCGTGGTGGGCATCTCGCGCTTCATGGGGCTCGAGGAGTTCACGGGGTTCTGATGAGACGACACGGATGAGGCCGATCCCGTTGGAGGACATCGAGAGCCTCGCCATCGGCGCCTGGATCCTGGGCACCGGGGGCGGAGGCAGCCCCTACCTTGCCCTGTTGAACATGCGGCAGCTGTACCGAAAGGGCGTCACCTGCCATCTGATGGACGCCTCCGAGCTGGACGACGACGACATGGTCGCGGTGGTCTCCAACATGGGGGCGCCGCTGGTGGGCCAGGAGCGCCTCACCGATCCCAAGACGATGGCGCTGGCCGTCACGATGATGGAGGAGTATCTCGGGAAGAAGTTCCGCGCCCTGATGTCGCTGGAGATCGGCGGGGGCAACTCCATCCAGCCTTTCATGGGCGCGGCCATGCTGGGCCTCCCGGTGATCGACGGCGATTGCATGGGCCGCGCCTTCCCCGAGGCGCAGATGACGAGCTTCGCCATCCACGATCTGCGCATGTACCCGCTCACGCTCGCCGACGTGCGCGACAATGCCGTGGTCGTGGCGCGCGCGGCGTCATGGAAGTGGATGGAGCGCATCAGCCGGAAAGCGTGCGTGGAGGTGGGCTCCATCGCCTCCACCTGCAAGGCGCCGCGCACCGGCAAGGAGATCAAGGAGTGCGCGATCCTCGGCTCCACCACCAAGGCCATCGGGATCGGCCGGGCGGTGCAGGCCGCGCGCAAGACCCACCGGGACCCCATCGAGGCGGTGGTGCAGCAGGAGGGCGGGATCAAGCTCTTCGTGGGGAAGATCCACGACATCGCCCGCCGCACGACGGAGGGCTTCCTGCGGGGCACCGCCGCCATCGAGGGGCTGGACGAATGCCGCGGCCACACCTTCCGTCTCGCGTTCCAGAACGAGTTCGCGGTGGGTTGGGTCGACGACGTGCCCCGGGTGATGACCCCCGACCTCATCTGCGTGCTCGACACCGTGGCGGGGGACGCCATCGGCACCGAGACCCTCCGCTATGGGCAGCGCGTCACCGTCATCGCGCTGCCCGCTCCCCCGATCCTCCTCACGACCAAGGGGATCGAGCACGTGGGGCCGCGGGCCTTCGGCTACGACCTCGACTTCCGCTCGGTGTTCGCATGAGGCGGCGCATCGGCATCGACGTGGGCGGCACCAACACCGACGCGGTGCTGCTCGAGGACGATCAGGTGGTGGCGGCGGTGAAGACGCCCACGACGGAGGATGTCACCAGGGGCATCACCCGCGCGCTGGCCGGGCTCGTCGAGCGGGCCCCGGGGGCGCGCGAGGCACAGGCGGCGATGATCGGCACCACCCACTTCACCAACGCGGTGGTGCAGCGGCGCGATCTCGACCGCGTCGCCGCAGTGCGGGTGGGCTTGCCCTCGGGGGCGTCGCTCCCGCCTTTTGTCGACTGGCCCGAGGACCTCGCCGCCCTCGTGCGCGGCGAGGTGGTGATGCTGGAAGGCGGCCACGAGTTCGACGGCCGTCCGCTGGTACCGTTCGACACCGCCGGCATGCGCGCGGCGGCCCGGCGCATCCGCGACGCGGGCATCCGGTCGGTGGCGGTGGCCGCGGTGTTCTCGCCGCTCAACGCGGCGTGCGAGGAGCAGGCCGCGGCCATTCTCGGGGAGGAGTGTCCGGACGTGGCGGTGACCCTGTCCCATCGCCTCGGGCGGATCGGGCTGCTCGAGCGAGAGAACGCCGCGCTGCTCAACGCCTGCCTGGTCCGGCTCGCGCGCAAGACGACGCGGGCCTTCACCGAGGCGCTGCGGGCCAGCGGCATCGCGGCGCCGCTCTATCTCACGCAGAACGACGGCACCGTGATGCTCGCGGAGGTGGCGGAAGCCTACCCCGTCTACTCCTTCGCGTCGGGCCCGACCAACTCCATGCGAGGCGCGGCCTTTCTGTCCAGGCGCGGGGACGCGCTCGTGATCGACGTGGGCGGCACGACCACCGACATCGGCAGCCTGCGCCACGGGTTCCCGCGCGAGGCCAACAGCGTGGTGGAGATCGGCGAGGTTCGCACGCTCTTCCGCATGCCGGACCTCCTGTCGCTGGGCCTGGGCGGCGGCACGCGCGTGGCGGCGACGCCGTCGCTCGCCATCGGCCCCACCAGCGTGGGCTACCGGCTCACCGAGCAGGCGCTGGTGTTCGGCGGCGACGTGCTGACGGTCACCGACGTCGCGGTCGCCGCCGGTCTCATCGAACTGGGCGACCGCGCCCGGGTAGCCTCGCTGCCCGCCTCCCTGGTGGATTCCACACTCGCGCGCATCCGTGCCATGATCGAAGAAGGGGTGGATCGCATGAAGACCGAGGCGGGCGATGTGCCATTGATCGCGGTGGGGGGCGGTTCGTTCCTCGTGCCGCCGCGGCTCGCCGGGGTCTCGGAAGTCTTGAACGTCCCCCATCAGGCCGTGGCCAACGCGGTGGGGGCGGCCATCGCTCAGGTGAGCGGCGAGGTGGACCAGATCTTCCAGGATCTCTCCCGGGACGAGGCCATCGCGCGGGCCCGCCGAGCTGCGGAGGACAAGGCGGTGGCCGCCGGCGCCGACCGCGCGACGGTCAGCGTGGTCGAGGTCGAAGATCTCCCGCTCTCCTACCTGCCGGGTAACTCCCTCCGGACCCGTGTCCGGGTGGTCGGAGAGATCGCGCGGTAGGCCGCGCCATGTCCCCCGCGCTCGCGGTGCGCCTGGCCGCGTACCTGCTCGTCGCCGACGGGCTGGCGGCGCTGGTGCTCGCCGGCTTGCTCGGGCCCGCGGGCCTCGTCGTGGTGGGCCTCGCCCTTCTCATGAGCTGGTGGGAGGCGGGCATCCGCGCCCGCATCCACACGCGCGCCCTTGGCGCGGGGCTCGTGGTCGTGGCCGCTGTCGCCTCCACGGTGGACCTCATATATCTCTCCGAGACCGTCCTCGACGGGCTCGTGCACATGCTGCTCTTCCTGGTGCTCGCCCGGCTGTTCACGTCCGACTCGGTGAAGGACGCGCGCACCGTGGCCTTCCTCGCCTTCTTCATGCTGGTGGCCGCCTCGTCCGCCGCCTTCGGGGTGGGCTTCCTCTTCGTCTTCATCGCGTTCCTTCTCCTGGCGACCTGGCTGCTCCTGCTCCAGCACATCCTCGTGGAGTCCGAGCCCGCCGCCGATCGCGTGGTGGCGGGCGCCCCGCAGTGGGCGAGCCCGCGCATGCTGCTGGGCCTGGCCGCCGCCGCATCCATCGCCACCTTCTTCATCACCACCGCGCTCTTCTTCGTGATCCCGCGCGTGGGCCTGGCCGCGCTGCCCTTCCACGGCAAGATCGGGTCGCTCGTTACGGGCTTCTCGGACCGCGTCGAGCTGGGCGCCTACGGGGAGATCCAGAACGACGCCACTGTCGCCATGCGCGTCCACGTCCCCGGCGACATCCCCGACGAGGCGCTCCCGCTGCTCCGCTGGCGCGGCATCGTGTTCGACGAGTTCGACGGCCGCGCATGGAGCGCCAGCCACACGCAGCGGGCGACGCTGCGGCGCTCGCTGGCCAGCGACTACCGCGTGGGGGCGTACCGGGGCCGCGGCCCCCTCGTCACGCAGGAGGTCTTCCTCGAGCCCATCGGCACCGAGGTGATCTTCAGCGCGCCGCGCGCCCTGCGCCTCGAGGCGCGCGCGCCCGAGATCACCCTAGACGACACCGGCACCGTCACCATTTCCTCCGCGTCGGCGCGCCTGCACTACCGGGTCGAGTCCGAGCTGGAGGTGCCGGGCCCCTCGAACCGCCGGGAGCCGCGCATGCCGGGGGAGGAGCCGGCGGGGGCCCGCTATCTCCAGCTTCCCGAGCTGTCGCCGCGCATCCGCGAGCTGGCCCGCGGCGTCACCGCGGGCGCCCGCGGTCCCCGCGACGCCGCCCAGCGGCTGACCGATCATCTCTCACGGCAGTACCGCTACTCGCTGAAGCTCGAGCGTCGCACGAAGCTGCCGCCGCTCGAGGAATTCCTCTTCGAGTCGCGGGCGGGGAACTGCGAGTACTTCGCGGCGGCCCTTGCGGTGATGCTGCGCACCCAGGGCATTCCCGCGCGGGTCGTGGCCGGCTTCCAGCGAGGGGAGTGGAACCCCTTCGGCCGATACTTCACCGTCCGCATGCGCGACGCGCACGCGTGGGTGGAAGCCTATGTGGCGGGGACGGGCTGGATTACCCTCGACCCGTCTCCGCGCGCGGAGCCAGAGGCGGCGTCCAGTGCGGCGCAGTACCTCGATGCGCTGCGCCTGCGCTGGTACCGCTACGTCATCAACTGGAGCCTGCGCGACCAGGTCGAGGTCGCTACGACCATTCGCCGGCAGGCGACCTCGTGGCGCGTCGACTGGACGGCGCTCCGCGCGTGGCGCCCGCCCGTGGTCGCGTACCCCGTTGCCGCGGGGCTCGGGCTGTTCGTCGTGTGGTGGCTCTGGCGGCGACGCGCGGGGGCAGCGGGGCGCGCTGCCGAGCGGATACCGGGCTTCTACGTGCGAGCCCTGCGGGCGCTCGCGCGGCGCGGGTTGACGCCCGGCGCGGGGGAGACGGCGCGCGAGTTCGGGGCGCGGGCCGCCTCGACACTGCCGGGGGCCGCGCCCGCGCTGGCCCGCCTCACCGACGGCTACGAGCGGGTGCGATTCGGCGAGGCGACGCTGGACGCGGCCGAGCGCGCCGACCTCGACGCCTGCGTGCTCTCCCTCTCCCCGTGAGGTGGACGTGAGGGGACCGGTCTACCGGCTTCGCCATGCGGCGACGTTGGCTTCGATCTGCCGCGAATGCTCTTCGAGATGCGCCGCGTAGATCCGGAGCCAGTCCTCTGCGGTGTAGCGGCCGGACTGGCTGTGGCGCCCCGCGCGCCCCCAGACCTCCTCGGGCAGCCGGCGCAGCAGGGCCGCCGTATTCGCCCGCACCGCGTCCACCGTCGCGAGGGCGAGCTCGATTGGATGGGCGTGATAGTCGAAGGCGGCCGCCCAGTTCGCCTCGTCATAGCCCTGGATCAGCACCGGATCGGGCTCCGCCGCGAGGAAGCGGATGCGCCCCGCCGCTTGCGTCTCCGAGTCCGCGCAGTGCACGGCGACCTCGTGCGCGGACCACTCCCGCGGCGCCGGCCGCCAGGTGAGCGCCTCCGCCGGCACCGCGGCGATGGCCGCACGGAGGCGGGCCGGGCCCGCCGCATAGTTGTCGATGAGGCTGCGCCGCTCGGCCGCGGACAGAGTCATGGCGTCCTCCTTGTCGTTCCCCTACGTTACACTGAGCCGCCCATGCTGGAGCTCGGCCAGGTGATCCTCGGCGTGCGCGATCTCGACGCGGCGACCCGGCGTATGGAAGCGCTCGGCTTCACCGTGCTCGACGGCGGCGTGCACCCGGGCCTCGGCACCGCCAACCGGATCATTCCGCTCGGCCGGCAATACCTTGAGCTGCTCGGCGTGGTCGATCGCGCGCTCGCCGAGTCGCAATGGTACGGGCAAGCGCTGCTGGCGCGCATCGCGGCCGGCGACTGCCTCGTGCGCTGGTCGCTGCGCACGGACTCGATCGACGCGGTGGCGCGCGCCCATGGCCTCGTGCCCGAGCGCCGACGGCGCGTCCGTCCGGATGGCCGCCCGCTCAGCTGGCAGGCCGCGGGCTTGCGCGAGGCGGCCGCCGAATCCTGGCCGCCCTTCTTCATGCAGTGGGACGATCCCGCGGATTTTCCCGGCGCGATGCCGGCGCGTCACGCCAATGGTGCTCGAGGGGTCGCATGGATCGAGGTCGCCACACCCGATCCCTCGCGGCTGGCGCAGCTGTCCGCGGGTGCCGTGGCTCCCATTCTCATCGTGACCGGGTCTCCCGGGCTCAAGCGCGTGACGGTGTCGACGGGGCAAGGGGAGGTGACGCTTGGCTGACCGCGCCGCTGTTCCGTCAGGCGATGAGCGCGCTGGCCACGTGGAGGGCAAGAACCTCACCCTGCTGCTGCGCCATGCGGACGGGAAGCCGGAGCGGCTGCCCGCGCTCGCCGGTGAGCTCGTGGCGCTCACGCCGGACGTCATCATGGCGCTCGGAGGCGACGTGGCCCGGTTCGTCCGCCGAGCGGCTAGCCCAGGCGCCGGTGCTCCACGAGCAGACACCGATCCTGCACCACGCGGATCCCCGCCCGCGCCAGCCGCTCCGCCGCGGCGTCGTTGACGATGCCGAGCTGGAACCAGGCCACGCGCGGGCGCGCGGCGATGATGTCGTCGATGTGGGGCGGAATGTCCTTCGAGCGGCGGAACACGTTCACCATGTCCACCGGCGGGGCGATCGCGGCCACCGTGCGGTACACCGGACGGCTCAAGATCTGCTGCACGTCCGGGTAGTACACGGGCACCGGCACGATGTCGTAGCCCGCGCGCGCCATGTACTCGGGGACGTAGAACGCCGGCTCGCCCCGCTGGGCCTCGGTCTTCATGCCGAGCACGGCGATGCGTCGGCACTCGCGCACGAGGGCCGCGACGGCGTCACGCGCGGTCACGAGATTTTCGGTCCACTCGCCCATGTGGCCAGTCTAGCACTGTGCTAGCCTGACCTTTGGGGGAGGACAGACCATGGCGATCCGGATCACCCGCGTGTACACACGCACCGGCGACGGCGGCGAGACGGCGCTGGTCGGCGGCCGCCGCGTCGCCAAGGACGCGCCCCGGATCGAGGCCTACGGCACGATCGACGAGCTCAACGCGGTCATCGGCCTGGCGCGTGTCTTCAACGCGGAGCAGCTCAAGAAGAGCAAGGACCACCGCTGGCTCGACGAGGTGTTCCGCCGGCTCCAGAACGAGCTGTTCGACCTCGGCAGCGAGCTGGCCACGCCCGAGGACGCGGTCTACGAGGGCATGCACCGGGTCGGCGAGGCCGAGGTGAAGGCGCTCGAGCAGCTCATGGACCGATGCCAGAAGGATCTCAAGCCGCTCAAGTCCTTCGTCCTCCCCGGCGGCGGGCGCGTGGGCGGCTTCCTCCATCAGGCGCGCACGGTGTGCCGCCGTGCCGAGCGGCGCGTCCTCGCTCTCGCGCGCGTCGAAACGATCTCACCCTGGCCCCTCAAGTACGTGAACCGTCTCAGCGACCTCCTCTTCGTGCTCTCGCGGTGGGTGGGCCGGCGGCTCGGCGAGACCGAGTACCTCTGGCAGCGCGGGCTCGCCGGCCATGAGCGCGCCCGTCGCTGAGGTGTCCGGCTACCGCATCCGCCGCGCCGCCTCACATGATCACGAGGCGGTGGTGCGCGAGCTCCGCGCGTATCTCGCCTGGCTGGGCGAGGAGCTGGACGGCGAGGGCCTCGACAAGGACATCGCGAACTGGCAGACGGCCTATGACGGACGGCGTGGCTGTCTGCTCGTGGTGGAGGATCCGGAGGGACTCGTGGTGGGCACGGCGGCGGTGCGGGTGCTCGAGCCGGGCGTGGGCGAGGTCAAGCGCATGTGGATACGCCCGCGCCATCAGGGCAAGGGTCTGGGCCGGCCGCTGATGGACGCGTGCCTCGCCGAGGCGCGCGCGCTGGGTTGCACGCGGCTGCGCCTGGACAGCGAGGACCGCCTGGCCGCCGCCGTCCACCTCTACCGCGCCTACGGCTTTCGGGACATCGCCGACTACAACGGCAACACGCGCGCCAACCTCTGGATGGAGCGCGCCCTATAGCCCCCGGCGACGTGCAGGACGTGGCGGCCCCGCGGCCGGCCACGGTGGCCGCGCGCGGCATGGTGACCTGCTCGCATGTGCTCGCGTCCACCGCGGGCGTGGCGATGCTTCGCGCCGGCGGCTCGGCGGTGGACGCCGGCATCGCGGCGGCCGCGGTGCTGAGCGTGGTCTACCCGCACATGACGAGCATCGGGGGCGACTCTTTCTGGCTGGTGCACCCGGCGAGCACAGGTGGCGTGCGCTTCCTCGACGGCGGCGGCCGCGCGCCCGCCGGGGCGACCATTGCCGCGTTCGAGGCGCGCGGGCTCGCGGCGGTGCCGTATCGAGGGGTGCTGCCCGCGACCGTGACCGTGCCCGGCGCGGTCGACAGCTGGCTCGAGGCGCATGCCGCCTACGGGCGGCTGCCGTTGCCACGCGTGCTCGCGCCCGCCATCGAGTGCGCGCGCGACGGCTTCGCGGTGGGCGCGCGGCTCGCCTACTGGATCGCCTCGATGGCGACGACGTTCGCCGAGAGCCCCGAGGCGGCGGCGATCTTCCTGCCCGAGGGCCGGCCGCCCGGCGAAGGCCAGCGCTTGCGCAATCCCAACCTCGCGCGGACGCTGGAGGCCATCGCGGCGACCGGCCGCGGCGGCTTCTACGAGGGCGAGGTGGCGCGCGAGATCGCGCGCTGGTCGCGCGCCCGCGGCGGGCTCATCGAGGAGGGGGACCTCCGGGCCCAGCGCGCGCGGTGGGGTGAGCCGCTCTCCTCGACGTATCGGGGCATCACGCTCTACGAGACCCCGCCGCCGACGCAGGGAGTCTCGGTGCTCCAGATGCTGCGCCTCATCGAGCCGTACGATCTCGGCGCCATGGAGTTTCTCGGGCCCGATCACGTGCACCTGCTCGTCCAGGCGAAGCAGATCGCGTTTCACGACCGCGACCGGGTGCTCGCCGATCCCGACTTCGCCAAGGTCCCGGTGGAGCGGCTGCTTTCACCGGAGTACGCGACGGAGCGCCGGCGCCTCGTCGACATGCGGCGGGCGCTGCCCTGGGACGAAGTGCCGAGCTTCGGCACGCTCGCCGGCGACACCGTCTACGTCGCCGCGGTGGATGCCGAGGGCAGCGCCGCCTCGCTGATCCACAGTGTCTACGGGCTTTTCGGCTCGGGAGTGGTGGCAGGGCGCACCGGCGTGGTCATGCAGAATCGCGGCGCCTACTTCAGCCTGGATCCCGCCCACCCCAACCGTCTCGAGCCGGGCAAGCGGCCGCTGCACACCCTCATCGCCTCGCTCGCGTTCCGCGGCGATCGTCTATGGCAGGTGATGGGCTGCATGGGGGCGGACGGGCAGCCGCAGATCCATCTCCAGGCCTACACGGCCATGATCGATTTCGGCCTGGACGTGCAGCAGGCGATGGAGGCGCCCCGCTGGCTCTCCGGCCGCTTCGGCCTCCTCGAGCCCCGCGACCTGTTGAACCTCGAGGGCCGCTTCCCCCCGACGACCGGCGCGGAGCTGGCGCGGCGGGGCCACACCGTCAACCAGTGGGGCCCGTGGAACGAGCGGGCCGGCCACGCGCACGGCATCACCATCGATCCCGCCACCGGCGCGCGTCACGGCGGCTGCGATCCGCGCAGCGACGGCGTCGCCCTCGGCTACTGAGCCCCGCGGTCGCCGCGGAGAGGAGCCCGACCATGCCCTACCAGGTGTACGCCCTCAAGTACGCGGAGCGTGACACCCAGCAGTGCACGTTCTTCTTCCGCGAGCCGTCCACCGCCACGCTCACGCTGCACTTCTACCTGTGGGTGATCCTGGGCGGGCCGTATCCGCTGGTGCTCGACACGGGCTTCTCCGCCGCCGACGCGCAGCGGCGCGAGGCGCGCAAGTGGGTGAGCCCGGCGGAGATGCTCAATCGCGTGGGCGTGAAGGCGGCCGACGTACCGGTGGCGCTGATCTCGCACCTGCACTGGGATCACTGGGACGGTTACCAGTTCTTCCCCGGCGCCCGCTTCTGGATCCAGAAGGAAGAGATGGAGTTCTGGACGGGCTTCGCCGGGCAGTACGCGCACTACCGCATGTTCGCGGAGGCGGAGCCGCTCGCCGACCTCGTCAAGCTGAACTACGCGGGACGGGTGCGGCTGGTCGAAGGCGAGATGCCGGTGCTGCCGGGCATCACCGCGCACTGGGTGGGCGGCCACACCGCGGGATTGCAGGTGGTCTCGGTGGAGACCGCGAAGGGCACCGTGGTACTGACTTCGGACGCCTCGCACTTCTACCGCAACATCGAGCGGCGCGACCCCGTGCAGATCATCACGAGCCTGCCGCAGATGCTCAAGGGCTTCGACCGGATCGATGAAATCGCGGGCAGCCCGGATCGCGTCGTCACCGGCCACGACCCCGAAGTCGCCAAGCGCTTCGAAGAGCTCGAACCCGGGATCGTGAAGATCGCGTAGGCGAGCGGCCCCTTATCGGCGCTCGCCCAGCTCCTTGCGCACGAGGGCCGCTCCGGCGGCCAGCGCGCGCAGCTTCCCCTCGGCGACCTCGCGCGTGAGGGGGACCATGCCGCAGTTGGTGCAGGGGAAGATGCGCGCGGCGGGTGCGTGCTTCAGGCCCTCGCGGATCACCCGCGCCACGTCCTCGGGCGTCTCCACGGTATCGGTGGCCACGTCCACCGCGCCCAGTAGGATGTCCTTGCCCTCGAGCAGGCCGATCAGCGCGATCGGCACCCGCGACGCCGCGCATTCGAGCGACACCCCGCCGATGCGGGAGCGCGCGATCAGCGGAAAGGTCTGCTCGTACTGGCGCCATTCGCCGCCCAGCGTCTTCTTCCAGTCGTTGTTGGCCTTGATGCCGTAGCCGTAGCAGATGTGCACGGCGGTGCGGCATCGGAGCCCCTCGACGGCGGCGTCGAGCGCGGCCAGCCCCCAGTCGCGCACCTCGTCCATGTAGACGTTGAAGGCGGGCTCGTCGAGCTGGATTACATCGACGCCGAGGGCCTCCAGCTCGCGGGCCTCCTCGTTGATGAGGCGGGCGAGGGCCATGCCGAGCTTGGCGCGGCCTCCGTAGTAGGCGTCGTGGATGGTGTCCACGATGGTCATGGGCCCCGGCATGGTGAACTTGAGCCGCCGGTCGGTATGGGCCCGCGCGAAGCACATCTCCGCGGAATGGATGGGGCCGCGGCGGCGCACTGGCGCGGTCACGGTGGGGACGTGGGCCTTGTAGCGGTCGGCGCGGATGCCGATCGTGACCATCTTGCCGAAGTCCACGCCCTCGAGCGACTCCACGAAGCCCCAGACGAAGTGGCGGCGGCTCTGCTCGCCGTCGGTGACGATGTCGATGCCGGCGCGCTCCTGCTCGCGTAGAGCGAGGATCACCGCGTCGCGTCTGGCCTCGTCGAGGGCGGGGCCCTCGACCCGCCACGGCGCCCAGAGGGTCCGCGACGGCGCCAGCCACGTTGGCTTGGGTAAGCTGCCCGCGATGGTGGTTTCGAGCACCGCCCTGCATGGTATCATGCCGCCATGATTCGACTCATCGCGCTCACGTCGCTCGTCGCGCTCGCGCTCCCCCTCGGGGCATGCTCGCTCGACCCCGAGAGGCAGTGGTACAAGCCGAACGGTAACTACACCTCCGCCGATTTCGATCGTGACACCACGGCCTGCACCAAGGACCGCGTGCTCGACGAGACCTGTCTCAAGCAGCGCGGGTGGGTGCCTCTGTCCGGCGACATCGTGAAGAAGCAGGCGGAGAAGCCGCCGGCCGGCTCCGCCAACCGCTATTAGCCTCCGCGCGATCGTCTTCGATTTCGGCGGCGTCCTCTGGGATATGCGCTGGGAGGTGGCCCGCGCGCTCTCCGAGCACCACGGGCTGCCGCGCTCCTCGGTGTTCGAGACGCTCTATCGCACGGAGACCTGGCGGGACATCGAGCGGGGGATCGGGGATCCCGAGGCGTGGAAGGCGCGGGCCCACGCCGAGCTGGAGACTCGCGCGGGGAAGACGCTTCCGCCCCTGCACGAGAGCTGGCGGCTCTCGCAGCGGCCGATCGGGGCCAATCTCGAGCTGGTCGAGCGGTTGCGGCCACCCTACAAGGTGTCGGTGCTGAGCAACGCGGACTGCGCGCTCCGCGGACGCCTCGAGCACGAGATGCGCATCCACCATCTCTTCGACGACATCGTGTGCTCGGCCGAGGTGGGCATGGCCAAGCCCCAGGCCGAGATCTTCGAGCTGGCGGCGGCGCGGCTCGCGGTGACGCCCGCGGAGTGCGTGTTCGTGGACGACTGGGATCAAAACGTCGACGCCGCGCGGGCCGTGGGCATGACGGGCGTCTGCTATCGCATCGACAGGGGCGATGACCTGGCCGCGCTGCTTGCCGCGGTCGGCGTCCGGCCGCGCGCGTGAGGCCTCGTTAGTGGCGCGCATCGCCTGCTTCATCAACGCCGGCGCCGCCCTCTCGGACGCCGTCTCGCTCGCCGCCCGAGCCGATACGCTCGGCTACGACAGCGTGTGGACGACGCACGGGATGGGGCGCGACGCGCTCATCGTGCTGGGCGCCTATGGGACGGCCGCGCCGCGGGTCGGACTCGGCAGCGGCGTGATCCCGATCTACCCGCGCCATCCCGTGCTCCTCGCCCAGGAGGCGCTCACCCTCGCCGACGTCACCGGCGGCCGGGTGCGGCTGGGCATCGGGGTCAGCCACGCGCCGATGATGGCGCAGGCGCTCGGTCTCGACATGGGCCGTCCGCTGGACGTGATGCGCGAGTACGTGTCGGTCTTGCGCGGCGCGCTCACGGGCAAGGTTCAGCACACGGGCGCCCGGTATCAGGTGACGTGGCAGATCGGGCTCCCCCGCCTGCCCGAGCCTCCGCCCATCCTGCTCGGGGGGCTCGGCACGAAGATGCTGGAGCTCGCCGGCGAGATCGCCGACGGCGCCGTGCTGTGGCTCGCCGCGCCCGACTACATCCGTCGCGAGGCGTTGCCCGCCATCCGCCGCGGGCGGGAGCGCGCGGGCAAGCCGCTGGCCGGCTTCGAGGTCGTCGCCGCCGTCCCCGCCGCCATCACAGTGGACCGCGGCGCCGCGCTGGGGACGTTCCGAACCGAGCTGACACGCTATCTCGCGCTGCCGTTCTATCGCGCGATGCTGGAGAAGAGCGGCTTCCGCGCGGAAGTGGCCGCGTACGACAGGACGCCGGGCCCGGACGGAGTGCCGGAACGCCTGCTCGGCGCGCTCGGCGCGGTCGGCGACTATCGCGCGCTCGCCGCCTTCGTGGCCGCGCACCGCGACGCCGGCGTCACCCTGCCCGCCATCCGGCCCATCGGCTTCCCCGACGCCCCGCACTACCTCGCCACGCTCGAGGCCGGCGCGACCTGCTGACGCGGTGGGCACCGGCCGGGTTCCCTGTCGCGACCTGAGCGCGCTCCTCCGCGCGCTGCCCCGTCGTCCCGAGGACCCCGGGACCGCGCGCCTCATCGCGCGCCTCAGCGGCGTGCGCCGAGCCGGCGAATTCGGACGGCGCGACTTTCTCGACATGTGCCACTGGAAGAGCCCGCGCGCGATGCTCCACTACCGGCGTCACTCCGCGGCCACCGTCCGGCGCGTGTCGCGGGCCGTCCTCGCCACCCGCGACGAGGCGGAGCGAATGGCGCTGCTCACCGCGCTCAAGGGCGTAAGCGTCCCCACCGCCTCCGCCATCCTCACGCTGCTCGATCCCCGTCGCTACGGCGTGCTCGACATCCGCGTCTGGCAGCTCCTGCACGCCATCGGCGCAGTCCGCGCGCGGCCGGACGGGCGCGGCTTCGGGGTGTCCCACTGGCTCGAGTTCTTGACGCTGATCCGCGCGGAGGCGCGAGCCCTGGGCCTCACCGCCCGGGCGGTCGAGTGGATGCTGTTCGGCTACCACCAGACGGTGCAGACGGGCCGGCTCTACGAGCCGGTGGCGCGCCCGCGGCAGAGCGTGAGGGCCCCCGCCGCCCCGGCCAGGAAGAGGGGCGCGCCGAGCACCCAGCGCTGACGGCTCCTCGCCCGGGCGCGGTGCGTGGCCAGCACCAGCCGATCGCCCGCCGCGATCTCGCCGCGCCCGGCCAGAAATTGTCGGAGGCGCTCAAGCGTCTCCGGCGGGAGCGGGCGACGGCCCCACCGCGCGTCCTCATGGAGCGCGCGCAGGCGAGCCAGCTCGGTCTCGGCGGCCACGAGGGCGCGGCGGCTCTCGGCGTCCGCCTGGCGCTCGGCCGGCGTGAGGAAGAGCCGGCGCACGGCGGGGATGCCGGCCTCGAGCACATCGAGCCAGGGATGATCCATGGCGGGGAAGAGCAGCAGCAGCACACCGCCCAGTGCGATCGCCCCGCAGACAACGGTCCCGGCGCCGCGGAGTGCGCGCCACCCTTCGCGCCGCGCCGCCCCCGCGAGCGCGGCGGCGCCGCGGGCGAGCGCGGCGGCCGCCAGCACGGCGCCGAGGCAGGTGACGACGCTCGCCCCCGTGGGGAGATCCCATCGATACGCGGCGGCGAGCCCTCCTGCCGAGGCGAGCACACCCACCGTCCAGCCGACGGCCAGCCGCGCCCGGACCGACGCGACCACGAGCACCGCCAGCGCGGCGGGGATCACGAGATAGGCGAACACGAGCAGCACGCCGGCGAGGCGCACCGAGCTCGTGACCACGACGGCGAACGTGACGTAGAAGAGAGCGTCCCACGCCACGACGCGCCGGCCGCGGGCCCGCGCGCCGCCGGCGTCGAGCGAGATCTCGAGGAGCGGGCGGCGCACGAGCCAGTGGAGCGCGCCGAGCGCCGCGTACAGCGCGGCCACCGTGCCCACCTCGGTGGGCGTGACGGTGAGGATGCTGCCCACCAGGAGCTGCTTGATCTGCTCCGCGCCCTGCGGCGCGCGGTCGAGCGCGAGGATCGCGGCCGCCGCGGACACCACGTAGACGATCCCGATGATGGCCTCCTGGGGGAGGGCAACCCGGTGGGTGCGAGAGGCGGCAAGAAAGCCGGCGCCCGCTACCGCGAAGGTCAGCGCGTACCAGTAGGCGGCCGGGCTCTGGATCGCATGCCCCGCGAGGAACGCCGCCGTGATGCCGAGCGCGGCGACCTGGGCGAGCGCCAGGTCCACGAAGATGACGCCGCGGGCGAGGACGTGCAGTCCCAGGTAGACGTGGATTCCGGTGAGCACGAGGCAGGCGAGGAAGGGCAGGGCGAGGACGTCGAGCATGACGCGGAGCTCGGGCCTAGCGCGGGGCCGCCGCGGCGGCCTCGACGAGGCGGCGGATGTCGACGTCGAAGAGGGCCACGTAGTCGGCGGCTTCGGGATCCGCGCCTACCGAGGCGGGCAGCGTGACGACGCGAGCGCCGCCGCGCGCGGCGACCTGGCTCACCACCGCGGGATTCGACCAGGGCTCGTCGATCACCAGCCGCACCGCGCCGTCGCGCATGTGGGTGATCAAGGCGCCGAGCGATTGCGGGGAGGGGGGCACCCCCGGGCTGGGCTCGATGGCGGCCACGATGACGAGGCCGAAGCGGCGCGCGAAGTAGGGCCACGAGTCGTGCGCCACCACCACGCGGAGGCCGCGCAGCGGCGCGGCGTCCCGGGTCCAGCGAGCGAGGGCGGCGTCGAGACGCGCGAGGAAGCGCGCTCGATTGGCGGTGAAGACGGCCTGGTCCGCCGGCGCCACCCGCGCGAGACCGCCGAGGATGCTCGCGGTGATGATGCGGGCGTTCTCCGGGTCCAGCCAGTAATGGGTGTTGCCGAGTCCGTGGACGTGCCCCCCGCGCGCGGGCCGCGCCCGCACTGTCTCCGCGTCGAGGAGCTCGATTCCCGCGGAGACGTCGAGATCGCCCGCCGCGCCGCGGGCCAGCGCGGGATTGCCTGCGGTCTGGACGGCGCGAGCGAGCCAGGGCTCGTGGTCGAGCCCGATGCGCACGAGCAGGGCCGCCTCGCGGAGCCGCGCGAGCTGCCCCGGCTTCACCTCGACGGCGTGGGGGTCGTGAACGGCGGGGGTCAGGCTCTCCACGCGGACGCGGTCACCGCCCACCGCCTCCACCAGGTTCTTCAGATCGGTGGTGGTTGTGACCACAGAGAGCTCGCCGCCGCCCCACGCGGGGGCGGCGGCGAGCAGGACGACGGCGAGCAGCGCCGCGCGGCGCGCCACCGGCTACTTCTTGGCGAACACGCTCTTCGGGATCATGCAGTGCACGCCCTTGCGGACGTCCACGACCTGGCTGACCCGGCAGTCGCCGACCATCGACGTCAGCGCATAGGCCTCGTACCGGTCCAGCGGCACCAGCTTCTGCGCGGCCAGGAAGTCGACGGTCTCGTGCACTGCGGCGACCATCGCCTTGTTCAGGTCCTCGTCGAAGCCGGTCATGATCCAGTGCGTGCGCGTCTCGATGCGCGGCCACTCGAGCTTCATGTCCTTGCGCACGATGAGCTGCATGACGATCTCGCGATACGAGCACTCGAGCGCGGTCAGATTCACCTCGCCGTTGCCCTGGCGGCAGTGCGAGTCGCCCGTCCACACGAGCCCGCCCTTGAGGAAGATGGGAATGTAGATCGTGGAGCCTTCCTGCAGCTCGTTGATGTCCATGTTGGAGCCGTTCTTCCACGGCCGCAGCGTGGACACCGGCGCCATGGGATCGGTGGCGCCGCCCTTGCGAGGCGAGGGATCCTTGGGGTCGATGCCGACGGCGAGTGTGCCGGGGAAGGGCTGCAAGTCCACCGTGATGCCCGGCTTGAACTCGGCCTGCCGCTTGTCCCAGTCCAGGTAGAAGTACTTGAGATACCCGTTCGGCATCTCGGAGGCCAGCACGCCGATGGTGGGGAAGTCCTTGCCGGGCAGGCTGAAGTTGGTCCCGAAGGCCTTGGGCACGATCTTGAGAATGCGGATCTCCATCACGTCGCCGGGCTCGGCGCCGTTGACGTAGATGGGGCCGGTGAGGGAATGCGGGCCGCCGCCGGGGTTGGCGCGCCGCAGCGCGACGATCTCGTCCATGGTGGTGCCAGGGACGATCTTGTTGTGGGAATGCATCATGGTCTCGACGGCCACGGTGTCCCCGGAGTTCACGACGAGCTTGGGCGGCTCTTTGGGATCGAGCCAGCCCCACTGGGTGGTCTCGAGCGTCGCCGGAAGCACGTGGTAATTGCCGCCGGCGATCGGCACCGTGCGGTCGCGCTTCGATTCCTCGACCTGCTGGGCGGTGGCGTAGAGCCCCAGCGAGAGCAGGACGGCGGCGAGGGCGAGGCCGGCGACCATCCACCGGCGGTTCCGGAATCGGGCCATGACGGGCCTCCTTTCGCGTTCGGGTGCATGCCGCGCATCGCGACGCTGCGGAGCGGGCCGTGCCGGATTCTACCGCACGTCAGGTGTTTCCCATCAATGCCCGTCGGAGCTGGTCGAGGTGATCCGTGTCGTGGGCGGCGAGGAGGGCCGCGAACTGGGCCAGCGTGAGCGTCCCCCGGACGGGGTGGACGCCGCGCCGCTCCCAGTGCGCCGGGCTGAGATGGCCCAGGAAGGCGAGCGACTCCATCCGCCGGCGCCGGAACGTCTGGAGCGCTTCCGCGGTGTCGTTGCGCCGGTACTGACGGTCGTCCACCCAGCGCTCGGGCGCGCCGCCGTCGTCGTAACGGGGCTCGTCCCGGTCGAGCATGGCCTGGAAGAAGCCGAGGAAGGGCTCCTCGGTATCCCGCACGTGGCAGACGACTTCCTTCGCGCTCCAGGCATGGGCGGATGGCCGACGGGACAGGGCCGCGTCGTCCGCGCCCGCGATGGCCGCGGCGAGGTCGTCGGCGGCGCGCGCCAAGCGCGCCAGGGACTCCTCCACGCTGGGGCCTTTCTCCGGACTCACGGTGTCGGAAACCAGTTGATGGAAGAGGTGAGACTCCCGCGCGTAGAAGCCCTCGGTGTGGAACGAGTCCCCGAGCCCCAGCCCCGCGTAGTCGAGATGATGCCCCACCTCGTGGAGCAGTGTGCGGAGAAAGGTGCGGAACGCGACCACCCGGCGCTGCTTGGCGGTGCGCATCCAGAGCGTGATCAGCGGCGCCTTCCCGCTGCGGGGCTCCATTTCGTAGAGGCCATGGAGCTCGCCCCAGCGGGCGTGGGGCCGGGCGGCGAGCACCTGCACCCGGACCGGCGGCAGCCGCAACGCGCCGGCGAGCGCGCTCACGAGTTGCTGGGCGGCCGACTCGGTCGCCGTCCGCTCCTCGCCCGCGAGCGCGGCGGCCAGCGCGGCGACCCGCGGGCGCAGGGCCGCCGCGTTCGGCAGCGGCACGGCGCTGATGGCGTCGCTGCGGAGATAGATCGCCTGCTGCGCGCGATTGAGCCGCTTGAAGTAGGCGAAGGGCATTCCCTCGCCATCTTACGGCCCCCGGCTAGCGACCCGACCAGTTCGGCTTGCGCTTCTCGAGGAAGGCGCGGGCGCCTTCGAGACGATCCTCGGTGGTGCGGAGCAAGGTCGAGAGGTCCGCCTCCAGGCGAATGCCGTCGGCCAGCGGCAGGGCCATCCCGCCCACCACCGCTTCCTTGGCGTAGCGGAGGGCGATCGGAGCCTTCGCGGCGATGGTGCGCGCGAAGGTGGCGGCGGCGCCGGCGAGCTCCGCCGCCGGAATCACGCGCTCGACCAACCCGATGCGGAGGGCTTCCTCCGCGGGCACGCGCATGCCGGTGAGGATCATCTCGAGCGCCTTGCCGCGGCCGACGAGCCGAGGCAGCCGCTGGGTGCCGCCGCCGCCGGGGATGATGGCCAGGTTGATCTCGGTGAGGCCGAGCTGGGCATCGTCGGCGGCGATGCGGATGTCGCAGGCGAGCGCCAATTCGAGCCCGCCGCCGAAGGCGTAGCCGCGGATGGCGGCGATGATGGGCTGCGGACACCGGTCCATCGCCTGGCGGAAGTCGATGCGCCTGCGCTCCTCGCGGAACTGCGTGGGCACCAGCGGCTCGACGAACTCGCGGATGTCCGCCCCCGCCGAGAAGGCGCGCTCCCCCGCGCCCGTGACGAGGACCACCCGCACGGTATCGTCGGTGGCCAGGCGCGTGAAGACCTCGGTCAGCTCGCGGCGCATCGCGTTGTTCATGGCGTTGTGGACGTCGGGCCGGTCGAGCGTGACGGTCGCGACATGATCGGCCAGCTCGTAACGGATCGCCTCGTAGGTCATGGGGGCGCGCTCCCTCTCGGATTGCGTTGGCTCAATAGTTGGTGGAAGATCGGCGGGCTGCCGCGGCGACGCGGCGAGAAGGGGCGTCGGTATGAGGCTCGACCGGAGATCATTCGTTCGGCTCGTCGGAGCGGGGGCCGTCGTCTGGACCCACGGCGGCTGCGCGCAAGGACGCGTTCCGGGGCCGCGTGAGCCGAACTCGGTGACCAAGCGGCCGATCATCGGCTATCTCAGCGGCTGGTCGGCGGAGGAATCGCGGCCGATCGTCGCCGCGTTCCATCAGGGCTTGAAGGAAGCCGGCTACGTCCAGGGGATGAACGTCCTCGTGGAGTCCCGGTTCGCCGACGGCCAGCCCGACCGCATCCCGGAGCTGGCCAACGAGCTGGCGCGCCGCCCGGTGACCGTGGTCGTGACCACCGGGGGCGCGCAGTCCGCCGTCCGCGCCAAGCCGATGGTCCCGCCCATCATGCCGATCGTCTTCGCGATGAGCGAGGATCCCGTCAAGCTCGGCCTGATGACGAATCAGAGCCGCCCCGGCAACAACGTCACCGGCGTGCGTTTCATCATCGACGATCTGGGCGCGAAGGGGATCGAGATCGTCCACGAGCTCGTTCCCGGGGCGAGGGCGATCGGCTTCCTCGTCAACCCCGATGACCCCGACAGCGAGTCGCGCACGCGAGGAGCCCAGACCGCCGCGGATACGCGGGGGCTCAAGCTGGGCGTCGTCGGGGCGAGCACCGAGCGCGCGCTCGGCGCCGCCTTCGACACGCTCGTCCAGTCGCGCGTGGACGTGCTGCTGGTGGACGTCGCGCGGTCTCTGACCGAGCAGCGGCGTCGCATCACCGCCCTCGCCGCCCGGCATGCGCTTCCCACCGTGTATCCGTTCCGGGAGTTCGTGGACGCGGGCGGTCTTCTCTCCTACGGCATCAGCATCGCCGACGCGAACCGGCAGCTGGGCGTCTACACCACCCAGGTGCTTCGGGGCAGCCGACCGGGGGACATGCCGGTGATTCAGGCGACGAAGCACGAGCTCATCGTCAACCTGCGGGTGGCCCGGGTGCTGCGGCTGCCGGTGCCGAGGGCGATGCTGCTCCGCGCCGACGAGGTGCTCGAGTAGCCGGTCACGGGCCCGGCCGCTTGCCGCCCACGATCTGGCGGCGGCGGAGATCGGCAATCTCGTCGTCGCGGTAGCCGGCCTCGCGGAGCACGGCGTCGGTGTGCTGGCCCAGCGTGGGCGGCGGGCCGGCATCCTCGGCCTGCGTCTCCGAGAAGCGCAGCGGCTGGCCCATCAGTGACAGCGGCCCGATCTCGGGGTGGTCGTAGTGCACGACCATCTCGTGGTGTGTCACCGCCGGATCCTTCATGAAGTCGAGCATTGTCTGCGTCCCCGCGGCGGGGATGTCGTGCTCGGCGAGGATGCGCAGCCAGGCGTCGCGGGGTTTCGACGCAAACGTCTCTTCGAGCAGCGTCATGAGCTGGTCGCCGTTGTCGCGTCGGGCCAGCCAGGAGCCGAAGCGCGGATCGTCCGCCATCTCGGGGTGGCCGATCGCCTGGCAGAGCTTGCGCCAGAACGACTGGTTGCCGACGGCGAGGAACAGCCATTCGCCGTCCTGCGCCTGATAGATCCGGTAGGTGGGCGTTTCCTTGTAGACCCGCTCGAGGCCCGGATAGTCCACCACGCTCCCGGACTGCAGCGCCATCACCCCCTGCAGGAGCGAGGTGCGCACGTGCTGGCCGCGTCCCGTGCGCTCGCGCACGAACAGCGCGGCGAGGATGGCCTGACAGGAGAGCGCCGCGGTGTAGTAGTCGGTGACCGCGATGCGCATGTACTTTGGCGGGCCCCCGAACCCCTGCGTCGCCATCACGCCGCCCATGGCCTGGAGCAGGGGGTCGAAGCCGGGGCGCTCGCGATAGGGCCCATCGGGACCGAAGGCGGTCACCGACGAGTAGATGATGCGCGGGTTGATCGCGCGGAGGTCGTCGTAGCCCACGCCCAGGCGCTCCACCACGCCCGGCCGCATGTTCTCCATGGCCACGTCGGCAAGGCGGGCCAGGCGGTGCACGACGGCGCGCCCCTCCGGCTCCTTCAGGTTCACCGCCAGCGACCGCTTGCCGCGATTCCATCCGTAGAAGCCGGGCAGCTCGCGGAACGAGTCGCCCTCGAGGCCCTCCACCTTGATGACGTCGGCGCCGAGATCGGCCAGCATCATCGCCGCGTAGGACCCGGCAATGTACGACGTCAGGTCGACGACCGTGACATTGGCGAGCGGGCCGGAAGTCATGACGTCGCGGCGACGTGCCTGGCGATGAGCTCCCGGTGGTACTCGGCGTCGCCGAACTGCACTTCGAGCGACTTGGCGCGCTTGAAGTAGAGGTGGAGGTCGTACTCCCAGGTGAAGCCGATGCCCCCGTGCACCTGTATGGCCTCCCCGCACACCTTGCGCGCCGACTCGCTCACGTACGACTTGCAGATCGAGGCGGCGACGGCGGCGTCCTCCGCGCCCGCCTCCAGGGCCCACGCCGCGTAGTAGACCGCGGAGTGGCTGTTCTCCACCTCCATCAGCATCTCGGCGCACTTGTGGCGGATGGCCTGGAAGGTGCCGATGAGCTGGCCGAACTGCTCGCGCACCTTGGCGTACCCCACCGCCATGTCGAGCGCGCGGCGCGCCGCGCCCAGCATCTCCGCCGACGCGCACACCGCGGCCCGGCGCAGCGTGGATTCGAGGATGGGGGTGCCGCCGCCCGCCCCACCGACGAGGGCATCCGCGCCCACGCGTGCGCCGTCCAGGCGCAGCTCCGACCAGCGCGTGGTGAGATCCATGCCGGTGACGGGCTTGAGCGTGACGCCCGCGCCCTTGGGATCCACCAGGAACAGCGAAAGCCCCTCCGGCCCGCGTGCGGGAACGAGCACCGCGTTCGCCACGTGCGCCCAGGGCACGAAGCGCTTCACCCCGCTGAGCGCCCAGCCGTCGCCGGTCCGGGTGGCGGTGGTGATGACGCCCGCGGGATCAGCGTCGAGGCGATCCTCCTGGAGCGCGGCGCTGAGGCGGGCGCGGCCGGACGCGATGGCGGGCAGCCACTTTTCCTTCTGCGCCGGCGAGCCGCCGAGGAGAATCGGGACGCCGCCCAGCACCACGGTGGCGAGGAAGGGGCCGGGATACGCGGCGCGCCCCATCTCCTCGTGGATCAGCGCGAGCTCGACGAGGCCGAGCCCGGCGCCGCCGTATTGCTCCGGGAAGGGCAGGCCGAGCCAGCCGAGCTTGGCCATCTCGCCCCAGAGGGGCTCCCCGTAGCCCGTCGTGTCGTCCATCATGGCGCGCACGTGCTCGGGCTTGCACCGCTCGTCGAGGAGGGCGCGGGCGGAGTTCTTCAGGAGGACCTGGTCGTCGCTGAACGAGAAGTTCACCGGGTGCCTCCACGGTCCGCGCGGGATTCCTTGGGCAGGCCCAGGATGCGCTCCCCGATGACGTTCTTCTGGATCTCGGACGAGCCGGCGTAGATGGTGCCGGCGCGCGACCAGAGGAAGCCGTAGGCCCAGGTGCCCATCTCGCCGACCGCGGTATCGATCTCCAGCGCGAGCTCGGCGGGCGCGCCGTCGGTGAGCTGACCGTAGGCGCCGAGGATCTCCTGCGCCACCTCCATGAAGCGCTTCTCGAACTCCGAGTAGGAGAGCTTGGTGAGCGATCCCCCCGCGCCGGGATGCTCGCCCTTCTCCAGCTGGGTGAGCACGCGGAGGGCGTTGTAGCGCTCGACCTCGAGGTCCGCCCAAATCTTGGCGAGCCGCTGACGCACCGTCGGGCTCTCGATGAGCGGCCGCCCGCTGCGCGTGAGCTTCTTCGCCGCGCCGACCAGGCGGTGATACTGCGCGGCATAGCCGGAGATGCGCGCCAGCGAGCGCCCGCCGCGCTCGTAGCCCAGTGTGGTATTGGCGATGGCCCAGCCCTCGCCGAGCTTGCCGATCTGGTTCTCCTTCTCCACGCGCGCGTTCGTCATGAAGACTTCGCAGAACTCCGCCGAGCCCGTGATCTGCTTGAGCGGCCGCACCTCGACGCCGGGCTGGCGCATGCTCATGAGGAAGCACGTGATGCCCTTGTGCTTCGGCGCCTTGGAGTCGGTGCGCGCCAGGAGGAGACCCCAGTCCGCCACCTTCCCGCCGCTGGTCCAGATCTTCTGCCCATTGACCACGAAGTGGTCGGCCTTGTCCTCGGCGCTGGTCTTGAGAGAGGCCAGATCGGAGCCGGAGTTCGGCTCGGAGTAGAGCTGGCACCACATCTCCTCGGCGGTGAGGATCTTCTGGAGGTACCGCTTCTTCTGCCATTCGTTGCCGTGGACCACGATGGTGGGGCCGACGATGCCGAGGCCGAGCCCGTTGGTGGGGGCCGGTGCGGCCGCCCGCGCCATCTCATCGGCGACGATGGCCTGCTCCATGGGGCGGGCGCCCTGGCCGCCGTACTCCTTGGGCCAGCCCATGCCGAGGAAGCCGCCCTCGTAGAGCGTGCGGTGCCAGATCTTCCGTTCTTCCAGCGTGCGAGGCGGGGAGGACGGCAGGTGCTGCTCGAGCCACGTCCGCACGTGCTTGCGATATGCGACGTCCTCGGGAGAGTAGTTGAGATCCATGGCGAGCGCCTCCTCGGTCGGCGGGTACGCCCGTTTCTTAGCATGGGGCCCGAGGTCGGTCAACACGGGGCGGACCACGCTATACTGGCACCCATGAAAGCCATCATCGTCGCGCTCGTGGTGCTGCTGGTGGTCGTGGGCGGCCTCTTCATGTGGGGCGTGGGGGTGAACAACCGGCTGGTGGGGGCCGAGCAGGGTGTCAATGCGGCCTGGGCGCAGGTGCAGACGGTGTATCAGCGGCGCGCCGACCTCATCCCGAACCTCGTCGAGACGGTGAAGGGCTTCGCCGCCCAGGAGCGCACCGTGCTCGAAGAGGTCACGCGCGCGCGCGCGAGCGCGTCCCAGATGACCCTCACGCCCGAGATGCTCAACGACCCCAACGCGCTCCGGAAGTTCCAGGAGGCGCAGGCCCAGCTGGGCGGCGCGCTGTCGCGGCTGCTCGTCACCGTGGAGCGCTACCCCGAGCTCAAGTCGAACCAGAACTTCCTCGCGCTGCAGAGCCAGCTCGAGGGGACGGAGAACCGGATCGCCGTCGAGCGCCGTCGGTACAACGAAGTGGTGCAGGGCTACAACACCCAGATTCGCCTCTTCCCCGCCAGCCTCGTCGCCGCCTTCCGCGGCTTCAAGGAAAAGGCCTACTTCGAAGCCGCCCCGGGCAGCGAGACCGCGCCCAAGGTCAAGTTCTAGCCCGCGGCCCGCGGAGGCTACCGGTGCGCCCGATCCACATGGCGCTCGCGCTCGCCCTCGCCGTCGCCGCGCTGTCCGCGACGGTGGCCCTGGGCCTCACCGTCCCCGCCGCGCCCACCCGGCGCATCAACGACTACGCGGGCGCGCTGAGTCTCGCGGAGCGCGACCGCCTCGAGGCCAAGCTCGCCGAGCGCGAGCGGACCAGCCAGAACCAGGTCGTCGTGGCGATCTTCCGCTCGCTCGAGGGTGAGAGCCTCGAGGACTTCTCCATCCGGCTCGCCGAGCGCTGGAAGATCGGGCAGAAGGGGCTCGACAACGGCGTCATCCTCCTCATCTTCCTCGAGGACCGGAAGTTGCGCCTCGAGGTGGGCTATGGGCTCGAGCCCACCCTGACCGACGCGGTGGCCTCGTCGATCATCAACACCGTCATCGTGCCCCGCTTCCGCGAGCGGCAGATCACCGGCGGCATCGACGCCGGGCTCGACGCCATCGACGCCGCCATCCGCGGGGAGTTCCGCGTCGAGGGGCGCCGCGAGCCTCGGCGCGACCGCGACCGCGTTCCCGCGTTCGTCCCGCTCCTCTTCGTCGTCCTCGTGATCGTGGGCATGGTCATGGCCGCGCAGCGCAACGCCGCCTACGCGCGCCGTCACGGCTGGACCGGCGGCTCCCGCGGCTGGGGCGGTCCCTACTATGGCGGCGGCGGCTTCGGGGGCGGCGGCTTCTCGGGGGGCGGATCGTCCGGCGGCGGCTTCAGTGGCGGGGGCGGGTCCTTCGGCGGCGGCGGCTCGAGCGGAAGCTGGTAGCGGCCATGGCGCGACATCCACGATGGCTCAGAGGGTTCGCGTCGCATGCCGATCTCGACGCGGTGGCAGACGCGGTCGCCCACGCCGAGCGCGGCACCGCCGCCGAGATCCGCGTCCATCTGGATCACCGCTGCGCCGGAGACGCGATGGCGCGGGCGATCGAGATCTTCGAGCGTCTTCGCATGCACCAGACCGCGGAGCGCGCGGGCGTGCTCCTCTACCTGGCGGTAGGCGACCGGAAGGTGGCGGTTATCGGCGACACGGGGATTCACCAGCGGGTGGGCCAGGGCTACTGGGACGAGCTCGTGGCGCGGGTCATCGAACATCTGCGCGAGGGCCGGCCTCGCGAGGGGCTGGTCGGCGCGGTTGCCGCGCTCGGCGCCGCGCTCTCGACGCATTTCCCCCGGCGGCGTGACGACCGCAACGAGCTATCCGATCGCGTGAGCCTCGAGGACGGGGGCGGCTGATCCGGCCCGGCGCCGCCGTGCTATGCTCCCCACGCCATGACGAAAGCCGAGCTGCCCACGCCCGCGCTCCTCCTCGATCTCGACCGCTTCGAGCGCAACGTCCAGAAGATGGCCACCCATGTGAAGACGGTGGGAAAAAAGCTGCGCCCTCACGCGAAGACGCACAAGTGCCCGGAGATCGCGCGCCGTCAGATCGCGGCCGGGGCGGTGGGCGTGTGCGTGGCCAAGGTGGCGGAGGCGGAGGTGATGGCGGCGGCGGGGGTCCGCAATCTCCTCATCACCACCGAGGTGGTGGGGGCGGAGAAGATCGGACGCCTGCTCAAGGTGCTCGACCGCAATCCGGAGACGCTCGCGGTGGTGGACAACGCCGACAACATCCGCGAGCTGGCCGCGGCGATGAGCCGCGCGGGCAAGGTGCTGAACGTGCTCGTGGACGTGGAGGTCGGCGGCCGCCGCACCGGGGCCGAGCCGGGCGAGCCCGCGCTGCACCTCGGCAAGCTCGTGGCCAACGAGCGCGTGTTGAACCTCCGCGGGCTCCAGGGCTACGCCGGGCACTGCGCGCACGTGGTCGGCTGGGCGGCGCGGCGCAAGGCGTCGCACAAGTGGATGAAGCGGCTCATGAAGACCCGCGATCTCTTCGAGAAGCACGGGCTGCCGACCGAGATCGTGACCGGCGGGTCCACCGGTACGTTCGACATCGACCCCGAGCTGCCGGGGCTCACCGAGCTCCAATCCGGGTCCTACTGCGTGATGGACATCGACTACCGCCGCATCGGCGCCAAGGGCGGCAAGATCAACGATCAGTTCGAGACCGCCCTCACCGTGCTGACCACGGTGGTGAGCCGCCCGAGCGCCGAGCTGGCCATCGTCGACGGCGGCTTCAAGGCGTTCTCGACGGACCGTCCGTTCCCGCCGGAGACGGTGGAGTGGCCGGGTCTCGAGTTCACGTGGGCGGGGGACGAGCACGGCCGCCTCACCATCGTGGACCCCGACCGCGCGCCCCGCCTCGGCGACCGCATCGAGTTCTTCCCGCCGCACTGCGATCCCACCTTCAACCTCTACGACCAGCTCTACGCGATGCGCGGGGACAAGGTCGAGGCGGTCTGGGAGATCGCCGGGCGCGGCAAGAGCCAGTAGCGGCGGGCGGGCATGCGCCGGGCCCTGCTCATCAGCATCGACGGCTTCGCGGGCTTTTACTGGGACGACCCCGCGCTGCGGATCCCGATCTTGCGGCAGCTCGCTGCGCGCGGCGTCGTGTCGGCGAGCATGCAGGCGGTGTTTCCCAGCACCACCTGGCCCACCCACGTGAGCCTGGTCACCGGCGTGCGGCCGCGCACGCACGGGGTGGTGGGCAACCACATCCTGGATCGGGCCACCGGGGTCAGCCAGGATCTCACCGGCGACCCCGTGTACGACGCGCGCGCCATCCTGCGCGCGCCGACCCTCTACGACCACGCCCATGCGACGGGACGCAGCACTGCCGCGGTGGACTGGCCATGCACGCGCCACGCCGACACGCTCGACTGGAACCTGCCCTTCTTCAAGGACCAGCGCGTGTTCGAGGCCCACACCGCGCGGGCAGTGTGGCAGGAGCTGGGGGCGCTCGGCTATCCCATGGACCGGCAGGGGGAGTGGGCGCTCTTGCCCAAGCGCTTCCTCAAGGACGCGATGGTGGCGGACGTGGCCGCGCACCTCGTCCGGGGGCGGCGGCCCGAGCTGCTGTTGCTGCACTTTCTCTGCGCGGACAGCCACCAGCACCTCTTCGGGCCGCGCTCGCCCGAGGCGCGCTGGGCCATCGAGTACATCGACGGCCTGATCGGTCAGGTGCTCGCCGCGCTCCCCGCCGGCGCGCTCGACCGCGACACCGTCGTGTTCGTCGTGTCGGACCACGGCTTCTTGCCCGCGGAGCGCGAGATCCGGGTGAACGTGCACCTTCGCCGCCGCGGCCTGCTCGCGGTGGACGGCGAGGGGCGCGTCGCGAGCGCCGAGGCGCGGCTCGTGATGAATCACGGCGCCGGCTACGTCTACCTCGCGGGAGACGGCGACCGCGCGCGGCTGGCTCGCGACCTCGCGCGCGAGCTGGCCGGCCTCGAGGGCGTGGCGGGCGCGTGGCCCGCGGAGGACTACGAGGGGCTCGGCCTGGCCGCGCCCCACGAGAACGCGCTGGCCGGCGACCTGGTGCTCGACGCGGCGCCGGGCTACTGCTTCGGCGATGAGGCGCGCGGGGACGATCTCCTCGCGCCGCCGCGCTATCGCGGCACCCACGGTCAGCGGCCGGAGCATCCCGACAACGCCGCCTTCTTCCTCGCGGCGGGGGCGGGCGTGCGGCGCGCGGGGGCGCTCGGGCCCATCACGAGCCGGGACGTGGCGCCCACGCTCGCGTCGCTGCTGGGGCTCGAGATGGGGCCGGTGGAGGGACGCCGCCTCGACGAGGCGCTCGCCTAGGCCTGGACGGGCTCTATCACCGCCGCGTTCGCGCGGTCGGCGGGCGTGGCCTCCTCCCAGTGTCGGTCCCAGTAGGAGGTGAAGACCGCCCACACGTCCTCGTGGGTACGGCACTCGAAGAGGCGGCGGCGGCAATCGGTCGCGTGCCCCAGCCCCTCCGTGTACCAGGCCAGGTGCTTCTGCATCTGCACGAGCGCGTACTTCTCGCGGAAGTGTTCGCGAATCAGCGCGCAGTGCCGCGCGATCACGGCGATCTTGTAGTCGCGCTTGCCCTCGGGCGAGAGCGCGTCGAAGCTCTCGCTGAAGATCCACGGGCGTCCCAGCGCCCCGCGTCCGACCATCACGGAGACACAGCCGGTCTCCGCCGCCATCCGGCGCGCGTCGGCCATCGAGCGCACGTCCCCGTTGCCGGTGACGGGGATGGACACCGCGCCCACCACGTCCGCGATGATCTCCCACGGCGCCCGTCCGGTATGACGCTGCGCGCGGGTGCGTGGGTGGACGGTGATCGCGTGCACGCCCTCCGACTCGGCCATCTGCGCGACCTCGACCGCATTGAGGTGCTCGTCGTCCCAGCCGCCCCGGATCTTCACGGTGAGGGGCACCGACAGCACCTTGCGCATCGCCCGCAGGATACGGCCCGTCGCGGCGAGGTCGCGCATGAGGGCGGCGCCCTTTCCCTTGCCGGTGATGCGGGGCATGGGGCAGCCCATGTTGAGATCGACGAGATCGGTCCCCAGGCCCTGCAGCTTGTCGGCGGCGCGGCTCAGCAGCTCGGGATCCTTGCCGAGGAGCTGCATGGCGAGCGGCCGCTCCTCGGGGAAATAGGCGGCGATGTCGTTGGCGTGCGGATGGTTGGTGAGGAGCGCCGCCGCGTCCATCTCCTCGGTGGTGGTGAGCCCGCTCCCGCACTCCTTCACGATGAGCCGGAACGGCGCATTGGTGATCCCCGCCATGGGGGCCATGCGCGCGAGCGTGGGGATCTCGACCGCGCCGATTTTCATGATGGCTTCAGTATACCGGCAGCGGCGTCATCGGCCGTATCGGCGCGGAGTGGGGGCCCGTGGCGGCGGCTGCTGTTTCCCCATCTCGCGCTCGGTGCTGTAGGCGGGACCCGTGGACGACGTCGGGGCGGAACGCGTTGCGTTCTCCTGCTTCGCGCGCTGGCCGCGCTCGATGAACGCCGCGATCTCTCGGTTGAGCGTGTCGACGTCGTCGGGGATCGCCCCCGAGGCGGCCATGTGGCCGGTCACTGACGCCGGGTTGATCTGCACCGCGCGCGAGGAGGGGATGTAGCGGAAGGCATCCCGAGCCTCCCACTCCGGGTTGAGCAGATCCTTGATGCCGGTGAGGATCAGCACGCTCGACTTGATCGCGCGCAGGGTCTTGAACATGTCGCCGTTACGCTCGGGCCCGGCGCTGATGTCGTGCTGCTCGTAGGCCCAGGTCTGGTAGATCCAGTCATTGGCGTCGAACGCGAGCACGAGCGCGTCCTCCTGCGCCTTGAGCCAGGGGAGCACGTCCGGGCCCTGGGGGAACTGGGCGTTGAGCTGCTCGGGCGTACGCGAGGCCAGGATGGTCACGATGTCCCGCCAGAGCCGGATGCCCGCCTCGGGCGGGCTCGTGTACTCGCCCCCCTGCCACGCCGGATCGAGCATGATCGCCTTGCGGCTCGCCTCGAGCACCGTCACCGTCCATGCGGGCGTCCGCAGGAGCGGCGTCATGGCGATGAGCTGATCGGCGAAGTCCGGATAGCTCACCCCCCACTGCAAGGCCTGCATGCCGCCCATGGACGCGCCCACCACCGCGATCACGTGCTTCACCCCGAGGTGCTCGGTGAGGAGCCGGTGCTGGGACTGGACCATGTCGCGGATGGCGAAGCGGGGGAACTTCATGTGGGGCTGCGCGGTGCTGTTCGAGGGCGAGGTGGTGAGCCCGTTGCCGATCGCGTCCACCGCGACCACGAAAAACTTGTCGGGGTCCAGGGCCTTGCCGGGGCCGATGAGGAAATCGAGCCGATGATGGTTGCCGCCGATCGCGGTGAGCACGAGGATCGCGTTCGACTGGGTGGGATCGAGCGTGCCGTGCGTGACGTAGGAGACCGCGAAGTCCTTGATCACCTCGCCGCTTTCGAGCGTGAGGTCGCCCATGGCGTAGCGCTGATGGGGCGGGTCGGTGTCCTTGTGCGCGAGACCGGGCGAGGGGGCCAGCAGGACGGCGGCCAGGCCGACGACGACGAGCATCGGGCGCATAGGGCCTCCTTCAGGCGTGGGGCGGTGGCGGGAGGGCGCCGATGGGCGCCCAGTCGCGCGGCGCCGGACCCGGATCGGCGCACCGCTCGAGATCGAAGCTCTGCGACACGGGATCGCCGCTGTTGGTCCAGCGTGGCAACGGCCCGGTGAGGCGGAGGCGGGCGGTTGCCGGATAGAACGCGTACACGAGATCCCCGCCGACCACGCTGGCGGAGGCGCGGGCGAAGCCGGAGGGCACGGGGATGAGCGGGACCGGCCACTTGAAGGTCAGGATGCCGGCGGCGCCGGCGGCGTCGCGCGACTCGCGGAACTGGCCGCTGATGGCCTCGCCGTCGAGGCCCCAGCCGACCACGCGGCCGTTGACGCCAGCGCCGCTGATCACGATTTTGCAGTCCGCACCCCAGCGGCCGACGAGCTGACGGGCAACGTCGCTCGGCGGGATGAGGCTGAGCGAGGCGCCGCGCCGCTCGAGCGAGTCGATGGAGGCGCAGCCCGCGACGAGTCCCGCGGCGAGGAGGAGCAGCGCCGCCCGCGCCCTCACGCGGCGGCTACTCCCACGCGGGCACGAGCGCGCCGCCGGCGTCCCGACGCTGCGGCGCCCAGGCGAGCGTCACCAGCTTCACCGCGATGTTCGCCTTGGTGGGTTTGAGCGAGCGGGGCTCGAGCGGCTGCTGGGCGGGATCCATCTGCGCCGCCACCGCGTCCGACTCCCGCTTGAACTCCGCGTCGAGATCGGCGAGCTGCTGCTGCAGGCTCGCCACGCTTTCCTTGGCCCGCGAGACGTCCTGCGCCTCCTTCATCGCGCGCCCCGCCCCCCGCGCCGCGGTGGTTGCGCGGCCCAGGGTGGTGGCGTTCACCGCCTTGCGACCGAGAAATGCGCCCAGCAGCGTGGCGCCCACCGAGATCGCGACCTGGAGTCCCTGCTGCGTGGCCTGACCCGACTCGCGCTCCACCGCCTGCTGGGCGCGCCGGACCTTGTCCTGGAGCGCGGCGATCTTCGGCGCGTACTTCTGGCGGAGGCCCTCCGCGGCGGCGTCGCGCGCCTCGCGCGCGCCGTGCTGGATCCGCGCGCGGAACTCGGCCTCGGACTCGCCGGGGCGCGAGACCGCCTTCACCGCCGGACAGGCGAGGAGCTCGAGGGTCCGCGTGCGGAACAGCCACCCCGCGAAGTCGCGGCTCCAGTCGGCGTAGCTCTTCTTCTTGGTGGCGATGCCGGGCAGCTCGGCGAACTGCGCGCCGGCCGCCGGCTCGGCCTCGAGGTCGGCCAAGGCGAGGCTCGCCTCGCGCGCCTGCTCCCAGTCCACCGGCACCGCGCCCCCGCCGATCGGCGCGAGCACGCTCACGTCCTGGCTCACGTCGATCCCGCGCTTGGCGTCGGTGAAGCGGACCTGGGCCGCGCCCAGGAGCATGGGCACGTAGACGAGCGCGCCGGCCGCGCCGCGCACGGGGAGGAACTGCTGCGGGATGTCCGGCGGGAGCACCGGGCGCGCCGACGCCGCGGTCACGGGCGCGGCAGGAGTCGAGGCCAGGGGCGCCGCCGCGGCGGCAGGACCCCTCGCCCCGGGCGGCGCTTCGGCGGGCCGCGCGGTCGCGCGCGCCGCCGCCGTCGCGCCGCCGCGGCGGTCGGCCATCAGCGTCCGGATCTGATCACGCGTGAGGGGGCCGCGGAGATACGACATGACCCAGCGCGTCTCGAAGACGACCGGCGCGTCCTCGTGGACGTTGTTCATGAGGAAGATCCGGTTGCCGAGCCCCGCGATGGTCTCCTCCATCTTGCCACGGTCGAAGCGGCCACCCGCGCCCGCCGCCGCGCCCTCGAGCCCGTCCAGCACGCGCGCCTTGTCACGATCGGTCTGCAGGCGCCCGATGAGCCACGTCCCCGCGTTCGAGAGCCCCTTGTAGTCGAGGTCCACCGGGTTCTGGGTGGCGAGCACGACCCCGACGCCGAACGCGCGCGCCTGCTTGAGCAGGGTGAGCAGCGGCTGCTTGGACGGCGGGTTCGCCACCGGCGGGAAGTAGCCGAAGATCTCGTCCATGTAGACGAGGGCGCGCAGGCTCGTGGTGCCGGACTGATTGCGCATCCAGCCCAGCGTCTGGTTCAGCAGCAGCGAGACGAAGAACATGCGCTCGGCGTCGCCCAGGTGCGCGATGGAGAAGATCGCGACGCGGGGCTTGCCTTGCTGCGTGAAGAGCAGGGTCTGGACGTCGAGCGGCTCGCCCTCCATCCACGCCGTGAAGCCGGAGGCGGCGAGAAGATTGTTGAGGGTCATGGCGAGCGCGAAGCGGTCCCTGGCCGGGAAGAAGGCATCCACGTCGAGCAGGCCCACGCGCTTGACCGGTGGGGACTGGATCTGCTGGATGAGCCCGGCGAGATCGAGATCGCGCCCCTCCGCCCACGCGGTGCGGAGGATGGTGGAGATCAGGATGTGCTCGCGGCTCTTCACCGGATCGGCCTCGACCCCGACCAGGCCGAACAGGCTCGTCACCGTGGTGCTGATCCGCTCGCCGAGGGCCTCCGCGTCCTGCTGCACGGCGCTCGGCGGCGCCGCGAAGGACTTGAGGATCGACACCGGGATCCCCGCGTTGCTGCCCGGCGTGTAGATGGCGAAGTCCGCGGCTTCGCGGAGCCGCCGGATGCGTGCGCCGTCCTCGCCCCAGGCCGCGAGCCCCTTGGTCCAGAGCGCCGCCTGCTGCTCGGCGAAGGCATCCGGCGTCACGCCCTTTCGGCGCGCATCGTCCTCGTCGATCCAGGGGCGGAAGTCGGCGGGCCGAAGCTCCGGGAAGGTGAGGAGGAGATTGCCGAGATCGCCCTTGGGATCGATGACCAGGGCGGGGATGCCGTCGATCGCGGCCTCCTCGAGCAGCGCCAGGCAGAGGCCGGTCTTGCCGCTGCCCGTCATGCCCACACAGACCGCGTGGGTAACGAGGTCCTTGGCGTCGTAGAGCAGCAGGCCTCCCGCGGGCTGCTTCGTGCCGAGATCGTACGGCCGCCCGAGGTAGAACACGCCGAGCTTCTCGAAGTCGGCCGGGGTGGCGAGGGCGGGAGTGGGCGCGGCGGATGTGGAGGAGCTCGACGCGCCCGCGGCCGCCGTCGCCGAGGCTGCCGCCGCCCTGCTGCCCTTGCCGCCCTTGGCGCTCTTGCTCATACCGTCCGCTTGTAGGCGACGCCCCCCTTCATGATCATGAGCACGTTGTCCTGGTTCTGGAAGAGGCGGAGGTCCTTGAGGGGATTGCCCTTGAGGACGAGGAGATCGGCGTACTTCCCGGCCTCCACCGAGCCGATGTCCGACTCCATCTTGAAGATCTGCGCGTTCACCTGCGTCGCGGAGAGCAACACTTCCATCGGCTTCATGACCTGCGCCTTCAGCTCGAATTCCACCGTTCGCTGGGACTGCATGTCGCCGAGGAGATCCGAGCCCGAGCCGATCTTGCAGCCGGCTCGATACGCATGGGTCAGGCCCTCGACGCTGCGCTCGCGGGCGATGTTGATTTTCTGGATCTGGTGATCGCCGATTCCGTAGTTCTTGCCCTCGCGGTAGATGGCCTCGTAGGTGACCATGGTCGGCACGAGGAACGCGCCCGCCTTCTTGATGGCCTGCGCCCCCGCCGCGTCCAGGAGATTGCCGTGCTCGATGCAGCGCACGCCCGCGGTCACCGCGTTGCGGATGGCCGCGCCGGAGTAGGCGTGGGCGAGGACGTACTTGCCCACCGCGTTCGCTTCCTCGACCGCCGCCTTCATCTCGTCGACGGTGTACTGCGTGGTGTCGAGCTCGTCGCCCGGTGACATCGCACCGCCCGAGGCCATGATCTTGATCTGGTCCACGTCGTGGCGGATCTGCTCCCGCGCCGCCTTGCGCACCTCATCCGCCCCGTCGGCGATGATGCCCGCCATGCCCACGCAGCACTCGACCGGCGCGATCCACTCGGCACGGCGGCGCTTGTCGGCATGGCCGCCGGTCTGCGAGAGCGGGCGCCCCGACACGAGCAGGCGCGGACCAGGGTAGAGCCCGGAGGACACCGCCTCCCGAAAGCCGTAGTCGGCGCCGCCCGCATCGCGCACGGTCGTGAAGCCCTGCATCAGGCACTGCTCGATCCGGCGCATCGCCTTGGCGGCGATGAGACTCGGGGGGCTGTTGCGATGCTGCTCGGGGATGTTGGCGTCCACCGCGCACATGTGCACATGGGCGTCAGTGAGTCCGGGCATGAGCGTCTTGCCCTTGCAGTTGATGGTGTCCACGCGGCCCTTGAGCGGGCCGACCTTGCCGGACCGAATGACGTCCTTGATCCGCTCCCCTTCCACGACGACGGCGGCGCCGTCCACGGGATCCTTGCCGGTGCAGTCGATCAGGAGGGCATTGGTGAAGACGGTGATCCCAGCCATGAGGCCTCCTCGGCGGCGCGACGTCTGGCAGCGGGCGGATTCTAGCAAGATTTCCAGGCGCTTGCTTCAGGCGTCCTGCCCTGGACTCGGCGCGTTGACGGGCAAAGGTCCGCGAGCCCACCGGCTCTTGCGACGCGTCAAGTCGCTGAAAGATGAGGCACTATCGAGATGGCACGGCCCATGCCCCTCGAGGGGGAGAGGGCGCCAGCTGGCGCCGGGGAGGGGACGATGCAGATCGACACGTGGTACGACCTGGCCGTCCGCGAGCTCAGCGAGCTGACCGATCACGCCAAGGAGATGCTCAGCGAGGCCGAGAAGGCCGCGCAGGCGGCGAAGGACGCCGCCGCGAGCGCCCCGGTCGACGACAGGCCGGCCCAGCCTCCCGTCGCCGTCTGATCGGGCTCCTTCAGGGAAGCGGGGCGGCGGAAGCCGGCCGAGCCGGCCCGCCGCCCCGTGTGCTTACTGGTCGACTAGCGCGCGAGCACCTTCGCTTCGTACATCCAGACTTTCTCGTCGGCCCGCGGCGTCCACTCGATCCAGGGCGCCACGCCGTAGAGATCGTGCTGCTGCCAGAGGAACACCCACGGCACTTCCTCGTGCACGAGCTGCTGCAGCTCGGCCCAGGCCTCCAGCCGCTTCCTCGGATCGACGATGGTGACGGCCTGGGCGATCTTCGCGTCGATGGTCGCATTGTTGCCGAAGCCCGAATAGGTCGGCTTGGCCTGGAAGAGCTGCTCGATGGTGCCCTGCCCGTCGAGCGCGGGGCCCCAGCCCAGGAAGAACATGTCGCCGGTGGTGCGATTCTTGATCTTGTCCAGATGCGTGCCCCACTCGTTCACCACGATGTTGACCTTGATGCCGAGGCGGCCGAGCTGAGAGGCGATGGCGAGCGAGACGTCCTTGTCGAGCGGGTAGCGCCCCGACGGCGTGTCCAGGGTGAGCTGGAGCTTGGTCGGGTCCACGCCGGCCTCCTTGAAGAGGGCTTGGGCGCGCGCGGGATCGTACTTGATGCACTCGACCTTGGGCGAGTAGTCCACGTTGAGCGGCGCCAGCGGCCCGCACATCTTGGTGGCGCGCCCGCGCAGCACCTGGGTGATGAGCTCGTCCACGTTGACCGCGTGGTGGATGGCCTTCCGCACCTTGAGGTCCTGCATGGGCCCGGGCTTGAGGTTCACCAGGGCGAGGTAGTTGATGCGCGAGGACACCGTGGAGCGCACCTTGGCCTTGCCGCTCTTGTCCACCTGCTCGACGTTGAGCGGGGGCACGTCCTTCATGATGTCGATCTCGCCGGCGAGGAGCGCGGCGAGCCGGGCGCTGAACTCGGGGATATAGCGGAAGGTCACGCGGCTGAGATCCGCCGGTCCCTGCCAGTAGTCGGGATTGCGCTAGAGCACGAGCTTCTCGTCGCGGACCCACTGCACGAACTTGAAGGGCCCGGTGCCGATGGGCTTGGCGGCGAGCGCCTGCACGCCCTGCTCCTTGAGGGCCTTCGGGGGCATGGGCAGGAAGTCGGTGGCGGCCATCCGGTCGATGAGGCCCGGCCAGGGCTTGTCGGTGATGAAGCGCACCGTGTAGTCATTGACGATCTGGACATCCTTCACCTGGGCCCAGCGCGGCGCGTAGTGCGTCTTGCTGGCGGGGTCCTTGATGTAATCCATCGTGGCCTTCACCGACTGGGCGTTGAAGGGCTCGCCGTTGTGGAACTTCACCCCCTGCTTGAGCGTGAATTCCCAGGTGGTGTCGTTGACGATCTTCCACCCGGTGGCAAGCATGGGCGCGGGCTTGTAGGTCTTGGCGTCGCGGTCTACCAGCCGGTCGTACATGTGCTCGACCTGATCATTCGTGGTCCAGTCCACGATGGTGTTGGGGAGCAGGGACCGTGGCTCGGCCGCGAACGCCACCACCACTTCCTTCGCCTTGGCGCGGTCCTGCGCGGGCGCCGGCGCAGGCTGAGCGAGGATGGCGGCCAGGACCACGAGGGCCGCGATGCGGATCCGGGGAATCACCATGAAGGCCTCCTCTGAGGTTCGCGCCGTCAGGCGCGGAATTTCGGGTCGAGCACGTCGCGCAGCCAGTCCCCGACGAGATTGATGCCGAGCGCGGTCAGGGCGAGGGCCGCGCCGGGGAAGGCGGCCAGCCACCAGGCGACGTAGAGATAGTCGCGGCTCTCCGAGAGCATGCTGCCCCAGGCCGGCGTCGGGGGCTGCACGCCGAAGCCCAGGAACGAGATCGCCGCCTCCGCCACGATGAACTGCGAGAACTGGAGGCTCGCGACCACCAAGATGGAGGGAAGCACGTTGGGCAGCACGTGCCGGAACAGGATGCGGCCCCGACCCAACCCCAGCGCCGCCGCCGCCTGCACGTACTCGCGCTGCTTCACCGACAGAACCTCCCCACGGACCACGCGAGCATACACGACCCATCCCGCGGCAGCCAGGCTGATGATGATGTTCCGCAGGCCTAGTCCCACGATGGCGTTGATGGTCAGGGCGAGGAAGATGAGGGGGAAGGACAACTGCACGTCCACCAGGCGCATGAGCACCGTCCCCGGCCACCCGCCGAAGTAGCCGGCGAGGAGCCCGAGGAGGCCGCCCACCGCGGCGGTGATCGTCACCACGCAGATCCCGATGAACAGCGCGATGCGCGCCCCGTAGAGCACGCGCGAGAAGAGGTCGCGACCGAGCTGATCGGTGCCCCACGGGTGCCCCGCGGTGCCCGGGGGCTTCAGGCTCTGGGCGAAGTCGCCCACCACGGGATCGTGGGGCGCCAGGAGCGGCGCGGCCAGCGCGACCACGATGGCCACGCCGGCCAGCGCGAGGCCGAGCAGGCCGAGGCCGTTGCGCCGCGCGCGCTCGAGCAGGCGCCGCGCGTTCACGCGGGCCTCGACGTGCGCGGGTCGATCCAGCCGTAGATCACGTCCACGAGGAAGTTGATCAGGGTGTAGGTCAGCGAGATCACGAACACCGCGGCGAGCACCACGGGGAAGTCGCGGTTGAGCAGGGCCTGCACGGTGAGGCGGCCCACCCCCGGCCACGCGAAGATGGTCTCGGTGATGACGGCGCCGCCCAGGAGCTGGCCCGTCTCGAGGCCGGCCAGCGTGATGATGGGAATGGCTGCGTTCTTCAGCGTGTGCTTCGCCACCACGATCAGCTCGGCGAGACCCTTGGCGCGCGCGGTGAGAATGAAGTCCTCGCCGAGCACGTCGAGCACCGACGAGCGGGTGAGGCGCGCGATGCGCGCGGCGTAGAAGCTGGCGAGCACGATCACCGGCATCACGTAGTGGGCGACCCCGCCGGTGCCGCCGGTCGGCAGCCAGCCGAGACGTACCGAGAAGAGATAGATCAGCATGAGGCCGAGCCAGAACCCGGGGATGGCTTGGCCCAGCACCGTCCCGCCCATGCCGAGGTAGTCCCAGACCGAGCCGCGCCGCATCGCCGAGATCACGCCCACGGGAATGGCGAGGCAGAACGTCAGAAGCAAAGCCAGCAGGCCCAGCCTCAAGGTCGCGGGCAGGCGCTCGAGCACGAGGCCGAGGGCATCCTGCTTGTAGCGCAGGGACTCGCCGAAGTCCCCGCGCACCGCGCCCGCCATGAAGCGCCCGTACTGCACGGGCAGGGGATCGTTGAAGCCGAGCCGCTGGCGGAACTCGTTGACGTCCTTCGCCTGGATGTCCATGGGCAGAAAGAGGAGCACGGGGTCCCCGCCCAGGCGGGCGAGGAAGAACACGGCGGTGAGGGCGAGGAAGAGGACGAGGACGGTCTGGGCGAGGCGCGAGAGGACGAATGCGCGCACTCTACCCCCGCATCCGGTCCGCTCGCCCCGCCCGCATCGGGCCGGTCAGGAGGACCGGAACTCCTGGTCGAGGATCTCGGTGATGAAGCGGTCGAGCGCCACCGGGTAGAAGCGCACGTTGGGCGTGAGGATCACCCCGGTATTGATGACCTCGCGCTGGGCGAGCTCGTCGAGGGCGCGCTCGATCTGGGTGTGAGGGTCCCGATCGACCCTCTGAATCGACAAGTCCTCACTTTCCAGCGTCACCTGATGCTTGGAGGAGTACATGAACGAGAAGACGCGTGCGACGAGCGTCTGGTCCATGAGGTCCGTGTCCTTGAACAGATCGCCGTAGGTTTGCCCGGCCCGCCCGGGGGCGAGCACGAGGCGCGGCGAGACCTTGATCTTGCCCCGGATCTCCACCGCCGCCGCCGGCTTCCCCTCCTGCGGCCCCACGAGGATGTAGGGAAGCACGTGATAGCCGGCGATGATGCCGGTGGCGGGCTTGCGGAGGATCTCCGTCTGGTCGAACAGGTGCTTGAGGAACTCGGGATCGTGACGCTCGCCGAACACGAGGGGCCGACCTAGCCGCGGAACACCGAGGCTTCCATGCAGTCGAAGCCGAAGTCGTGCTCGCGGCTCTCGTACCGGCCGCTCTCGCGCACGTGGTCGAGGTAGGGCTTCACGTCGCGGCGAAACATGCCGGTGTTGTCGGCGATCACCAGCGCGCCGTTGACGAGCCGCGGCTCCACCGCGCGGAGATAGTCCAGGTAGTCTTCCTTCCGCGCGTCTATCAGGAGAAAGTCCACGGCTCCGCGCAGCATCGGCAGCACGCGGAGCGCGTCGCCCACCACCACGCGTACGCGGCCTTTGAGGCCGGCCGCCGCCGCGTTGTACTCCGTGAACTTGGCGAGGTAGTCGTTCTGCTCCACGCAGGTGAGCCGCCCGCCGCGCGGCATGCTGCCGGCGATGAGAATAGCAGAGTAGCCGAAGAGCGAGCCCACCTCGATCCCGCGGGTGGGCCCGTGCCGAGCGATGAGGCGGCGCAGCACGCGGCCCTTCTCCACGCCGATCACGGGGATGGTCCATTCCGTCACCGCGCGGTCCATGAGCCGGAGCATGCGCGCGGCCTTCTTCGCGAGCGGCTTGGGACGGCTCATGCGCGGAGGCTGGCGAGCTTAGCCTGGACGGAGTCCGGCAGCGGATATTTCCGGTCCCACCCGCCGGCCTTGACGATCTGACCGGGCAGGTCGTGGCCGACGATCTCCTGCACGCGTCGCGACACGGCGAGGTAGGCGCCGAGGTCGATGCCGGTCTCCACCCCCATCGCGTGGAGACAGTGGATCAGGTCCTCGGTGCACACGTTGCCCGACGCGCCGGGCGCGAAGGGACAGCCGCCCAGCCCGCCGATGGAGGCGTCGAAGCACGTGACGCCGTGCTCCATGGCGGCGAGGATGTTCGGAATGGCCATGGCGCGGGTGTCGTGAGTGTGGAGCGTCCACTCCACGCGGGGGAAGCGCGGAACCAGGCGCTCGAGCACGCGGCTCACCTGGGCGGGGTTCGCCATGCCGGTGGTGTCGGCGAGCCCGATGCCGCGCGCGCCCATGTCCACCAGCCTCCCCACGATCTCCTCGAGCCGCCCCACCGGCACGTCGGTTTCGAATGGACAGCCGAAGGAGCAGGAGATGCCGGAGTTCACCGGGACGCCGCCGCGCTGAGCGACCTCCATGGTCGCGCGCAGCTTGCCGAGCGACTCGGCGATGGACATGTTCACGTTCGCCTGGTTGTGGCTCTCGCTCGCCGACACCACCGTGTGGATGGCGTCCACCCGCGCGTCCACCGCGCGCACCGCGCCCTTGTCATTGGGCACCAGCGCCGCGTAGCGGGTGCCCGGCCGGCGCGTGATGGCCGCCATGACCGCCTCCGCGTCGCGGAGGGCGGGCACCGCCTTGGGAGAGACGAACGAGGTGACCTCGATGCGCGGCACCCCGGTGGCGGAGAGCCGGTTCACCACCTCGACCTTGGCCTCGGTGGGAATCCAGTCCGGCTCGATCTGGAATCCGTCCCGCGTGCCCACCTCGCACAGCGTCACCCGCGGCGGCAGCTTCATGGCGTTCCTCCTCTGACCGCCCATTCCTCTTTCAGGATCTCGCCGATCCACATGTCGTGCCAGCGGCCGTCCACCAGGAAGTGGCGCCGGTAGAGACCGCACTGCTTGTAGCCGGCCCGCTCCAGGGCGCGCCGGCTCGCCTCGTTCGGGTTCGCCACCGTGGTGACCAGCTTTTCGAGCCCGAGCTCGAGGAAAGCGTAGCGGGTGCGAAGGCGCATCGCTTCGCCGGCGTAGCCCTTGCCCCACTCGTCCTTCTCGCCGATCACGATTCCCGTCATCGCGTGGCGATTGCGCCAGTTGATGTCGTGAATGCCGGTGTTGCCGACGAGGCGCCCGCTCGACTTGGCGACGATGGCCCACATCACCATCTTGTCGTCCGTGGCGGTGCGCTCCAGCCACTCCGTCTCTCCCTTGTCGGAGAGGGGATGGCGGTAGAGCATGTAGCGGGTGACCTCCATGTCGGCGAACCACCGCCGGTAGGCGGGCAGGAACTCGGCCCGCGGCGGCTCGAGCCGGACCCGCTCCCCGTCGATGACTGGGCCGAGCATGCGTCAAGCCTCGAAGGTGAAGGTGCTGCCCACCGAGGGCACCACCATCTCCGACGGCAGCTGCCGGCCGATTGCGATGCAGGCCTCCATGCCGCTGCAGTGCTGCGGCACCAGCCACTGGAGGCCGAGCCGGCGAAACTCGTCCACCACGAAGCCCACGCGCTCCTCGCCGAGGCCGCTCAGGTGGAAGCCGCCCATCACGGCGTGGATGCGCGGCACCCCGCTCACGCGCGCGGCGTGGCGGCAGATGCCCACGATGCCGCGGTGCGAGCACGAGGTCACCACCACCAGCCCCCGGCCGCGCACGTGGGCGATCAGGGTCTGCTCGCCGATGAAAGTATCCTGCACGACCTCGCCGTCGCGCTCCACGCGGAGCGACGCGGGAATCGTCTCCCCCGGCACCGTCTCGTGCATCTCGCCGGAGAGCATCACCCCCTCGGGCAGCACGGTGGGCTTGGCGACCAGCCGCACGTCCAGATCCTGACGCGCGAGCTCCGCGCGGTCGAGCCGGCCGATGTAGACACGGTCGCCCGCCCGCTCGCTGTAGCGCGGCAGGAAGTGATCGGAGCCCGCGTAGAAGGGCATCGCGCGCTTCATGAGCCGCCGGCTGTCGCGCAGGAAGCCGGGCAGCCCGCCCCAGTGATCCTGATGTCCGTGGGACAGGGCGAGCGCGTCCAGGCCCGCGGGGTCGAGCCCGAGCTCGTGGAGATTGTGCAGGTACGAGTCGCCGGTGAGGCCCCAGTCGAACGCGATGCGGCTGGTCTCGCGCCCCCGCGTCACCTCCACCCAGTGGGCGAGGCCGTGCTCGGCGCGCAGGGTCGGCATCCCCCGGGCGCGGGCGTGCGACCACCGGCGCGCGACCTTCTCGTCCGCTCGCAGGTTGTCCACGGCGTTGTCCACCACCGTGGTGACGCTGATACGGTCAACGGCCTCGAGCGTCATGTCATCAATAGGAGCGCGGCATGCCGAGAACGTGCTCGCCCACGTACGCGGCCACGAGGTTGTTGTTGATGGGCGCGGTCCGGTACAGGCGCGCCTCGCGGAACTTGCGCTCGACGTCGTACTCCTCGGCGAAGCCATAGCCGCCGTGGCAGTCCACGCACGCGTCGCCCGCCTGGATGGCCGCTTCGGACGCCAGGTACTTGGCCATGTTGGCCTCGGGCCCGCAGGGGATGCCGGCGTCGAACATCTTGGCCGCCTTGGTCCGCATGAGGTCGGCGGCCTCGATCGCCATGTGGGCCTTGGCGATGGGGAACTGCACGCCCTGGTTGGCCCCGATGGGCTTGCCGAAGATCACCCGCTGGCTCGCATAGGCCACCGCCTTGTCGATGAACCAGCGGGCGTCGCCGAGCGAGTCGGAGGCGACGAGGATACGCTCGGCGTTCATGCCGTCGAGAATGTAGGAGAAGCCTCTCCCTTCCTGGCCGATGAGGCTTTCCGCGGGGATCTCCATGTTGTCGAAGAAGAGCGCGTTGGTGGAGTGATTCATCATCATGCGCAGCGGCCGCACCTCGAGCCCCTTGCCCTTGAGCGGCCGGATGTCGATGAGGAACACGCTGAGCCCGTCCGTCTTCTTCTTCACCTGGTCCACCGGGGTGGTCCGGGCGAGGAGCAGCATCAGGTCCGACTGGAGCACGCGGGAGATGAACATCTTCTGCCCGTTCACGATGTAGCGATCGCCCTTCTTGAGCGCGGTGGTCTGGAGCTTGGTGGTGTCCGAGCCCGCGTTGGGCTCGGTCACGCCGAACGCCTGGAGGCGTAGCTCGCCGGTGGCGATCTTGGGCAAGTAGCTCTTCTTCTGGGCCTCCGAGCCGTGCCGCAGCACCGTGCCCATGATGTACATCTGGGCGTGGCAGGCGCCCGCGTTGCCACCCGAGTGGTTGATGGCCTCCAGGATCAGCGCGCCTTCCATGAGGCCGAGACCGGGCCCGCCGTATTCCTGGGGAATCAAGGCGGCGAGGTAGCCGGCCTTGGTGAGCTCGTCGATGAAGCGCTCGGGATACTCACGCTTGGCGTCGAGCTCGCGCCAGTACTCGGGCGGATACTGCTTGCAGAGATCGGCCACCGCGGCCTTCAGCGCCCGCTGCTCGTCGGTGAGCGTGAACGTCATGTCCTTGGTCATGGCTGCCTCCGGCGCTCGGCGCTCAGGCTCGGGCCGCGGTGAGGATGATCTCCACCAGGCAGCCGTCGGCGAGCGGCGCGCCCACGCAGGCCCGCTGCGGCCAGCTATCGGGATTCGGGCCGAGCCAGGCGTTCCACACCGCGTCCATCTCGGCCTTGGTGGCCATGTCGGCGAGGAAGATCTGGGCGGAGAGGATGCGGGTCTTGTCCGCGCCCGCCTCGGCGAGGCTCTTGTCGAGCCCGGCGAGGCACTGCTCGGTTTGGCCCTTCACGCCTTGCTGCCGGTCGGGCGCGGTGGCGACCGTCCACACGAGATCACGGTAGATGGAGGCGCGGTTGCGGCCGGTCGCGCTCCCGCGAAGACGACGGATCATGTCGTGCATGTCAGCGCCCCTTGAAGCGCGGCTTGCGCTTCTCGTTGAAGGCCCGGACCCCTTCCAGGCGGTCCTCGGTGGTCACGGTGTTGTTGTACGCCTCGATGGCGAGGCGGAGCGCCGTCTCGAGATCGGTCTCGCTGCCCCAGCCGATGGCCTGCTTGGCCTTGCGCACGGCGACGGGGCCATTGTCGGCGATGGTGCCGGCGATCTCCAGCGCCTTGGCGCGTGCCTGCCCGGCGGGCACGAGGTGGTTCACGAGCCCGATGGCCTTGGCCTCGCGCGCGTCCACCCGCCGCCCCGTGAAGATCATCTCCTTGGCGAGGGGACCCCCCACGATGCGCGGCAGGAGCTGGGTGCCGCCGATGCCGGGGAAGATGCCCCGCGTCACCTCCGGCACGGCGAACACCGCGCTCTCGCTCGCCACCACGAAGTCGGACAGCACCGCCAGCTCGCAGCCGCCGCCCATGGCGAAACCCTCCACTGCGGCGATGACCGGTACCGGGCAATGGAGCACGAGGAAGGCTCCCTCCTCGAAGATGACGTGCTGCGCGCGCCAGGCCTCGTCGGTCATTCCCTCGCGCTCCTTGAGGTCGCCGCCCACGCAGAAGGCCTTGCTGCCGGAGCCCGTGAACACCACGGCCCGCGCGGTCGGGTCCCACTTGAGCGCCTCGAAGCAGCGCAGGAGATCGCGCCCCATCTCGGTGTTCATCGCGTTGAGCGCCTCGGGGCGGTTGAGCTCCACCGTCACGACGAAGTCGTCGGCCGAGCGCGTGACGTTGAGCGTCTTATAGTCCGACGACATGGCGCCTCGCCAGTTCCTGGATGGTGGCGGCGTCGTAGCCCAGCTCCGTGAGCACCTCGGACGTGTGCTCGCCGAGCAGCGGCGGCACGCGCGTCACGCCGGCCCGCTCACCGTCCCAGCGAATGGGCAGGCCGAGCGCTTTGTAGTCGGGCAGGCGCGGGTGCTTGACCGGCACCACCATCCCGCTGGCCTCGGTCTGCGGCTCGGCGAGGACCTTGTCGACCGTGTTGATGGGCGCGCCGGGCACGCCCGCACGCTGGAGACGCGCGAGCACGTCGGCGGAATCGAGCGTGCCCGTCACCGCGGACAGCGCCTCCACCAGCGCCTTTCGATTCTCGACGCGCGAAGGATTGTCGCGGAAGCGCGGGTCCTCTGCGAGGGCGGGCACCGCGAGGGCCTCGCACACCTTCACGAACAGGGCATCCGAGCCGGCGGCGATCATGACCCAGGCGTCCCGGGCGGGGAAGGCCTCGTAGGGGCAGATCATGGCAGTGCCCGAGCCCTGGGGGGACGGCACCTCGCCGGTGCCGAAGTACTGGTTGGTCTGGAACGCGGTCCACGCCAGCGCGGTGTCGAAGAGCGCGGTGGTGACGTGGGCGCCGCGGCCCGTCCGATCCCGCTCGCGCAGCGCGCCCAGGATCGCGGTGACCGCCCACAGCCCCGTGCCCATGTCGACCAGCGACACCGGCACGCGCGCGGGTGCCGCGCCGGGATGTCCGGTGAAGGACATGATGCCGCCGTAGGCCTGCATCAGCGGGTCGTAGCCCGGCCGGTCACGCAGCGGGCCCTCGGTGCCGAATGCGGTGACCGAGCAGTAGACGAGGCGCGGATTGAGCACGCGAGCGCGCTCCCAGCCCAGCCCGAGGTCCTCCACCGCGCCCGCCCGCAGCGACTGGACGAACACGTCGGCACGCGCGAGCAGGCGCTCCACCACCGCGCGGCCCTCGGGGTCTTTGAGATCGACGGAGAGGCTCCGCTTGTTGCGGTTCACCGCCATGAAGGTGGCGCTCTCCTCGCCCCAGTAGGGCGGCGCCCAGGCGCGGGCGTCGTCCCCGCGCCCGATGCGCTCGATCTTCACCACGTCCGCGCCGAGGTCTCCCAGGATCTGGGCGCAGTAGGGGCCCGCCACGTTTTGCGTGAGATCGGCGACGAGAAGATCGGCGAGGGGGGCGTCCATGGACCCGTTATTATAGCCCGATGCCGCGGGCGGCGGCCGCCTCCCCATGGCCGCGGCGCCGCGGATTGACGGCCCCGGGGGCGTGTGATAGTCAGGGGGCGTCATGGCGGTCACGGTGTACGGTGCGGGCGCGATCGGCGGCATCACCGGCGCCGCCCTCGCGCGAGCCGGCCGCGACGTGCTGCTCGTGGACATCGAGCGCGCACACGTCGAGGCGATGAATGCCCACGGGCTCACCATCGAGCGCGCCGACGGCGCGGTGACGGTGCGGGTGCGCGCCGCCACCCCGGACGCGATGCCGGAGCGCCTGGATGTGGTGCTGCTCGCGGTGAAGTCGCACCATACCGCCGCCGCCCTCGACGTGCTGGCCCCGCGCCTCGCCCCTGACGGCGTGATCGTGTCGGTGCAGAACGGGCTCAGCGAAGAGCTCATCGCGGCGCGGGTGGGCGCGCCGCGCACCATGGGCTGTCTCGTGAACTGGGCGGCGGACTGGCTGGCGCCGGGCCGCATCCAGCACGGCGGCGAGGGCGCCTTCGTCGTGGGCGAGCTGGACGGCGCCGACTCGCCGCGGGCCCGCGCGATCGCCGCGCTCCTGGCCGCGGTGACGGAGACGCGGGTCACCAGCAACATCTGGGGCTACAAGTGGGCCAAGCACGTCTACGGCGCGCTCCTCTTCGCCACCGCGCTCGTGGACGCGCACATCTACGACGTGGTGGAGCGGAGCCCGGAGATCCAGCACATGCTCGCCTGCCTGGTCGCCGAGGGGATCGCCGCCGCCGACGCCTGGGGCGTGGCCGTCGAGCCCTTCGACGAGTTCGACCCCGTGTGGTATCGGGCCGCCGCCAAGGGCGACGCCACCGCGCGCGGCCATGCCATGGCCGCGATCGCCGCGCACTACCGCGCGCACACCAAGACCAAGAGCGGCATCTGGCGCGACCTCGCGGTGCGCCGGCGCAAGACCGAAGTGGACGGGCAGACCGCGGTCACCGCGGCGAAGGCCCGGGTCCGCGGGGTGTCCACGCCCCTCACCGCGCGGCTCATCGAGCTGATCCATGATCTCGAGTCCGGCCGGCGCCCGATGGCATGGTCGAATCTCGACGAGATGGTGAAGGTGGCTCCGCCCCTCACGCGAAAGGAGATGTCCCGATGAAGCACGCGATCCGGCTCCTTGCCGGCCTGACCGCGGCGCTGCTGGTGTTCGGCGCCGCCGGGGAGGCGGCCGCGCAGAAGCGCGGCGGCACCCTCACCATCGTCCGTCCCACCGATCCCGTCTCCCTCGAGCCCAACCTCGAGACCACGGCGCCGGGGGCGTGGGTGTACTTCAACATGCTCGAGGGGCTGCTCACCCTCGACGAGAAGATGCAGGTCAAGCCGGCGCTCGCGACCTCCTACGAGGTCATGTCGCCGACCAAGGTGCGCTTCAAGCTGCGCCCCAACGTGAAGTTCCATGACGGCACGCCGTTCAACGCGGAGGCGGTGCGCTTCACCTACGACCGCGCGCTCAACGGCAAGCCTCCCGCGCGGTGGGCGAGCCTCGCCGGCTCGCTCGCGGGCGCGGAGGTCGTCGACAACCTCACCGTGGACATCGTCACCAAGGAGCCCTACGGGCCCATCCTGCGCACGCTTGCCATGTACTGCATGGGCATCGTGTCGCCCACCGCGGTGGGCAAGCTGGGCGCGGACTTCAGCCGCGCCCCGGTGGGCACGGGACCGTTCAAGTTCGTGGAGTGGAAGACCAACACCCACGTCATCATCGAGCGGAACAACGACTACTGGGGCGACAAGGCCCTCGTCGACCGCGTGATCTTCAAGGTGGTGCCCGAGGAAGGCGCGCGCATGCTCGCGCTGCAGACGGGCGACGCCGACATGGTGCTGTTCCCGGCGCCCGCCCAGCTGCCGGCGCTCCGCAAGGACCCGAAGTACACCGTGCACGAGACCACCGGCATCCGGGTGGTGTTCGCCGGGCTGCACGCCGGCTTGCCGCCCCTCGACGACGTGCGCGTGCGCCAGGCGCTCCTCCACGCGGTGGACCGCAAGGCCATCCTCGACAACATCATGGAGGGCTCGGCGGGGCCGGCGCTCGGCGTCCTCGCCCCGGGCGTCTTCGGCTTCAAGGACATGCAGCTCGACAAGCTCTATCCCTTCGACCGCGCCAAGGCCAAGGCCCTGCTCGCGCAGGCGGGCTGGACCCCCGGCCCCGACGGCATCATGCAGAAGGGCGGGCAGAAGCTCTCGCTATCCTGGGTGACCGCGCGCGGGCGCTATCCCAAGGACGGCGAGATCACCGAGGCCATCCAGGCCATGTTCAAGGATATCGGCGTGGAGGCCAAGGTGCAGGTGCTGGAGTGGGCGGCCGTGTTCCAGCAGGTGCGCGGCAACCCGCTCAACCACCACATGTTCACGCTGGGGTGGGTGACGTCGAACGCCGACGCGGATTACTCACTCTACGCGCTGTTCCACAGCAAGCAGGTGCCACCCACGGGCTGGAATACCTCGCGCTACGCGAACCCGCGCGTCGACACGCTCGTCGAGCAGGCGCGGCGCAGCCTCAACCAGACCGAGCGCGAGAAGCTCTACGGCGAGGTGCAGGACATCCTCGCCAAGGAGATGGTGTGGATTCCCGTGTACACCACGAAGGAGATCATCGTCACACGCGCCAACGTGAAGGGCTTCCACATCCACCCCGTAGAGTACAACCTCACCCTCTGGAAGACCTGGCTCGACAAGTAGCCGAGCGTCGGGGAGGCGGCGGATGCTGACCTTCATCGTCCGCCGCCTCCTCCTCGCGGTGCCGGTGCTGCTGGGCGTGGTGTTCGTGGTCATGCTGACCGTGGACCTGCTGCCCGGCGACGCCGTGAGCCTGATGCTGGGCGAGCATGCCACCCCGCAGGCAGTGGCGGCGCTCCGGGACCATCTCGGCCTCGACAAGCCGCTCGCCACCCGCTACGTGCAGTACGTGGGCCGGCTCCTCACCGGTGACCTCGGTCGCTCCATCCAGCAGAACCGGCCGGTGTCGGCCGAGCTGGCCGACGCCTGGCCGGCCACCCTCGAGCTCACCCTCGCCGCGCTCGTCCTCGCCGCGCTCTTCGGTGTGGGGGCGGGCGTGGTCTCGGCGGTGTGGCCGTCATCGTTCTTCGACACGCTCGCGCGGCTGGGCTCGTTGTTCGGGCTCTCCCTCCCCGTGTTCTGGACGGGTCTCGTGCTCATCGTGATCTTCGCGTGGTGGCTGCCCTGGCTCCCCGTGGGCGGCACCGGCTCGCCCTCGCATCTCGTGCTGCCCGCGGTGGCGCTCGCGCTGCCGTCGACGGCGATGATCGCGCGCATGACACGTTCGAGCGTCCTCGAGGTCCTGCGCGAGGACTACGTGCGCACCGCGCGGGCCAAGGGCGTGCGCGAGCGATGGGTCGTGACCAAGCACGCGCTGCGCAACGCGGCGATTCCCGTCTTGACGCTGCTGGGCCTCCAGGCCGGTCAGCTCATGGGAGGGGCCGTCCTCACCGAGACGGTGTTCGCGTGGCCGGGCCTCGGCCGGCTCATGGTGAAGGCCATCTTCGCGCGGGACTACGTCCTGCTGCAGGGCGCGGTGCTGGTGTTCTCGCTCGCCTTCGTGCTCGTCAACCTCATCGTGGATCTTTCCTACGGCGCGCTCGACCCGCGCGTCTCGCGGCAGGGCTAGGATGAGCACCGAGGCGGTGATGTCGGGGCCGGCGCCACGCGTGGAGACGAGCGCGTCGGGCAGCGTCGCCTGGCGTGAATTCCGGCGCAACCGCCTCGCCCTCGTCGGCCTGGCCCTGGTGGCGATCCTGCTCGGCGCCGCCGCGTTCGCGCCCTGGCTCGCCCCCCGCGACCCCGCCAAGCAGAGCCTGATCGAGAAGCGCGCCCGGCCCGGCGCCAAATACCTGCTCGGCGCCGATGAGTTCGGCCGCGACATCCTCTCGCGGGTGATCTACGGCACGCGGGTGGCGCTGCTCGTGGGCACGGTCTCGGTGCTCATCGCGCTGGCGATCGGGCTCAGCCTCGGGAGCCTGGCCGGCTTCGCGGGCGGCTGGACGGACACGCTGATCATGCGGGCCATGGAGATCCTGCTCGCCTTTCCGTATCTCCTGCTCGCCATCGCGGTGGTGTCCGCCCTCGGGCCCGGCGTGCTCAACACCACGATCGCGGTGGGGATCTGGGGCGCGCCCACGGTGGTGCGGCTGGTGCGCGGCTCCGTGCTGACCCTTCGCGAGTCGGAGTACGTCGCGGCGGCGCGCGCGCTGGGCGCCTCCGGCCCCGGGTTGGTGGCGCGCCATGTGCTGCCGAACCTCATGCCCACGGTGATCGTCTACGCCACGCTCTTCATGGCCAACGCCATCCTCGTGGAAGCGGCGCTGTCCTTCCTGGGTTTGGGCGTGCAGCCGCCGACCGCGTCGTGGGGACTGATGGTCTCCACCGGCCGCGACCTTCTGCTCGTGGCGCCGCACGTCGCCACCATCCCGGGTGTCGCCATCATGGTGGCGGTGCTGGGGTTCAACCTGCTGGGCGATGGCCTCAGAGACGCGCTGGACCCGCGCCTCCGGGGGGACCGGTAGCGGGGGCGCGCGCACGTCGCCTGATCCTCTCGGTCGCCGTCGCCCTGCTGCTCTGGCCGGGGGGGCCTTGCGCACGCGCAGCCGGCGGCGAAAGGGTACCGGATCGGCTCCCTGAGTCAGGGCCAGCCGCCGAAGACCTACATGGTCGGGCCACCGCCCGAAGCTTGGATCGGCTGTCGCCGCTCGCCGAGGATCTCGTGCGGCTGAGGGTCGATGTCATTCTCGCGCGCGCCTCCTCGGGCGCGCTCGCCGCCGAGCGCGCGACGTCCACGATTCCGGTCGTCTCTTTGCCGTCTACGCGCCGGTCGAGTGGCGGCGGCCCGCGTCAGCCGGCCTGAAGGTCGCGGAACTTCTTTCCCTCCCGGGCGAGGCGCTCGAGCAGCGGGGCGGGCTGCCACAGCTCGCCGTGCTGCTTCTGGAGCTTGCAGACGTCGTCGTAGACCGCCGCGGGGCCCACGGTGTCCGCGTAGAACATGGGGCCGCCGCGATGGACGGGGAAGCCGTAGCCGTAGATGTAGATGATGTCGATATCGCTGGGCCGGAGCGCGAAGCCTTCCTCCAGGATCTTGGCGCCCTCGTTGATGAGGGCGTAGACGCAGCGCTTGAGGATCTCCTCGTCGCCGACCGCGCGGCGCTCGATGCCCCCCTCCTTGGCGGTCTTCGCGACGAGCGCTTCGATCTCGGGATCCGGCACCGGCGCGCGGCTGCCCTTCTCGTAGCGATACCAGCCGGCGCCCGTCTTCTGGCCGAAGCGGCCCATCTCGCAGATGCGGTCGGCGACGGGGGAGTAGCGCAGGCGGCGGTTGCGGGTGGCCTCCTTGCCCTTGCGGATGCGCCAGCCCACGTCGAGACCGGCCATGTCGCCCATCGCGAACGGCCCCATGGGGAGGCCGAAGTCGTAGATCACCTTGTCGACCTGCTGCGGCGTGGCGCCCTCCTCCACGAGAAATTCGGCCTCGCGCAAGTACGGGGCGAGCATCCGATTCCCCACGAAGCCGTCGCAGTTGCCCACGAGCACGCCGACCTTGCGGATCCGGCGGGCTAGCTCCATGGTGGTGGCGATGGTCTCCTTCGAAGTCGCCTTGCCCCGCACGATCTCGAGGAGCCGCATCACGTTGGCGGGGCTGAAGAAGTGCGTGCCGATGACCTGCCAGGGCCGCGAGGTGGCGTTCGCCATCTGGTCGATGTCCAGCGTGGAGGTGTTGCTGGCGAGGATGGCGCCCGGCTTCGCCACCTTGTCGAGGCGGTCGAACACTGTCTTCTTGACGTCCATCTCCTCGAACACCGCCTCCACGACGATGTCCGCCTCGGCGACCACGTCGTAGGCGAGCGTGCCCTGGATCAGCGCCATGCGCGCGTCCATGTCCTTCTGGCTGAGGCGGCCCTTCTCCACGGTGGCCGCGTAATTCTTCCGCACCACCGCGAGGCCCTTGTCGAGCGCGTCCGGGTTCATCTCCAGCACACGCACGGGAATGCCGGCGTTGGCGAAGTTCATCGCGATGCCGCCGCCCATGGTCCCGGCGCCGATCACCGCGGCCGAGGCGATCGCCTTGACCGGCGTCTCCTTGGGCACGTCGGGGATCTTTCCCACCTCGCGCTCGGAGAAGAACACGTGGATCTGCGCCTTCGACTGGGTGGACTGCATGCACTGCGCGAACAGCTCGCGCTCGCGGGTGAGTCCCTCGTCGAAGGGCAGGGTGGCGGCGGCCTCCACCGCGTCCACGCAGCGGAATGGGGCGAAGAAGCCGCGGGCGCTGCGTTCGAGGCCCTTGCGGAATTCGGCGAACACGGCGGGGTTCGTGCCGCGCACCTTGTCGCCGAGGTCCCGGATCTTGCGCCGCGGCTTCCCCTCCGCGACCAGACGCTCCGCGTACGCGCAGGCGCCCTCGAGGAGGTCGCCGGGCACGATCTCGTCGATGATGCCGAGGGCCTGGGCCTTCGCGGCGGGGATGGGGTCGCCCGCCACGATGAGCGGCAGCGCGGCCTCCGGGCCGGTGAGCCGCGGCAGCCGCTGGGTGCCGCCGGCGCCGGGCAAGAGACCCAGCTTCACCTCCGGGAATCCCACCTGGCCGCCGGCGACGGCACAGCGGTAGTGACAGCCGAAGGCGACCTCGAGTCCGCCGCCGAGCGCGGTGCCGTGAATCGCCGCCACCACGAGCTTGGGGCTTCCTTCGTACTGGGCGATCACCGCATTGAGATCGGGGGGCATGGGCGGCTTGCCGAACTCGCGGATATCGGCGCCGGCGATGAAGGTGCGTCCGCCGCCGATGAGGACGAGCGCCCGCGCGCCCTCGTCGGCGATGCCCTTGGCGAGGGCGTCCGCGAGCCCTTGCCGCACGCCCTGGCTGAGCGCGTTGACGGGCGGGTTGTTGACGGTGATGACGCCGATCGCGCCGCGCCGCTCGTACTGCACCAGATCTGCCATGGTCTCCCCCTCGGTGATCGCTACGGTGAGGGGGACATCGTGACCTCTTCCCCCGCCTCGCGCAAGGGGAACCCGCGAAGCTCAGTTGTCGAAGCGGAGGTCGTCGATCTCGCGGCGCAGGTCGGCGAACGTGACGCGGAGGACAGCTTCGAGTGAGCGGAAGCGGCCATTCATCTCCGACTTCAGCTCATGATGGAGCCGGAGAGTCACTTCGGTGCTCGCGGCGACTCCTTCGGCAATAGTGCGGATGTCGGAACGGAGGCTCTCGGCGACGATGTCGAAATGGCGGCGCGTCATCTCGTCGCCCGCCCGCATCTCGGCGCGGAGGCCGCCGATCTCGGTGTGCATCTCGGCGCGGAGGCCGCCGATCTCGGTGTGCATCTCGGCGCGGAGGCCGCCGATCTCGGTG
>Ga0111538_10000076_pt1 | contig 106832 bp, 90 predicted proteins | sample SoiMethybrSBSTD1_FD_79669 | JGI IMG/M metagenome (GOLD analysis project Ga0111538, IMG submission 79669) | Bulk soil microbial communities from a Populus tree surrounding site in Tennessee, USA - Soil MetaG P. TD hybrid SBSTD1 (version 2)... | ecosystem: Environmental > Terrestrial > Soil >... | reverse complement strand
CGCAAGCCCGCGCCGGTACGATCAACCTTCCGGGGAGGCGACGCGTGGTGGGCTGAACGTACGCGACGAGCCGAGGCGCTGCTATGGGACGAAGGTCGTATGAGGCTGAAAATGTTCGCTAGAGCACGACCTGGAGCAGCCGCTTCATCAGCTCGTCCAGCGAGATCATGGTGAGGAGCAGGGGGGCCACGGGCAGCAGGGTGGCCACCGCGAGCTGGACGACGGTGTTCCGGGTGAACGGCACCATGCTCATGCTGCGCACGACCTCGTAGCTATTGGCCAGATCGGCCAGGGACTGGATGTCGGCGCTGCCGATCAGCGGTTCCCCAGGCGGCGCCGCCCCGCGAATCCACTTGTCGTCGAACTCGCGCACGTAGCGCTGGGCCAGGGTGCCGTACTCCCGCAGACCGGTGCGCCGCGCCGCCGCAAGCTGGGGCATGAAGAAGAGGAGGGGTCCTACCACGACGAGCAGGAGGAAGAACACGACCGCGGCCAGCTCGAACTTGAAATCCACCAAGGTGGCGCCCTGGAAGAGGATGCGGGCGCCGATGAAGCCCGCGAGGAGCGCGCCGTGAGCGGAGAGGAGCGGGGCAAAAGCGAAGGCGATGTTCGCCAGAAAGCCCAACCCGCCCGCGCGGTCCGGATGCGTAGGCAGGAGCCTGAGCTGACAACGGGAGACCAGGGCGAGGAAACGGATCCAGAGAAAGAGCCGGAAGTACCAGCGGAACAGCATGAATTGGAAGACGGGCACGCTTACGTAAGCGAGCCACCACCCCGCCGGAGTCAGAACCGCCCTTCCATCGCGGGGCACCGAGGACCAGGTCGAGACGTGGAGGAGCCCGTAGTGCGGCCAGATGAAGACGATGCCGATGTAGATGGTCACGAGGAGCAGGACCTCGACCAGCACCGAATTCCGCAAGCGCATGGCCGCCTCGAAGGACTTCGCGAACGTCGCGCGGGACGGTTCCGCGACGAGGTCGCGCTCGAGGAACCGCTGTACCAGCGGCCGCATGCGTTGATGCACCACGAGCTCGGCGATGATCATGAGCGGCAAGGCCACGAGCAGCCGCGCGTGCACCTCGATGTCCTTGAAGAACGGCACCTGGACCGCCGAGCCCCACGCGCGCCCGGTCAGGACCGTCAGGGCGAGGAGAGGCAGCCAGGTGAGCAGCACTGCGGCGATGACGCGCCGGCGCAGGAGCTCGAGCGCGTTGCCGGCCAGATGTGTTCGCCGGGCGAGCTGGAAGAGCGGCCCGCCCAGCACCAGCGAGAAATCGTGCGGATCGGGCTCGATCGTGAGATCGCGCGTGGTCACCGTGATGTGATCTCGAACACGTGATAGCCCCAGGCGCCCAGGTCCAGGAAGAGACCGCCTGATACGAGCTCGCGGCCGTCCCGATCATAGCGCGCGGGATCCAGCAGATCCTGCAGCGTGACGGCGCGACCGTCAAGGTCCGGATACGGCAGGCGAACGCGGCACTGCGCCTGATGGTCCGCGTAGTTGACGGCGACCAGGCGCCGCTGACCCCCCGGGGCCTCCCAGGCCCAGGCGATGTAGCAGTCCGCGGTCCAGTTGCCGTCCCAGGCCGGCGCGCATTCGAGAAGGCGCCACTGGCCGTCGCGGACCACGGGCTGGGCGAGCACGGTCAAAAGGCGCTGGTAGAACGTCTGCCGCGCGCCGTCGACCGGCTCCTGAGGCGCGCGCACCAGGTGCGGTGAGATCCGCTTGGTCCGGCCCTCGAGCTGGCCCTGGTGGAAGAACCGCAGCCCCGGCGACAGGAAGGTCACCACCGCCGCCGCCTCGTGCATCGCCGGCGGAAAGCTGGCGGCGGCCCGCGGCTCGTCGTGATTTTCCAGGAAGCGGGCCAGCTTCGCCTGGTAGTCGAGCCCGGCGTGGAGATGCTCGCGCACCGGTCGTGCGTGGCCCTCGCGGAGCCGGTCGTAGAGCCGCTTGTCGTAGGCGTAGTCGAAGCCCTGCTGCTGCATGGTCCACTCGAGGTCCCAGTACACCTCGGCCATGAACAGAAACCCGGGCGTCCGCTCCCGCACCCGCCGGATCGCCTCGGGCCAGAAGAGCGGCGCGCGGCGGCCCCACGTGCGCTCGAACACGTCGGGCAGCACCAGCATGGCCATGTCGCAGCGGACTCCGTCGCACTGCCGCGAGATCTTCAACAGCTCGCCGATCATCGCTTCCTGCGTGGCGGGATTGCTGTAGTCGAGCTGCAGGGTGTCAGGCCACCCGGCAAAGTACGGGTCTCGGCCGTGCGCCAGCAGCGACTCTCCGTGCTTTCGCTTGATCCAGATGTAGTTCTGCGGCGCGCGGGCCTGATCGATCTCCGTCCCGGGCACGTAGTAGGTCAGATGGCTTTCCACCCACGGATGATCAAGCCCGGTGTGGTTGGGGACGAAGTCGAGCATCAGGCGGAGGCCGCGCGCGCGGAGGCGCTCGCGCAGCCGCGCGAGCGCCGGGTCGCCGCCCAGCCCCTGGTGCACCGTGTAGCCGGTGACGGCGAAGCCCGAGCCGGCGATGTCCTCCTCACGGAGGTCGGGCAGGGTCTCGCGGAACTCGTGCCGCCACTCCGGGTTCGTGCGCGAGACCCCCTGGCCGGCCTCGCCGGTTTGCCAGACGCTGAGCAGCCACACCCAGTCGAATCCCATCGCGGCGAGCCGGTCCAGCTCCCCGTCCGGAATGTCGTCGAGCGTGGCGGGTCGGCCGAGCGCACGGGCCCGCTCGGTGAGCCAGACCCGCGTGTTCATCTGGTAAAGGGAGGGATTGAGCGGCGCGCCCATGCTCAGCGTCCTCGTCCGGGCGCCTTGCCGGTGGCGGCTCCCGGCTTCGCGGGGTCCACCTCGAGCACGGCCGCCGCCTTTCCGAACTCGAGGAACTCGGCGCCCGAGCTCGTCGCGAACAGGTGCATGAGGCGCGCGACGACGCCGGTCCACCCGGTTTGGTGGCTCGCCCCCAGGCCGGCTCCGTTGTTCCCGTGGAAGTACTCGTAGAAGAGGAGATAGTCCCGCCAGTGCGGGTCTTCCTGCAGCGTCTTGGAGCCGCCGTGAACGGGCCGTCGCCCGCTCGCGTCCCGCAGGAAGATGCTCGTGAGCCGGCGCGAGATCTCCTCGGCCACCTCGTAGAGCGTCATCCTCCGACCGGAGCCGGTGGGGCATTCGATGGTGAACGCATCGCCGTAGTACATGTAGTACTGGAGCAGCGCTCGGACGATGAGCGCGTTCACCGGCATCCAGATCGGCCCGCGCCAGTTGGAGTTGCCACCGAACATCCCGTTATCCGATTCGGCGGGCAGGTACGATACCCCGTAGTCCTGATTCCCCACGCGCAACCGGTAGGGATGCTCCTCGTGGTAGCGGGACAGCGCTCGAATTCCGTAGGGACCGAGGAACTCCTTCTCGTCGAGCATCCTGGTCAGAACCCGGCGCAGCCGCTCCTCGTTGAGCACTGACCCGAGCCGCCGGCCCTGCTGTCCGGCCTTGGCCGGATCGTGGATGAAGGACCGGAGCTCCGATCGCGAGTCGAGGAACCGCCACAGGCGCTCGGCGATCTCCTTGTGCGCCTCCAGCGTGCGGCCCTCGAAGACGGTGACCGCACACAGAGGCAACAGGCCGACCATCGACCGCACCTTCAGCCGCTCGCCCTTCGCGCCCGGCACCCGCAGCACGTCGTAGAAGAAGCCGTCCTCCTCGTCCCACATGCCCACACCATCGCCGCCGTGCATCAGGGCGGTGGAGATCCACAGGAAATGCTGCGTGAATTTCACGGCCATGTCGGCGTACACCGGCCGGTGCATGGTCAGCTCGGCGGCGATCTCGACCATGCTTTGACAGAAGAAGGCCATCCACGCGGTGCCGTCCGCCTGCTCCAGCGATCCCCCCGTGGGCAGCGGCGCGCTGCGGTCGAACACCCCGATGTTGTCGAGGCCCAGGAAGCCGCCCTCGAAGGCGTTGTTGCCCTCCTGGTCCTTGCGGTTCACCCACCAGGTGAAATTCAGCATGAGCTTGTGGAACGCGCGCTCGAGCCAGTCGAGATCCCCGCGCCCCCGCCGCAGGAGCTCGAGGCGGTACGTGAATATGGTGGACCAGGCGTGCACGGGCGGGTTCACGTCGCCGAAGTTCCACTCGTACGCGGGGATCTGTCCGCTGGGATGCAGATAGGGTTCGCGCAGCATGAGGTCGAGCTGATGCTTGGCGAAATCCTCGTCCACCAGGCTCAGCGCGACGACATGGAAAGCGAGGTCCCAGGCGGCGTACCACGGGTACTCCCACTTGTCGGGCATCGAGATGATGTCGGCGTTGTACACGTGATGCCAGTGCTCGTTGCGGGGGGCGCGTCGGCGGTTCGGGTTGTAGAGTCCCGAGCCCCGCTCCGCGAGCCAGCGGCCGACGTCGTAGTAGTAGAACTGCTTGGACCAGAGCATGCCTGCCAGCGCCTGGCGCATGACATTGGACGCGTCGGGGCCGAGGGTCTTCGGAATCACCGTCGCATAGAACTCATCCGCTTCCCGACGGCGGGCCTCCATCACCGCGTCGAAGCCGATGCCGAAGGGCGTGTCCGATCCGACCTCCTGCAGCCGCAGCCGGATCGTCGCGGAGCCCCCCGGCGGCACCGTGAGGGGGTAATGAGCGGCGGCCTTCGTGCCATGCTGCTGGGGATTCACGGCCTCCCGGCGGCCGTGCACGATGTAGGCGTCGATGCCGTCCTTGACGAACGGCGTGCGGTTGGGCGACTTGAACAGCCGCTCGGTATTCGTCTCGTTCTCGGTGAAGAGCAGTTGAGCGGCGGCCTCGCACGAGAGGCGCCGGGGACCGAGCACGGGATGCGCCGCGGCGATCACGCCGGGGCCTGCCTGGCGAAGCCCGGGCTGGGTCACGTCTCCCCCCCACGACCAGGTGTTGCGGAACCAGAGCGTCGGCAGCACATGCAGGGTGGCGGGCTCCGGGCCGCGGTTCTCGACGGTGACGCGGATGAGGAGATCCTCGGGGGAGGCCTTGGCGTACTCCACGAACACGTCGAAGTAGCGGTTCCCGTCGAACACGCCGGTGTCGAGCAGCTCGTACTCGAGCTCGTGACGGCTGCGCCGCTTGTTGGTCTCGACGAGATCGGAGTAGGGGTACGCCGCCTGGGGATACTTGTAGAGGTACTTCATGTAGGAGTGGGTCGGCGTGGAGTCGAGATAGAAGTAGTACTCCTTGACGTCCTCGCCGTGGTTTCCCTCGCTGTTGGTCAGCCCGAACAGGCGCTCTTTGAGGATCGGGTCCTTCCCGTTCCAGAGCGCCAGGGCGAAGCAGAGATGCTGCGCCTCGTCGCAGATGCCCCCGAGGCCGTCTTCTCCCCAGCGATAGGCTCGGGAGCGGGCCTGGTCATGGCTGAAGTAATTCCAGGCATCGCCCGAGTCACTGTAATCTTCCCGAACCGTCCCCCATTGCCGCTCGGAGAGATACGGCCCCCACTTGCGCCAGGGCACGTCGCGGGTTCGGGCCTGCTCGAGGCGGTCTAGCTCAGCGCTCATGGTCACCTCACTCATGGAAGGCTGGTGTGGGGATGCTAGTACCGACGGGCCGGCATGTCGAGGGTGGTAGACCAAGGTCTGATACCATCCCCGGGGAGGGGTGACGGGATGGCTGACGCCCTCGTCTTTCATCGCCTGCAGTTCGCGTTCACCATCGTCTACCACTACCTCTTCCCCCAGCTCACCATGGGGCTGGCTCTCCTCATCGTGATCATGAAGGCGCTGGGTCTTCGCGCCGGCGGCGAGCGCTGGAACGACGCGGCGCGCTTCTGGATCCGCATCTTCGGGATCAACTTCGCGGTCGGCGTCGTCACCGGCCTCCCCATGGAGTTCCAGTTCGGCACGAACTGGGCGAAGCTGAGCCGCCACGCGGGAAGCGTGATCGGCCAGACCCTCGCGATGGAGGGGCTCTTCGCCTTCTTCCTCGAGTCGAGCTTCCTCTTCTTCCTCGTCTGGGGCGAGCGGCGGCTCTCGAAGGTCGGCCACTTCTTCGCCGCGGTAGCGCTCTTCCTCGGCAGCTGGCTCTCCGGCTACTTCATCGTCGCGACCAACGCCTTCATGCAGTACCCGGTGGGCCATGCTGTGAGGGCCGACGGGACGCTGCACCTGGTGGACTTCTGGGCCTACGTGCTGAGCCCGTGGGCGATCGTGCAGTACGCCCACACCATGGTCGCCGCCGTCGTCACCGGCTCCTTCGTGGTGGCCGCGGTCGGCGCCTACTACGCCTTGACCGGCCGCCATCTGCCCACCGCCGGCCTCTTCCTCCGTCTCGGCGTGACCGCCGCGCTGGTGGCCAGCGTGCTCGTGACGGTGACGGGCGACCGGCAGGCCAAGCTCGTGGCGCGCCATCAACCGGTGGCGCTCGCCGCCATGGAGGGACGCTTCGAGAGCGGCTCGCACGCAGGCCTCAACCTGATCGGCCAGCCGAACGTGGCCGCGCGCCGACTGGACAATCCCGTGGTGATTCCCTGGGTGCTCTCCGTTCTCGCCTTCGGCACCGTCCAGGCCCCGGTCCAGGGGCTGGACGCGTTCCCGCGCGAAGACTGGCCCGATAACATCGAGCTTCTCTACTACGCCTTCCACATCATGGCGGGCCTGGGCACCATCCTCACCGCGATTGCCCTCGTCGCGGTCCTGCTCTGGTGGGCCGGGCGGCTCGACCGGAGCCGCCCCATGCTGTGGATCCTCATGCTCGCCTTCCCGCTACCCTACATCGCCAACACCGTGGGGTGGATGACCGCCGAGCTCGGCCGCCAGCCGTGGCTCATCTTCGGCATCTTCCGTACCGCGGACGGCGCGAGCCCCACCGTGCCGGCGGGGACCGTGCTGTTCACCCTCATCGGCTTCTGCGGCCTCTACCTCGCCCTCGGTGTCCTGTTCCTCTTCTTGATCGGGCGCGAGATCGCGCACGGCCCGGCGCCGCTGTCGCCGGCCGGAGGCGGCCGCGGGGAGTCCGTGCATGCTTGAGACCTGGTACGCCATCGCCGCGCTGATGCTCGCGCTCTACGTGGTCCTCGACGGCTTCGATCTGGGCGCGGGCATCGTCTCGCCGTTCGTGGCGCGGAGCGACCCCGAGCGGCGGCAAGTGCTGGCCGCCATCGGGCCCTACTGGGACGGCAACGAGGTCTGGCTGCTCGCGGCGGGCGGCGCGCTGTTCGTGGCGTTCCCGCGGGTGCTCGCTTCCGGCATCTCGGGATTCTACTTCGCGATCTTTCTCCTGCTCTGGTGTTTGCTCGGGCGTGGCATCGCCATCGAGTTTCGGAGCCACGTGGCCGATCCCTTGTGGCGTACCGCCTGGGACTTCGTGTTCGCCGCGGCCAGCACGCTCCTCGCGGTGTTCTTCGGCGCCGCCTTCGGCAACCTGATGCGCGGCGTGTCCCTCGATCGCGAGGGATGGTTCGCGCTGCCGCTCTTCACCGACTGGAGCGCGCGCGATCCCGTGGGGATTCTCGACTGGTACACGGTCCTGACCGGCGTGTTCGCGCTCGTCGCGCTTGCCGCTCACGGCGCGACCTTCCTCGTCTGGAAGACCAACGGGCCGGTGCACGACCGAAGCCGCCGGTCGGCGCGCCGGCTCTGGATCACGGTGGCGGTGCTCTGGCCGGTGGTGACGGGCGCGAGCCACGTGGTGAATCCTTCGCTGTTCCCCGGCATGAGCCGCCGCTCGCTCGCCATGGCCGCCGCGCTCCTTGCCGTCGCCGGCATCGTGGTCGTGCTCGTCCGGCTCGGGCGCGGCGGGGACTTCGGGGCCTTTCTCGGCTCGTGCGCGTTCCTGCTCGGCAGCATCGGGGCCAGCGCGGCCTCGTACTTCCCGGTGATGCTGCGCGCGACCGGCGGCGACGCCCTGTCCCTCACCGCCTACACCGGCGGCGGCGACGAGGCGGGGCTCCGGGTCGCGCTGCGCTGGTTCCTCGTGGGGGCCCCGCTGGCCCTCCTTTATCTCGCCGTCGTGTTTCGGCTGCATCGCGGCAAGGCGGTGGCCGCCGCGGAGGGCGAGGGGTACTAGGGGGCCGCGCCCGCGTCACCGGCCCGAGCGCGGCCGGCCTCAGCGGGTGGCGAAGACGGTCGTGCGTCCCGCGCGGTCGAAGGCGAGGACCTGATAGCGCTCGGGCGGCACGCCGGGGGTCTCCATGCCTGGCGAGCCCGCCGGCATGCCGGGAACGGCGAGGCCGGCGATCTTCGGCCGCTCGCGCAGGAGACGGGCGATCAGGTCGGCGGCCACGTGGCCTTCGATCACGTAGCCCTCGACCAGCGCGGTGTGACAGGACTCCAGCGCCGGCGGCACCCCGTGCCGGCGCTTCACCGGGGCGAGATCGTCCTCGGGTCGCTCCGTCACCGCGAAGCCGTGCTCGCGCAGGTGGACCACCCACGCAGTGCAGCAGCCTCAGGTGGGCGAGCGATGGACGGTGATCGTGGCCTTGGCGGCAGTGGCGCGCGCGGACGCGGGGACGGCGGCGCCGGCGCACGCGGCGAGCAGGCCCAGGAGGAGCTCACGGCGGGGCGTCATGCCGGTCTTCCGCCCGCACGACTCGCGCGCGTCGCCGCTTCGTCCACGACCCCGGTCGCGGGATCGACCACCACCCCGTGCTCGCGACGCGCGTAGGCGGCGCTGATCTTCTCGTTGAGGACGTCTGCCGCGACCAGCGCGGGATCGCGCGCGAAGGGATCCCCGTGCCCGCCGCCGCCGGCCTGCTCGTGGCGGAGACTCTCGCCGCGGCGCAGCGTGCCGGTGAGCTTGGCCGGGAGTGACGTTGCCGTGGCGCCGGGGTTCAGGAGATTGCGCGTGGGCGCGGCGGGCTGGCCGCCGGCGAGGCCGTAGGGCCGGAACGCCATGCGGTCCGAGCGGAGCTGCAGCGTCGCTTCCTCCGCCAGCAGCGTGTACTGGCGCGCGAGGCCCAGCCCGCCGCGCCACTTGCCGGCCCCGCAGGAGTCGGGGACGAACGCGTACTCGTCGATGCGGATGGGGTGCTGAGCCTCCAGCACCTCCACCGGCGTGTTCGACATGTTCTGCGAGGGATTGGTCACCGCCTCGATCCCGTCCTTGTCGGGCCGCCCGCCCCACGCGCCACAGATCATGTCCACGATGATGAAGGGCTCGCGGTCCTGATAGCCGCCGATGCACACCACGGTGTTGCCGCCCTCGCCGGCCGCCGGCACCTTGTCGGGCACGATCTGGGCGAGGGCGCCCATCATGGCATCGAGGATACGATAGCCGGTGAGCGCGCGCGCGGCGCACGCCGCGGGCAGGACCGGGTTCACCACCGAGGCCTCGGGCGCGCGCACCTCGATGGCGCGAAACACGCCGGCGTTGTTCGGGATGCCGGACTGGAGCACCGAGCGCACGGACAGGTAGGTGCACGACTTGGTGAACGACAGGGTCGAGTTGAGCGCGGCCTTCACCTGCGGCGACGTCCCCGCGTAGTCCACCGTCAGGTGGTCTTCGTGCACGATGAGGGTCACGGTGATGGGGATGGGCCGGTCGTCGAACCCGTCGCTGTCGAGATAGTCGGTGAAGGTGAAGGCCCCCTTCGGCCAGCGGCGGATCTCCGCCCGCGTCATGCGCTCCGCGTAATCGAGCAGCGCGTCCAGGTAACCGCGGAGGGTGTCGGGGCCGTAGCGGCGGAAGAGCTTCGCGAGCTCGCGCTCGCCCACCCGGCACGCCGCGTACTCCGCGCCGAGGTCGCCGATCACGCGCCCGGGCACGCGCACGTTCTTCTCGATGATGCGGAACACCGAGCGGCTGGGCGCGCCGCGCTCGTAGAGCTTCACCACCGGCAGGCGCAGCCCCTCCTGGTAGATCTCGGTGGAGTCGCTGGCATTGGAGCCGGCCACGCGGCCGCCCACGTCGGTGTGGTGGGCGATCACCACCGAGAAGCCCTCGAGGCGCTCGTCCAGGAAGATCGGCATGAACATGAAGATGTCCGGCAGGTGCATACCGCCCTGATACGGGTCGTTGACGATCATGACGTCGCCGGGATGGATGTCGCCGTCCAGCTCCCGCAGCACCGACGCCATGGCGTCGGGGATGGCGCCGAGGTGCTGGGCGATCGTCTTGGCCTGGGCGATCATGCGTCCCCGCGCGTCGCAGAGCGCGGTGGAGAAGTCCATCACGTCCTTGACGATCTCGGAGCGCGCGGTGCGGATGACCGAGTAGGCCATTTCGTCCACGATGGCGTCCAGCGCGCTCTTCACCACCGCGAAGGTGATCGGATCCATCGAGGGCGTCGTCATAGGGTGATCACGATGTTCCCGCAGACGTCGGCGACGGCCGACGCGCCGGGCGGAAGGACGATGGTCGAGTCATAGGACTCGATGATGGCGGGGCCGCGGAGCCCGGCGGCCACGGCGTCGCGTGAGACTACCGGCGTGTGCCGCGGCGTATCCCCCGCCGCATGGCCTCGCGCGAAGGAGACGAATCGCGGCGGCGGCGGCGCGCCGTTCCGAGCCTCCACGCGTACGGCGCGGAAGTCGAGCCGGTCCGGCCGCACGCCGGAGGCGACGAGGCGCAAGTTCACCAGCTCGAGCGGCTCGTCGGTGGCGTAGCCATAGGTTGCGCCGTACTCCGCGTTGAATGCCGGGGGAAGCGCGGCGAGCGCGGCCGCGTCGAAGCGCCCGCCGGGGAGCGGAATGGTCAGCTCGGACGCCTGCCCGGCGTAGCGGAGATCGCAGCCGAAATCCAGGTGGATCTGCGCCTCCGCGTAGCCCTCCGTGTCGAGCGTCGCGCGGGCTTCCTCGGCCATTGCGTCCACCGCGCGGTTGGCGCGCTCGACCTCGAGCCGTGCCAGCGGCGCGGCATGCGCGCGGACGAAATGATGCTCCACGTCGCTCGCGAGCATCCCCACCGCGGTGAAGACGCCGGGCGCCACCGGCACCAGCACGCGGGGAATCTCCAGCGCGCGGGCGAGGTCCACCGCGTGCACCGGGCCGCTGCCGCCGAAGGCGATCAGGGTGAAGTCGCGGGGGTCGCGGCCGCGCTCGATCGTCACCGAGCGGATGGCCCGCGCCATGCTGGCATTGGCGACCTCCCGGATCCCGTGGGCGGCTTCCCGCACGCTGAGGCCCAGCGGGCGGGCCACGTGCTCGGCGATGGCAGCCTCCCCCTGCGTCGCGTCGATCTTCAGCTCGCCGCCGGCGAGATACGCTGGGTTCAAGAAGCCCAGCGCCACGTTGGCGTCGGTGACGGTGGGCCGCGTGCCGCCGATCCCGTAGCACGCCGGCCCCGGCGCGGCGCCCGCGGACTCCGGTCCCACCCGGAGCAGGCCGCCTTCGTCGATCCAGGCGATGGAGCCGGCGCCGGCGCCGACCTCCGCGACGTCGATGGCCGGCACCTTCAGCATGTAGCCGCCCGCCTTGATGAAGCGGCTGGGCGTGCTGATGCCCTCCCGGAATTCGTACTCGGACGTGAGCGAGACGCGCCCGTCCTCCACGAGCGAGGCCTTGGCGGTGGTGCCACCCATGTCGAACGCGATGAGGTTCCGCGTCTCCGCAACGCGTCCGAGCCGTGCCGCTCCCGCCACCCCCGCGGACGGTCCGGACTGCACCGCGTACACGGGCTTCTCGCCCGCCGCGCGCGCGCCGACCACGCCGCCGTTGGACGCGATGACCAGCAGGGGCGCCCGGATGCCGATGCCGGCGAGGCCCTGCGCGAGGTTCTCGAGGTAGCGCCGCATGATCGGCAGGAGATAGGCGTTCACCACCGTGGTGCTGGTGCGCTCGTACTCCTTGATCTCCGGCAGCACGCGATAGGACGCGCTGACCGGCAGGTCGGCATGGTGGGCCTGGATGAGCCGCTCCGCCTCCCGCTCGTGCGCGGGGTTCGCGTAGGAGTTGATGAAGCAGAGGGCGATCACCTCCGCGCCCGCCGCCCGCAGCCGGTCCACCGCGGCGAGCACGCCGGCCGCGTCGAGCGGCCGGACCACCGAGCCGTCGGCGGCGATCCGCTCGTCCACCTCGAGGCGCCGGCGCCGCTCGACAAGGGGCACCGGCTTGTCCCAGGCGAGGTCGAAGAGATCCGGCGTGCGAATGCGCCCGATCTCGAGCACGTCGCGGAAGCCGCGCGTGGTGAGAAGGCCGGTAGGGGCGCCCTTCTTCTGCAGGATCGCATTGGAGCCCACCGTGGTCCCGTGCACGATCTCGGACACCGCGGCGGGGGCGATGCCGGCCGACCGCAGGAGCTCGGCAAGGCCGGTGACCACCGCGCGGCCGGGATCGTCGGGGGTGGACGAGATCTTGTTGACGAGCACCGCGCCGTCGGGGCGGGTGAGCACGATGTCGGTGAAGGTGCCGCCGATGTCGACGCCCACGCGGACGCCGTCGGTCGCGCGACCCGCCGGCACGCTCAGCCCGCCGCCCGGCGGCGGTAGCGCCGGACCTTGTCGCGGTTGCCGCACACCCGCATGGCGCACCAGCGGCGGCTGCGGTTCCGGGTGGCGTCCACGAAGAGCCAGCCGCAGTCGGGCGCGGCGCACTTCCGCACGTGCGCCAGCTCGGGCGCGGCGAAGAGCCGCATCGCCGACCAGATCACCGGCCAGAGGACGAGGCGCTCGACGCTCGCCGCCGCCCGGCCGGCGTCGGGCGCCTCGGCGGTGAAGGCCCCCGCGCGCGCCCGCACCCGGGTTCCCCGAAGGAGGCCGGCGCAGCCCGCGTAGAGGCGCGCGGCGTCGGCCCCGTCGGCGTGGGCGTCGTCCGCCACCGCCGAGAAGGTGCGGTAGAGGGCCTCGCGGAGGCCCCGGGCCTCGCGGAGCACGGCGGCGCCCGCGCCGCCCCGGCGCCCGGTGGCCCGGAGGCGGGCGGCCTGGGCGGGGGCGAGCAGATGCGCCTTCTCGCCCCAGCGGACGAGGTCGTCGAAGTGGTGCAGGCGCTCGTGGGGCGCCGCGCTCGGCCGCCAGCTCTTCGTGTTGGCGAAGTCGAGGCAGAGACAGCCGCTGGCGAAGTGGAAGACCACGGGCTCGACCGCCGTCCGGGCTGGCATGGGCGCTTGACTACTTACCACGAGCGGGGCATCCTTGGGCCGCTAACCATCAAATGTCATTTTGGTAGTGTCAGAGTCCGTGCCAGATCAATCGACAAGGAGACGCCGCATGCCTCGACTCCGCCGCATGATTCTCGGAGCGCTGCCGCTCCTGACTCTCGCCCTCGCCGCCGGCCCGGTGGCCGCCCAGGGCAAGGGCACGATCAAGATCGCCAGCCAGAGCCCGCTGTCCGGCGGCCAGTCCGCACTGGGCGAGGGCATCAAGCTCGGGACCCAGCTCGCCATCGAGCAGCAGTCCAAGGCCCTCGAAGCGATGGGCTTCAAGGTGGCCCTGGTGCCCTTCGACGATCAGGCCAAGCCCGACGTGGGCGTGGCCAACTCGAAGAACCTCGTCACCGATCCGGAGATCCTCGCAGTGATCGGCCATCTCAACTCCGGCGTGGCCATTCCGTCGTCCGAGATCTACCACGACGCCAAGCTCGCGATGGTCTCGCCCGCCAACACCAATCCCATCATCACCGAGCGGAACTATCCCACGGTGAGCCGGGTGTGCGGCCGCGACGACGTCCAGGGAGTGGTGGGCGCGGAGCATGCCAAGAGCCTCGGGGTGAAGTCGGTGTTCATCATCCACGACAAGACCACCTATGGGCAGGCGGTGGCGGAGTTCTTCCGCGACCACGCCAAGAAGGTCGGCATCGAGGTGGTCGGGTTCGAGGGCACCGAAGAGAAGTCGAACTTCGATCCGATCCTCACCGGGGTCAAGGCGCGTCGTCCCGCCATGCTCTACTTCGGCGGCATCTACGACCAGGGGGCGCCCCTCTTCAAGCAGGCGGCGGAGAAGGGCATCAAGGCCACGTTCATGGGGCCGGACGGCATGGACTCGTCCGACACCGCCAAGATCGGCGGCAAGGCGGTGGTCGGCATGTACTACACCTCGGCCTCCGCGCCGGCCAGCCTCTACCCGCGCGGCAAGGACTTCGTGAAGGACTACAAGGCCAAGTTCGGCAAGGCGCCCGAGCCCTACGCGGCGGAGAGCTACGACGCGACCGTGGTGGCGCTCAAGGCGATCGAGAGCGCGGCCAAGGCGGCGGGTGGCAAGGCGCCCAGCCGCGAGGCGGTGTCCGCCGCGGTGCGCGCGGTGAAGCTCGAGGGCATCACCGGCCACATCGAGCTCGACGGCAAGGGTGACCGGAAAAAGGCGAGCTACTTCGTCCTGCAGGTCGGCTCCGACGACCCCGCCAAGTGGGGCGAGAACAAGCTGATCAAGCGCCTGGGCATCGACCCCCCCAGCGGCAAGTAGAAAACCGGCACGTAACAACGAGTGGCGGGGGGCCCTCCGCCGTCCCATACTGGCCGGCAAGGAGGGCCCCCACCATGAAGACCGACGGCGTTCTCGTTCGGGCGAGCTACCGGGTGGGCCGGCGGCTGTTCGGCCAGGTTCCCACCCCCCAGAAGCTGATGACCGATCGGCCCGCGATGATGCTCGGCCTCGGCGGGCTCTGGACCGCCATCGAGTACGGCGGCACGCTCGGGCGCGGGCTCCGCGCGCTGCTCCAGCTCCACGTGGCCACCGTCTACGGCGTGCCCTACTGAATGGACATCCGCCACGCCGTGGGCGTGAAGGCGGGAGTCCCCGAGGCCAAGCTGGACGCGCTCGCCGACTACGCGACGAGCCCGTGGTTCAGCGCGCGGGAGCGCGCGGCGCTGGCCTTCGCGGAGGACGTCGTGCGCGACGATCGCGAAGTCACCGAGGCCGGCGAGGCGCGTCTCGCCGAGCACTTCACGAAGCCGGAGCGCCTCGAGCTGACCTTCGTGGTCGGCTACCAGGTCTTCGCCAGCAAGTTCGCGAAGGCTTATCGCCTGCCGCCTCAGAACTTCTCGGCGGCCGGGCGACGATAAGGGCCCATCCGCTTCGTTGCCGCCCTCGACCAGGCGCTCAACGTACACCCACGTACGCCTCGCGCCGGTCTTCGGGCGGCGCCTGGCGGCTGGACCTTCTCGCCGCCCGGTCAGGTGTTTCGGCGCCAGCCGGCCCAGCGGCCGCCCTCGACCGCGGCCAGGAACTCGGCCACGTGGATGTTGAAAAGGCCGGGCTCCTCGATGTTCGGCGTGTGCCCGCACGCGGGGAACACCACGAGCCCCGCGTGCGGGATCAGCGCGCGCATCATGAGCGAAGGCTCCACGCAGGGCGCGTCCTGATCGCCCACCATGATGAGGGTGGGCACGCGGAGGGCGCGCAGCGGCGCCTCCAGCTCGCCCACCGTCTTGCGCTTGGACATGACCTCGCGGGCCAGGTGCGCGCAGGCCTGCGCGTCGTGCTCGGAAGCCTGGCGCGCGAACTCGGCGAAGCCGCGCGGATCCTTCGCCTTGAAGCTGGCGCGCGTGGCAAGGGTCTCGAAGCCGCGGACGCGATGGGTCTGGCCCTCCCGCTCGAGCCCCGCCGCCGTCTCCGCCTGGCCCTTCAAGAACTGCTCTCGGTTCACCGAGCCCGCGCCGGCGCCCACCATGATGAGGCTCCGCAGCATCTCGGGATGCGCGAGCGCGTAGTCGCGCGCCACGTTGGCGCCCATGGAGCAGCCGCCGAGGTGCACCGGCCCCCCGCCCAGATGCGTGAGCAAGCGGTGGAGATCACCGACGAGCAGGTCCTGCGAGTAGGACGCCGCGCCCGTGGGCACCGTGGAGGGCGGATATCCGCGATGGTTGTAGGTGATCACGCGATGCCGCCGGGAGAAGTAGCGCACCTGCGGCTCCCACGAACGGTGATCGCCCCCGAACTCGTGGCTCCAGACGAGCGGCGTGCCGGTGCCCGTCTCCTCGTAGTAGAGCTCGACGTCGCCCAGCTTCGCGGTGGGCATCACCAGGTCTCCCAGTGCACGAGCTCGGTGAGAGGCTTGCGGCGGCGGGCGACCGACGGCGGCGCGGCGGCACGCGCCGGGTCCACGTAGCCGAAGGCGACCACCCGGTTCACTCGCATCGCGGCGGGAATGTGAAGGAGGCGCGCCACCGCCGCCTCGGGCAGCTGCGCGGGGCAGGAGCCGATGCCTTCCCCCCACGCCGCGACCATCATGTTCTGCGCACAGCGCCCGGCGTCGAACTCATGCTCCTCCGTCTGCACGATGACGATGGTCGCTGCGGAGCGCGCGATGAACTTGGCGTAGGGGCTGAGTGCGGCGAGGGCCTCGAGCCCGGCGCGCTCGCGCACCACCACGAGGCGATTGGGCTCGCTGTTCTTGCTGCTGCCCGTCATGCGCGCGGCCTGCAGGATGCGGCGCAGCGCCTCCTCGGGAACGGGGCGGGGCAGGAAAAAGCGCTGATCCCGCTTGTCCACGACGGCGCGGTAGGAGTCCATGGCCGGATGCGTCCTCGAGGTCAGGCCGCCGGCGAGCGCCGGCGCACGAGATACTTCTGCTCCCCCTCCATGCAGAGCTCGCGGCGCTGATTGTGCAGGGTCGAGCGCACGGTGATGACGCCGCTGGTGCGGCCGGGGGTCAGCGCGGTGATCGTCAACATCGGATAGACGGTGTCTCCGGAGTATACGGGCTTGAGGAAGCGCGACGACTGCTCGATGAAGCCGATGAGAGACTCGCCGATCACGTGGGGGAATATGCCCGCGCCCGCCGCCGTCTGGGCGAGCACCTGGAAGCCATGGGCAAGCAGCCCCGGATGCCCCTGGCGGCGGCAGTACTCCAGATCGTAGTGGATCGGGTGATTGTCGCCGGACACCGTCTGGAACGCGGCGAAGTTGGCGTCGGTGAGGGTGCGAGAGGGGAGGTAGAACTGCTCGCCGATCTTCATGTCCTCGAAGTAGCGCGGCTCGCCGAAGCGATGCGCGGCGGGATCGAAGGGAGCGTCGGTCGCCATGACGCCCGCGGGCTACCGCTGCGCGATCTTGGTTCCCTCGCGCCCGGTCTCCATCGGCATCGCGGGATCCGCGGTCCATTCACCCAGCGAGCCGTCGTACACCGCCACCCGCGGGTAGCCCAGCATGGTGAGCACGAAGGCATCCGTGGTGGCGGCGATGCCGCCGCCGCAATACGTGATGATCTTCTTCTTCGGATCCGCGCCCACGTCGGCGAACAGTTCGTGGAGCTCCGCGGGCGGGCGGAAGGTGCTGGGCTTGCCGGACTGGAGCCGGGCGAAGGCGACGTTCACGCTGCCCTTGATGCGGCCCGCGCGGCCGTAGCTCACGCCGCCCTCGCCGGTGTGCTGCTCGGCGGAGAGCGCGTTGATGGTGCAGGCGCCGTGATCCGCGATTTTGGCGAGCACCTCGTCGCGGGTGGCGATCAGCTCGGGTCGCGGGTGGGGCACGAAGCGAGCGGCCGGGTACTTCGCCGGCTCGTTCGAGATCGGCCGCCCTTCCGCCGCCCACTTCTCCCAGCCGCCGTCCAGCACCGCGGCCCGGTCGAAGCCAAACGCGCGGAGCATCCACCAGATACGGGTGGCCCACATGATGTTGCCCGCGCTGTAGAGCACGGCCCGAGTGCCCTCGCCGAGACCGTGACGCGACATGGCCGCCCCGAACTGATCGGCTGAAGGCATGGTGAAGCGAAGCTTGCTTGAGAGGTCCGACAGCTCGCCCTGGAGATCGAGGTAGTCCGCGCCGGGGATGTGCCCCTCGGCCCACTGAGGCCGCCCGCTCTCCGCCCGGAAGGTGGTGACCGGGTCGGGCTTGAGATACGTGGTGCAGTCGTAGACGCGAAGGTCGCGGTCGCCGAGGTGGGCGGCCAGCCACTCCGTCGTCACCAGGTACTCGGGGTGGACGAAGGCGTCGCCGGCCGCCTCCACCGCGCTAGCTCCGCTCGGAGCCGACGACCGACACGAACGAGACGCACTCGCCCGGCGCGCCGCCGAGATTGTGCGTGAGCGCGAGCTTGCGGCCGCGGGCCACGCTGGCGATCTGCCGCTTTCCCGCCTCGCCCCGGAGCTGCAGCCACGCCTCGAACAGCATGCGGAGGCCGGAAGCGCCGATGGGGTGCCCGAACGACTTGAGGCCGCCGTCCGGATTCACTGCCAGCTCGCCCTCGAGATCGAACGTGCCGTTCAGCACTTCCTTCCAGCCGGTGCCGCGCTGGGCGAAGCCGAGATCTTCCATGAGGACCAGCTCGGTCGGGGTGAAGCAGTCGTGCACTTCCGCCATGGCCAGCTCGGCGCGCGGATCCTTCACGCCGGCCTGGGCATAGGCGTCGCTGGCGGAGGCGACCACCTCGGGGAAGGTGGTGTAGTCGTAGTCGGGGTCGATGGGGCCGGTGGCGGGGCCGGCGATGAAGGACAGCGCCTTTACGAACAGCGGCTTGTCCGTGTACTTGTAGGCGTCCTCCGCCCGCACGATCACCGCGGCGGCGGAGCCGTCCGACACCCCGGAGCAGTCGAAGATGCCGAGCGCGCCCGCCACCTGGGGCGAGCACGCGATCACGTCCTTGGCCACTTCCTTGCGGAACTGGGCCCGCGGATTCAGCGCGCCGTTCTTGTGGTTCTTCCAGGCGATGCGGGTCATCGCCTCCTTGAACGCGCTTTCGTCCACACCGAACTTCTTGCAGTAGGCCGGCGCGAGCAGGCTGAAGGTGGCGGGCGCGGTGAGGCCGGCGCGCGTGCCGTCCTCGGGGGCGCCGATGCTGGGCAGGCCGGAGATGCCGGAGTCCTTTAGCTTCTCCACGCCGATGGCCATCGCGACGTCGTAGGCGCCGGAGGCGATGGCGTAGCAGGCGTTGCGGAACGCCTCGGAGCCGGTGGCGCAGTAGTTCTCGAGGCGGCTCACCGGCTTGTAGTTGAGCTTGAGCGGGCGCGACAGCGTGAGGCCGCTCTGTCCGGAAAAGAGCGTGCCGAGCCAGAAGGCGTCGACCATGTCCACCGGCACGTTGGCGGAGTTGAGCGCGGCCTGGGACGACTCCACCAGGAGATCGCTCACGCTCTTGTCCCAGTGCTCGCCGAAGGGCGTGCAGCCCATGCCGACGATCGCCACCCGATCGCGAATGCCATTGCTCGCCATGGTGTTGGCCTCCTTGAAGTCTCAGGCGCCCTGGATGGGGCGGGCTTTCCAGAAGTAGTTGTGCACGCCGTGGGCGGTCATGGGCCGCCGGAACGTCAACTCCACGCGGTCACCGATCTTCACGGCCTTGGGGTCCACGTCGGTCAGTTCGCAGGTGAAGCGGCCCCCGCCCTCGAAGTCGAGCACGCCGACCACCACCGGCGGCGACAGCGAGTAGGCGAGGCGATCCACCGTGTAGGTCGCGATGGTCGCGGGGACGTCCGCCATGCGCTCGGGCGTCATCTTGTCCACCGCGTGGCACTTCATGCAGACGCGCGCGGGCGGCAGCGCGCGGGTGCCGCAGGCCTGACAGCGGCTCCCGGTGAAGCCGAACTTCCACGATTCGGCGCGGAAGGCGGGCGGGGCCGCAGGCGCCTGCGGATCGGGCCGGCGCGGCGGCTCGCGCTTGAGGAAGCCGCGCCACGTCAGGAACGTCGCGTAGGCCACCTTGCCGCCGGCCGCCGCCTGCTTGGCCACCGGCACCTTCTGGCGATGCGTGGCCAGCGCGGCGGTCGCGCGCCAGATCGTCACGTCGCAGCCGTCGGCCAGCGACACCACCGCGATGAGATCACCGGCCTTCGCGCGGTCCAGCGCGTCGGCGAGCAAGAGGCCCGCGTGCGCGGCGCCGGTATTGCCCACGGTCCCGGTGAGATCGTCGGCGATCGCCTCGGGCTTGGCGCCCACCGCGGCCTGCGCGCGCTTGTTGGCGCGGCCGTGCGGGCCGGCGACGATCAGCGCCGCGAGTTCACCGGCAGTGGCGCCCGCCTGCTCGAGCGCGCTCGTGATCGCGGCGTCGGCCAGCGGCACGTAGGCGTGCTCGCCGAAGCGCTCCTCCCACTGCCGTGAGGCCGGATCGCCGGGAATGCGCCAGCGCTCGAGGAACTCGGCGCTCGCCGAGGCCGAGGCCACGTGCTCGGCGATCACGGGCGCTTGCGCGTCGCCCGGCGCGAGCAGGAAGGCCACCGCGGCGTCACCGCCGTCGCGCTCGTCACCGCCGCCGGGCAGCCCAGTGCGAATGTCGGCGATCACCGCCAGCGTGGGGCGGCCCGCGTCGGCCGCGGCGCGAAGCACCCCCGCGCCCGATCGGATGGATCCCAGCATGTCGAAGGCCATCGCCGAGTCGTCGAGGGAAAGCGCGGCGTGGATCGCGGTGGCGTTGGTCTTGTCGAGATACGCGGGATCGGCGGTGGCGAAGTAGATCGCCGCCGGCGCCACGCCCGGCGCGCCGCGGAGCGCGGCGCGCGCGGCTTCCACGCCCATCGAGGTGGTGTCCTCGTCGTAGGATGCCACCGTCCTCGTACCCTTGCCCCCCCCGCCGGCGAGGGCGTCACCGATGGACTTCCGGTCGAGGCGGAAATAGGGAAGGTACGAGCCGTAAGCGACGATGCCGTTCATGGGATTGCCCTCAATCTAGCATATCGAACAGGGGGATGCGCGTGTTGGCCGACGGCCGATACGTGCGCCGCGCGGGCAGGGTGGCGGGATCGAGGCCGGCGTCCAGGAGCGCGCTCACACCAGCCGCGGCGATGCCCACCGCCAGCATCTCGCCTGGGCAGGCATGGGCCCCCAGGCCGAAGGTGAAGAGCCGCCGGTCGGCGCGGTGGGCTTCGAAGAGGTCCGGGCGCGGATTGGCGGCGGGGTCACGGTTCGCCGCGGCCAGAAGCACGAGCACGATCTCGCCCTCCACCATGTCGTGCCCGCTCACACGGCCCGCCGCGCCCACCCAGCGCCGCGTGTTCTGCACCGGCGGGTCGTGGCGGAGCACCTCACGCGCCACCGCGGGCAGGAGCCGGGAATCCTCGGCCACGGCCGCGCGCAGGCCGGGCTCGCGGGCGAGTGCGAGCAGCATGTTGCCGATCAGCCCGGCCGTCGCCTCGTAGGCTTGCGACATGAAGCCGATGCCGTTGGCGACCACGGTGTCGGTGCGCTCCACGCCGGCTCGCCGAGCCTGGCGCGCGAGCACGGGCAGCAGGCCATCGGCCGGCGCGTCGGTCAGCGTCATCTGGCCCAGGTCGAGCAGGCGCCCCGCCGCGTCCTTGCCGCGCTCGATCTGGGCCAGGGTGCTGCTGGGCCCGAGGCAGCGCACGAAGTGCTGCATCCACTGGGAAGTCTGGCGCAGGAACGCGGGCGGGATGCCAAGCAAGCTCGCCACCACGTAGACGGGGAGCGTGAAGACGAACGACGTGAGCGCGGCGGGCTCGACCCCGGCGCCCGCGAGCGGGCGCGCCCAGCGTGCGCTCTCCTCGGCGATGCGCTCCGCGTCGAGCGATGAGAGTGTGGCCGCCACCGCATACTTCGCGGCTTCGTGATCGGCCCCGTCGGTCATGCGGACGAGCCGGCCGAAGATCTCACCCGCCGGCGAGTCCCGCAGCGCCGGGGGCACCGGCTCCGCGGGCGGTCGCACGCGGAGCCGATCGCTCGTCAGCGCCGCGGTGACCGCCTCCGCGCTCGACGCCACCCAGTAGCCCTGGAGCTCGTCCTTGTAGCACGGTCGCGTGGCGACCAGCTCCGCATAGTACGGGTAGGGATCGGGATGGGTGACGGCGGAGACGGGATCGCGGGGCGGCGGCAGGCTCATCGGTCGGAGGCGACGGTCGGCGGACGCGTCAGACGAAGACGTCCGCCGCAACCAGCCGCGCGATCTCGTCCGGCGAGAGGCCCAGCACCTGGGTGAGGACCTCGCGCGTGTGCTCGCCCAGCAGCGGCGCTCGACGCGGCGCCGCGTCATCGCCCATGCGGAAGGCCCAGGTCTCGTAGGGCGCGCGCCCCATCTCCGGGTGCTCCACCCAGGCGAAGGCGCGCCGCGCGGCGAGCCCCGGATCCTCGTGAAGATCGGCGCAGGACTGGACGACGCCCGCCGCCACGCCCGCGGCCTGGAGCCGCTCGGCCAGCGCCCCGGCGGACTGGGTCGCCGTCCATTCGGCCAGGCGCGCATCCAGCGCGCCTTCGTGCGTCTTGCGTCCCGCGGCGGTTCGCCAGCGCGGATCGAGCGCCCACTCGGGCTTGCCCATGGTTTCCACCAGCGCATGCCACTGGGCGTCGTCCTCGCAGGCGATCGCGCACCAGCGCTCGCCCTGCCTCGTGCGACAGGGAAAGATCCCGTGCGGCGCCATCACCGGGTCCGCATTGCCGCCCGAGCGCGAGACCCGGCCGTTCACCGTGTAGTCGAGGATCTCGGGCGCGAGGAAGTGCAGGCTCGACTCGAGCTGCGAGAGGTCGATGTGCTGGCCGAATCCGGTGCGACGGCGATGATCCAGCGCGGCGAGGACGGCGGTGGAGGCGAAGTGATGCGCCACGAAGTCGGTGTAGGCCCCGTAGATCATGGCGGGCTCGCGATCCGGCCAGCCCGTCACCGAATAGAAGCCGGCGAGCGCGGCGGCGAGCGAGCCGTAGCCGCGATAGTGCGCGTGGGGCCCCGTCTGCCCCTGCTGGCAGGAGGAGAGATAGATGAGACCGGGATGGTCGCGGCTCAGCGTAGCCCAGTCCAGGCCCCAGCGCGCGGTCGTGCCCGCGCTGAACGACTCCACCACCACGTCGGCGGTGGCGATGAGCCGGCGCGCGAGCTCGCGCGCTTCCGGCTTGGCGAGATCGAGCGCCATCGAGCGCTTGCCGGCGTTGTAGTTGGCGAAGCCCTGACTGCGGTTGGGCCCGGCCTTGCTCTCCGCCCACGGCGTGAGCGTGCGACCGGGGTCGAGGCGCCGGGCGGACTCGAGGCGAATCACGTCGGCTCCGTGGTCGGCGAGGAGCCGTCCGGTGAGGGGGCCCGTGGCCACCCACGCGAAGTCCACCACGCGCAGGCCGTCGAAGGGCCGGCGCCCACGCGCGGCGCCCGGCGTCGTGCCGGCGGACCCTTCCGCGCCGGCGCGGGGCGCCGCCCAGTCGCGGAGCACGTCGGCGGTGTGCTCGCCGAGCTGCGGCGCCGGCGCGGGCGGGCGCAGCGGCGTGAGGGAGAGCCTGGCCCACGCGCCCGGCACGGGCACGGTCCGGCGCAGACGCGGCTCGGCCACCGGCGCGAAGAAGCCGCGCGCGGCGAGCTGGCGGTCCTCGGCAAGGTCCGCCATGTCGGCGACGGGCGCGATCAGCAGCCCGCGCCGGAGCGCCGCCTCGTAGAGCTGGGCTTTGGTGCGCGTGGCGGTGAACGCGGCCACGACGTCGGAGACGCGATCGATGTCTTCCTGGCCGCGCGCCCCCGCAGCGAGCAGATAGGCGTTGTCCCACTTCACCCAGTCCCGCTCGCGCATGAAGTCGGGCGCCGCCTCTTCCTCGGCCATCCACTTCACCAGCGCCGTCATCATGGCGCCCGAGAGCACGCCGCCGCCGACCGTCAAGGCCACGAAGCCGTCCTTCGCGCGGAACAGGATGCGTCGCCGGAAGCCGGAGGTGCGCACCGCCGAGCCCTCGCGGTTCGGCGTGAAGCCGTGCAGCGCAGGGAGCGCGGTGGCGCTGAGGAGCGTGTTCACCACCGCGTGCTGCGCCGAGGCGTCGACCCAGCGGCCCTCGCCCGTGTGCTCGCGCTCGAAGTGGGCGACCAGGGCGCCGAGCACCGCCTGCCCCGCCGCCTGACATGCGGCCTGGCCGCCGCCCACTCGCACCGGCGGCCGATCGGGATCGCCGACGGGATAGAGCATGCCGCCCATGGCCTGTACGATGAGCTCCGGGCCGCGCCAGCCGCGATGGGGACCCGACTGGCCGAAGGGCGAGATGGAGGCCAGGATGAGCCGGCGGTTCTCGCGGTGGAGCGCGGGCCAGCCGAGGCCCCAGCGATCGAGCGTGCCCGGCGGGAGCGCCTCGAAGAGGAAATCGGCGGCGCGCACGAGGTCGAGGAAGCAGGCGCGTGCGTCCGGCGACTCGAGGTCGAGCGTGACGCTGCGGGTGCCGCCGGCATAGGCCCACCACGCCAGGCTCGCCTCGGGTGGAGTGACGCCATCGGCGAACGGAGGCAGCCGCCGCAGCGTGCTGCCCTCGGGAGGCTCGAGGCGTACCACGTCGGCGCCGAGGTCCGAGAGCATCTTGCCGGCGAGCGCGCCCAGCGGGCCCACCAGGTCGAGGACGCGGTACGGAGCGAGCGCGCCGGGCGTCGCGGTCACGAAGCGATGCGGGAGAGGAAGGCGGCGATGGCCCGGCCGATCTCGTGCGGTGAATCTTCCTGGATGAAGTGGCCGCCGCGCACCGTGATCTCGTCCTGATGGGGCCAGGTCCGGCAGAACTCCCGCTGCGGTCCGGTGAGGATGGTGCCGGGATCCGCGTTCACGAAGAGCTTCGGCAGCGGGCTCTTGGCGAGCCAGCGCGCGTACTCGTCCACGATCGCCACCACGTCGGCCGGTTCCCCGTCGATGGGGATCTGGCGAGGCCAGGTGAGGGTGGGGCGGCGTGCCTCACCGGGCTCGACGTATGGCGTCCGGTAGACGGCCATCTCGGCCTCGGTGAGGCCGCGCAGCACGCTCAAGGGCAGGATGCGCTCCACGAAGACGTTCTTCTCCAGCACCATCTCGTCGCCCGCCGGCGAGCGCATGCCTTGAAACACCTTCCGCGCCACCTCCGGCCAGTCCGCCCAGGTCAGCGGGCGCACGATGGCCTCCATGTAGACGAGGGCCCGGACACGCTCCGGATGCCGGCGCGCCCAGTGAAAGCCCAGCGCCGAGCCCCAGTCGTGTACGACCAGGGTGACGCCGGCGGTGAGGTCGAGCGCGTCGAACCACGCGTCGAGATAGCGCGCGTGGTCGACGAAGCGGTAGGAGCCCGCCGGCGCCTTGCCGGACTGGCCCATGCCGACCAGGTCGGGCGCCAGACACCGATGCGTCCCCGCGACGTGGGGCATGACGTTGCGCCAGAGATAGGACGAGGTGGGGTTGCCGTGGAGGAACACCACCGGTCTACCCTCGCCCGTGTCCACGTAGGACATCTCGGTGTCCAGCACCCGCGCGCGACGCCGCGGATGCGGATCGGCGGCGGAGATCGCCTCGCTCATGCCGTCAGCGCGCTCGCGGCCGGGCTCAAGCGCGCCGCGCTTCGAGGAACTCGCGGATGTGGCCGTTCACCTCCGCAGGCTTCTCGTGGGCCACCCAGTGCGTGCCATCGGGGATGCGGCGGACGGTGAGGTCGAGCACGACCTTTTCGAGGCCGTCGAGGTTGTCGGTGAGCAGGGCGCGGTCCTTCTCGCCCCAGATCACGAGTGTGGGCACCTTCACGGTCATGGCCGCGAGATCCGGGGAGATGCCGCGCGGCGCCTCGCCCTGCGCGGGCGGGCCCACGCGGGCCGCGCGATAGAAGTTGAGGCCGCCGGTGAGGGCGCCTGGCTGGCCCCACGCCTCGAGATAGGCCTTGGTGTCCGCGGGTGTGGCCCAGCTCCCGGGCTGGCCTTCGCCCAGCACCATCTGCCGCAGCACCGCGAAGTTGTCGTGGCTGAGCATCGCCTCCGCTTCCGGGCTCCGGAAGGTCAGCATGTACTGGCTCGCCTTCTGCTGATTCGCATTCTCGGCGAGCAGACGCTGGAAGATGGCCGGGTGCGGGGCGTTCACGATGACGAGGCGCTCGAGCCGCTCGGGCTTCATGAGCGCGAACGCCCAGGCGACGGCCCCGCCCCAGTCGTGGGCGACCAGCGTGAACTTCCGCGCCCCCAGGTGATCGGCGAGCGCGGCGAGGTCCTCCACGAGCAGCGGCACAACGTAGTCCTTCACGTCCTTCGGCTTGGACGAGAGGTTGTAGCCCCGCATGTCGGGCGCCACCGCGTGGTGATCCCGCCCGAACTCGGCGAGCTGCCCCTGCCACGCGTACCAGAACTCGGGGAAGCCGTGGACGAACATCACGAGCGGACCCGTGCCCTCGGACGCGTAGTGCAGGCGCTGGCCGTTGACGTCCGCGTAGTGATGCGTAGGCATGGCGTCTCCTCCTCTTACTTCTTTGGCGCGTCGCCGGCAGCTTCCAGGGTGACCGCGTCGCCCACGATCACGTACACCACCTCGCCGTTGGAGGCCTTGTAGGTCCACTTTTCGACGGGGCCGAGCTTGTCGATGTCCGAGGGCTTGCCGAGGGCCTTTTCGAGCTCGACGCGGGTGGTGATCCCGCGCGCCTTGGTGATGAGGTCTTCCTTGCTGGACGGACCGCAGCCCCAGAGCACGAGCAGCACGAGGCCAATCACGAGGCCGGCGAGCGCGTTCGGCGTCATGCGGGGATGATACGCCAACCGACCGGGCGTCGATAAGGGACCATCCGCTTCGTTGCCGGCCTCGACCGGGCGCTCAGCCCTTCACCGAGCCCGCGACCAGCCCCTCCGCCATCCAGCGGTGGATGAAGATGTAGAGGGCAACCACTGGGATGGTGGTGATCACCGAGGCCGCCATGAGCTGGCCCCAGTGGAACACATCCCCGTAGATGAGGAGGTTCAGCCCCACCGGGACGGTGATCCGCGTCTCGTCCGTGATGAACACCAGGGCGTAGAGGAACTCGTTCCACGACAGCGTGAAGGCGAAGATGGCCGAGGCGACGAGGCCGGGCGCGGCGAGCGGCAACAGCACGCGGACGAAGGCGGTGACCCGCCCCGCGCCGTCGATGAGCGCCGCCTCTTCGAGCTCCTCGGGCAGCGCCTTGAAGAAGCCGATGAGGAGCCAGGTGCAGAAGGGCACGGTGAAGGTCGGGTAGGAGAGGAAGAGTGCGCTGAGGCCGTTGGTGGCGCCGAGCTCGGTGAGCACGCGGTAGAGGGGGATGAAGAGCAGCGCGGGCGGGATCAGATAGAGGATGAGGATCAGGCTGGCCACCGCCTCGCGGCCCGGGAAGCGGAGCCGCGCCACCGCGTAGCCGCCGAGGCTGGCCACCACGCTGGTGATCAGCGTCACCACCAGCGCGGTGACCAGGCTGTTGCGGAGCCACAGGGGGAAGCGCGTGTCCGTCCAGAGCCCGGTGTAGTTCTCCCAGGTGAAGGGGTGGGGGACGTAGATGCTCACCGCGAACTGAATCTGCTCGTAGGTCTTGAACGACATGCTGGCGATCCACCAGAACGGCACGAGGATCAGCAGCAGGAACACGACCAGGCCCAGCCAGGTCAGGACGCGCGTCATGGGCGGCGGCTCACCGCCGGTCCCGCAAGAGATAGCGGCTGATCAGGACGATCCCCACGACGAGGATCGGCACCACGAAGATCGAGATGGTGACGCCACGCCCCCAGCGGAGCTGGTTGAACGCGACCTGGTACGAGTAGGTGGCGAACACCTGGGTGGCGGTGCCTGGCCCGCCCCGGGTCATCACGTAGATGATGTTGAAGTCGTTGATGGTGAGGATGAACGACAGCAGGGTGGTGACGATGATCACGTGCTTGAGCCCGGGCAGCGTGATGTGCCAGAAGCGCCGCCCGGCGCTCGCCCCGTCCACCGACGCCGCCTCGTAGAGCTCGCGGGGGATGCTCACCATCCCCGCGAGGAAGGACACGCCGAAGAAGGGGAAGGCACGCCACCAGTTGGCGATCACCACCGCGGTCATCGCGCCCGCCGGCGTCGCCATGAAGGCCACGGGCCGGGAGAGGAGTCCCACGTCGAGCAAGAAGCTGTTGAGGAAGCCCCGTCCCGGGAAAGCATCGAACATCCACCGCCACGTGAGCGCGATGATCACGGTGGAGGTGATCCAGGGCAGGAGGAAAAGCCCGCGGAGGAAGTTGCGGCCGCGGATCACGTTGTTGAGGACGAGCGCCATGGCGAGCCCGGTGACTACCTTGAGCGCCACCGACGCCACCGTGAAGACCATGCTGTTCCAGATGACCTGCTGGAAGGCGTCGTCCTGGGCGAGGTAGGTGTAGTTGCGGATCCCGACGAAGCGCTCGGGGTAGCCCACCAGCTTGTCGGTCAGCGACAGCCAGATCGCCCGATAGAAGGGGTAGATGATCAGGCCGACGACGAGGACGAAGAGGGGGAGGAGAAAAAGGAGCGCGGTGCCGGCTTCCCGGCCCCGCGCCCCGATCCGGCGACGTGAGCGCGCGCTCACCCCTTCAGCGTGTCGTAAATTTCCTTGATCTTCTTGTCTTCCCACTCGATGGCCTGGTCCACCGACCACTTGTCGACGATGACCTTCGCGGGCGCGTCGGTGAGCACGTTGGACGCCTGCACCTCCGCCGCCGCCGCGGTCACGGGGCCGGGCCACCCGGTGGGGGCAAACCACTCCGCGGCGCGGCCGAACGTGCGGTAGTTCTCGTTCTTGTTGAAGTAGTCCTTGGACGCGGCCTTGGCCTTCTCCAGCGCCGGCGCGAACTGTCCGTAGGAGTCCTTCATCACCATCACCGTCTCCTCGGGCGAGGCGAGATGCGCGATGAGACTCATGGCCGCCTCGGGATCCTTGCTGCCCTTGAAGACGCCCATCGACATCGCGATGGCCTGCATGCGCCGGCCGTCCGGCCCGCCGAGATGCGGCAGGGCCACGTGGTTGGCGAGCGCCTCCTCCTTCATCTTCTTGTCCTTGGCGTCGGTGGCCTTGGCGACCGCGTTCTCCATGGCGAAGGTGATGCTCGGCCCGTTCGAGGTTTGCGCGATGTTCTTCGCGATGAAGTTCTCGTTGTTACCGGAGCCGGTCCAGGTGAGGGTGTCAGCCGGCTGCATCTGATTCGTGTAGATGTCGGTGGCCCATTTCATGACCGTCTGCATCTGCGGCGTCTTGATCGACTTGTACTTGCCGTTCTTGTCCGCCCAGCCCACGCCGTAGGAGTACATCAGGCTCTGCATGACGCCGTAGCCGTCCGCGGTGCGATTCCACGACTGCCCCATCCCGTAGAAGTTGTCCTTGGGGCGGGTGAGGGCCTGCGCGGCCTCCTTGGCCTCCGCGAACGTGCTGGGGAGCTTCACCTTGGCCTTGTCGAACACGTCACGCCACACGTACCAGAACGCGCCCAGCACGTACCATGGGATGGCGTACACCTTGCCGTCCTGGATGGTGACGGGCGAAATGTTGGCGGGGGCCTTGCCCACCTGACCCTCGATCTGCTTCGAGAACGAGGTGAGGTCCAGGAGCTGGCCCATGCCGGCGAAGCGCGCGGGGGCGCCCGTCTCGAGCTGGCCGACGTCCGGTGTGCTGTTGCTCTCGATCGCCGCCACGTACTTGGTCTGCATGTCCTCGAAGGTGAAGTACTCCACGGTGACGCTTGCGCCATGCTTCTGCGCCCAGCGCTGCGCGCTCGCCTCGATGGCCTTGTTGGTGGGCTCCACGTACGTCTTGAGAATCCACATGCGGAGGGCGGTGCCCTTCTTCACGGCGGGGAAGCCGATCCGGGGCAGCGAGAGGGCGGCGGTGGCGCCGAGGGCGCCGGCGAGGACGGCGCGACGGCTGATGTGGCGCTGTGACATGGCTAGGCCTCCTGATCTTCGATGATCGTGAGGTGTCGGGATGCGCTCCAAGCGGGCGCCATGATACCGTAGACACATGATCGACGCCAAGGACGTCGCGCACTATCGCGAGCACGGCTACCTCGTGGTCCCGGACGTGCTCGACGCCGCCACCGTGGACTCCTTGCGCCGCGAGATGGAGGCGATCCTCGAGGGCGCGCGCGCGGTGACCGCTCACACCGACGTCTACGACCTCGAGCCGGGTCACCGTCCGGACGCGCCTCGGGTGCGGCGGGTGAAGACCCCGCACAAGTTCTTCGACGGGTTCAAGCGCCTCTACCGCGACCCAGAGCTGGTGTCGATTCTCCAGGCCCTGCTGGGACCCGGCGTGCGCCTGCACGGGTCGAAGCTGAACCTCAAGGCCCCGCACTACGGCTCGCCGGTGGAGTGGCACCAGGACTGGGCCTTCTACCCGCACACCAACGACGACGTGCTCGCGGTGGGGGTCATGCTGAACGACGCCACCAGCGACAACGGGCCGCTCATGGTGGTGCCGGGCAGCCATCGCGGCCCGATCTTCGACCATCATGTCGACGGGTACTTCTGCGGCGCGGTGGATCCGGCGGCGGTCGAGGACGAGATCGCCAAGGCGGTGCCGCTTACCGGCCGCGCGGGCTCGATGTCCTTCCACCACGTGCGGCTCCTTCACGGCTCCGCGCAGAACGTGTCGAGGCTGCCGCGCGCGCTGCTCCTCTACGAGTACGCCGCCACGGACGCCTGGCCCCTGATGGGCGTCAAGGACCTCGCGGAGTTCGATGCGCGCCTGGTGGCGGGCCCGCCGACCCTCGAGCCGCGCGTCACGCCGGTGCCGGTGCGAATACCGCTGCCGCCCGCCCGCAACCAGGGCTCGATCTACGAGAACCAGACGGCGGCGCGGCGCTTCTTCTCGTTCACCGAGGAAGCGGAGGCGCCGTCCCGCACGTGAGCGCGGCCGCCCGCCTCGGCGCGGTGCTGCTCGCCTTCGCCCTCGGTGTTCCCGGCGCGCCCGCATGGGCCCAGACCGAGCGGGTGATCGACGTGCCCACGCGCCCGGGCGTGAGCGAGCGGCTGCTCTTCATCGCGCCGCCGAGCGCCAAGGCCACCGTGATCCTGTTCGCGGGCGGCCACGGGGGGCTGCGCCTGGCCCCGGACGGGAAGATCGGCTGGGGCGCGGGGAATTTCCTCGTGCGGACGCGGCAGATGCTCGCCGCGCAAAGCGTGAACGTCGCGACGCTGGACGCCCCCTCCGACCGCCAGGGGGAGCCGTTCCTCAACGGCTTCCGGCAAACCCGCGAACACGCCGCCGACGTCAAGGCGGTGATCGCGACGCTGCGCCAGCAGCAGGCCGGCGTCCCGGTGTGGCTCATGGGCACGAGCCGCGGCACGCAGTCCGTGGCCTATCTCGCCACCGAGCTGCCTCGCGACGCCGGGGGGCCCGACGGGGTCGTGCTGACCTCGACCATTCTCACCGAGCGGCGCGGAAGCCGGGCGGTGCCGGGCATGCCGCTCCAGTTCATCAAGGTGCCCGTCCTCGTCGTGCATCACAAGGACGACGGCTGCGACCACTGCCGCTACACGGACCTCCCGCTCCTGACGGAGAAGCTGACCGCCGCCCCTCGCAAGGAGGTCATCGTCGTCGAGGGGGGCGCCACGCGCGGCGATCCCTGCGAAGCCTTCGCGCACCACGGCTACAACGGCATCGAGCAGGACGTGATCACGAAGATCGCGGCCTGGATCGTACGCTAGTCGCCCGCGCTCCTCCCCCTCGCCTCGCCATCACTTCATGCTCGCGCGCAGCTGGAGCATCACCTCGTCGATGGCGTCGATTCGGAAGAAACCCAGCCGCGGGTACTCGATGTCCAGGATCACGTAGACCGTGACGGACAGGATGATCGAGAATCCGATCACGTGCACCCAGTCCCGCTTCTCGGCGCGCGAGAGGTCGTAGCCGGTCAGAAGCGCGGTGATCAGGGCGAGTGCCAGCAGCATGGCGAAGACGATGGCGGGCGGGTGGATCTTGTTGCCCATGGTGCGAGTGGTGTTGAGATCGATCATCGAATTGAGGGCAGGGACCAGAAGGTTGCACGTGGCTGGCGGGTTCTCCGGCCGCCGACATCCCGCCAGTCCCTGCCGCCATATCTCGCCCTGGATGGCGATCCCGCGGTCGAGCTCGGCTTGGACCGCGGCCATGTCGGCGACTGTCTGATAGGTCGCGATCCGCGAGTCGACGTAGCGGCGAAAAAGATCACGCAGACCGAGCTGGACGTCAGGCGGCAGGAGATCCACGCGGAGGTACGCGGTGCCGATCGCGTTGGCTTCATCCACGATGAGATACCGGCGCGAATCGAAGCGCGTGGCGGCTCCCGAGAACGTGAAGGCGATGAGGAGTGCGAGGAGGCCGTAGACCGCACCCCCGATGGCAGTACGGCCGGTCTGAGATGCATCGTCGCTCTTCGTCCGCCGGCCGAAGAGACGTCCCAGCTCGATCATCACGACCATCCCGATGAACAGGACGATCCCCAACGCGACACCCATGTGGGTAGGATTCATGCGCTCAGCCGACCGCCGGCTTCACCTCTTTGGTGAAGCGCTCCATCACCGCCATCATCCCCGGCACGTCGGCGGTGGCGGGCATGTCGAAGGTCACCCACTCGCAGCCGAGACGCGCCGCGCGCTTGACATCGGCGACCACCTGCTCCGGCGCGCCGGCGTACGGCGCGCGGTCCGCGCCGCCGTCCTTGGCCCCGAGCGCCAGCATGTTCCGCGGCGCGAAGCGCACCGCGCCGTCGGGCCGCCCTGCGCGCCTGGCCAGCTCCTTCACCGTGACGATGCCCTTCTCCAGGTCCGCCCACGACAGCCCCAGCGGATGCCAGCCGTCGCACTGCTCGGCGGCCCGTCGCATCGCCGGCGCGGAGAGCGCGCCGGGCGCACCGCCCGCCCAGATGGGCGGATGAGGCTTCTGCGCGGGGCGCGGCGCGAACGTGGCGCCGCTGAACGTGAAGTAGCGGCCGGCGAACTGCGGCACGTCCGCGGCCCACGCCGCCTTGATGATCTTTAGATACTCGTCGGTCTGGGCGCCGCGCTCCTTGAACGGCAGATTCAGATCCTTGAATTCCGCCTCGTCCCAGCCCACGCCGATGCCGAAGATGAAGCGGCCGCCCGAGACCTGGTCCACGGTGGCGGCGGCCTTGGCGGCAATGAGCGGGTTGCGGTACGGAAGCACGATGACGCTGGCGCCCACCAGGATGCGCGTGGTGCGGCCCGCGAGGAAAGACAGCAGCGAGAACGGATCCGGCCACGAGGGACCGTAGTGCTGGGTCGTGGCGGGCTTGGCGAGGATGTGGTCGGGGACGAAGATGCCGTCCCAGCCGAGCTCCTCCGCTTTCAGGGTGAGCCGCTCCGCGTCCGCCGTGGTGAGCCGCCAGATGGGGAGGACCGCGCCGAATTTCATGGGGCACCTCCGAGATTGCGCTCGGCTTCTTGGCGTGTCTGGAATACCTGGTTCGACACCTCACGGCGTTCCGGTTCCTTGCCGAGCTTCAGGCGCAGGAAGCCGCTGTTGGTGAAGCGGGACACCTTGAGATAGTACGTTTTCTCCACGTAGCGCACGGCGTCCATGTAGGCCGCCATCGCGTCGTCGTCCACCGAGAAACCCTCGTAGTTGACGATGGAATTCACGCGGCGGCCCAACGGCCCGGGCAGGCGGTCCACCGCGGCGATGATGGCGTCGATGTCGCCCGCGTTCCGCACCCGCATCCCGGCGTAGTTCATGAACACCGTGTTGCGGGCCGGATCGTAGGACAGTCGCTGGTCGATGTGGATGTCGAGCATGCGATCGCGCAGGCCGAGCAGGCCCGGCTCGAAGAGGGCGCGGTCCATCGGGCGTGCTGCCTCGACGGGCAGGCGGAAGCCCAGACGTTTGACGATGTCACGCTCGATATCCACCCCGGGCGCCACCTCGCTCAGCGCGAGCCCGGCGGCGGTGAGGCGGAACACGCAACGCTCGGTGACGAAGAGCACCTCCTTGCCCTGCGAGGCAGCCGCGGGACCGTTGAATGTCACCTGCGCCACCTGCGCCACGAACTTGCCGGCGCGGCCTTCCCGCACGATGCGGAGGCGGCCCTCCTCGACGGCGAACTGTGCGCCGCCCGCGGTGAAGTTCCCCATGAAGACGAGCTTACGAGCGTTCTGCGTGATATTGATGAAGCCGCCGCAGCCGGCGATGCGGTCGGCGAAACGACTGGCATTGACGTTTCCGAGCCGATCGCACTCGGCGAAGCCAAGGAACGCACAGTCGAGGCCGCCCCCGTCGATGAAGTCGAACTCCGAGCAGTGATCGATGAGGGCTTGATGGTTGATCGCGGCGCCGAAGTCGAGGCCACCGGCGGGAATGCCGCCCATCACGCCGGGGTCCACGTTCAGGGTCATGAGGTCGAAGATGCCTTCCTCGCTCGCCACACGCGCCACCGTGTCGGGCAGCCCGATGCCGAGGTTCACCACGCTGTTGGGCAAGAGCTCCATCGCCGCGCGCCGAGCCATGACCTTACGATCGTCCAGCGGGAGTGGCGGGAGGCTCTTGACGGGCATGCGGATCTCGCCGGACAGTGCGGGATTGTAGCCGGTGCCGTACGTCTGCGTGTGGTGCTCCGGTTCCGCCACGACCACCGCGTCCACCAGGACCCCGGGCAGCCGCACCAGGCGCGTGTCGAGAGACGCCTCCGCGGCCACGCGCTCGACCTGGCAGATGACGTAGCCGCGGGAGTTCCGCGCGGCCATGGCGAGCGCCAGCGTCTCGAGCTGCAGCGCCTCCTTCTCCATGGTGACGTTGCCGTCCGGATCGGCGGTGGTGCCGCGGATGAACGCCACGTGAATAGGCAATGCTTTGTAAAAGAGGTACTCCACGCCCCCGATGGTGATCACCTCGACGAGATCGTCCACGGTGATGCGGTTCATCTTGCCGCCTTCGAGCCGCGGGTCCACGAAGGTGCCGATCCCGACCCGCGAGACCGTGCCCGGCTTGCCGGCCGCGATGTCGCGATAGAGGTTGGTGATGACGCCCTCGGGCAGGTTGTAGGCCTGGATCGTGCACTCCTGGATGAGGCGGCCGATCTTCGGGCTCAGGCCGAAGTAGCCACCGATCACGCGCCGCAGGAGCCCGGGATGCGCGAGGCGGTTCAGGCCCTTCTCTTGACCGTCTCCCTGGCCGGTCGCATGGATGAGCGTGAGGTCTCGCGGATGCCCCGCGTCGAGAAAGCGCCGCTCCAGGGCCACCAGCAGCTGCTCGGGCATCCCGTGGCCGCCGTAGCCCGAGGTTGCGAGCACATCGCCGTCCTGAAGGACCGACACGGCATCCTCGACGGGAATGACCTTCTTGAGTACCTGCCGCGCGCTCATGGCGCGGGCAGGGTACTGCGGGGCGGCAATCTCCGCAACGGCGGCCCGCGCGGCATGCGGCGGTGTCGCTCAGCGTCCCAGCACCAGGCACACCGCGCCCAGGACGGTCAGGATCGCGGCGGTGAGCCGGCCCGCGAGGCCCTGCTCGCGGAACACCGCGCTGCCCATCAGCACGCTGAACACCGCGGAGGTACGGCGGATCGAGGCGACATAGGCGGCGGGGGCCAGGCCGAGCGCGAAGACCTGGCAACCGGTACCCGTGAGCACGAGGAGCGCATGGATGAGCACACGCGGCAGCTGGACGGGGCCGACGGAGTCGGCGAGCGCGCGCGGTCGGCGGAGCAGAGCGAGGACGAGCAGCGGCACGGCGAGCGCCAGGTACGCCCCCACGAGATACGACGGCACGTGCATCGCGAGCACGTTGTGCCGGTCGATCGCGGCGAGGACCCCCAGGAAGAACGCCGCGCCCAGCGCGTCCAGCGCATCGGCGCGGGCGAAGAGCCCCGGGAGATCGAGCCCGCGCCCCGGTGTCGCGCTGAGCCCCGCCGTGCCCACGACCGCCAGCCCCACGCCGACCCAGCCGAGGCCGTGGGGCAGAGTGCCGGTGAGCCACCAGTCGGGCAGGACGGAGAAGACCGGCGCCAGCGCCAGCACCGGGCCCACGATGGAGATGTCGCCGTGCGCGCTCGCGCGAGTGAGGAGATAGGAATACGCGCCGGCGCAGCCCGTGGCGAGCCCGATCCAGCCCCACATGTGCGGAGGGATTTGCAGGCGGCCGCCCGTGAGGTAAATGCCCGTGGTCCAGAGCGCGACGCCCGCGGCCTGCGTCCACAACACGAGGATCAGCGGGGGAATGTGCCGGGCCCTGCCCTTCACGAAGGCGATCTGGCCCGCCTGCAGGAGGGCGGCGCCGAGGGCGAGCGCGAACCAGGTCAACGGCGATTCACGCGCCGAGATCGGGAGAAATTGGCATCGGGGCGATGGGTCCGGCCGGATATTATCGCGGGAGCCGTTCATGAGACGCGTGATCTTGCTCACCGCGTTGATGACCCTGGCCCTGGCCGCCGCGCCCTGCGCGGCGCGCGCTCAGGCGACGGCCCCCGCTCAGCCGGCCGAGTCCGCGCCCGGCCCGACTGCGGCGCCGGCGCCGGAGGAGAGGACTCCCGGCTTCCGCGACGAGGTTCGTCTCTTTGCCTACCTCGAGATGAGCTACACGTGGAATCTCGGCGGCGCCAGCCGGGGCGGCGTGAACGAGTTCCGGGTGTACGACTACATCGAGGGATTCGCCTTCAACATCGCCGAATTCTCCGTGAAGAAGGACCCGTCCGAGCGGTATCCGTTCGGCTTTGGCCTCGTGCTCACGGTGGGGCAGGATTCACAGAAGAATCACTCGCTCGGGATTTTCCGGGACGAGGACGACGAGGTTCCCTTCCGGAATACGTCCCACTTCGATCTGCAGGAGGCCTACCTCTCGGTCCGGATTCCAGTGGGCACCGGGATCGTGCTCAAGGCCGGGAAGTGGGTGAGCCTCCTCGGCTACGAGGTGATCGAGTCGCCCAGCAATCTCAATTTCTCACGGGGCTACCTCTTCAACCTCGCCGGTCCGTTCACCCAGACCGGCCTCGTCGCGACCTATGCGTTCACCGACTGGCTCACCGTGCAGGCCGGCGTGACCACCGGCTCGGACACGAGCGACGACAACAACCACCGGCCGACGTTTGGGGGCGGATTCCAGCTCACGCCCCGCAAGGACCTTACCTTCACGATCGGCACGCTCGTGGGGCCCGAGCAGACCGACAACCACACCCACGACCGCTGGGTGCTCGACCTCGTCGGCGTCTACACCGGCATCGACAAGCTCACGCTCGCCGGCGAGATCACCGGCGGCAAGGAGGATCGCGAGGCCTCGCTGCTCGAGCTGAACACCCGCCAGGACCCCGATGCCTCGTGGTGGGGCTGGGGGCTCTGGGCGGCCTACGATTGGACGAGCCGGTTCCGCACCGTGCTCCGCCAGGAATACTTCAAGGATGCGGACGGCGCGCGCACCGGATTCGGCAACGAGCTCTCGCTCTGGTCGACCACGCTCACGTTCCAGGTCAAGATCTGGCGGGGCCTGGTGAGCCGGCTCGAGTACCGGCACGATCAGGCGAACGAGCGCGCGTTCCGTCAGCGCTACGACAAGACCCGCACGCTCGTGCCCACGTCGCATTCGATGGACACGATCTCGCTCAGCGCGTACTACACCTTCTTCTAGGATCGCGAGAGGCCGGCATGAAGACCGATCTCCTGCTCGTCCCCATGGGCGCCCGCTACGCGGAGATGCGTGCGGCGGCGGTGGCCGCGGAGGAGGCGGGCTTCGACGGACTCTGGACCTGGGATCACCTCCGCGATCCCGACGGCGGTGCCGAGTCCTCGGTGCCGGAGGTGTGGACCTCCCTCACCGCGCTCGCCGAGGCCACCCGACGCATCATGCTGGGCCCGCTTGTGCTGAACGTCGGCATGCGCCAGCCAGGGCTGCTCGCGAACATGGCGGCCACGCTCCAGGAAGTCTCTGGAGGCCGCCTGCTGCTGGGGCTCGGCGCCGGGGGCAGCCGCGCCACGCCGTACGTGCGGGAGCAGGAGGGTATCGGCCTGGTGGTGGAAGCAGACGCCGTGCGGGCGGCCCGCGTCGCCGAGGCGTGCCAGGTGCTGCGGCGGCTCTGGGCGGGCGACGCGTCGGACTTCGCGGGCACGCACTATCGCCTCGCGCGGCCCGACGGCTTTCTCCGGCCCGACCCCGCGCCGCCCATCGTGGTGGGCGGCTTCGGCCCGCGCATGGCGGCGATCGCGGGCCGCTGGGCCGACGGCTTCAACACACCGGCCCGGCATCCGCAGCTCGCCGAGCTGATCGGCGTGGCGCGCGACGCCCACGCGGGGACCGGGCGCGATCCCGCGCGCTTCCTCGTCACCGTGTTCGCGGCACTGGCCGATGGCTGGCTCGGCGCCGACTCGGGCCCGCGCCGTGGCCTCGCCGCGCTCGGCGTCGCCCGCGTGATCCTGCTCGTGTCGCCGCCCTACGACCTGGCCCGCATCCGCGCGGCGGGGCGGCTCCTTCCCGCTCGCCCGGAGGCCTCATGACCACTCCCATTCGCGTGCTCGGCATCCCCGGCAGCCTGCGCAAGAAGTCTTTCAACCGCGGCCTCCTTCGCGCCGCCACCGAGATGCTGCCCGAGGGCATGAGTCTCGACGTATACGATCTGGAGGCGCTGCCCCTCTACAACGGCGACGTCGAGGCGGCGGGCCTACCGGAGCCGGTTCAGGACTTCCAGCGGCGCATCGAGGCCGCCGACGCGCTCCTCTTCGCCACGCCCGAGTACAACTACTCCGTGGCGGGCGTGCTCAAGAATGCCATCGACTGGGCCTCGCGGCCCACGCCCGCGCGTCAGGTGCAGCCCTTCAGCGGCAAGCCGGTGGCCATCATGGGCGCCTCCGCGGGCGCGCTGGGCACGAGCCGCGCGCAGTATCATCTGCGTCAGACGTGCGTGTTCCTGAACATGTTCCCGCTGAACAGGCCCGAGGTCTTCGTCCCGGCCGCCCAGACCAAGTTCGACGCGAGCGGCCGGCTCACCGACGAGCCGGCGCGCGCACGGATCCGTGAGCTGCTAGAGGCGCTGCTGGCGTGGACGCGCCGACTCCAGGCGAAGTAGGATGGGCTAGCGCGCGACGGCAGGGAGCCGCTCGAACCAGGGGCGCGCTTTTTCGAGCTGGGAGGCCAGACGGAACAGCGTGGCCTCGTCGCCGTAGCGGCCCACGAGCTGGGTCGCGAGCGGCAAGCCCTCCGTGCTCACTCCGAGCGGCAGCATCATCGCCGGCTGACCGCTGAGGTTGAACCATACCGTGAACGGAGACATGTGGAAGACGCGGCGCCAGTACTCCTGCACGTCGTCGAGCATCATGTCGATCCAGCCGAGCTTGGGCGGCAGCGTGGCGAGTCCCGGGGTCAACAGCACGTCCCAGCGCATGTGGAAGGCCGCCATTTGCCGTCCGAGCCGGTGCGCCGTCTGAGTGGCCTTGATGTAGTCGGCGCCGGACAGGCGCTCGCCGAGCCGGGCCGTGCCCGCCGTCACCTTCTCGACGTCACCCTCGCGCGGCGGACGGCCGCTTGGATGGCCGGCCAGGTTCACCACGGTGTTGGCGGCGGCGAGCGTGAGGAAAGTTGGAACCAGGGCCGCGCCGTCGATCTCCGGATTGGCCTCCTCCACGGTGTGCCCGAGGTCCGCGCAGAGCCGGACGGTGTCGGCGAGGGCCTGCAGACTTTGCGGATCCACCACGGCGCCGTTCGGCGTCTTGGTGGTGAAGGCGATGCGCAGTCGGCCCGCGTCGGCGCCGATCTCCCGGAGGAAGGGCCGACTGACGGCGGGGGCCACGTAGGGATCGCCCGCGCCGGCGCCGGCGGTGGCGTCGAGGAGCGCCGCGCAGTCGCGCACGGACAGCGTCACCGCGTGCTCGGTGGAGAGTCCGCCCAGTCCCTCGCCGAGCCCCGGCGCCATGGTGTTCCGCGCGCGGGTGGGCTTGAGGCCCACGAGCCCGCAGCACGCGGCGGGGGCGCGGATCGAGCCGAAGCCGTCGGAGGCGTGCGCGATGGGCAGCATGCGCGCGCCCACCGCGGCGGCGGCGCCGCCGCTGCTCCCGCCGGAGATGCGCGTGGGATCCCACGGATTCCTGGTCGGGCCGTGGAGCACCGGCTCGCAGGTGAGCGACAGCCCGAGCTCGCAGGTGTTCGTGCGGCCGAAGATCACGAGCCCCGCGCGCTTGAGCCGCTTGACGTGCTCGCTGTCCTCGGCGGCGGGCGGCGTGTCGGCGAAGAACTTCGACCCGCGCGTCATCGCCACGCCCGCGATCGAGGCGGTCAGGTCCTTCATGAGATACGGCACGCCGCGGAAGGGCCCGTCGGGGAGCCCTTCCGCGATGGCCTTGCGTCCATAGTCGTAGAGCTTCATCACCACCGCGTTGACCGTGGGATTGCGCGCCTCGACGCGCTCGATGGCCGCCTCGAGGAGCTCGGGTGGGGAGACCTTGCCCCACTTCACGAGCTCCGCGAGGCCTAGCGCGTCGTACTGCTCGTACTCGGGGAAGGTCACGCGGTACCGGAGCTCCGGCCGGCTCGCGCAGCTCGGGTCACCTACCGGAGCTCCGGGATGATCCACATCGCGCGATCCCCGCGGGCCACGCGCTGGATGTTGTCGAACGCGTTCCGGAAGGCCTTCGGCCAGTTTTCCCACGTCGGGCCCGCCATGTGCGGGGTGATCGTGATGTTGGGGGCGGTGTAGAGCGGGTGCCCCGGCTTGCCCGGCTCCTCGACCATCACGTCGAGGCCGGCGCCCGCGATTTGCCCGCTCACCAGCGCCTGGTTCAGCGCCGCTTCGTCCACCACCGGCCCGCGGCAGGTGTTGATCAGCACCGCGGAGGGCTTCATGAGGTTGAACTGGCGGGTGCTCATGAGATTCTTCGTCGCGGCGTTCAGCGGCACGTGCAGGCTCACCACGTCGGCCTCGCGCAGGAGCTCGTCGAGGAGGACGAAGCGCACGCCGAGCGCGTTCTCCTGGTCCTCGGTGAGACGCACCACGTCGTAGTAGATCACCGGCATGTCGAAGCCGTGCGCTCGGCGTGCGACCTTCTTCCCGATGGTGCCGAGACCCACGATGCCGAGGGTCTTGCCCTCTGCTTCGTAGAGCCGGTTCTCGGCGAGATCGCCGATGCGCCACTTCCCCGCCACCACGTTGTTGTGCTGCCAAGCCAGGCGCTTGAGCACGCCGAGGATGAGAAGCCACGTGTGCTCGGCCACCGCGGTGGAGTTGGCCCCGCCGTTGTTGGCCACGGGGACCCCCGCCGCCTTGGCCGCGGCGATGTCGAGGCGGTCGTAACCCGCGCTGATGAGCTGGACGAGCTTGAGCTTGGGCAAGGTCTTGTAGAAGTCCGGCCCCATGTCCCCGCGCGCGAAGCCGATGAAGTACTCCGCGTCCTTGTGGGCCTCGAGCCCTCCGGCCACGCCGCGCTCCACCACGGCCATCTCGTACCCTTGTGGGACCATGGCGCGGCACGCATCCATGATGTCCTTCGGCATCGGCGGGGAAAAGACGATCTTGGCGGCCAAGGGGCGCTCCTTTCGAGGTGTCGGTCCTACGGTTTCGGGGCGAGGATCATGTACGTCGCGCGGCCCACCGCCACGGTGGTCCCGGCGGCGTCGGTGACGGCGGCCTCGCCGAAGGCGATGCTGCGCCCACGACGGAGGATGCGGCCCTCGGCGACGACGTCGCCGCGCGCGGCGGACAGAAACGATACGTTGAGGTCGAGCGTGCTCTGGCCCACTCCGCCCGCGGCGTCGGCGTGCATGGTGGACAGCGCGCCGCCCACCGCCATGTCGACCAGGGCGGAGAGCACGCCGCCGTGCACGGGGGCGCCCACCGCGTTGCGAAGCTCGTCACGGGCGGGGACGCGCAGCCGCACCCAGCCCTCGCGGGCGTCCTCGACCTGGACGCCGAGGGTGCGCCAGAAGAGATTCGACTGGGCGCGCTCGCGCACGCTCGCGAGCAGGTCTCCGGATGTCGATGGCATGTTAGGGTTGGGACGCAGCAGCATCATCGGTCAGAGCCGTCCGTTCGTCAAGGAGGACGCCCGTGGGTCGCTGGGCATGAGCCCCATCGAGTTCTTCAATCCGCCCGACGCGCCCGCGCCCGGCGCCTTTTCTCGGGCCACGCGCGCGGCCGGCCTCGTCTTCGTCTCCGGCACGGGGGCGGGGAACGATATCGGCGGCACGCCCCGCGCGGGCACCGCCGCCGAGGAGACGCGCTGGGCGCTGGAGAACGTCTCGGCGATCCTGCGCGCGGCGGGCACGTCGCTGGAGCGCGTGGTGCAAGTGACGCTGCTCATCACCGATCCCGCCGACTACCACGCGATCAACGCGGAGTACGTGAAGCACTTCCCCGGGGGCTTGCCCGCCCGCCACACCGCGCGCTTCGGCGTGCCCACGACTGCCAAAGTCGCGTTTGCATGTATCGCCCTCGCGTAGCGAGGCGGACCGCGTCGTAGTGCGCTTCCCGCAGGGGCTGCGCGCCCTCAACCATCCGGACTACCGGCGCTTCTACATCGGCCAGGTGGTCTCGCAGGTGGGCTCGTGGATGCAGTCGGTGGGGCAGGCATGGCTGGTGCTCCAGCTCACCGGCTCGCCGCTCAAGCTCGGCCTGATCGGCACGCTGCAGTTCACCCCGGTGCTGCTCTTCTCCGTCTTCACCGGCGCCCTCGCCGATCGGCTGCCCAAGCGGCGCGTCCTCCTCGCCACCCAGATCGGCATCGCCTCGCTCGCCCTCATCCTGGGCCTGCTCGTGCGCTTTGGCCACGTGGAGTACTGGCACGTGTGCGTACTCGCCACCATCCTGGGCTGCGTGAACACGCTGGACATGCCGACGCGGCAGTCCTTCGTGGCCGAGCTGGTGAGCAAGGAGGATATCGTCAACGCGGTGGCCCTGAACTCAGCCGCGTTCAACACCGCGCGCATCGTGGGGCCGGTGGCGGCGGGCCTCCTCATCGCGCGCTTCGGAGTGGCCATCGCCTTCCTCTTGAACGCGCTCTCGTTCACCCTCGTGATCGCCGCGCTGATCCGCATGCGCAACGAGGGCCGGCCGCGGGAGACGCGTGGCACCACCATGCTCGCCGACGTGGCTGAAGGGCTGCGCTATGCGTTCCAGGTCCGCTACATCCGCCTGCTCCTGCTCCTCCTCTTCGTGGTCAGCATCACCGTGTTCAACTTCTCCGTGTACGTGCCGCTCCTCGCCCGCACCGTGCTCCAGGTGGACGCGGCCGGCTTCGGGTTCCTCATGGCCGCGGTCGGCGTGGGGGCGGTCACCGGGGCGCTCACCCTCGGCAATCTCCGCCAGGCTCAGCTCGCCCTGCCCACCGTCCTCGTCTCTGGCTTCGTGGCCTGCGGCGGCCTGGTGGTGATGAGCACGGTCACGCGCTTCGCCGTTGCGATGCCCATGCTGTTCGTGATCGGCGTCTCCAGCATCATGCTGGTGGCCTCCTGCAACACCGCGCTGCAGCTCGCCGCACCCGACAACCTGCGCGGGCGGGTGATGAGCCTCTACACGCTGATCTTCGGCGGCTCCTTCCCCATCGGCGCCTTCCTGGTGGGGTGGATCTCCGAGCGCCGGGGCGTGTCCACCGCCTATCTCGCCGCCGGCATGTGCGGGCTCGCGGGCCTGGCCATCATCACCGTCTGGTGGCGCTCCGATCCCGAGTAAGGTACGGTGGCCCGCATGACGAAGACACGGCTCGCGTGGTCGGAGGAAGCGGGGCGGAAGGAAGAGGGCATGATCGCGCTCCGGCGGGATTTTCACCGCCATCCGGAGCTGTCGTTCCAGGAGCAGCGCACCGCCGGCATCATCGCCGAGCGGCTGCACGCCGCCGGGCTCGAGGTGCGAGCCGGCATCGCGGGCACCGGGGTGGTGGGTGTGCTGCGCGGGGAGGCGCCCGGCCGCACGGTGGCGTGGCGCGCCGACACCGACGCCTTGCCCCTCACCGAGCTGCTGGAGGCGCCGTTCGCCTCCGGCACACCCGGTGTCATGCACGCGTGCGGGCACGACGGCCACACCGCGATCGCCATCACGATGGCGGAAATCCTCGCCGCGCGGCGCCGCGAGATACCCGGCACCGCGGTGTTCATCTTCCAGCCCGCCGAAGAGGTGCTGGGCGGCGCGCGGCCGATGATCCAGGCCGGCGTGCTCGAGAACCCGCGGGTGGACGAGGTGTATGGTCTCCACCTCACGACGCTCCAGCCCGCGGGGGTGGTGCAGGTCCGGCCCGGACCCACCATGGCCTCCGCCGACGCCTTCACGGTGGAAGTGAAGGGGGCGGGCGGCCACGGCGCGATGCCGCACCTCTCGGTGGATCCCATCACCGCAGCCGCGAGCATCCTGCTCGGCATGCAGAGCCTGGTCGCGCGCGAGGTTCCGGCTCAGGACACCGCGGTCCTCACGGTGGGCCAGATCGTCTCCGGTACCAAGGGCAACATCATTCCCGACCGCGCGATCATGAAAGGCACCATCCGGGCGTTCGAGCAGTCGATTCGCGACATGCTGATCCAGCGCCTGGGGGACTTCGTGACCCATCAGGCGCGGGCCTTCCGCGCCGAGGCGCGCCTCATCATGGACGGCGGCTCGTGCCCCGCGGTGGTGAATCACGCAAAGGAGACCGACTTCGTGCACCGCTGCGCCGCTACCGCGGTGGACGAGGCGTCGGTGGTCGAGGGCGGACGGGTGATGGCCTCCGATGACATGAGCCTGTTCCTGCGGGAGCGGCCGGGCTGCTACTTCCGGGTCGGCATCGCGCCCGCCCACGGCAAATCCCGTCCGCACCACGCGCCCGAGTTCGAGATGAACGAGGCCGGCCTCGCCGTCGGGCTGCGCACCGGGCTCGAGGTCATGATCACCGCGATGGGAGCCTGAGCGTGCCGAGCAAGAGCGCCGTCCGCAGCGATCAGGCGCCCGCGCCCTTCGCCGGCGCGCCGTACTCCCAGGCCATCCGCGTGGGCGATCTCGTGTTCGTCTCGGGGCAGATCCCGCTCGAGCCGGGCGCCAGTCAGCTCGTAGGGCCCGGGATCGCCGAGCAGACCGAGCGGGTGTTCGCCAATCTCCGCGCGATCCTCGAGGCGGCCGGGAGCGGTCTCGATCGCTTGGTCAAGACCACCGTGTTCCTGAAGGACCTTGCCGACTTCGCGGCGATGAACGAGGTATACAAGAAGCACGCGGGCGACAGTCCGCCCGCCCGCTCCACGGTCCAGGTGGCCGCCATCCCGGCCGGCGCGCTGGTCGAGATCGAGGCTATTGCCCACCTTTGAGTAAGTATTGATTGCATCGTGCGATTTTCGGCACGGCCCGCTGACGGGATTGGTCCGCCGTCGAGGGCCGACGCGGGGCCCGTCCGACCCTACCGCCCGCTAAGTGCCCGCGCCGCAATGACATCGGAAGGCGGCGCCACAACTGCGCTGCCCCGGTCCCGCTGGCCCGGCCCGTGCAATCAAGAAGCGGCGGAGCAGGAGGACGCAGCATGCACATCAAGCGGGCGGGTGGGGCACATCTGGCGCGGCGACAGCGCCATCAGCGGCTGGAGGTCGTGGGGTTCGCTGCCGGCGGACTGCTCGCCAGCGTGGCCGCCGGGCTCGCCGTGAATCCCTACGTGGGGCTCCTCACCGGGCTCGGCGTGGGCACGATGGCCGGTCCCGCGCTCGGCCGACTGCGCAGCGTCCGCGCGGCGCGCGACGGCGCGACCGGCGTGGCCGCTCAGCTGCGTGGGCTGCCCGACGAGTACTTCCTCGTGGACGACGTGGCCATTCCCGGGCACCGGGGCCCGGTGGATCACGTGCTCATCGGGCCCTGCGGCGTGATGGTGATCGCGGCGCGGCGCTGGTCGGGACGGATCCGCGTCGAGCGCGACCGGTGGACGGTCAACGGGCTCCCGCGGGTCGGCCTGTCCCGCGAGCTGTCCGACTCCGCCGCCGCCGTGAAGGTGTTCCTCGTGCGCGCCCATCCGGAGCTCGCCGGATCGCTGCTCCGCTGGGTCGAGACCGCGGTGGTGATGACCCATCCGTCCTGCCGCCTCACCCTCGACCGGCCCTGGCATCCCGTGATGCGGTCTACCGCGCTGCGGGCGTTCCTCGAGGGCATGCCGCGCCGCGCCCGCTACACGAGCGCGCTGGGCGAGATCCTGGCGGGCGCCCTCTCCAACGGCGCCGACGGGATCGTGTCGCCCAGCGCCCGCATGCTCTCCGCCGCCTCCTGACCTCCTAAGATCCGCGGGGACGCGCGGCCCTCGCTCGCCGCCGGCCCAGGCTCATGGAGAGGATCCAAAGGTGCGAGCACCCGGCGCGGCCCGTCGCGCTGCTACAATGACGGCCCCATGCTGCTCCCCGCGGTCGAGCTTCGCGGACTCACCAAGCACTACCGCGAAGGCGACAGCGAGCGTACGGTGCTCCGTGACGTCAACGCGACGCTCTGGCTGGGTGAGATCGCGGTGTTCGTGGGGCGCAGCGGGTCGGGCAAGTCCACGCTGCTGAACCTCATCAGCGGGATCGACCGGCCCAGCGCGGGCAGCGTGCTCGTCAATGGCACCGATCTCACCACGCTCGACGAGCGCGCGCGCACGCTCTTTCGGCGGGAGCACATCGGGTTCGTCTTCCAGTTCTTCAACCTCGTGCCTCTGCTCACCGTGGAGGAGAATCTCCTCCTCCCGCTGGATCTCCTGGGGCGCAACGACGCCCGCGGGCGCCTGCGGGCGGCCGAGCTCCTGGACCGGGTGGGCCTCGCCGACCGCGCGCGTGCCTATCCCGACCGCCTCTCCGGGGGCGAGCAGCAGCGCGTCGCGGTGGCGCGCGCGCTCGTGCACGACCCCGCGTTGGTCCTCGCCGACGAGCCCACCGGCAATCTCGATGCCGAGACGGCCAAGGTGGTGGTGGAGCTGCTCGATCAGCTCGTGCGCGAGCTGGGGAAGACCGTGGTGATGGCCACGCACAGCGCCGAGGTCGTCGGCAGCGCCGACCGGGTGTTCCTCGTCCAGCACGGCCAGCTTGCGGAGCAGCGCGGGGAGACCGGCCGATGAGCCCGCTGCTGCGGCGGGCGAGCCTGCGTCACCTGCGGAGCCATCCGGCCCAGATCGGGCTGTCGGTGCTGGGCATCGCGCTCGGTGTCGCGGTGGCGCTGGCGGTGGGGCTCGCCACCGAGAGCGCGCGGCGGGCGTTCGAGCTCGCCACCGAGGCGGTGACGGGGCGCGCCACCCACCAGATCGTCGGAGGGCCCGGCGGGCTGCCCGAGGATCTCTATCGCACGATTCGCCTCGATCTCGCCGTCCCGCGCGCGGCGCCGGTCGTGGCGGTGGACGTGGCGCTGCCCGATCACCCCGGGCGGGTCATGCAGCTGATGGGCGTGGACCCCTTCGCGGAGACGCCCTTCCGCCCGCATCTCGCCGGGGAGGACCCGCTTCGCACGGTGTCGGCTCTCCTCACCCGCCCCGGCGCCATGCTCATGTCGGGGCCGGCGGCGCGGGAGCTCGGTCTCTCCCCCGGGGCCACGCTGGTGGTACGGGTGATGGGCGTGCGCCGCCCGCTCGTCCTCGTGGGTACGTTCGAGCCCGCCGATTCCCTCTCGATGCAGGCGCTCGACAGTGTGCTCGTCATCGACATCGCCACCGCCCAGGAAGTCGCGGGGTTTCGCGGCCGGCTCTCGCGCATCGATCTCATGATCGGCTACCGTCCCGTCGATCGCGTGCTGCTCGAGCGCGTGCGCCAGGCGCTCCCGCCGGGCGTCGAGCTGGTCCGAGCGGGCGCGCAGGCCGGCGCGACGGCGTCGATGACGGCGGCCTTCACCCTGAACCTTCGCGCGCTCTCCCTGCTCGCCCTCGTGGTCGGGATGTTCCTCATCTACAACACGATGACGTTCTCGGTGGTGCAGCGCCGGACGCTGCTCGGTACCCTGCGCGCGCTCGGGGTGACGCGCGGCGAGGTCTTCGGGCTCGTCGCCCTCGAAGCCCTCATGATCGGCGCGGTGGGAACGCTCCTGGGCATCGGCCTTGGGCTGGGTCTCGCCCAGGGCCTGCTCCACCTCGTCACCCGCACCATCAACGACCTCTACTTCGCGCTGTCCGTTCGCGACGTCCATCTCACGCCGGTGGCGCTGCTGGAGGGCGTGGCGCTGGGACTCGGCACCACCCTGCTCGCCGCGCTCGCGCCCGCGCGCGAGGCGACCGGGATCCGGCCGCGCGAGGCGCTGCTGCGCTCCCGGCTGGAGGCGGCGAGCCGCCGGGCTGCCCCGCGCGCCGCGCTGGGCGGCCTTGCCCTCGGTGCGCTCGGGCTCGTGCTCTTGTTGGTGCCGAACGGGCCGGTGTGGGGCTTCGCGGGCCTCTTCGCGCTCCTGATGGGCACCGCCCTGGTGACGCCGCTCGCGGTGACGGTGATGTTGCGCGCCCTCGACGTGCCGATCGCCCATGCGGGCGGGCTCCTCGGCCGTATGGCCGCGCGCGGCATCACCGCCGCGCTGTCGCGCACCGGCGTGGCGATCGCCGCCCTCATGATCGCGGTCTCGGCGACCATCGGCGTCGGCATCATGATCGCGAGCTTCCGCGAGGCGGTGGTCCGCTGGCTCGAGGGCACGCTGCGCGCTGACGTCTATGTCTCGCCGCCGAGCCTGATCGGCAGCCGGCCCGACTCGACGCTCGATCCCGCCCTGATCCAGCGCCTCGTGACGACGGCGGGCGTGGGCGCCGCCGGGACCGCCCGCGGGGTCACGGTGGCGAGCCCGCGCGGCCCGGTGCACGTTGTCGCCATCGGTGTGGCGGCGGGACAGCCGCCCGGCTTCACGTTCAAGCGGGGCCGGCCCGAGGCGGTGTGGGCCGCGCTCGAGCGGGGTTGGGTGATCGTGTCGGAGCCCTTCGCGTACCGGCACCGCGTGGGCGTGGAAGACGCGGTACGGCTGCGCACCGACCAGGGTGAGCAGCGGTTCCGCATCGCCGGCATCTTCTACGATTACGGCTCGAGCGCCGGGGTAGTCATGATGAGCCGCTCCACCTACGAGCGACACTGGGTGGACCGGGGGGTGTCGTCGGTGGCGCTCTACGCCGCGCCGGGCACGGATCTTCCCACCCTCATCGGCGCCCTGCGCGCACGCGCCGCCGAGGGGAGCGCCGGCGCCGAGGTACTGATCCGCTCCAACCGCGCGCTCCGCGAGGCCTCGCTGGAGATCTTCGACCGCACCTTCGCGGTCACCCGCGTCCTTCGTTTCCTCATCGTGGTCGTGGCGTTCGTCGGGGTGCTCTCCGCGCTCATGGCTCTCCAGCTCGAGCGCGTCCGCGAGATGGGGCTCGCCCGCGCGCTCGGCCTCACCCCCGGCCAGGTGTGGGGCGTCGTCACCGCGCAGACCGGTCTCATCGGGCTGGTCGCGGGCCTCCTCGCCATGCCGGTAGGCGTGCTGCTGGCCGGCGTGCTCGTGTTCGTCATCAACCGGCGGTCGTTCGGCTGGACCATGCCCATCGACGTGCGCCCCGATATCCTGCTCCAGGGTCTGCTCCTCGCGGTGGCGGCGGCGGTACTGGCCGGCGCATACCCCGCGGCCCGCATGGCGCGCGCGGCGCCCGCGGACGCGCTGCACGATGAGTAGCCCGTTCGGGCCGGAGGAGCGCGAGGCGCTCTCATCACGCGCCGCCAGATGGGTGCGCTGGGCGGCCGCCCGCATCGCGCTGCTGCTCCTCCTCCTCGGGATCGGCCTCGCCGCGCTCCTCATGGTGACGGAGGGGCCGCGATGGAATCCGTCGACCCCGGTGCGCGCGCGGCTGTCCGTCGCGTCCGCGCTGTCCGCGGCGCCCGTCGAGGGGTTCGCGCGGGCGGAGGAGCCGCGCGCCTTCGTGTTCCCGCACGATCACGGGCCGCACCCTCACTTCCGGACGGAGTGGTGGTACTGGACGGGCAACCTCGTCTCCGCGTCGGGGCGGCACTTCGGCTTCCAGCTCACGTTCTTCCGCACCGCGCTGGCGCCGGAGGCGCCCGCCCGCGAGTCGGCCTGGGGGACCAACCAGGTCTACATGGCGCATTTTGCGCTCACCGATACGCGTAGCGAGCGCTTCCGCGCGTGGGCGCGCACCAGCCGGGGCGCCCTCGACCTCGCGGGGGCAACCGCGGAGCCGTTCCGGGTGTGGGTGGGCGACTGGGAGGCGCGCGCGGACGGCCAAGCCTCCTTGCCCATTCGCCTGCGCGCCGGCGAGGAGGACGTGAGCCTCGACGTCTCGCTCGATAGCACCAAGCCGCCCGTGCTCCAGGGCGATCGCGGCCTCTCCCGCAAGGGCCCCGAGCCCGGTAACGCGTCCTATTACTACTCGCTCACCCGCATGTCCGTCCGGGGCATCGTCCGGGTGCGCGGCGAGCGCCTCGACGTGGAAGGCCTCGCGTGGATGGACCGGGAGTGGGGCACGAGCGCGCTCGGCCCCGACCTCGCGGGCTGGGACTGGTTCGCCCTGAACCTCGAAGACGGCCGCGATCTGATGTTCTATCAACTCCGCCGGAAGGACGGTCGCGCCGCGCCGTGGAGCGCCGGCGTGCTCGTGGACGTCCGGGGCGGCACCCGCCCGCTCGCCGCCGGCGACGTGAAAGTGGAGCCGCGCGGCACGTGGCGAAGCCAGCGCACCGGTGTCGGCTACCCTTCGGGCTGGCGGCTCACCGATCTCCGCGGCGGGCTCACGCTGGAAATCGAGCCCCGGCTCGCCGATCAAGAGCTCGACATCGGAACGCGATACTGGGAAGGCGCGGTGCAGGCGCGCGGACTCGAGGGGACGCGCACCGTGCTCGGCACGGGGTATGTCGAGCTGGTGGGCTACGACGACCGGCTGCCCGGCTCCAAGCGGTGATATTGAAGCGGGGGACGGAAAGGAGAGTCATGAGCCATCGCGGCTTCGATCTCACCGGCAAGGTAGCGCTGGTCACCGGCGGCAACAGCGGCATCGGCCTCGGCATGGCGGAGGCCCTCGCCCAGGCGGGCGCGAGCGTGTGCGTGTGGGGAACCAACCCGGAGAAGAACACGGCGGCGAAGGCGCGCCTCGACAAGCACGGCGGCAGGGTCCTCGCGCTCCGCTGCGACGTGGCGGACGAGGCCGCGGTGGATGCGGCGTTGGCGGAGACCGTGAAGGCGTTCGGCCGCCTCGACTCGTGCTTCGTCAACGCCGGGGTGAGCGGGCGGGGCGGCGGCGGGGGCGGCTTCGTGAACATGGCCACCGCGGAGTGGCGCCGGGTCATGAGCGTGAACCTCGACGGCGCGTTCTTCACCCTGCGGGCGGCGGCGCGGCACATGGTGGAGCGCGGCGGGGGAGGCTCGCTCGCCGTCACCTCCAGCCTCTCCGCGATCATGGGCGCGCCACGCAGCCAGCACTATGCGGCCACCAAGGGCGCGGTCATCTCGCTGATGCGTGCGCTTGCCGTCGAGCTGGCCCGTCACAAGATCAGGGTCAACGCGATCGTGCCCGGCTGGATCGACACGCCGATGACCGAGCAGGCGCTGCACGGCGAAGCCTTCAGCCAGAAGGTGCTGCCGCGGGTGCCCCTGCGGCGGTGGGGGATCGGGGACGACTTCGGCGGCATCGCGGTGTACCTCGCCAGCGACCTGTCCGCGTATCACACCGGGGACACGCTGGTGATCGACGGCGGCTACGTCCTCTTCTGAGCCGATGGGCTACGTCGAGCGACACCTCCTGGCCGGCGAGCACGTCCTGTACAAGACGCGCCTGCACTGGATCCTGTTCCTCCGCCCCGCGCTCCTCATGCTCATCGGGATCGCGCTTGGCGTCGCGTGCTATCAGAAGGTCCCCCAGCCCCGGTGGCTCTGGCTGATCGGGCCAGCCATCGTCCTCGTGGGCGTCGGGTTCGGGCTCGTCCACTGGGTGGAGCTGATGACCAGCGAGTTCGCGGTGACGTCGAGCCGTGTCATCTTCAAGGTGGGCCTGATCGCCCGCTATACCACCGAGCTCCTGCTCGCCAAGGTGGAGTCCATCGGCGTGCAGCAGGGGCTGCTCGGGCGGCTCGTCAACTACGGGGACATCACCGTCATCGGCACCGGCGGCACGCGGGAGGTATTCCGGCGCGTGCGGGACCCGGTCGGCTTCCGGAACCACGTGCAACAGGCGTCCATCGACCACGGTGCCCTCGGCGGCACCTCAGGGGCCGTGCGCGGCCCGGAACGGAGAGCGTGATGCTCGGCGTCGTCGCGACGATCAAGGTGAAGGCGGGAATGGAGAAGGAGTTCGAGGCGGTGGCAAAGGAGCTGGTGGCCAAGGTCAACGCGAACGAGCCCGGCTGCAAGCTCTACGCGCTCCACCGGAACGAGGCCGCGGGCACCTACGTGTTCATGGAGCGCTACACCGACCAGGCGGCGGTGGAGGCCCACCGCGGTACCGACTATTTCAAGGCGCTCGGCCGGAAGATGGGCGAGTACATGGACGGCCGCGCCGACGTGGCGCGCCTCACGGAGATCTAAGCCCCTCACCCTGCCCTCTCCCCTCAGGGAGAGGGCGGAGGTGAGGGGTCAGTCGAGCGGCGGGCGGCGGTTTCGCAGCGCGGGCGTCGCCTCCTCGTAGGCGTGCGCGATGCGCAGGACCTTGGCCTCGTCCCACCGGGGTCCCACGATCTGCATCGACAGCGGCAGCCCGCCCGGAGAATATCCGATGGGCACCGCCACCGCGGGCAGGCCGGTGACATTGACGGGGCCGCGCAGGGGGATCCCCGCCTCGGCGAACACGACATCCTTGCCGTTCACCCGCGCGGTGCCGTCGATGAGGGGCGCCTCGCACGGCGTCACGGGCAGGATCAGCGCGTCCACCTCGGCCAACAGCAGATCGAGCGCGCGCCGCACGCGCTCGCGGTCGCGGCACGCGCGCACGTAGTCGTCGAGCGTCGTGGCGCCGGCCTCGCGCAGCCGCTCCCGCACGTCCGCGCCGTAGCCCTCCGGCTGCGCGGCGAAGCGCGCGCGATGCAGGGCGAGGAACTCCGCCCGCGAGATGGCGATCCGCGCGGCCTGCAGGGCCTCGCGAAGCGAGAAGGTGACGGTCTCGATCCGCGCGCCCAGCCCGCCGAGCGCCTTCACCGCCTCGTCGAGCGCGGACTCCACCGAGCGGTCCAGCTCGGCCCCGTGGAAGTCCGGGCACACCGCGAGCCGCATGCCTTCCACCCCCGCCTCGATGCGCTCGGTGAAGTCCGGCACGGCGACGTTCTCACTCGTCGGATCGTCGGGGTCCCAGCCCGCCATGCCCTGAAGCAGCAGCCCGGCGTCCCGCGCGGTCCGCGCGATGGGACCGGGATGGTCGAGGCTGAGGGCATTGGGATAGATCCCGCGCAGACTCACGCGGCCGTAGGTGGGCTTGAGGCCCACCACGCCGCAGCACGCGGCGGGGCTGCGAATGGAGCCCCCGGTGTCGGTCCCGGTGGCGGCGGCGCAGAGGAACGCGGCGACGGCGGCGCCCGACCCGCCACTCGAGCCACCCGGCGAGTGGTCGAGGTTCCACGGGTTGCGCGCCGCGCCGTACCAGGGATTGTTCGTGGTGGAGCCCGCGGCGAACTCGTGGGTATTGCATTTGCCGATGACGATCGCCCCCGCCCCCTTGAGGCGTCGCACGGATTCGGCGTCCGTCGCGGGCACGTTGTCGCGGTAGAAGGACGAGCCGTGGGTCGTGCGGATCCCGGCGGTGTCGAAGATGTCCTTCACCCCGACGGTGATCCCGTGCAGCGGCCCCAGCCGCGCACCGCGGGTGATCGCTCCCTCCGCCTCGCGCGCGGCGGCGCGCGCGGCGTCGGCGCACACCGTGATGTAGGCGCCGAGTCGCGCGTTCAGGCGCTCGATCCGCACCAGGTGCGCCTCGGTCAGCTCCACGGGGGAGATTTCCCGGGCGCGGATCAGCCGCGCCTGCTCGCCCAGCCCGAGAAACGCCAGCCGCTCGTCGCTCATCTGGCCTTCTCCTCTCTGCCGTGCGCGTCGGAACGCGGAGCCTTCCACGTGCCGCCGGCTTCCTTCGGGGCGTCGGCGGGTGCACCCTCGATGGGGAGGCCCGCCGCCTTCCAGGAGTTGAAGCCGGTCTCGTAGTTGGCGACGTCGGGGAAGCCCATCTCGCGCAGCACATCGGTGGCGAGCACGGAGCGTCCGCCCCCCGCGCAGTAGAGGACGATGCGCTTCTCGGGATCCACCCGCCCGTTGTGATAGGGCGAGGTCGGGTCCAGCCAGAACTCCAGCATCCCCCGAGGAACGTGCATGGAGCCGGGGATCCACCCGAGCTTCTGACGCTCGCGAATGTCGCGGATGTCGAGGATCTGGACGCCGCCCTTCTCGAGCTCCTTCCGGAGCTCTTCGGTGGTCACATTCTCGATGCGGGTCTTCGCCTCGGCGACGAGCTGGCCGATGGTCTTCCTGGGCGTGAACATGGCCTGGGGCCCTCCGCCTCCGGTATACCGTCGTCGCGACCCGGGTTCAAGCCGTGCGCGGCGCGAGGAGCGCGCGCACGACGGCGAGCTGCCGGCGATAGATCAGGCCTCCGTAGAGTCCCGCCGCGCCGGCGAGCAGCAGCGCGAGGCCGCTCGCGCGGTGAGCGGGATGGAAGCCGCGCAGGCCCTCCAGCAGCACGGCGGCGACCAGGCACGGGACGGCCACGCGCAGCGCCAGCGCGACCGACCGATCCGCGCGGCGGCCGCGCGCCTCGGCAATCGAGTAGCCGAGCAACGTGAAGGCCGCCAGGTATTCCAACCTGCGGAGCAGGGGGACGAGGCCGGGTATGTCGCGGAGATCGGCCAGCTCCCAACCACCGTGCCACGGAGCAGCCGTCCACGGCACCGGCCAGAGCGCGCTCAGGAGCAGATAGCCGCCGAGCAGCGGCCACAGGCGGAGCAGCGTGGGCAGCTCGTAGCGGCGCTCTGACGTCGCGGGAAGCGGCCGCCGCGCCTGAAGCCACACCAGGAGCGCGATGACGCCGGCGCCGCCCATCAGCTGCCCCGGCTGTTGCGCGAGTCCGGGCAAGGCTCCCACGGCATACCAGACGCCGGTGAGGACGGCCAGCCCTGCCGGCGTGCGCACCGCCACCTGGCGAAGATGATGGCGCCAGATCGCCGTGATCACGACGCCGCCCGCGAGCCCGAGCACGGGGCCGAGGACGAGGCGCCCCGCCTCGCGCCCCGCCGCGAGGCCGTCGAGCCACAGGAGCGGGACGAGCAGATACATGAGGTTCATGAGCGGCAGCTCCAGCGCGAGACCGCGCACGAGGTCCCGGTCGAGCCGGCTCTGGGCGCGCTCGTGCAGCGCGGCGCCCAGCCAGGCGCCGGCCGCGTTGGTGGCGACGTCCACCGGGCTCGCGAAGCGGCCGGGGAGGAAGATCTGCACGCTCTCGAGCACCGCGCTGGCGCAGAGGCCGGCGACGAGCGCGGTCGAGGGCCGCCGTCCCGCCGCCGTCCTCGCCGACGCCCGAAAGAGGAAACCCAGCGGCACGAAGAGCAGCACATTGGCGGCGATGTCCCGGGGATCCAGGAGGTAGGAGAGGTGCACGGCGGGCGCCCACGCGAAGCGGAAGGGAGCCAGCGTGATGACGACGGTGATGCCGAGGAAATAGCCGAAGAGGAGCCAGCCCGGCGAGCGGCTCGTCATCGAGCGCGGTAGGCCTCGTACGCGGCGGCGAAGCGCGGCGAGCGCGCACGCAGGCGCTCGGGCGTGATGCGGCCGCCGCGGGTCAGGTACGAGTGCGCGAAGGGCACGGGGTCAAGGCGCATCATGGCGCCGAACGACTCGTACCAGAGGCCGCTCTGTCGCGCCACGTCGAGGAGGCGCTCCGCCGCGGGACGCCGCGCCGCTTCGAAGGCGGCGAGAGCGGCCGGCACCGCGGCGCGCGTGGCGCCGTGCTCGGCGAGCGCGTGGGCCAGCGCGATCGCGTCCTCGAGCGCGGTCCGCGTGCCCGAGCCGATGGAGAAGTGCACGGTGCGGAGCGCGTCACCCAGGAGCACGACGTTCGCGTGATGCCAGCGCCGATTGGTGACCATGCGGAAGCGCAGCCACGCCGAGCGGTTGCTCAGGAGTGGATGGCCGCCCAGATCCGCCGCGAACACCGCCTCGCAGTAGCGGCGGGTCGCGTCCTCCGACATCGCCTCGAACCCCGCCCTCGACCAGGTGTCGGCGTCGCACTCCACCACGAACGTGCTTGCGGCGGCCGCGTGCCGGTAATGATGCGCCACGAAGGGACCGTGCGGGGTATCCCGGAAGGTCAGGGTGAGGCAGTCGAAGGCCTGGGCGGCGCCGTACCACATGTATCGGTTGGTGAGCGCAGTGACGTCGGGCTCGAACGCCTCCTGATAGCGCTCGCGCACCACGCTGCCTGCGCCGTCCGCGCCCACGAGGAGGTCGGCGCCGGCCAGCCCGCCGGGATCCTCGCAGCGCGAATCGAGCTCGAGGATGACGCCCCGCCGGCGGCAATGCGCCTGGAGGACGGAGAGAAGGGTCAGGCGCGCGATGCCGGAGAAGCCGAGGCCGTCGATGCGCACCGCTTCCCCGCGATGCACGATGGCCTGATCGCTCCACACCTCGAGCCGCGCCTCGAGGTCGTGATACGACTCCGGGTCGGCTTCGGCGAGGAAGCCGAGCGCCCGCTCGGAGAACACCACGCCCCAGCCGTAGGTCGCGCCGGCGGGATTCTGCTCGATCACGCGGACCTCGTGGGCGGGGTGTTCGCGCTTGAGCAGCAGCGCGAGGTAGAGTCCGGCCGGCCCGCCGCCCACGATGGTGACGCGCATCGGCTTCGGTATAGCACGCCCGGCGCCGCGCGCTGGCGCTCGGGCTTGACCTGGCGGGCCCTTGCGGCCTAGGGTCACGCCATGACCCCACTCCGGACGCGTCGTCCACACGTCGTCGTCGCCTTCGCCGCGCTGCTCGTCGCCGCTCTCGCCGTTTCGCCGCCGCCCGCGCTCCCCGCCGAGGGCGAGATGCGCTGGGGGCTCCACGTCACCCTCGCCGCGAAATGGCTCGATCCCGCGGAGACCGAGGCGTTCAACACGCCGTACATGGTGATGTACGCGGTGCACGATGCGCTCGTGCGGCCCATGCCGGGTGGAGCGCTGACGCCGAACCTGGCCGAATCGTGGTCGGAGTCGCGCGATCACCTCACGTACACGTTCAACCTCCGGAAGAACGCGCGCTTTCACAATGGCGAACCCGTCACCGCGGAGGACGTGAAGTTCTCGTTCGAGCGCTACCGCGGCGCCTCCGCCACGCTGCTCAAGAGCAAGGTGAAAGAGGTGCAGGCGGTGTCGCCCAGCCAGGTGCGCATCGTGCTGAAGGAGCCGTGGCCGGACTTCATGACGTTCTACGGGACCACCGCCACCGGCGCGGGCTGGATCGTGCCCAAGAAGTACGTGGAGAAGGTGGGCGACGACGGCTTCCTCAAGGCGCCAGTGGGCGCGGGACCCTACAAGGTGGTGTCGCTCAAGCCCGGCGTCGAGCTGGTGCTGGAGGCCTTCGACGGGTACTGGCGCAAGGCGCCGGCGGTGAAGCGCCTCGTGATGCGCTCCATCGTCGACGAGGCCACGCGCGCGGCGGCCCTGCGCGCCGGCGAGGTCGACATCGCCTATCTCTTGACGGGGCCCACCGCGGAGAGCATCCAGAAGCTTCCCGGCTACAAGCTGGTGGCCCCGCTGCTCTCCGGCGCCTTCTGGCTGGAGCTGCCCGATCAGTGGGATCCCAAGTCCCCATGGGCGGACCGCCGAGTGCGCCTGGCCGCGAGCCACGCCATCGACCGCGGGGCGGTGAACAAGGCGGAGACGCTCGGCTTCTCCCGGCTCACCGGCAACATGGTCCCGCGCATTTTCCAGTTCGCGGTGCCCTACGACCCGCCCGCCTACGATCCGGACCGCGCCAAGAAGCTGCTCGCCGAGGCCGGCTATCCCAGCGGCGTCGACGGCGGCGAGTTCTATCCGTTCCCGCCCTACAACTCCATGGGGGAGGCGATCCAGGGGTATCTCCAGGCGGTGGGCATCCGCACGCGCAGCCGCGTGATGGAGCGCGCGGCCTACTTCGCGGCGTGGCGCGAGAAGAAGCTCAGGGGCGTGATCCTCGTGGTGAGCGCCGCCTACGGCAACACCGCGACGAAGCTCGAGCCCTACGTGATTCGCAACGGCATCTACGCCTACGGCAGCAATCCCGAGATCGACGATCTCTTCGTGCAGCAGAGCCGGGAGGGCGACGCCAAGAAGCGCGAGGCGCTCCTCCATCGCATCCAGACGATCATCCACGACCAGGTGATCAACGTGCCCATCTACGACCTGGCGTTCATCTGGGGCGTGGGGCCGCGCGTCGAGGAGAGCGGGGCCGGCCTCATTCCCGGCTACGCGTACTCGGCCCCGATGGAGGACGTGAGGCTGAGGAAGTAGGCCCCGGGTGCCCCAGTACGCCCTCGGCGTCGACATCGGCGGCACGTTCACCGACCTCGTGGTCTACGACCGCGAGACGGGACGGCAGTGGAGCCGCAAGGTCCTCACCACCCACGATGATCCGGCGCGCGCGGTGGCGGCCGGCGTGGGCGCGATCCTCCGTGAGGGCGGACTCGAGCCACGGCGCTTCACCCGGGTGGTTCACGCCACCACGCTCTTCACGAACGCGCTGATCGAACGAAAAGGCGCCCGCACCGGCCTCCTCACCACCGAGGGCTTCGCCGACACGCTGGAGATCGGCCGCGAACGGAAGTACGAGCTCTACGACCTCGGCATCACCAAGCCCGAGCCCCTCGTGCCCCGCGATCTGCGCCTCGAGGTGGCGGAGCGAGTAGGCGCGGACGGCCGTGTCCGCCGCCGCCTCGACGCCCGCGACGTCGCCGCGAAGGCCCGGCGGGCGGTGGCGGCCGGCGCGGAGTCCCTCGCCATCGTGCTCCTCCACGCCTACGCCAACCCGCGCCACGAGGCGGAGGCCGCGCGCATCGTGTCGCGCCTCTTCCCGCGCCTGGCTGTCACCACCTCCCACGAGGTGGCGCCGGAGATCCGCGAGTTCGAGCGCGCCTCCACCACCGCGGCCAACGCCTACATCAAGCCGCTCGCGCAGCGCTATCTCGAGCTGATGGGGCGGCGGATCGCCGCCGCCGGGATCCCCGCGCCGCTCCTTCTCATGCTGTCGAGCGGCGGGCTCACCCACGTGGCGGAGGCGGAGCGCGCGCCGGTGCGGATGCTCGAGTCCGGGCCGGCGGCCGGCGCCATCGCCGCCGCGTTCTTCGGCCGCGACGACGCCGACGAGGGCCGGGTGCTCGCGTTCGACATGGGCGGCACCACCGCGAAGCTCTCCCTCGTAGACGGCGGCGAGCCGTTGACCGCCTACTCCTTCGAGGCGGCCCGGCAGCGGCGCTTCATCGAGGGGAGTGGACTGCCCATCCGTATCTCCACCATCGAGCTGATCGAGATCGGAGCGGGCGGCGGGAGCATCGCGTCGATGGACGCGATCGGCCTCCTCAAGGTGGGCCCGCGCAGCGCCGGCTCGCAGCCGGGGCCAGCCGCGTACGGGCTCGGGGGCGCCGAGCCGACCGTCACCGATGCGGACCTCCTCCTCGGCTATCTCAATCCCGATTACTTTGCGGGCGGCGAGCTTGCGCTGGACGTGGCGGCCGCGCGCGCTGCGGTGGACCGTCTCGCCCGCGGGCTCGGCCTGCCCTCCACCCAGGTGGCGTGGGGCATCCACGACGTGGTGAACGAAAGCATGGCCTCGGCGGCTCGCGTGCACATCGCCGAGCGCGGCCGCGACCCGCGCCACTACGCGCTGCTCTGCACGGGGGGCGCGGGGCCGGTCCACGCCTGGTCGCTCGCCAAGAAGCTCGGAATGGCCCGTGTCATCTGCCCGCCCTCGGCGGGCGTGGCCTCCGCGCTCGGGCTCCTCGTCGCGCCGGCCCGCGTAGATCGCGTGGCCACCGTCGGCATTCGCCTCGACGAGGGCAGCGTGGGCGCGCTGGAGGCCGCGTTTCGCCGCCTCGAGGACGAGGCGCGCGCGGTGATGGCGGACACCGGCCTGCCGCTGGAGCGTGCCACCATCCAGCGGCTCGCCGACGGCCGCTTCCTCGGCCAGGGCTTCGACCTCGTCGTCACGCTGCCCGACGGACCCTACGCGGACACGCGAGAGGACCGCGCCCGGCTCACCGCCGCGTTCGAGACCGCCTACCGAGAGAAATTCGCCCTCACGCCGCCTGGCGTGCCGGTCGAGTTCCTCAACATCCGCGTGGCGGCCCGCGCGCCCGTCGCGGGCTCGGGCGTGGTGCTGGCGGGGCGGCGGGGCGGCGACGCGGGCGCGGCGCGCAAGGGTGAGCGGCCGGTGTACTTCCCCGACGCGGCCGGCTTCGTGCCCGCCTCGGTCTACGACCGGTACCGCCTCGGGATCGGGGACACGCTCACCGGCCCGGCGGTGGTCGAGGAAGAAGGCTCGACTTTGGTCGTCGGTCCGGGCGCCACCGCGCGCGTCGCGGCGTCCGGCAACATCATCATGACGCTCGACCCCGGCGCGTTCGGGCGGGGCCGGTGAGGGCAGCCATGGCGGGCAAGGCAGAGACGGCGCCGCCGTTCGATCCCATCACCTTGGAAGTGCTCTGGACCCGCATCATCTCGGTGGTGGACGAGGCGGCCAAGGCCATCGTGCGCACCTCGTTCTCCACCCTCTCGAATGAGGCCAACGACTTCGCCTGCGTGCTCACCGACGCGCGGGGCAATGCGCTGGCGCAGAACTCGGGGAGCATCCCGTCCTTCATCGGGACGCTGCCGGCGACGGTGCGCCACTTCTTGCGCGAGATCGGCCCGGAGCGGATGCGGCCGGGGGACGTGCTAATCACCAACGACCCCTGGCAGGGAACGGGCCACATGAGCGACGTATCACTCGTGAAGCCCATCTTCCACCGCGTCAACGGCGTGGACCGTATCGTGGCCTTCTCCTCGACGACCTCGCACATGCCCGACATCGGCGGACGCATCCGGGCCATCGAGGCGCGCGAGCTGTTCGAGGAGGGCCTGCACATTCCGCTCACGTGGCTCAGGCGGGGCGATCAGGCGGACGAGACGCTGCTCCGCCTCGTCCGTGCCAACGTCCGCACGCCGGATCAGACGGTGGGCGACATCTGGGCGCAGGTGAGCGCCAACGAGCTGATGGACGCCCGCGTGCGGCGCCTGCTCGACGACTACGGTCTTGACGGGCTCGACGCCCTCGGCGACGAGCTCTTCAGCCGCGCCGAGAACGCGATGCGCGTGGCCATTCGTGGAGTGCCGGACGGCACCTACCGTTACGCGCTGGACACCGACGGCTTCGAGAAGCCGTATCGCTTCAGGCTCGCGCTCACCGTGAAGGGCGACGAGATCGTCGCCGACTTCACCGGCACCTCGCCCGCCCAGCCTCGCGCCATCAACTGCGTCATGGCCTACACCTATGCCATGACCGCGTACGCCGTCCGCTGCGCGCTGCTACCCGGGCTCCCCAACAACGAAGGCATGTACCGGCCGATCACGGTTGTGGCGCCCGAGGGTTGCCTGCTCAATCCGAAGTTTCCCGCGGCGGTGGTGAGCCGGGCGCAGACCGGCCACTATGTCCCCGTGCTGGTGCTGGGCGCACTCCACCAGGTGATCCCGGACCGCGTGATGGCGGGCGCGGGCTCGCCGCTCTGGGCGGTGGCCCAGTCGGGCGTGCGGGACGACGGGCGTCCCTACACCAACGTGCTCTTCTACAACGGCGGGATGGGCGCGACCCCGGGCAAGGACGGCGAGAGCGTGCTCTCGTGGCCCAGCAATATCTCGAGCACCCCCGTGGAGGTGACCGAGCGCAACGCTCCGCTCTTCTTCCATTGGAAGCGCATGCGGCCCGGGTCGGGCGGGGCGGGGAAGCACCGCGGGGGCCTCGGCCAGGACGTGCTATTCGAGTCGGAGTCGGCGCGCCCCATCGTGCTGAGCTTCATGGCCGAGCGCACCCGATTCCCCGCGCCGGGCCTCGCGGGCGGCCGGGCGGGCGGGGTCGGCGACGTACGTATCAACGGAAAGAAGATCGATCACCGGCGTCAGTGGGTGCTGGAGCGCGGCGACCGCGTGCTGGTGTCGACGCCGGGGGGTGGAGGGTATGGCGCGCCCAGCCGGCGCGATCCGGCCGCGCGAGGCCGGGACCGCGCGCTGGGCTATGTCGGGCGCGCGAAGGGGCGGAAGAGCTAGCGGGGCTGCGACTGATCGCCGTTGCTGAACCAGACCCACTTGTACGGCGTGTTCACGCCGTCGCCCTCGAGCACGTACTTGCCGTGCGGGTACACCACCTCGCGCTGCACGGCCGCGGGCTCCGACGTGGCCGGTGCGGGCGCCGAGTACTGATACTGTGCCGCGGGCGCCGTGTAGACCACCGGCGGCGGATACGAGTAATACGGGTAACCGCCATAATAAGGATACGGGTACGGGTAACCCCACCAGCCAGGGAAGCCGACGCCAACTCCCACGAAGACCCGGCCGCCGTGGAAATGTCCATGGCCTCCGTGTACCCAGCTACCGTGCCCACCACGCACCCAGGCATCCGCCGTGGGCGCCATCATCGCGATCGCGACCAGCACGATCAACGCCACCGCGACTAGCTTACGCATCGCCAATTCCTCCTGCCTCCACGCTCAGGTCTTCTTCAGCTCATCAACCCGGATCGGCAGTCGCCGGATCCGCTTCCCCGTGAGCGCGAAGATCGCATTGCATACTGCCGGAGCCACCGTGGGGACGCCCGGCTCTCCCAGGCCCCCCGGCGGCTCCCCTGAATCCAGTATATACGCTTCGATGGCGGGTGACTCGCTCATCCTCAGGAGCGGATAGTCGTGAAAATTCGACTGCTTGACGCGCCCACCGTCGATCGTTATCTCGCCATGGAGAGCCGCGGTCAGGGCATAGATTGCCCCGCCCTCCATCTGGGCGCGGACCTGGTCGGGATTGACCGCGATTCCGCAGTCGATGGCCGCCACGATGCGATGGACGCGTGGCCGGCCGTTCTCGTTTACGGACACCTCCGCCACATGGGCGGCATAGCTGCCATAGGAGAAGCCCACGGCGACGCCTCGGGCGCGGCCCGGGGGCAGGGGCGTGCCCCAGCTCGCCTTCTGCGCGGCCAGGTCCAGGACGCCCCGGTGACGGGGCGACTTGCTCAGGAGCATCCGACGGTACTCCACGGGATCCGCGCCCGCGGCGTGCGCCAGCTCGTCCACGAAGCTCTCCACGATGAAGCCGTTCTGCGACGGGCCGACCGATCGCCAGAATCCGAGCGGAATGCCGAGGTCCTTGTTGACCCACTCCACGCGCACATTGGGCACGGCATAGGCGAAGTTGCGCACGCCTTCCATGGCGGCCGGATCGATGGTCATGCCCGGGGCCCCGCGGCCCTTCTGGACGAGGATGCCGGGGCCCACGACGCGACTCCACCAGGCGGTCGGCTTGCCCGTCTCATCGAGGGCGGCGCGGAAGACGTTGTAGGTCGCGGGCCGGTAGAAGCCGTGCTGGATGTCGTCCTCGCGCGTCCACATCACCTTGACGGGCACGCCCACCGCCTTGGCGGTCTCGACCGCATCGACGATGAAGTCCTGCTCGCCCCGGCGGCCGAAGCCCCCACCGAGCAGCGTGGTGTGCACCGTGACCTTGCTCGCGGGGAGGCCGGTGAGGCGGGCCCCTGTGGCCTGGGCGCCGCCGGGGTTCTGCGTGGGCGCCCAGATCTCGCAGGCGTCCGCGCGCACGTGGGCGGTCGCGTTCATCGGCTCCATGCACGCGTGCTCAAGGAACGGCACCTGATAGACGGCGTCGACGGTCTTGGCGGCGGCCGCCAGCACCGCGTCCGCGTCGCCTTCCTTGCGCGCCTCCTGGCCGGGCTGCCTTGCGGCTTCCGCGTACTCGCGATCGATGCGCGCGCTCGACACTTGCGCCATCGCGCCCGCGTCGTACGTGACCTTGAGAGCCCGCCGGCCCTGCAGGGCGATCCAGAACGTGTCCGCCACCACCGCCACGCCGTGGCTGACCTGCACCACGTGCCGGACGCCCGGAATCTTCTTCGTCGCGGCGTCGTCGATGGCGGCGATCTTGCCGCCGAACACGGGGCACCGCTCGATGGACGCGACCAGCATGTCGGGCACCCGCACGTCCATGCCGTAGACGCCCGAGCCGTTCACCTTCAGCGGCGTGTCGCGGCGCGATACCTTCTTGCCGATGTAGCGGAACTCGGCGCGCGTCTTGAGCGTGGGGTTCTGGGGCACGGGGAGCGTGGCCGCCCGGTCGACGAGCTGACCATAGGGGAGGCGCCGGCCGCTGCCTCTCTGCACGACGACGCCGGGCTCGGTGGTCACCTCGCTCACCGACACGCCCCATTCTTGCGCAGCCGCCTGCATCAGCATCTCGCGCGCGGCCGCGCCGGCCTTGCGCAGCATGGCGAGATGATCACGCACGCCGCGGCTGCCTCCATAGGACTGGTTGCCGGTGACGGGATTGGCGTAGCGCTTCGGATCAGCGGGGGCCTGCTCGATCCTGATCGAGCCCAGATCAGCGTCGAGCTCGTCGGCCACGATCATCGGCATGGTGGTGAGCGAGCCCTGGCCCATCTCGGGCACCGAGTTGACGATGGTCACCACACCATCGCGGTCGATGCGGATCCACTGATTCGGGGCGAAGACGCCGGCGCCCTGCGCCCGCGCGCGGGCGGCGCCGAGCGGCGCCTCGAAGCCGATGAGGAGGGCGCCGGTGGCGGCGAGCCCTCCCGCGAGCAGGGTGCGGCGCGAGACGCGGAGGGTGGCCATCACGCGCCACCCTTCTTCGGCGCGGGCACCGCGCCCGCGCGCAGCGCGGCGGCCCGGTGGATGGCCGCGCGAATGCGCGGATAGGTGCCGCAGCGGCAGAGATTCCCCGACATCGCGTCATCGATGTCGGCGTCCGTCGGATTGGGCATGCGCGCGAGCAGCGCCGCCGCGGACATGATCTGCCCTGACTGGCAAAAGCCGCATTGCGGGACGTCGAGCTCGATCCAGGCCCGCTGCACCGGATGGTCGCTCTTTCCAGAGAGTCCCTCGATGGTCGTGACGCGCTTGCCCGCCACCGCGGAGAGCGGCGTGGTGCACGAGCGCGTGGGCTGCCCGTCCACGTGCACGGTGCACGCGCCGCAGAGGGCGATGCCGCACCCGTACTTCGTTCCGGTGAGGGCAAGCTGCTCGCGCAGGATCCACAGGAGCGGAGTGTCGGGAGCGGCGTCCACGTTCCGACGGGTGCCGTTCACGGTGAGGGTGACCATAGGCGACCTCCGATGCTGCGTGGCCCGATCCGCCTGGCGGTGAGCGATCGCGCGTCATGCTACCATCGCCTCCCATGGACTGGAAGCCGGAGATGGACGAGCTACGTCGGCGCGAGGCGTTCGCCGAGGCGCTCGGCGGCGCGGAGCGGGTGAAGCGGCAGCACGACGGCGGGCGCCTGACGATCCGGCAGCGGATCGAGCGGCTCGTCGACGCGGGCTCCTTCCACGAGGTCGGCAAGATCGCCGGCCGCGCCCAGTACGATGAGCGCAATGACCTGGTGAACCTCACGCCCTCGAACTTCGTGTTCGGGCGCGGGCGCGTCGATGGCCGGCCGGTGGTGGTGGGCGGTGACGACTTCACCGTGCGCGGGGGCTCGGCCGACGCGACGATCAAGGGCAAGCACCTCATGTGCGAGCGCATGGCCAACGAAATGCGCCTGCCCCTGATCAGGTTGGTGGAGGGGTCCGGCGGGGGCGGCTCGGTGAAGACCATCGAGACCACCGGCCGCGCCAACGTGCCCGGGGTCGCGGGATGGGAGACGGTGGTCGCCAACGTGGCCACGGTGCCACGCGTGGCGCTCGGGCTGGGCTCGGTGGCGGGGCTCGGCGCGGCGCATCTCGCGGCGGCCCATTTCTCGATCATGGTCAAAGACCTGGCCGCGATGTTCGTCGCGGGTCCGCCCGTCGTCGAGCGCCTGGGTCAGAAGCTCAGCAAGAACGAGCTGGGCGGCTGGCAGATACAGCTGCGGGCGGGCGGCGTGGACAATGCCGTGGACACGGAAGAGGACGCGTTCGCGCTGGCGCGGCGGTTTCTCTCCTACTTGCCCTCTTCGGTGTACGACGTGCCCCCGCGCGGTCCCATCGCCGACGATCCCGCGCGCCGTGAGGAGTGGCTCGCGGACGCCATCCCGCGGGACGTGAGAAAAGTCTACAAGATGCGCGCGATCGTGGAGGCGGTGGTGGACCGCGGCTCCTTCCTCGAGATCGCGCCGCTCTACGGGCGCAGCGTGATCACCGGGCTCGCCCACGTCGACGGCTGGCCGGTGGCGGTGATGGCCTCCGACCCCTTCCACTACGGCGGCGCCTGGACCGCGGACACCTGCCAGAAGGTGGAACGCTTCGTGGACCTGGCGCAGACCTTCCACCTGCCGATCGCGTACCTCGCGGATTGCCCCGGCTTCCTCATCGGGCTCGCGGCCGAGCAGACCGGCACCATCAAGCAAGGTGTGCGGGCAATGTCGGCGATCTGGCAGTGCACGGTGCCGTGGTTCTCGGTGATCGTGCGCAACTCGTTCGGCGTGGCGGGCGCCGCGCATCAGAACGGGGGCCGCTACTGCACGCGCTACGCATGGCCCTCGGGGCGCTGGGGCTCCCTGCCGCTCGAGGGCGGGATCGAGGCCGCGTACCGCGCCGACCTCGACGCCGCGCCGGACCGCGCGGCGAAGATGGTGGAGATCGAGGACCGCCTCAACAAGCTCCGCTCGCCGTTCCGCTCGGCGGAGACGTTCTGGATCGAGGAGATCGTGGACCCGCGCGACACGCGCCCGCTCCTGTGCGAGTGGGCCAATCTCGCCGCGCCGCTGCGCACGCCGGGGCCATGGGCCCACGGCATGCGGCCCTGAGCGGGGACGTGGCCTGGGATCCCGCGCAGTATCTGAAGTTCGCCGATCACCGCCTCCGGCCGGCGGTGGATCTGCTCTCGCGCGTCGATCTGGCCGCGCCCGGCGAGGTGTACGACCTCGGAGCGGGGGCCGGGAACGTCACGCGGCTCATCAAGGCCAGGTGGCCGGAGGCGCGCGTGACCGGCGTGGACTCCTCGGCGGAGATGCTCGCGAAGGCCGCCGCCACCGCGCCGGAGATCACGTGGGAGCGGGCCGATCTCGCGACCTGGCGCCCATCGCGGCCCGCCGATCTCATCTACTCGAACGCCACGCTGCACTGGGTCGAGGGGCACACGGCGTTGTTTCCCGCGCTGCTCGGGAGCCTGAACCCGGGCGGCGTCCTCGCCGTGCAGATGCCGCGGAACTTCAACGCGCCGTCGCACACGCTGATCGGCGACGCCGCGCGCGGCGGACCCTGGCGGGCGCGGCTCGAGCCCCTGCTGCGGCCCACGCCGGTGGGCGATCCCGCCCTCTACTACGACATTCTGGCTCCGCGGGCGGCCGCGCTGGACGTGTGGGAGACGGAGTATCTCCAGGTGCTCGAGGGCGAGAATCCGGTCAAGGAGTGGACGAAGGGCACGTGGCTCAAGCCGCTGCTCGACGCGCTCCAGGAGCCCGAGCGTTCGGGCTTCGAGTCCGCCTACGCCGCACTGACCGCGCGCGCGTACCCGCGCCATGCGGACGGGCGCACCCTGTTCCCCTTCCGCCGCCTCTTCATCGTCGCCCGCGCGCAGTGATGGAGCCGGGCGCGTCATCCCGGCTCGTCTGTCAGGAGGCCCTTCCCCGCGTCGCGGGCGAAATCTGCGCGGCGCTCATGCTCCAGGCGCACTACTACCGGGGTCAGCTCGTGAACGACGCCAACGTGCTGTTCCTCCGCATGAGCCGGGGAGCCTGGCACCGGATCTTCATCGAGGCCGGCGTGGTGTTCTGGCACGCGGTGGACGCGCTCGACAGCCCTGACGGGGACCGGCACCATTACACCGTGACGGATCTCGGCGCCGCGCACGGACTCGTGGGCCGTCGCCTGCTGAGCCTCGCCATCGCGGACGTGCCCGGCGGCGGGGAGCTGCGCCTGAGCTTCGAGGGTGAGCGGTGTGTGAGCCTGCGCCACGTGGACGGACGCTCGCGCGTCGTGGTGGAGGCGTGACCCCGCTCGTCCGCCGCTACATCAAGACCAGCTTCGCCTTCCTCGTCGTCGGGCTGATGTTGGGCGCGTATCTGATCGTGGCGCAGTTCGGGGTCGGGGCCTATCCCCCGCGCCTGCTCGTCACCGCCCACGTGCACCTCTTGCTGGTGGGCTTCATGCTGATGATCGTGATGGGTGTCGCCACCTGGATGTTTCCGCGCCCCGCGCGAGAAGACACGCGCTATCGGCCCGAGCTCGCGGTGGCCGTCTACTGGCTCATGGCGCTCAGCACGGCTCTTCGCGCGGTCGGCGAGCTCGCCCTCGCCTATACGGGCGTCCATCCGCTCGGCTGGCTCATCGCCGCGGGCGGACTCGGACAGGTGACCGGCGCCCTCCTGTTCGTGGCGAACATGTGGTCGCGGGTCCGCATGCCGCCCGCGGCCGGCCGCTAAGTCCTCGAAGACGAAGACCTCTTGCGTATGACCGCCGTCATAACGCCTCCCGTGCGCTCGCCCTACGCTGAGGTCAGCAACGTAGCGCACAAGGAGGCGCGCGATGAGGCGAGCGTGGGTGATCGTGGCACTGACGGTGGCGGCGATGGCCGCGGTGGGGGCCGGCGTCCGGCTGGGGGAGGAGCGCGGCGAGCAGAAGGCGGCGACGTCGGGGTCGCTGCCGGAGGTGACCGCGGTGCTGGTGTCGCCACCCCTGGTGCCGCCGCCGATCGATCGGGCCGGCAACGCGCGGGTGATCGTGGCGCTGGAGACCCGCGAGCTGAAGGGCACGCTCGCGGACGGAGTCGAGTACACGTTCTGGACGTTCGGAGGCACCGTGCCCGGCCCGTTCGTGCGGGTGCGGGTCGGTGATCTCGTCGAGCTCCGGCTGAGCAATCATCACGAGAGCCGGAACCCGCACTCGATCGACCTGCACGCGGTCACCGGCCCCGGTGGCGGCGCGGCCGTCACGCAGCTCGGCCCCGGGCAGTCCGGCGCGTTCGAGTGGAAGGCGATGAACCCCGGCCTCTTCGTGTATCACTGCGCGACGCCCAGCGTGCCCGCGCACATCGCGAACGGCATGTACGGGCTGATCCTCGTGGAGCCCGAGAAGGGCCTCAGCCGGGTCGACCGGGAGTTCTACGTGATGCAGGGCGAGTTCTACACGCGCGGCAAGACGCTGGCGCCGGGCCTGCAGGCGCTCGATCCGGCGAAGCTCACGAGCGAGCGGCCGGAGTACGTGGTGTTCAACGGCCGGATGGGCGCGCTCATGGATGACGGCGCCCTCAAGGCCAAGGTGGGCGAGACGGTGCGGCTCTTCGTCGGCAACGGCGGACCGAACCTGATCTCGTCCTTCCATGTGATCGGCGAGATCTTCGACACCGTGTACACGGAGGCGGCGATGGGCGGCACACCGGCGCGGAACGTGCAGACCACGCTGGTCCCGGCGGGCGGCGCGGCCATCGTGGAGATGAAGGTGCAGATGCCCGGCCGGTTCTTGATGGTGGACCACAGCATCGTCCGCGCCATGGAGAAGGGCGCCCTCGGCGTGCTGCAGGTGGCCGGCGCCGAGCAGCCCGAGGTGTTCCGGGTGCTGACACCCGGTGCGGGCGGGACGGGAGGTCACTGATGGGCGCCGCGACGAGTCGATGGATGCATGGACTCGTCGCGGCCGGGGCGGCCGTCGCCGTGATGGGGGTGGCGGCCGTAGCCTCGGCCCAGGGCGCGTGGACGGCGCCGGAGGCCGAGAAGGGAAGGAAGAACCCGTTACCCGTCAGCGCCAGGTCGATCCAGCAGGGCAAGCGGGTCGCCTCGGCGAATTGCGTCACCTGTCACGGAGCCGACGGAAGGGGGAGCGGAGCGGCGGCCGCGGCGCTCACGCCCAAGCCGGCGGACTGGACCGCGAAGAAGGTCCAGGACGAGACGGACGGGGAGCTCTTCTGGAAGATCAGCAGCGGGCGCGGTGCGATGCCGCCCTGGCGACACCTTCCTGAGAACGATCGGTGGGCGGTCGTCCACTATCTCCGTTCGCTGAGGAAATAGCCGGCGCTAGTCGTCCCCGCCGCAGTGACTCCGGTCGGCGTGCCAGACCCGGCCGGAGCTCTCGCAGTCTGCTTTCGTGGGAGCATCGAAGGGCCTGGTCGAGGGACCGGCGCAGCCCGCCAGCGCGAGCAGTAGCAGCCACCCAAAAACGATTCGCATGATCTCTCCTCCTCCAGGAAGCAGATTGCAAGAACCAGGCAAAGGAGAGAAGGGCTTCAGAAGCGAAGATCAGGGCGAGGTCTGGCGGCGCTGACGCAGAAAGCTGAATCCGAGAAAGGCGGCGAGCCCCGCCGTGGCGATCGCGGTGGCCATGGGGGCGGCGGTGCCGTCGGCCAGACGACCGACGGCGATGCCGTAGGCGGCAGAGCCGGTCATCTGGATCACGCCGAGGCCCGCGGCGGCGAGCCCCGCCATGTGCGGGTACGGCCCGACCGCCCCCGCCACCGCGTTGGGGTTGGCGAGCCCGAGTCCCAGCGAGAAGAAGAACATGGGCGCGATGACCACGGCCACGCCGCGGAGGCCGGACCACGCCAACGCGGCCATCACGAGCCCGGCGGTGGCCCCGAGTCCCGTGCCGATCAGGATGAGGCGGTCGCCGGGAACGCGGCCGGCCAGCCGTGACGTGACGAAGCTGCCGCTCATGATGCCGACGGCGACGGCGGCGAAGCAGAAGCCGTAGACCGCGGGAGCGACGCCGAGGCCCTGGATCAGCACGAACGACGAGCCCGAGATGAACGCGAACTGGCCGCAGAACATGAACGTGACCACCAGCACGTAGCCCAGGTACGTCGGGTCGCGAAGCACGGTGCCGAGGTTCTCCGCGAGGCGTGTGGGCCGAAGCGCGGTGGCGTCCGGCCGGAGGTTGGTCTCCGTCACGACGACGGTGGTGGCGACCAGGAACAGCGCGCCGAAGCCGGCGAGGACGAAGAAGACGGAGCGCCAGCCGAACAGCGCGTGAAGGAACCCGCCTATGATGGGGGCCAGGATGGGGTTCAGCGCCTGCGCGGTGCCCATGAGCGCGAGCACGCGCGCCGCCCGATCTCGTGGATAGACGTCGCGCACGATCGCGCGCGAGATGACTTGCCCGCTGCCCGCGCCGAAGGCCTGCAGCACCCGGGCGGCCACCAGGGTGCGGATGCTGGGCGCGAACGCGCACACGAGTCCCGCCGCCGCGTAGAGGCCGAGGCCGGCGATCAGCGTGCGGCGGCGGCCGAAGCGATCGGAGAGTGGTCCCCAGGCGAGCTGTGCCGGGGCGAGCCCCGCGAGGAACAATGTCACCGTGAGCTGCGCGGTGGCGGCGTCGGTACCGTAGGCCCGCGCCAGGTCGGGCAGCGACGGCAGGAACATGTCGATGGAGAGGGCGCCGAGCCCGACTACCGCGGTGAGGAGGATGGCGACGCGGCCGAGGCGGGTGGGCCGCGCGGGCGCGTCGTCGGCAGTGGTCACCTGAAGCATGGTAACGCATCGGCGCGCGCAGGCACGCGGCGCCGCTGGTCGCGGCAGCCCGGTGCTAGAGTGAGGGCGAGGAGGACGCCAATGGATCCCAATACCAAGAAGACCGTGCTGCGGATGATTCCCTACGGACTCTATGTGCTCACCGGCGAGAGCAGCTCCGCCGTGGCCGCCGCCACCGTGAACTGGGTGACGCAGGCCTCGTTCGCGCCGCCGCTGATTGCGGTGGGCGTGAAGGCCGACTCGGGCGCGCACGCGGTGATCAAGGAGTCGGGCGCGTTCGCGCTCAACATGCTGGGCAAGGGCCAGCAGGCCATCGCGTTCACGTTCTTCAAGACGGCGGAGAAGCAGGGGGGGACCATCTCCGGCGAGCCCTATCGCGCGGGGAGCACCGGCGCGCCGATCCTCACCAATCTCCCCGCCTACGTCGAATGCCGCCTGATCGCCACGGTGGAGAAGGGCGATCACTCCGTGTTCGTGGGCGAGGTCGTGGACGCCGGGCTCACGAGCGCGCCCGCCGGCCGCCCCGACGACGCCGTACTGTGGCTGAAGGATCTCGGGGAGAAGACCTTCTACGGTGGATAGCGCGGCCCTTCACCCTGCCCTCTCCCCATCGGGGGAGAGGGCAGCTAGGTGCGCGACATGAGCCAGGGGAGGCCGACGATCAGATACCCGGCGAGGAAGAGGGTTCCCATCACGAGGCCGAACCACCAGAACTCGCGCTTCCGGATGTAGCCGCAGGAGTAGTAGACGGGCGCGGGGCCGGTCGCGTAGGGCGTGAGGATGCCCATGATGCCGAGCGTGAAGCCGAGCCCGAGCCCGGCCGCGCGGGGACTGATGCCGAGCGGCCCCGTCGCGATGTAGAGGAAGATCGGCAGCAGTGCCGCCGCGTGCCCGGACACCGTCGCGAAGAAGTAGTGGAGGTAGAAAAACGCGACGATCAGCAGCACGATGGCCCAGGGAAACGCGAAGCGGGCGACTGGGGTCTGGATCTGGTCGGCCACCCAGCGCACCACGCCGACCTCGGCGAGGCCGCCAGCGAGGGTGACGAGCGTCGCGAACCACACGAAGATGCTCCACGCCTGGCTGTTTTTCGTGATGTCCTCCCAGGTCACGACGCCGCGGACGACGAGGAGGACCACGCCGAGGATGGCCGCTCCGGTTGGATCGGTGAAGCGGCCGCCGAACACCCAGAGCGCGATCACGACGAGGATACCGCCGAGCATGCTGCGCTCGACCAGGCTCATGGGTCCCATCTTGCGCAGCTCCTCCGCCGCCCACTCGGGCGCGTCGGGCGCGTGGGTGAGGGTGGGCGGATAGAGGCGGTAGATCGCCAGCGGGGTGAGCAGCAGGAGCACCAGACCGACGGGCGCGAAGCCGATCACCCATTCCCGCCAGCCGATGTCGACGTGGAGCGTATCCGCCACGATCGCCACCGCGAGCAGATTGCCGGCGATCGCGGTGGGGAACATGCTGCTGGTGACGCAGGTCGCGGCGAGCGCGGTGTACATGAGATAGGCGCCGATGCGCCGTGGCTGCGTCTCCGGGCTCGGGTCGAAGAGCCCCGGGATGTTGCGGATCACGGGGTAGATGGTGCCGGCGCTGCGCGCGGTGTTGGACGGTGTGAACGGAGCCAGCGCGAGATCGGTGAGGGCGATCGCGTAGCCGATGCCGAGCGTGCGGCGGCCCAGGCGCCGGATCAGGCGCAGCGCGATGCGCCGGCCGAGCGCGGTCTTCTCGTAGCCCGACGCCAGCACGACGGTGGAGAAGATGAGCCACGCAAGCGGGTTGGAGAAGCCGCCGAGCGCCCAGTTGATGGACAAGGCCGGCGTGGGCTGCACGAGACCGAGCATGGCCGCGCCCACCACGCCGGCGAGCCCGACCACCGGGGCGGGCACCGGCTCGGTGATGATCGCGAGCATCACCGTGACGAACAGCGCGAAGTACGACCATGCGGCGTTACTGAGCCCCTCCGGGGTCGGGACCAGCGCGATGGCGAAGCCCACCACGATGGGCGGGATCGCGCGCGCAAGGGTGCGCCGCGGCGGCATCGCCCGCGGCGGGCCGGCCGCGGGCGCGGCGCCCGGCGGAGGCGGGCCGGTCAGGCGGTGAACTCGCGCAGCAGCCGGCCCGGTCGGCCGCACTGCGGGATGATCGCGCCGCCGTCGTCCACCGTGCGCACGCCGTTCACCCACACGCCGTGGAGTCCCACCGCGGGCGTGTCGAGCCGGCTGGCGCCGGTGGGCAGATCGTGGACGCGCCGCTTTTCCCCGCGGCCGACCGTCTTCGGGTCGAAGAGCAGGAGGTCGGCCCACGCGCCGGGGACGAGGCGTCCGCGCCCGGGGATGCGATAGGCGTCGGCGACGCGGCTCGTCACCGCGCGCACCGCCTCCTCCAGCGTCAGGTCTCCGCGCTCGCGCGCCCAGTGGCCGAAGAGGTGGAGGCCGAAGCCGGCGTCGCAGAGGAAGGACAGATGCGCCCCGGCGTCGGACAGCGCCACCGCGGCGTGCTCGTGGCGCAGCAGCTTCTTCACGTCGTCCTCGTCGATGTTGAAGAGCCGGCACTCGAGCATGGCGTCCAGCTCCCCGTCGAGACCGAAGTCGAGGAAGGTGTCCCAGGGATGCTCACCGCGCTCGCGCGCGAGGGCGCCGATGGTCCGGCCCACCAGGCCGCGATGCTCGGGCCGCCGCACCTCCATGATGGTCAGGTGATCCCAGTTCTTGTCGCTGAAGCGGTTGGGCACGCCGGGCTGGCCGATCTCCTGCTTGAGCCCGGCGCGGAAGGACGGATCGGCGAGAGCCGCGCGATAGCGCGCCTCGGTGTCGGCCACGATGGCGGGTCGCCACGCGAGGAACGCCTCCAGCGGATAGGGATGGCGCAACGTGAACTCCATGCCGAGCGGGAAGCAGCCCACCTGCGCCCACAGCTCCCGCCCGCGCGCCCGCGCCTCGCCGATCTCCTGGAGCTCGCGGAACACGCGGGTGGGATCGCCGGGGTCCACGAACATCGCCGCGATCATCACCGGGCGGCGGTTGGCCGCCGCGATCTTCTCCAGCCAGGGGATGGTGGAGGTCATGCCCTTGGTGAGCATGAAGACGCCGCGGCCGGCCTCGCCGAGCGCGCCGGTGAGGGCGAGCATCTCCGCCTCGTCGGCCAGGCGCGAGGGCATGGGGATGCCGTGCTCGCCGTTGTGCTGCTCGAGGGTGGAGGTGGCGAAACCGATGGCGCCCGCGCGCACCGCTTCCAGCACCAGCCGCCGCATCTCCGTGACCTCGGCGGCGGTGGCGGCGCGGCGGCTCGCCTCCTCGCCGAGCACCCACGTGCGCACCGAAGAATGCCCCACGAACGAGGCGACGTTGAGCACGCTGCCTCGCCGCTCGAGCGACCCGAGGTAATCGGGGTACGTTTCAAAATCCCAGTTGATGCCCGCGCGCAGGGCCTCCAGTGACATCCCCTCCACGTGCGTGAGGTTCCGCACCACCAGGTCGCGGTGCTCGGGCCGGCACGGCGCGATGGTGAAGCCGCAGTTGCCGATCACCACGGTGGTGACGCCCAGGGCGGCGGACGGCGTGGCGAAGGGATCCCAGGTGAGCTGGGCGTCGTAGTGCGTGTGAATGTCGACGATGCCGGGGGCGAGCACCCGCCCGCCCGCATCCACCGTCTCGCGCGACGCGCCGAGGTCGGCGCCCCGGCGGTCGCCGAGCGCGGCGATGCGGCCGTCCTTGACGCCGAGGCTGCCGTCGCGCGCGGCGGCACCGAGACCATCGATGATGCGGGCGTTCGTGATCGCGAAGTCGAGCATGGGATCGGAGTCCTCCAGGAAGGAACGCTATGCCTCGGGGCGCGGGGCGTCAAGGCCGCGGCTGGGCGTCAGATCACCCCGTGCGCGCGGAGATCGGCGAGCGCCTCGCGCCCGAGGCCCAGCCGGCCACCGTAGATCTCCTCGTTGTGGGCGCCGGGCTCTTGCGGCCCGAGCGTGTCGACGCGGCCCGGAGTTTCCGAGAGCTTCGGCACGATGCCCGCCATGCGCACGAGGGTGCCGAGCGCGGTGGTGGCGTTCAGGATATTGTCGCGCGCGGCGACTTGCGGGTCCGCGAAGAGGTCGCGCACGCTGTTCACCGGCGAGGACGGCACCTCGGCCCGCTCGAGCATCGCCAGCGCCTCGTCGGCCGGGCGCGCCCCCACCCAGGCCTGCACGCGGCTGTCCACCTCCGCGCGCCGCGCGATGCGCGTCTTCACCGAGGCGAAGTCCGCGAGCAGCGCGGGATCGCCCATGGCCCCGGCCAGGCGCGCGAACATCCGGTCGTTGGTGCAGGCGATGGCGATCCAGCGGCCGTCGCGCGCCTGATAATGGTTGTGGGGCACCACGTACTCCGTGCCCGAGCCGATGCGCTCGCGCACGTGTCCCTCGGCGGCAAACGCCGGCAGCACCTCGTCGAGCATGCGCAGCAGCGGCTCGTAGAGCGCCACGTCCACCACCTGGCCTTCGCCGCTCCGCGTACGGTGATGGATGGCAGCCAGGGCCCCGAAGGCGCCCATGACGCCGGCAAGATAGTCAGGGATGGTCGGCGTGCCCGGGGGAACCGGCGGCCGGTCGGGATGCCCGGTGACATAGCTGGCGCCGCTGACCGCGGCGGCGATGCGGCCGAAGCCTGGCCGGGCGCGCTCGGGCCCGGTCTGGCCGAAGGCGGAGATACGCACGAGCACGAGCCCGCGATTCACGGCGTGCAGCCCGTCCCACCCGAGGCCCCAGCGCTCGAGGGTGCCAGGCCGGAAGTTCTCCGCCACCACGTCGGTGGACACCGCGAGCCGCTTGATCAGGGCTTGGCCCTCGGGGTGGCGGAGATTGCAGGTGATGGACTTCTTGTTCCGGGCTTCCACCAGCCACATGTAGGACGGTCCGTCGGCGGAGGCGCGCCCGAGGCGGCGGAGGTCGTCGCCCACGCCCGGCTGCTCCACCTTGATCACTTCCGCGCCGAACTCGCCCAGGAGCGTGCAGCAGAACGGCGCGGCCACGAAGGTGGCGAGGTCGAGCGCGGTGAGCCCTTCGAGAGGTCGCGCCATGCGGCGCGGCTACGATGCGAGCGTGCCGCCGTCCACCGCGAGGACGTGGCCGGTGACCATCGCGGACGCGTCGGAGGCGAGGTAGAGGGCCGCACCCACCAGCTCGTCGGGGCGCCCCATGCGCCCGACCGGCACCCGGCGCATCGCGCGCTCCTCGTAGCCCGGCTCGCGGTGGATGAGGTCGCCGATGTTGGTGCTGAACCACGAGGGGGCGATGGCGTTCACCCGCACGTCGAACGCCGCCCACTCCACCGCGAGGGCGCGGGTCAGCATCACGACACCGCCCTTGCTCGCCGAGTACGCGGCGGTGCCCGGCAGCCCGATCTCGCCGGCGATCGAGGCGATGTTGACGATGCGGCCGCGCCGGCGGGCGAGCATTCCGCGCCCGATCGCCTGGCAGGCGAGGAACACGCCGGTGAGGTTCACCGCGAGCACGCGATGCCACTCGGCGGCGGGGAAATCCGCCGCGGGGGCGCGGTGGGTGATCCCCGCGCTGTTGATCAGGACGTCGGCCGGCCCCAGGCGCGCCTCGGCGTCCCGCGCCATCTGCTCCACGCTCTCGGGGTCGGTCACGTCGACGGCGAGGGCGAGGGCGCGGAGGCCGTCGGCGGTGAGGGCGTCGGCGACCAGCTTGGCCTCGCCCGCGTTGGCGTCGGCGACCGCAACCGCCGCGCCCGCCTCGGCGAGGCCGCGCGCCATCGCCGCGCCCAGGCCACCCGCGCCGCCCACCACCACCGCGGCCCGGCCGTCCAGGCGGAAGAGGTCGAGACTCGTCATGCGCCGCGTGTCGGCGCGATCAGCCGCGCAGGCCGGGCATGCTGAAGCCGCGGCGATCCAGCTCGGCCACCAGCGCGGCGGCGGGCTCCGCGGCGAGATTCACCAGCGGCGGCCGCACGGTGGCCCACGCAGGATCGCTCCCGTAGTGGGCGATGGCCGCCTTCAGCGCGGGGATCATGGGGAACTTCTGGAAGGTGCCGCGGATCTCGTCGAGGCGCGCTTGCTGCGCATCGGCATCGGCTCCCTGCCACGTCGCGTGCAGACGGGCGATGGGGCCGGGATTCACGTTGGCGGTGGCGCTGATGCAGCCCTTGCCGCCCCCGCGCATGTTGGCGAGCAGGAACGTCTCGCTGCCCGCGAAGACGTCGAACCCCGACGTGGCGAACGCGTCGAGCATCGCCTTGGTATTGGCCCAGTCGCCCGAGGAGTCCTTCACGCCGGCCACCGCCTGTGGATACGCCTTGAGCAGGCGCGCGATCAGGTTCAAGGTGATGGGGACCTGCGACACCGGCGGGATGTGATAGACGTAGACGCGCAGCCGCGCGTCGCCCACCCGCTCGATCACCTCGGCGAAGCTGCGGAAGAGCCCCTCGTCGCTCACGCCCTTGTAGTAGAAGGGAGGCAGCATCAACACGCCGCCGCAGCCCGCCTTCGCCGCGTGAGCGGTCATCCGCACCGAGTCCGACAGCGCGCAGTGGCCGGTGCCCGGCATCATGCGCGCGGGATCGAGGCCGGCGGCGAGCAGGCGGTCCAGTAGCTCGATCTTCTCCTCCACCGAGAGCGAGTTCGCCTCGGAGTTTGTGCCGAACACCGCGAGCCCCACGTTTTGCGACAGGAGCCAGCGGCACTGGCGCACGAAGCGCTCGGCGTCGGGGGCGAGGTCCGCGGTGAAGGGGGTGACGACGGGGGAAAGGACGCCGGTGATGCGGTCGGTCTGGCTCACGCTCGGGCTCCTTCGGAATCGAAGTATCCTCTCCCCTCCGGAAGAGGGAAGGGTGAGGGGCAAAACGAGGGTAGTCCGTCGCGCGCTCCGCGGTCAAGTCCGGGGCCGGCGGGCGCGGCCTAGACCGCGATCTCGAGCCCGTCGTAGGCGGCGGAAACCTCGAGCCCGCGGCCCCGCCGGGTGATCTCCTCCAGCCGGCGCGTCTCGCGGAGGATGCGCGCGATGGTGGCGTCGTCGTTGATGGGCTCGTGGTGAAACAGGCAGAGATGCTTGACGCGGGCGAGCTGGCAGAGCTCGACGCCCACGATGTTGCTCGAGTGGCCCCAGTCCTCCTTCACCGAGATGGCCTCGGCGAGCGAGTACATCGCGTCGAAGATCACGAGGTCGGCGTCGCGGAAGAACTCCACGAAGGCGTCCGTCTCGGCGGGGTCGTCGCGCTTGTGCTCGGAGTCGGTGGAGTAGATCACCACCTTGCCGCCCATCTCGAAGCGGTAGCCGTAGGAATCCCCGCCGTGGAGCTGCCGCTTCCCCCGCACCCGGAGCCCCGCGATCTCGTAGTCCCGCCCGGGCTCGAGCGTGATGAACTCGATGTCGGCGCCGAGCCGCCCGAAGTCCACCGGGAAGGACGGGGCCGCGTGCTGGCGCCGGAACGCCTCCTCGAGGGCAGCGTGGCAGCCGTAGATGCGGATCCGGTTGCCGGGAAGATAGGCGGGCATGAAGAACGGGAACCCCATGATGTGGTCCCAGTGCAGATGCGACATGAACACATTCACGGTGTGGCCGGTGCCGCCGCGCGTGGCGAGCAGGTGATTGGCGAACACCCGAGCCCCCGAGCCCAGGTCGCAGAGCACCAGCTCGGGCCCCCCGGTCAGGAGCTCGACGCACGCGGAGTCGCCGCCGAAGGTCTGGGCCACCGAGAAGTCGAGCTCGCGCTCCACGAAGGCGCGGGCCGCGTCGAGGGTGTCGATGCCGCGTCCCGCCGCCGCCACCAAGGCGGCGACGATCTTGTCCCGCACCGTCGCGCCGGACATCCCCACCGGGATGGAGCCGCGCGTGCCCCAGAAGTGGACGCGGAGCCCGGCCTCCCCCGCGAATGCCGCGGCGGCGGCGGGCGACACCCGGGCCAGCGCCTCGCGCACGGTGGGCACGATCTCGACGACCTGCTCGAAGCGGGTGATCTCGAAGATCTCCCGGACGCGGGCGGCGAGCTCGGTGATGACGAGCGTGCCGCCCTGGGCTCGGGCCTGCTTGGCGGCGAGGACGAGGACGCGCAGGCCGTCGCTCGAGATGTAGTCGACCCCGGAGAAGTCGAGCACCACCCCGTCCCGCCCGGCGGCGCAGCGCTCGAGATGCGGGGCGAGCCCGGCGCGGAAGGCGGGCGCGGCCGCGTGGTCGATGCGCCCGGTCGGGCGCACCACCACCGCGTCGGCGAAGCGTCGCGGGGTGAGCTCCATGGCGAGGGCGCTCCGCTACTCGATGGGCGCCATCTGGCGCGGGTCCAGCTCGAGCCACACCCGCGCGTCCGCCTCGAAGACCTCGTGGGGCCGGGCGCTCACGCGGAGCACGAGCGCGCTGCCCTCGGGGCGCACCGCATAGTCCCAGTGCTCGCCCAGGTAGGCGCGCTGGATCACGCGGCCGGCGATGACGGCGGCCCCGTCGACCTCGGCGGGCGCGCGCCCGTGCAGCTGTATGCTCTGCGGGCGCAGGCTGAAGGAGACGCCGCCGCGCGCGGGCAGCGGCTCGCGGAAGCGCGCGGCGGGAATGGCGAAGCCGTCGAAGCAGACGTCGGCGCCGCGCGCCTCGCCCTCCAGGAAGTTGGTGCGCCCGATGAAGCCGGCGACGAAGCGCGTCCGTGGGCTCGCGTAGAGCGCGCGGGGGGCGTCCACCTGCTCCACCCGGCCCTGGTTCATCACCGCGATGCGGTCCGAGGTCACCATGGCCTCGGCCTGGTCGTGGGTGACGTAGACGGTGGTGATGCGGAACTCGTCGTGGAGCCGGCGGATCTCGTAGCGCATCTCCTCACGAAGGTTGGCGTCGAGGTTGGAGAGGGGCTCGTCGAGGAGGAGCACCGCCGGCTGCACCACGATGGCGCGGGCCAGCGCCACCCGCTGCTGCTGGCCGCCGGACAGCTCCTGCGGGTAGCGGTCGGCGAGGTGCTTCATGCGGACGACGTCCAGGATCCGGTCCACGCGCTCGCGGATCTCCGTCCGCGGGCGCTTGCGCACGGTGAGGCCGAAGGCCACGTTCTCCCCCACCGTCATGTTCGGCCAGATCGCGTAGCTCTGGAAGATCATCGACATGCCGCGCCGCTCGGGCGGGAGCGAGGAGGCGGGCGAGGAGATCACCCGGCCGTCCATCTCGATGGTGCCCGCGCTGGGCGCAAGGAACCCGGCGATCATCCGAAGGGTCGTGGTCTTGCCGCAGCCGGACGGCCCGAGGAGCGAGACGAACTCCCCTTCGGCGAGGTCCATGGTGAACGCATCGACCGCGGTGAAGGCGCCGAAGCGCCGGGTGACGCCGCGCAGGGCGAGCTTGCTCACGTGGCGGTCCGGCGCAGGAGGAAGTCGCGGCCGACCAGGCGGAAGCCCACCAGGATCAGCGCCACCGTCACCACCACGAGGATGAGGCCCATCGCGGACAGGAGCTCGAAGTTCCCCTCGTCGCTCTTGTCGAAGAGGAGCACGGAGAGCACCTGGGTCCCGGTGGTGTAGAGGAAGATCGCCGAGGACAGCTCGCGCGTGGCCGGGATGAAGACGAGGATGAAGGCCCCCGCGAGCCCGCGCTTGAGCAGCGGCCCCACGACTTTGCGCAGAGACAGGAGCCTGCTCCCGCCGAGGATGCGCGCGGCGTCCTCGAGCTCGGGGTTGATCGCGCGAATGGCCGCGTCGCTGTTCGTGTAGGCAATGGGCAAGAAGCGGGTGGCGAAGGCGAGGATGAGGATCCACGCCGTCCCGTACAGCACGAGCGGCCGCGTGGTGTAGGCGGCATAGAAGCCGATGGCGAGCACGATGCCGGGAATGACGAACGGCGCCATCGCCACGTAGGTGAGGACGCGGCCCATCGGGACGAGCCGCCGCGCCACGATGTACGCGATGGCCAGGGCCAATGCCAAGGCGATCAGGGATGCCGCCCCCGCGTAGAGGAACGTGTTGAGCGTCGCGCGGCGGGTCGACGGCTGGTCGAACAGCACGAAGCGCACGTTCCGCAGCGTCACGTTGTCGAGCGCGAAGCCGCGCCCCCACGCATTCGCGAACGCCGCCTGGAGCACCACGAGGAGCGGGAGGAAGAACGACAACGACGTCACGAACAGGCAATAGCCCAGCGCGACCCAGCGCCAGATGCCGAGCTGGACGGGGCGGCGCTCGCCGCCCTTGCCGGTGAGCGCCACGTAGCCCTTGCGCGCGATGATGCGGTACTGGAGCCAGAACAGGAACACCGTGATGAGGAGCAGCGGCATGGAGTACGCGGCGGCCACCTGGAGACGCGGCGGGAACTCGAACATCTGCCAGAGGGTGGTGGTCATGACCTGGAAGCGCGCGGGGAGCGCGATGAGGGCGGGAGTGCCGAAGAGCGCGATCGCCTCCAGGAACACCACGATGAACGCGCCCAGGATGGCGGGCAGGACGAGGGGCAGGGTGATCCGGAGGGTGGTGCGCGCGATGCCCGCGCCGAGGGTGCTCGCCGCGTCCTCCATCTCGGACGACACGAGGTCGAGCGCGCCCCGGGTGAACACGAACATGTAGGGGAACGAGTAACAGGCGATCACGAGGACCAGTCCCGGCATGCTGTACACGTTGAACGGGCCGGCGGTGGCGCCGGTGAGCGCGGTGAACGCGCGATTGAGCCAGCCCGCGTTCGGGCCGGCGAGGAGGATCCAGGCCACCGCGCCCAGGTAGTTGGGCATGATGAACGTGCCGAGCACCGCCGCCCACACCAGGCCCTTGGCCGGCATGTCCGTCCGCGACACCGCCCACGCCATCGGGACACCGAACACCACGCACAGGAGCGCGGCGGCGAACCCCACCACCAGCGAGTTGAGGAGCGCCTCGACGTAGCGCCATCGCCCGTAGGCGGCCGCGTAGTTCTCGAGGGTGAACCCCCCGGTGTCGGGGTGCTGGAAGCTCGTCCAGAGGAGCCGGGCGAGCGGATTCACCACGAGGACCAGCAGCACGATGACGAAGAGCGCCCAGACGATCGCGCTGCGGTCGAGATGCCGCTCCGGCCTGGCCGCCTCCGTCACCATGGTCACTCCGCTCGCCCTCGGCTGCGTCCCGCCGACGCGCTCAGATTCCGAACGTCTCGCGGAACAGCTCCTTCACTTCCGGGATGCCCTTCTCGATCTCGGTCAGGCTCGGGCGGATGGTCCTGACGTCCGCGATGGACTTACCTCCCGCCATCGGCTTGACGTGCTTGTTCACCGGATCCTGGTACTGGGAGACCACCACCTCGTTGCCCTCGCGGCTCAGGAGGTACTCCATGAAGAGCTTGGCCGCATTGGGGGCGGGCGCGTTCTTCACGATGCCGGAGGCCGACACCATGAGCACCGCGCCGTCCTCCGGGTACACGACGGCGAGCGGGTTGCCCTTGGCCTTGCTCTCGAGGGTGGTCGCGGAGGGGCCGGCGGCCACCAGGCTCTCCTTGGCGTTCAGCATCGTCACGGTGTCATTGATGGAGCGGCCGATGCGCGGCTTGTTCTGCTCGAGCTTCTTGAAGTAATCCCACCCGTAGAGTTTCTTCATCTGCACCACCCAGGTCCCCACGTAACCGCTGAAGCCGGGGTGTCCGATGGAGACCTTGTTCTTCCACTTGGGGTCGGTGAGGTCGGTCCACCTCTTCGGGGCCTCCGAGGGGGCGACCACGCTCGTGTTGTAGGTGATGAGCACGAGGCCAGCCGCGGTGGCGACGAACTGATCGTCGGGATCGTTGAAGGGCTTGAAGGCGTCCACCAGCTCGGAGAGATTCTTCGGCTTGTAGGGCAGGAGCCAGCCGTCCTGCTTCATCTTGGTGTAGTGGCCCTGGTCGGTGGAGCTGATCACCGAGGCCTGGGCGATGCCCGCCTTCTGGTCCTGGGCGAGGCGCTGATACGCGACCTGCGCGGTAGTGCGCACGTAGTTGCACTTCACCCCGGGGTACTTCTTCTCGAAGCCCTGGCAGATGGCGGCCGCCGTCTCGGAGTTGTAGTGGGCGGTGTACCAGGTGATCTCCTTCTCCTTCTTGGCCGCCTCGTAGAGCGGCTTTTCGCCGTCGAAGGCGCCGGCGGGAGCGCTCCCGAGGAGGACGACGGCGGCGGCGAGGGCGAGGATCCGGGTGATCATGGGCTCACTCCTGTTCCGATCGCATGACGGGGTGAACGGCGTTAGCGGCCGGTGAAGCGCGGGGCCCGCTTCTCGAGGAAGTGCGCGACCCCTTCCTTGAAGTCCTCGGCGCCGAAGCTCTTTCGCATCTCGTCGTCGGCCACCGCGGTGGCGTCGGCGAGCCCCTGGAACTGGGCCTGCCAGAGCTGGCGCTTGATGACGGCCATCGAGCGCGGCGAGACGAAGTCCGCGAGCTCGCGCGCGTAGCCCAGCACGCCGGAGGTGAGGGTGGCCGCGGGCAGCACCTGGGACACCAGGCCCATGCGGAGCGCCTCGTGCGCATCGATTTTCCGCGCAGAGAGGAGGAGATCGAGCGCGTTCTGGAGTCCCACCAGGCGCGGGAGCATCCAGGAGACGCCGTGCTCGGCGATGAGACCGCGGCGCGCGAACGAGGTGGTGAACACCGCGGTGTCGCTCGCGAAGCGCACGTCGCAGTAAAGGGAGACGACGAGGCCGAGCCCGGCGGTGGCGCCGTTGAGCGCGGCCAGCACGGGCTTGGCGAGGGTGGGGAAGTACGCGTAGGGTCCCCGGAACTCCGCGGCCGCCCCGGACTCCGCGCCATCCGGCGCCCGCTCGCGCCGCAGCACCGCCTCGGCTTCCTCGCCAGCCGCGGCGTTGCCGGAGAGCCCGGAGAGCAGGCCCATGTCAGCCCCCGCGCAGAACCCGCGCCCGGCGCCGGTGAGCACGATCACGCGCACGCCATCGTCCTCGCTCGCCTCGTGCATGGCCGCCCGGACCTCGCGCCCCATCACCGCCGTCCACGCGTTGAGCTTGTCGGGACGGTTGAGGGTGACGGTCGCGACCCGGTCCTTCACCTCGTAGAGGATTTCCGCGTAACCCATGGACGGCCTCCCGCGCTCGCGCGCCGATCGAGGGGACGGCAGCTTGCCTCCCCCGCAGGGCCCGTATAGTATCGCGGCCATCCCCATGACCGCCATCTCGGTCACCCGTCTCGCGCCAGCCCTCGGCGCCCGCGTCGAGGGCGTCGATATCACGCGGCCCATCTCCGACGCCGTGTTCGCCGAGATCCGCGCGGCGTTCGAGGAGCACTCGGTGCTGGTGTTCCACGATCAGCCGTTCGACGACGAGACTCAGGTCGCCTTCAGCCGGCGCTTCGGCGGGCTCGAGGTCACGCTGTCCGTCAACCCTGCCGCGGGCACACCGTTCGCGCGCCAGTCCAATCTCGACATCAAGACCGGCGCGGTGATCCCGCCGGACGACCGGCGGATGATCTATCAGCGGGCGAACATGCTCTGGCACAGCGACTCGTCCTTCAAGCGCGTGCCCGCCCTGTGCTCCCTGCTGTCCGGACGGGTCGTGCCGCCGGAGGGCGGGGCCACCGAGTTCGCGAGCACCCGCGCCGGCTACGCCGCGCTGCCCGAGGCCACGCGGCGGCGTCTCGAGGACCTGGTGGTGGTGCACGACTTCTCGTGGTCGCGCGACCAGATCGTGCCCGGATTCTTCACCACCGAGGAGAGGGCGCCGTATCCGCCGGTGCGCCACCGGCTCGTGCGCACGAATCCCGCCCACGGCCGGCGCGCGCTCCTCATCGGCGCTCACGCCTCCTGGATCGAGGGCATGCCGCTCGCGGAGGGCCGCGCGCTCCTCCGCGAGCTGCTCGACCACGTCACGCGGCCGGAGCGCTGCTACCGGCACGAGTGGCGCGTGGGTGACCTCGTGATCTGGGACAACCGCGCGGTGCTCCACCGCGCCACCCCGTACGACACCACGCGGTACCGCCGTCTCATGCAGCGCACCACCATCTCCGGCGACCCGCGAGAGGAAGGAGTTCTGGTATGCGACTCGTCGACCTCAGCATGACCGTGGAGGAGTGCGACTCGACGCCCTTCGCCAAGGAGGAGAACTACTTCAAGCCCCGCCCCATCGTGCGCTGGGAGGACAAGGGCTTCGTCTCGAACATGGTCGAGATGACCGTGCACGCGGGCACCCACATCGACTCGCCCCATCACTTCTTCCGCGACAAGCCGAGCGTCGAGCAGCTCCCGCTCGATCACATGATCGGCGACGCGGTGGTGCTGGACCTCACGTTCAAGGGCATGGCCAACGCGCGCATCACCCCCGAGGATCTCGACCGCGCGGAGGCGGCGCTCGCCGCTCACGGAATCCGCATCGAGGCTGGCGCCATGCTCTTTCTTCGGACCGATTGGCCGAAGGGCCACGTCACCACCGATCCGCGCTGGTGGGACGAGTCGCCCTGCCTCACCCGCGCCGCCGCGGAGTGGCTGGTGGCGAAGCGCCCCGCCGTGCTCGGCTACGATTTCGCGCAGGAGGAGAAGGGCACGGACTACGGCACCGCCGGCGAGATCCTTGGCAGCGGGATGCGCGTGCACCGCATCATCCTGCCGCGCGTGGTCTTTCAAATCGAGAACCTGATCAATCTCGACCAGATCCCATCCAAGGTGAAGGTGATCGCGCTGCCCGCCAAGTGGAAGACCGAGTCGGCCCCCGCCCGCGTGGTCGCGCTGGTCGAGGAGTAGCCTCCGCTCCCCCATCGTGCCGTCGCGCAAGCTGCCCCGCGAGTTCTACACGCGCCCGGACGTGCTCGCGGTGGCGCGCGACCTCCTCGGCGCCGTGCTGGTGGTCTCCACCGGGCGCGGGGGCCGCGTCTCGGGCCTGATCGTGGAGACCGAGGCGTATCGCGGGCCCGAGGACCGCGCGAGCCACGCGTGGAATGGCCGGCGCACCCGCCGCACCGAGACCATGTACGCGGTCGGCGGCACCGCCTACGTTTACTTCGTCTACGGCATGTATCACCAGTTCAACGTGGTCACCGGTGTCCCGGAGGTGCCCCACGCGGTGCTGATCCGCGCGCTGGAGCCCCTCGAGGGGCTGCCTCGCATGCGGCGCCGCCGGCCCGGCGCCCCGGATGCACGGCTCACCAGCGGGCCGGGCGTGCTTTGCGAAGCCATGGGCATCGACCGCTCGCTCGACCGCGCCGATCTCCTCGGCGATCGCGTGTGGCTGGAAGTGGGGCCGTCTCCGCTCGTGCGCGCCGCGGTCGCGCGCGGGCCGCGCGTGGGCATCGACTACGCGGGCGTGTGGGCCGCGCGGCCGTGGCGCTTCTGGATCCGTGACAATCCCTGGGTGAGCCGGGCGCCGCTTGCGCGGCGCCGGAGCCGCCCCTAGGATCGGCGGCAGGAGGACCCCGTCTCCATGGGACGCATCGTCTACGCGGCGGCCATGTCGCATGTGCTCGCCCCCGACTACTACGGCAAGAACGTGGGCCCCCACGGCCGCGCGATGGTCGAGGAGCTCATCGACGTCGTGGGTGTCATGGGGCGCGAGATGCTCGCCGCGCGCCCGGACGCCCTCGTCGTGGTGGCCGACGACCACCTGAACGTGTTCTCGTTCGACGCCGTCCCCGCCTTCTGCGTGCGCATCGGGCGCAGGGTGGAGCGCATGGTCCAGGAGGACGCCATCGAGTTCGATCGCGCCCTCGACGGGCTGCCCGAGCGCTATCCGGTCCACGAGGATCTCGCCAACCGCGTGCTCGAGGAAGGGATGGAGGCGGGCATCGACTTCGCGGCCTCGTGGTCGGCGCCGCTCGACCACGCGTTCCTCAGCCCGGTGAGCGTGCTCTGCGGCGAGGCGCCGGTGCCGCCGCTGGTGCCGGTGTGGGTGAACTGCTTCGTGGCGCCCCAGCCCTCTGCCCGCCGCTGCATCGAGGTGGGCCGCCACATCGGCCGGGTGATCGCCGACGGCCCCTGGCGCGTCGCGATGATCGCCACCGGCGGCCTCAGCCATTTCCCCGCGCTCTCCCTCGCCCGGCTCGGCACATCGGATCCGGCATTCGATCGGCGTGTGATCGCCGCGCTCGAGGCGGGGGACGAGCACGCGCTGCGCCAGCTCCCCATGAAGGAGCTTCACGAGACGGGCTCGCACGAGCTGCTGAACTGGCTCGTGCTCGTCGGCGCGGTGTCGCCCGCGCGGGCGCGCGTGCGGTTCTTCGGCGAGATGGGACGCATCGACCTCGCCGCGCTACAGTGGGAGGTCGCGTGAGCCGCTACGACGTGAACGTGGTGCTGTACCGCCTCAAGAAGGACGCGGCGTTCCGCGCGCGCTTCGTGAACGAGCCGAGGGCGGCGCTCGAACGCGCCGATCTCACCGACGAGGAGCGGGACGCCTTCGTGCGCTGGGACGTGCGCCGCCTCAACGAGCTGGGCGGCTCACTGCACCTGTTGGTATCGATCCCCCACCTGGGCGCGCACTAGCGCACCGGCGCTAGGCGGGGTTGCGGTACCAGTAGGGAATGCTGGCGAAGATCGAGTCCCACGAGTTCGGCTCGATACCCATGAGATTGTTCGCGGCGGCGTGGATCACGTTGCGCCACGTGATCGGGATGACGACGCCGCTCTGGATCACGAGGTCGTTCATCCGGATGAACATCGCCGCGCGCTTCACCGGATCCATCTCGTGCTCGGCCTTCCGCCACAGGGTGTCGTACTCCGCGTTCCGCCAGCGGACGACGTTCCGCCCCGTCCACTTGTTCTCCTTGGTGGGGATGAGCCACGAGCAGAACTGCCCCATGAAGCCCTGGGGGTCGAGGGCCGCGAACGTCGCATAGGTCTGCATGTCGGCGAGGAAGCGGGTGCGGGTGTCGGGATTCGCCATGTCGCTGGAGAAGAAGATCTGGGACGGGATGGCCTTGATCTCGACCTCCACGCCGGCCCGCGCCGCCGCTTGCTTCACCACCGCCTGGACCTTCTGGGTGAGAGCGTGCGCGGTGGCCTGGAACACCAGGCGGAGCTTCTTGCCGTCCTTCACGCGCACACCGTCCGCGCCGCGCGTCCAGCCCGCGCGGTCGAGGATCATGTTCGCCTTGTCGACGCTGAACTCCCACGTGTTGTTGGAAGACCGGAATCGGTCGGGGGTGTTCAGGATGTTCACCGCGATCTGGCCGGTGCGCCCCACCAGGTTGTCCTGGATGGTCTGGCGGTCCACGAGCAGGCCGATCGCGGTGCGCATCACCGGATCACTCAGGAAGGGATGCGGCGCCTTGAGCGAGGCGCGTTCGCCCTCGACCTCGGTCCACGGATCGGTCTGGTTGAGCTGAATGTGGCTGACCCCGCCGGATGGGATCGTCATCGCGCGGCCCTTGCCGCCCGCCTCGATCCGCTTCAGCACTTCCTCCTCGAGGAGGATGTAGTAGGCGAAGTCGTACTCGCCCGTTTGCATCACCGCTCGCGCGGCCCCGGCGGCGTCGCCGCCGCACTTGATCTCCACGCGGTCGAAGAAGGGACGGTTCGGAACGTGATAGTTGGCGTTGATCTCGGCGCGGATCACGTCGCCGGGCCGGAACTCGACCAGCTTGTAGGGCCCGGTGCCCACGGGCCGGATCATGCCGATGGCCTCGCGCGCGCCCGCGCCCTTGGTGGACTCGAAGACGTGCCGGGGGAGCAGCCCCTCCCCGGTGAAGAACCCCTGCCAGAACGGCTGGGGCTTGCCGAAGTTCACCTTCACCTGGTGCGAGTCGATCTTGTCGATCTTGGCGATCTCGAGATAGCCCTCGCGGCTGACCGAGCCGGTCGCGGCGTCGGTGGCGAACTGCCAGTTGAAGATGACGTCGTCCGCGGTGAACGGGGTGCCGTCGTGCCAGGTGACTCCGCGCTTGAGCTTCCAGATGACCCAGCGGCCGTCCTTGGCCACCGTGCCCTTCTCGAGCGAGGGCAGCTCGGAAGCGAGCAACGGGGTGAACGTCCCGTCCGGCGCCGCGGCGGCGAGCGGCTCGTAGAAGAGCCGGCTCGCGGTCACGTCCCGCAAGGCGCCGGTGAAGTGGGGGTGCAGCAAGGTCGGCGCGTCCCACATGAGGACGCGGAGCTCCCCCCCGCCGCCGCGCCGGGTCGGCACGAAGTCCTTGGCCTGGGCGTGCGCGGCTCGCTGCGCCAGGGCCGGGCTGGCCGCGAGCAGCTGCGCCGCCATGGGGGCGGTGAGGCCCATCGCCATGAGGGTTTGGACGAAAGCCCGGCGGGAGAGGCGCCCCCGCTCGACGTCGCGGATCATCCGGCGAAGGGTCTTTTCGACGCTCATGCCCGGGGGCTCCTCATGGTGGGTGGTCCGATCTGGATAGCGTGGAGACGGGCCGGAGTCAAGAGGCTGCCGAAACGGTCTCCGCGGGAGCCCACTCCCAGGCGCGGAGCCCGAAGCTGTCGCCTTCGACCACGAGCGCGCCCAGGTGACAGGGGGCGGGGACCAACTCGCGGAGGCTCCAGCGCCCCACCTCCGCGGGATCCTCCAGCGAGGCGGCCAGCGCGCGCGTCGCGCCGGTGGCGAGCGGCACTTCGAAGTGCTGGAGCGAGAGCGAGAGCCCTTCGCCGCGCGCCTTCACGTACGCCTCCTTCCGCGTCCAGCAGCGCACGAAGGTCGCGGTCCGCTCTTCGGGCGCCGACGCGAGCAGCGTGTCCACCTCGGCGCGGGCGAAGAAGCGCTGCGCCACGTCGATCCCGCCGTGCCCGAGGCGAATGCCTTCGACGTCCACGCCCACGCGCCGGTGCTGCGCCACCGCGAGCACCGCGCACCAGTCGGCATGGCTGAGGTTGAACTCGAGGCGGTCGGGCGCGGCGAGCAGCGCGGGCTTGCCCTGAGGCGCCCGCACGAAGCGCAGCGTCTCGGGCCGGGCGCCGACATAGCCGGCGAGGATGCTGCGCAGCGCGGCCCGGCCGGCCAGGAAGCGCTCGCGGTCACGTGAGAAGCGGAATCGGCGCGCCCGCTCACGCTCTTCGGCGGGCAGGCGCTGCTCGAGTGCCAGCCCCTCGGGAATCATCTCGTCGAGGTCGAAGCGCCACACGTGCACTTCGTCGGCCCCGAGACGCGGCGGCGCGTCGGGGCGGACCCAGTCGAGCGGCGGGCTCATGCGCGCGTGGCCTCCTCGAGGCACGCGCGGAGGCGCTCCCCGGTGGCTCGCACGTATCGGGTGATCGCGCCGACATGCCCACCCGGCACGGGATGGACGGTCACCCGCGGGCAGATGGAGGACCAGCCGAGATCGGGCCGCCGATCCTCCTCTTCCACGGAGCGAAGGACGACGATGTGGTCAGGGTACGGCGCGGGAATGTAGCGTCGCACCGCGCGCTCGTAGTGGACCGCGAGGGGACTCGCCGGCCGCGGGGTCGGGCCGGGCTCCGCGGGAGCGGGGCGCCGGGAGCCGCCAAGCCGCTTCTGCGCGAGCGCGCCGAGGCCCCGTAGCCGCGCGCCGAGCCCACCTCCGCCCGCCGCGTCGAGCCGCCCGCGATAGTAGCGGAGCCGGGCTACGATGCGCCCCTCACGTACGCGCCAGCGGACCAGCCGTTCATCGCGGCGCGCCGCCGGCACGCGCAACAGGGCGTCGACCGCGCGCGCGAGCACGCCCAGCACTCGCACGGCTCGACGGGGCGCGGAGGCGTCGAGCATGATGACCAGCGGCACCGCCTCGCCGCGGGCCCTCAGGCGACGGGCGATCTCGAGCGCGACCAGAGCGCCGTTGCAGTGACCGCCGAGCACATAGGGCCCGGCCGGCCGGACCGCCCGGATGTCAGCGAGATGCGCCGCCGCCATCGCTTCGATGGTCTCGGGCACCGCCTGCCCCAGTAGACCGTGCGGATGCACCGCGTAGAAGGGCTGGTCCGCGCCCGCCGCCTCGGCGAGCGCGCGCGTGAAGAAGCCGCCCCCGTCGAAGTCGCCGTGGCAGAAGAAGAGTGGAGGACGCGAGCCGGCGTGGTTCAGCGCCACCAGCGGCGGCTCCGACGCCGCAACCTCTTCGCGGAGGGCCCGGGCGAGATGCTCGATGGTAGGGCCCGTGAAGAGGGTGGTGAGCGGCACCCGACGGCCCCACTCGCGCTCGACGGCGGTCATCATCCGCGCGGCCAGGAGGGAGTGGCCTCCGAGGTCGAAGAAGCTGTCGCGCACCCCGATCCCGGTGACGCCCAGCAGCGCCTCCCAGATGTCGATGAGCGCGCGCTCGGTGGCGTTGCTCGGCTTCACCCGATGCGCGGACTCGCGCGCGTCCCCAGGATCCGGAGCGGGGAGCATGGCGCGATCCAGCTTGCCGTTCGGCGTGAGCGGGAGCGCGGGCACCACCACCACCACGCCCGGCACCATGAACGCGGGCAGGATGCCGCGCAGCGCGCTCCGGATCTCGGCCGGCCGAGGGCTCGTGCCCGGCGCGGGGACGACGTAGGCGACGAGCCGGCGTGTGTCGGAGGCCTCGCCCTCCGTCACCACGACGGCATGCCCAACCTCGGGAAGTCGGAGCAGCGCCGCCTCGATCTCGTCCGGCTCGACACGATGGCCGCGCAGCTTCACCTGGCGATCCAGGCGCCCCAGAAACTCGACCACGCCATCGGCGTGAAAACGCGCCCGATCGCCGGTGCGATAGAGCCGTGCGCCGGGCGTCGAGTCGAAGGGGTGCGGCACGAAGCGCTCGGCGGTGAGATCGGGTCGACCGAGATAGCCGTCGGCGAGCCCGGGGCCGCCGATGTAGAGCTCCCCCCCCACCCCCGGCGGCACCGGCTCGCGCCGATCGTCGAGGATGTAGATCTCGGTGTTCGCGATGGGGCGCCCGATCGGCACCGTCGAGGCGCGCTCCGGCAGCTCACGCACCTCGTGCCAGGTGGCGAAGGTGGTCGTCTCGGTGGGTCCATAAACATTGAGCAGCCGTGCGGGCGGTGCGGCTCGCAAGACCTCACGCACCCACCGCGGCTCCGCCGTCTCGCCACCGAAGAGGACGTGCCGCAGCGCCCCGAAAGCGTCCGGCGCCTCCTGGGCCACCTGGTTGAAGAGGGACGTGGTGAGGAAGAGCGTGGTCACGCCCGCGCGCGTGAGCGTGCCGGCGAGGGCCCGCGGCGCGAGCGCGGCGTCAGGCGGGATCAGGACGAGCCGGGCGCCGTTCAGCAGCGCGCCCCAGATCTCGAAGGTGGCCGCGTCGAAGGCGGGGTTCGAGACGTGCGCGACCACGTCGTCGGGGCCGAGCCGCACGTAGTCGGTGTCGCGCACCAGACGCGCGATCGCCCGATGCGGTACCGCCACGCCCTTGGGAGCGCCCGTGGAGCCCGAGGTGTACATCACGTAGGCGAGGTCGCCCCCTCCGAGCGCGAGTGCCTCGGCGGCCGGCGCCTCGAGCGCCTCACCATCGGACGACTCCAGCCGCACCTCGGGGCGGGCGTCGCCGCGCCCCGCCCCCGCGGTGACGATGGCGACGGCGCCCGCGTCGTCGAGCAGCGCGGTGCGGCGCTCCGCCGGGTGGGAGGGGTCGAGGGGCACGTAGGCGCCGCCCGCGGTCAGCACGCCTAGCAGCGCGACCACCAGCTCGATGGAGCGGTCGCAGCAGACGCCGACGCGCATCCCCCGGCCGACCTCGAGGTCGCGCAGCCGACCGGCTAACCGTCGGGCCCGACGATCCAGCTCCGCGTAGGTGATCGTCCGCCCACCGTCCGTGACCGCCACCGCGTCGGGCGTCCGGGCGACCTGCTCGGCGAAGAGCGCCGGGACTGACCGGTCCGCGGGGTACGGCGAGCGCGTGGCGTTCCACTCCACCAGGACGCGGTGCCGTTCCGTCTCACCGAGGAGCGGCAGCTGCGAGAACGGGCGGTCGGCGTCGCGAGCGATCTCCTGGAGCAGCTGGCCGAACTGCGCGAGCAGGTTCGCGGCGGTGGCGCGATCGAAGAGCGCCGTGCAGTACTCGAGAGTGCCTCGGAGGCCGTCGGGTACCTCGACGAGGATCATCGAGTAGTCAACCTTGGCCCCGCCCTCGTCGAGAGGGAGCGGCGTCGTCCCAAGGCCGGCGAGAGCGAGCGGCGTACGGGGCGCGTTCTGCAGCGCCAGCATGGCCTGGAAGACGGGATTGCGGCTGGCATCGCGCGCGGGCCGGAGTGCTTCCACCAGCCGTTCGAAGGGAACCTCAGCGTTGGCGAAGGCGCCGAGCGCGGCTTCCCGGGTGCGCCGGAGGAGCTCCACGAAGGTCGGGTCCCCGGCGAGCTCGCCGCGCAGCACCACGGTATTGGCGAAGAAGCCGATGAGCCCTTCGAGCTCGGTGCGCGGGCGCCCGGCGATCGGCGAGCCGACCAGGACTTCGTCCTGGCCGGCATGTCGGGCCAGAAGGACCTGAAAGGCGGCGAGGAGGGTCATGTAGAGCGTGGCGCCTTGCCGCCGCGCGAGCGCGCGAAGCCCGTCGGTGACGTCACGGCCGACCGTGAACCTCACGTCGCCTCCCGCAAAGCTCTGAATCGGCGGTCGCGGGCGGTCGGTGGGCATCGTGAGCGCCGCCGGCGCGCCGGCGAGCCGCTCCATCCAGTACGCGAGCTGCCCCTGGAGCTCCGGGCCCCCGAGGCGCTCGCGTTGCCACACGGCGTAGTCGCCGTACTGCACGGGAAGGGGTGGCAGCGCGGGGGTTCGGCCCGCGCGGAGCGCGGCGTAGGTCGCGTCGAGCTCACGGGCAAGCACCCCGATCGACCAGCCGTCGGAGATCAGGTGGTGGTGCGTGAGGACGAGGAGATGCTCGTCGGCGCTTCGGCGGAAGAGTCGCGCACGGATCAGTGGTCCCCGCTCGAGGTCGAAGAGCTGGCGGGCCTCGCGGCCGGCCGCGCGCTCCAATGCTGCGTCGTCGCCGTCGGGCCACGGGTCCACGGGCAGGGTGAAGGGCCCGCTGGGCGCGATGCGCTGACGTGGCTCCCCATCTTCGACGACGATGGCGGTGCGGAGCGCTTCGTGGCGATGGACGATCAGCTCGAAGCTCCGGCGAAGCGCCTCGACGTCGAGCCGCCCGCTGAGTCGCACTGCGAGCGGGATGTGGTACACCGCGCTGTCGGGCACGAGCTGGTGCAGGAACCACAGGCGCTGCTGGGGTGGCGAGAGCGGCACCGGCGCCGCGGGATCCCGGCGCGGCAGCGCGCTCCGCGCCGCCGGCGCGCCCGCGAGCAGCTTGGCCTCGAGGCGCTGCCGCTCCTCGGGGCTCAGCGTCGAGGCTCGGCGCGCCGCCCGCTCGGCCATCAGCGCGCATCTCCGGCGGAGGGACCCAGTCGCTCCGCGATGCGGGCTGCCACCGCCGCGACGGTGGGCGTCTCCAGGAACTGATCCAGAGGCACCGTGACGCCCAGCGCGTCCGCCATGTGCGCTGCCGCGACCGCCGCCTGCAAGGAATCGCCGCCCAGCGCCACGAAATCGTCGGCCACGCCCACCGGACGGCTCAGCACCTCGCTCCAGATCTTGGCGACCTGGGCTTCGATGGCGGTGAGCGCGGGCGCCGGCCCGTTCGCCGTCTTCAGTCGGGCGAGGGCGGCGGCCAGCTGGCGGCGGTCCGGCTTGCCGGTCGCGCCCAGGGGAATGATGTCCACGATGGCGAGCTGTCGAGGGACCTTGAACGCGGCGAGGTGGTCGCTCACGAAGCGCCGGATCTCCGCCTCGGTCACGCTCTCGCCCGGTCGCAGGACGAGCGCGGCGGCCACGTCCTCCCCCAGGGTCGGATGCGGGACGGGAAAGGTGACCGCGCGCGCCACCGCGTGGTGCGCGGTGAGCACGTCGTCGACCTCGCGCGGCGAGACCTTCTCGCCGCCGCGGTTGATCATCTCCTTGATGCGGCCGGTCACGTAGAGATAGCCGTCGGGATCGAAGCGACCGAGATCGCCCGTCCGATACCAGCCGTCGCGGAAGGCGGCGGCATTGGCGGCGGGATCGTTCTCGTATCCCGCCATCACCGTCTTCCCGCGCACCTGGATCTCGCCGACCTCGCCCGTTCGCTTCAGGCCGCCGTCCTCGCCGACGATGGTGACCTCATCGGTGACCGGCCGTCCCACCGAGCCCGTCCGGCGCTCCCCGGGCGGGAGCGGGTTCGAGGTGACGAGCATGCACGATTCGGACTGCCCGTAGCCCTCGATCACGGGCACGCCGAAGTGACGCTCGAGCTCCCGCATCACCGCGGGGGAAAGGGGCGCCGCGGACGAGCGGATGAAGCGCAGCACGTGCCCGGCCATCACGGTCGGATGCTGCGGCGCCTCCGCTACGATGGCCTGATGGATGGTGGGCACCGCCGAGTACCAGGTGGGCCGCGTCGCCTCGATCCAATCGAAGACCGCGATGGGATCGAAGGCGGGCGTGCAGATCACGCTCGCGCCCGCGGCCAGCGAGGTGAGCACGACCATCAGCCCCTGGACGTGGAACAGCGGCATCACGCCGAGGGCCCGATCGTCCGGGCGCAGCGCGAAGGTCTCCACGAAGCCCTGGATCGCGGCGGCCATGTTCGCGTGAGTGAGCGGGACCACCTTGGGTCCTGCCGTGGTGCCCGACGTGTGGATGGCGAGAGCCACGTCGTCCGGGCCCGGGCGGTCGACGGGACGTGGCGTCACCGGGAGGCGAGGCCCCAGCGTGAAGCGACCGGCAGGTCCGGGGCGCGGCTCGATCTCGAGAAGGGGCAGGCCGAGGCGGGCGGCGACGGCGCGGGCGGCGGGTCCGCGGTCGGGGGGGACGATGACCGCGCTCGCCCGCGCCGCGGTGAGATACCGCTCGAGCTCTCCCTCGCGATACAGGGGATTCAGCGGCACCGCGGTGGCCCCGAGCGCGGCCGCGACGAAGGCGACGGCCAGCTCCGGGCCCTGGGGCATGACCAGGGCGATGCGGTCGCCTCGCCCCAGCCCCCACGTGGCGAGCACCTCGATGACCTCGTCCACCTGGTCGAGGAGGTCGCGATAGCAGAGCGGCGCCGCGCCGGGCGCGACAATCGCCGCCGCCTCGGGCGCGCGGCGCGCCTGCGTCTCGATGAGCGTGCGCAGGGTCGGCGCGGCCGCGGGCGTCGGCTCCTTCGCGGCCGCCGCCTCGGTGAAGGTGACCTCGTCCATCAGCTGGCTCTCGAGGATTGCCTCGGCCAGATCAGCCAGCACCGGGGCTTCGAAGATCAGCCGCAGCGGGACGTCGACGCCGAGCCGCTCGCGTAGCCGCGAGGCCAGCCGCGCGGCGAGCAGCGAATGGCCGCCGATCGCAAAGAAGTCGTCATGACGACCGATCTCGGTCACACCGAGAAGCTCGGTCCACATGTGGGCCAGCGTCTGCTCGAGCGGCGTGGCGGGCGCCTCCCGCACCGCCGCCCGCAAGAGATCGTGCTCGCCTGGATCAGGCAGGGCGGCCCGGTCGAGCTTCCCGTGCGCGGTGACGGGCAGCGCGTCCAGCGTCACGACCGCCCGTGGAATCATCGTCACCGGCAGCTGCTCGGCGAGGAAATGCCGCAAGGTCTCGCGATCGAGCCGGGCCTCGGGCCGGAGCACGACCCAGGCGGCGAGATAGCCGTCGCCGCTGTCCTCGCGTACCGTCACGACCGCCTCGCGCACCGCGGGGTGCCCGGCGAGCACCGCCTCCACTTCGCCCAGCTCGACACGCATGCCACGGAGCTTCACCTGATGATCGAGGCGGCCGAGATACTCGAGGACGCCGTCGGCGCGCCATCGCGCGCGGTCGCCCGTTCGATAGAGCCGCGCCCCGGGCTCGGGGCTGCGCGGGTCCGGCACGAACCGCTCCGCGGTCAGCTCCGGCCGGTTGAGGTAGCCGCGCGCGAGTCCGACGCCGCCGAGATGAAGCTCGCCGGCCACGCCCGGCGGCACCGGCTGTCCCGCAGGGTCGAGCACCCACGCGCGCATGCCCCCGATGGGCCGGCCGATGGGCACGCCGCCTTCGCCGCGCCCACAGCGCCACCACGTCGCGTCGATCGTCGCCTCGGTCGGCCCGTAGAGATTGATCAGCTCCACGGGTAGGCGGGCGAGACACCGCTCGGCCAGTTCGGCGGTGAGCGCCTCACCGCCGCAGCACACGCGGCGCAGCGCCCGGGCTTCCGCGAGCGCGGGCTCGTCGAGGAGGGCGCGCAGGAGTGACGGCACGAGCTGCAGCACGGTGATCCCGTGCTCGGCGAGGACGCGGGCGAGCTCGCTCGGGTCGCGCTGCGCGCCCGCGGGACCAATGATCAGGCGTGCGCCCGCCAGCAGGGGCGCCCAGAACTCCCAGACCGATGCGTCGAAGCCGATCGGGGTGCGCTGGAGGACCGCATCCGCCTCCGTGAGGGGCAGCGCGTCCGCCATCCAGCGCATGTGGTTCACGATGGCGCGATGGGGAATCATCACGCCCTTCGGGCGGCCGGTGGAGCCGGACGTGTAGAGAATGTAGGCGAGGGCCTCGGGGTCGGCGCCGGCGTCGAGCGGCTCCTCCGCCGCCCGCCCGATCTCCCCGACGTCGGTGGACGGGCAGACGACGCGAATACCGAACTCGGCGAGCCGGGACCCGAGCGCGGTGTCCGCGATCACCACCGACGCGGCCGCGTCGGCCAGCATGAAGCGTAGACGCTCCGCGGGGAGGGCCGGGTCGAGGGGCACATACGCTCCACCCGCTTTGAGCACGGCATAGAGCGCGACGGGGAGATCGAGCGACGGGCCCATGTAGACGCCGGTAGGCGCGTCGGGCCCCACCCCGAGCACGCGCAGATATCGGGCAAGCGCGTCCGCCCGTGCCTCGAGCTGCCGGTAGGTGAGCGTCTCGCTCCCCGCGACCACCGCCACCGCGTCGGGCGAGGCCGCGGCGCGCGCCGCAACGAGCTGATGCAAGCACGCCGTGGCGGGCTGCGCGGGCGCCCCGACCGCAGAAGCGCCGCTCCAGGACTCGAGGCACGTCACCTCGTCGGCCGTCAGCAGCGGGAGCTCGGAGACGCGCCGGTCGGGGTCGCTCGCCGCGCCCTCGAGGAGCCGCGTGAAGTGCCCGAGCAGCCGGTCGATGGTCGACGCGTCGAAGAGATCGGTGCTGTACTCGGCGGTGAGCTGGAGCCCCGCGGCGGTCTCTAGCGCGGTCAGCGAGAGGTCGAACTTTGCGGTTCCGCTCCGGACCCGCAGCGGCGTGGCGGTGAGCCCGGGCAGGCGGGTCGCGGGCGCGAATGAGGCCTCATGCAGCACCAGCGTCACCTGCACGATGGGCGAGCGGTCACGGCGACGCTCGGGCGCGATCGCGGCGACCAGACGCTCGAAGGGCAGCTCCTGATGCCCCAGGGCTTCGCGGGAGACGCGCGAGGCGTGACGCAGCACGTCCCGGAACGTCGGATCGCCGTCGAGCGTCATCCGCAGCGGGAGCGTGTTGACGAAGTAGCCGATCAGCGGCTCGACGTCGCGGAGAATGCGGCAGGCGCTGGCCGTGCCCACGACGAGGTCGGTCTCGCCGGTGTAGCGGTGCAGGAGCGTTTGAAAGGTGGCGAGCAGCGCCGCGAAGAGGGTCACGCGCTCGGCCCGGGCGAGCGCCCTCACCACGCTCACGAGCGCGGAGGGCACGAGCCGCGTGCACTGGCTTCCCCCGTCGCCGAGCTCGGCCGGACGTGGACGGTCGGTGGGCAGCGCGAGGGCGGGTGGCGCCCCGGCCAGCCGCTCCCGCCAGTAGCCGATCTCGTCGGCGAGCCGCGCCCCGACAAGCCGTGCGCGCTGCCATGCCGCGTGGTCCGCGTACTGCACGAGCAGCGGCGGCAGCGCCGCGATGTCGCCGGTGAGCGCCGCCGCGTAGTGCGCTTCCAGCTCACGGACGAGCACGCCCATGGACCAGCCGTCGGAGGCGATGTGATGGAGGACCAGGAGCACGGCATGCTCGCGCTCGCCCAGCCGCGCGACGAGCGCCCGCAGCATGAGGTCAGACGTGAGGTCGAACGGACGGCGGACCTCCCCGGTGACCTGAGCATCGAGGGCGGCCTCGCGGGCATCCTCGGGCACCGCCGAGAGATCGACGAACGTCACCTCGACGGGTCGGGGCGGGCCCACCATCTGCACGGGTTCGCCGTCGGTCTCGTGGAAGGTGGTGCGGAGCGCCTCGTGGCGCGCGACGATGGCGGTGAGGGCGCTCTCGAGGGCACCCACGTCGAGGGCGCCGGCAAGCCGGAAGGCCCTCGACATGTTGTAGGCGGGCGAGCCGGGGCGCAGCCGGTTTACGAGCCAGAGCTGCTGCTGCGCGAAGGAGAGCGGGGCGGGCGGCCGGCTGGCGAGGCTCATGCCGTCACCTCCGCCGCGACGATGCGGGCGAGCGCGGCCCGATCCGGCTTGCCGGTGAGCCCGCGGGGGATCTCGCTCACGAGCACGATCTGCCGCGGCACCTTGAATGCCGACACGCGCTCGGCGGTGAAGACCCGCAGCGCGGCGGGCGTCACCGCGGCGCCCTGGGCCAGGACCACCGCCGCCGCGATGTCCTCGCCGAGCGTGCGGTGGGGGATCCCGAAGGTCACCGCCTCCCGCACCGCGGGATGGGCGAGCAAGACCTCCTCGACCTCGCGCGGCGCGATCTTCTCGCCGCCGCGATTGATGATCTCCTTCAGCCGGCCCGTGATGAAGAGAAACCCGTCCGCATCGAGATGGCCGAGGTCGCCGGTGCGGAACCAGCCCTCGCGGAAGCTGGCCGTCGTCGTCGCGAGGTCGTCCTCGTAGCCGGCCATGACGTTGATCCCGCGCACCACGATCTCGCCGCGGCTTCCCGGGGGAAGGGGACGGCCCGCGGGATCGACGATGGCGATCTCGGGACCTGCGCTCACGCCCGCCGATCCCGGCTTGCCCGCGTCCCGCGCCAGGGGCGCCACCGCCACGAGGGTGGCCGTCTCGGTCTGGCCGTAACTCTCGATGACGGGCGCGGCGAAGAGGCGCTCCATCTCCTCGCGCAGGCGGGGAGGCAGCGCGGATGAAGCGGAGCGAATGAAGCGGAGGCTGACGTGCGCGGCAATCGAAACGGCGGTGTCTCCATCGAGCGCGGCCTGACCGAGTATGCCCTGATGCACCGTCGGCGTGCCGTTCACCCAGGTCGGGCGGGTCTCCTCGAGCCATGCGAAGACCCGCGCCGCCTCGAAGCGCGGCGGGCACACCACAGCGGATCCGGCCTCGAGGGAGGCGATGAGCATCATGAGGCCGTTGACGTGGAAGAGCGGCATGAGATCGAGGCAGCGGTCGCCCGGCTGGAGCGCGAGCGCGCGCCGGTGCCCGCGCGCGGACGCGAGGATCTGGCGGTGGCTCAGGGGCACGCGCTTCGGCCGCGCGGTGGTGCCGGACGTCAGGAGCACCAACGCGATATCGTCGCCGCCTTGCTCCTCGGGCGGGGCGTCCGAGTCGGGCAGTGGCGCGTCGAGCGAGATGGCGCCCGCGGGCCCGGCGGGCTCGCTCTCGATCGCGATCGCCGGCAGTCCAAGCCGGCGCGCGACCGTGAGGGCGACTGAGCCGGCGGGGGCGACGAGGGCATCGAGCGGCGTGCTTCCGAGGATCGCCTCGAGCTCCGGCGGAGGCGCGGTGGGATTCAACGGCACACACACGGCGGCCGCGGCGATGGCAAGGAGCGCCACCGCCGCATCCGGCCCCTGCGGGGCCACGATGGCGATGCGCGCGCGGCGGCCCAGGCCCGCTCCGGCGAGCCGCTGGGATGTCTCGTCCACGCGGGCCAGCAGCTCGCGATACGACAACGGCGGCCGCCCCGGCGCCACGATCGCCGGCGCGGTGGGCGTGCGGCGCGCGTGCGCCTCGAGGAGCGCACGGAGCGTCGCGGCCGCCTCCGGGGACGGCTCGTTCGCCGCCTCCGCGGGCTCCTCGCGCTCGCGCCTGGCGTCCATTCCCGCCTCGCCGGCCTCGGACTCGAGCAGGGCGAGGGCCAAGTCCGCGATCGTCGAGGTCTCGAAGATCTGGCGAAGCGGGATCTCGACACCGAGACGGTCGCGCAGGCGTGCCACCAGCCGGGCGGCGAGGAGCGAATGGCCCCCGAGATCGAAGAAATCGTCGAGGACCCCGATCCGTCCGCCGCCCAGCACCTCCGTCCAGATCTCGAGCAGCGCGGCCTCGAGGGGCGTGCGGGCCTCGACGTGGACGGCCCCTCCCACCGCGTCGTCCGGCTCCGGGACTGGCAGCGCTTCGCGGTCCAGCTTGCGGTTGGCGGTGAGCGGCAGCACGGTCAGGGGCACGACCGCCGCGGGCACGAGATGGGCGGGCAGGAGCTGGCGCGCGAACTGGCGCAGGGCCGCGCGGTCGACCGACGCGCCCCCGTGCGGCACCACGTACGCGGCCAGGCGCTGATCGCCGGGGTGCGGCTCCCACGGCAACACCGCGACGTCGCGGATGGCGGGGTGCTGACGCAGCACGCTCTCGGCTTCGCCGGGCTCAGTCCGGATGCCGCGGATCTTGATCTGTCGATCGATGCGCCCCAAGAACTCGAGCGCGCCGTCGGAGCGGGCGCGGACGAGGTCGCCCGTCTTGTAGAGCCGGCCGCCGGCGGCGTGAGGATCGGCCACGAAGCGCGCGGCGGTGAGCGCGGGATCCCCGACGTAGCCCGACGCCACGCCGACGCCCCCGATGTGCAGCTCGCCCGGCACACCGGCCGGCACGGGGCCGAGCGCCGCATCGAGGACGCGCGCCGACACCCCGGGGATGGGCCGTCCGATCGGCACCGCGCCCTCCGCCTCGGCACTCGCGTCGACGTGATGGAACGTGGAGGTCATCGTGCACTCGGTGGGCCCGTACTGGTTGACGAACGCCGCGTTCGGGGCGAGATGCCGGATGGCGCGGCGCACGTCGTCGTACAGGAGCGGCTCCCCGGTGGTCAGCACGAGCCGCAGGCTGGACGCGACGAGCCCGCGGTCCTCGGCTGCGCCGGTCAGCGGGCGGAGCACCGACGGGACGAGGGCGAGCAGCGCGGTCGTCTCATGGGCGCGCAGCCGGTCGAGGATCGCCTCCGGGTCCGACGCCTCGGCGTCCCGCAGCAGCACTACACGCGCGCCCACCGCGAGGGGCCCGAACAGCTCCCGCACCGAGGCGTCGAAGGATGCGCGCGCGATCTGGAGGACCACGTCGGTGGGGCGAAGCCCGAACGTCTCGGTGAGGAAGCCCAGATAGCTCAGCACGGCCCGGTGAACGATCGGCACTCCCTTCGGAGCGCCGCTCGAGCCCGACGTGAAGGCGATATAGGCGAGGTCGTCGAGCCCCGGGCTGTCATGGAGCGATGCGCCGTGATCGTCCGGACCCGTCGGCACGTCCCGATCGACGCAGAGCGTGGGGTGGCCCTCGCCCCGGCAGCGGGGCTCCAGATCGGATCGGGTCAGGACACAGCACGCGTCGACGCTCGTGAGGATGCGAGCCAGGCGTGCCGGCGGCTCGTCGGGGTCCAGGGCCACGTAGGGCGCGCCCGCCCGCATCGCGCCCAACAGCGCCGCCAGGAGATCGGGGGAGCGACCGAGGCACACCGCCACCGGCCGGCCGGGTCCCGCGCCGCGGTCGCGGAGCAGGCGCGCGAGGTGGTGGGCGCGCGAGACGAGCGCGGCATACGTGAGCGTCGTCTCGCCCTGCACCACCGCGACCGCGTCGGGGGTGCGCGCGGCTTGGGCTTCGACGAGGGCAGGGACGCTGACCGCGCTCGGCGCCGGCGCATCGGGACCGCGGCCGCGGGAGACGAGCGCCGGGCGCTCCTCCGCCGGCACCAGCGAGATCTCGTCGAGTCGGCGCTCGGGGTCCGCGACGGCATGCTCGAGCACCGACGCGAGCTGGGCGAGCAAGGCCGTCGCAGTCTCGGGCTCGAAGAGGTCCGCGTCGTACGTCAGGAAGCCGCTGACTCCTGCCGCCGACTCGTAGAGGGCGAGATTGAGGTCGAACTTCGCTCCCTCGCCGTAGAAGCCCATCGGCGTGAGGGAGAGGCGATCGAGCCGGAGCGGCGAGGCGGGCTGATTGTGCAAGTTGATGAACGCCGTAACCAGCGATGCGGCGGCGCTCCCCCGGTCGGGCCGGAGCGCCTCGACGAGCTTCTCGAACGGCAGCTCCTGATGCGCGTAGGCGTCGAAGGCGGTGGCCCGCACGCGTGCAAGGAGCTCACGAAAGGTCGGTCGGTTCGCGCAGTCCACGCGGAGCACGAGCGTGTCGAGGAACAGGCCGATCAAGCCCTCGGTCTCGGGTCTCGGACGGCTGGCCATCGGCGCGCCGATGAGGAGGTCGGTCTGCGCGGTGTGCCGGTGCAACAGCAGCGCAAAGCCGGCGAGGAGCGTCATGAACAGCGTGGCGCCTTCGCGCCGGGCCAGGGCGCGCAGCGCCGATGTCACGCCCGGGGAGAGCGCGAAGGGCAGTCGCCCCCCGCGGCCGCTCGACCGCCCGGGGCGCGGATGGTCCGTCTTCAGCGGGAGGGTGGGCGGCGCGCCGGCCAGGCGTGCGCGCCAGTGGGCGAGCAGGGGCTCGAGCGCGCCCCCGTCCAGGCGCTCCCGCTGCCACGCGGCGTAGTCGCCGTACTGGATGGCGAGCGGCGGCGCGGCGGGGCGGCGTCCGGCGAGGGCGGCGCGGTAGCCCGCGGCGAGTTCTCGCGCGAACACGTCCATCGACCACCCATCGCTCATGATGTGGTGCATGGTGAGGAGGAGCACGTGCTCCTCCGCGTCAAGGCGCACGAGGCGGCAGCGCCAGAGCGGCCCATGCTCGAGGTCGAAGAATCGGCGGGCTTCCTCGGCGGTGAGCCGGTCTACCTCGGGCGCACGCGCGGCGACCCCGAGCGGCTCGAGATCGGTGACCTCGAACGGGACGTTCAGGTGGGGCGCCACGCGCTGCCACGCGCGTCCGTCCCGGCCGACCAGCGACGTGCGCAGGATGTCGTGCCGCTCGGTGAGCCACTCGAGCGCACGGCCCAGCGCGCCCGCGTCGAGCGCGCCGGTGATGCGCCACCCCGTCGCCATGTTGTAGAGGGGGCGTCCGGGATCCAGCTGGTCGAGGAACCAGAGCCGCTCCTGGGCGAACGAGGCCGGGAAGAGATCGCCCCCTCCCGAGCGCGGCAGGCGGGGGATGGGCCCGACCGCGGGGCGCAGGACCGCGGTCTCGCGAGGCGCCGCCTCGATCGCGTGGGCGAGCCCGGCGATGGTCGGACGTTCGATGAAGGCGGACAGCGGAACGTCGACGCCCCAGGCCGTGCGCGTGCGGGCGAGCAAGAGGGCGGCGAGCAGCGAGTTGCCTCCGAGATCGAAGAAGTCGTCCTCGACGCCGACGTCGTCCACGCCGAGCACGGCGGTCCACATGGGCGCGATCTCGGTTTCTCGGGGCGTCCGCGGGGCGGGGCGCGGACTCGGGCCGGACACGGGGCTGCTCCCGGGCGGCGGAGGCAGCGCGCGGCGGTCCACCTTGCCATTGCCGTCCAGGGGCAGGCGATCCAGGACGACGAAGGCGGAGGGCACCATCACCTCGGGGACGCGCGGTGCGAGGGCGCGCCGAAGCTCGCTCGCATGGAGTGTCCCGCCACTGGCCGGGACCAGATAGGCGACCAGCCGCGGCGCGCCCGGCTCCTCCTCGCGCACGAGCGCGACCGCCTCGGCCACCCCGGGCAGGGCGAGCAGCGCGGCCTCCACCTCCGCGACTTCAATGCGCTGTCCGCGCACCTTGACGTCGCCATTGCGACGGCCCAGTAGCTCGAGCATCCCATCGGGGCGCAGGCGACCAAGATCGCCGGTGCGATACAGGCGCGTGTCCGGACGGCCGGGCTCCACGAGAAAGCGTTCGGCGCTGAGCGCGGGCTGCTTCCAGTAGCCCACGGCGAGGTACGCGCTGCGTACCGCGATTTCCCCCCGCTCGCCGGGCGCGGCCGGGGCGCCAGCTTCGTCGAGCACCACCGCCTCCATGTCCTCCACCGGCCCGCCGATCGGCACCACGCCCTCGGGGACAGGATCACGCGTGGTGAAGAAGAACTGGCGCACGAGGCCGCACTCGGTGGCTCCGAGCCCGTTGACGAGCACGCAGTCGGGCCCGAAGCGCTCCCGAAAGAGCGCGAGGTCGCCCGGGGTGGCACGATCGCCCTCGAGCCGGATCACGCGGAGGGCGGGCAGGGGGCGGTCGCCGCCGGCGGCCAGGCGGAAAAGCGCCGGCACCGAGTGATAGACGGTGATGGCCTCGGAGGCGAGCCATTCGGCGATGCGATGCGCGCCGTCGTGCGCCACGTCGAAGGGGAAGATCGCTGCGCCGTTCAGGAGGGCGCCGAACAGGCTCGAGACGGCGCCGCTGAAGGTCGGCCCCTGCAGCAGCGTGAGGCGATCGTCCGCACCGAGGTGCAGCGTGTTCGTATAGCGCATCACGTTGTGCAGCACATTGCGATGCGTGTCGAGCACGCCCTTGGGCCGGCCGGTCGAGCCGGAGGTGTAGAAGATGTAGGCGCCGGCGTCCGGCCGGACATCGACGGGGGGCGGCGTCTCGATCCCGGGAAGGCCCGGCGCATCCAAGGCCACGACCTTCGCGCGCGGCGCGATCCGCCGCGCGAGCTCGGCGTGCGCGGTAATCGTGAGAACGAGCCGCGCCTCCGCGTCCTCGATCACATCGGGCAGGCGCGGCTCAGGGTGCGCGGGATCGAGCGGCACGTAGAGCTTGCCGGCCTTGAGCGTGCCGAGCACGGCGCTGATCTGGCGCACGCTCTGGGGCAACAGCAGCGCGACGGGCTCGTGCCCCGCGCCGAGGGCGTCGAGGACGGCGTGCGCGACCCGGTTGGCCGCGCGGTCGAGCGCGTCGTAGGAGAGCGACTCCCCGCCCATCTTTACCGCGAGGCGGTCGCCACGACGGACGACCTGCTGCGCGAAGCGCGCGGGAAGGCTGCCGTCGAGCGCGGCCCTGGGAAAGGGCTCGTAGGCATTTGTCGGCCTTCCGTCAGAGCCAGGGCAGGATTGTGCGATCGCAGTCATCGGGCGGCCGTGCTGGCGAGTATTAGATGAAATCGCCGTGCCACCGTCAACGGGTAGTCAAGTCGCAGAAAAGGTTTACCTTTTCTGCTATGTAGGACTTTCGCTGCGAGGACTGTCAAGCCCGCCGACAGCGCACGGGCGGGAGGAAAAAAAGCACCAGAGAAAGCGTGTAAGCCGGGTCCTGTGAGCCGAGCTTGCGCCCGGCCCGATGATCATTTCTCTAGGACGCCGGTTACCCGGCGCCTCAAGCGGCCGTACCCGAGAGCGCCACGCGGGCCGCGCTTCACCCGCGCGCCGGGCTTGGAACCCGACGCCGGGATCGCTCTCCTATTTGACCTTGCTCCGGGTGGGGTTTACCGAGCCGGCGCGGTTACCCGCGCCGCTGGTGAGCTCTTACCTCACCGTTTCACCCTTACCGCACGGCGAAGCCGCGCGGCGGTTTGCTTTCTGTGGCACTGGTCCGTGGGGTCGCCCCCCCTGGCCGTTAGCCAGCACCCTGCCCTGTGGAGCCCGGACTTTCCTCCCGCGCGAGTCGCCTCGCGCCGGCGACCATCCGGCCTTCTCTGGTGCCAGTCAAAGAGCGTGTGGAAACCGTGAGAAAGTATAGCACCGTGAGAGAGCCGCTGATCGCGGTCGCCACCGTGGTGACGGGGATCGCCGGCGTCTATCTCACGGCGCAGGTTCTCCTGTGGGGCTTCTCGCGGCTTTCCGGCTGGACGACCCTCGCCGCGCGCTACCCGGGAAGCGGCTCAGCGCCCGCGCCGCGCACGCGGTTCGGCGACGGGGTGTTCCGGGGCTGGATCGGCTACAACGGCGGTCTGGTTCTGGCCGCCGACACGCGCGGGGTCTACATCTCCGCGATGCCCATCGTGCTGACGCCCTGGCACTCCCCGATCTTCATCCCGTGGGGAGAAATTACCGAGATCAGGGGCCGGCGGATCCTGTGGACACGGTGCTATGGAATTCGGACGCGGCGCGCGCCCGATGTCGACTTCGCGCTGCGCCGGCGCACGTTCGAGCTGGTGCGCGCGGACGCGCAGCGCGCGCACGTGCCCGTCATCGAAGCCTGAAGCGCGCGGCAAAATCGGCGCGCCGCCACCGCGTTCGGTTGTGCTCTCCTCCCCCGCCACATATAGTTTGAGCATGGCGGTGATGAGCCGGCAGACGCGCCACCGAGTCTTGCAGAAGATGCTGTGGTCGAGATTCGGGCTGTCGGCGGTT